>Ga0224555_1005581_pt1 | contig 10390 bp, 6 predicted proteins | sample 714S23034metaG_FD_180687 | JGI IMG/M metagenome (GOLD analysis project Ga0224555, IMG submission 180687) | Peat soil microbial communities from Stordalen Mire, Sweden - 717 S2 30-34 | ecosystem: Environmental > Terrestrial > Soil > Wetlands > Peat | place: Sweden: Norrbotten County, Stordalen...
CGCGAGATAGCCATGATCGGCTATCTCGCGGCCCTGATCGGCGCGCTCGCCGGCTTGGGAATAATGATTGCCCATGACGTCACGCAATTCCTCGGCAACGTCGCCATTGATGCCCTCCTCGATGTCGGAGGCGAAGGGGAGCGCGACCCCGATTACGAAAAGGCCGAGCAAGCCTGGGCCAAGGGCAAACATATGGACGCCATCAATCTTTTGCGCGAATTTCTTGCAAAAAAACCGCGCGCCCAATACGCCGCCCTGCGCATCGCGGAGATTTATGAGAAAGACCTGAACAATCCCGTGGCCGCTTCCTTGGAATACGAAGAGATCCTTAAGCAGAAATTGCCCGACGAGCGCTGGGGATGGGCGGCGGTGCATTTGTGCAACCTTTACTCCAAACTAAACCAGCAGGACAAAGCCAGGGATTTGCTCAAGCGCATCGCGGAAGAGTATCCCAACACTGCCGCGGCCAAAAAAGCCCGAAGCCACCTCGGTTTGTCCGAACCGGAACCCGAATCCACCCTCCCTCATGAGAGTACCGGGAATGACACGGATCCCGGCGGGAGCGCAAAACCCGCCGGAAATGAACAGCCCGCCCCCGCCTCCGCCCCGCCCAAATCCAACCTGCCTCCCGGCTTCCGTCCGAAGACTTAAAGGCCTTCCTCCTCCTCATAATATTCAACAGAGCCAGGCATATAGCGCCACTATCAAACCAATGGCTGTCGCTAGAATCACGCTGTGCTTCAGCGCAAACCGAAAGAGCTTCGCCTCGTCGGAGGTGGGCAGCCCGGTCGCTGCCACTGCCACGGCGATGCTGGATAAGCTGATCATCTTGCCCATCACGCCGCCGCTGGAATTCGCCGCGGCCATGAGAATGGGATCATACCCCAACCGCCGGGCGGTCTCCACTTGCAGATTGCCAAAGAGAGCGTTCGACGACGTGTCGCTGCCAACCAGGAACACCCCCACCCATCCGAGCAGGGTTCCGAAGAAGGGAAACGCGCGACCCGTCGAGGCAAACACCAGTCCGAGTGTGCCCGTGGCCCCGCTGTAATTCATCAGGGACGCAAACGAAAGCACCACCACAATGGTCAGGACAGGAAGAGCCAGTTGCCGCATTGAGATCGTCAGAACCTTGCCAGCCTGCCTCCGCGTTACCCGGAGGAACAAGCCCGACCACAGCGTGGCCAGCGCGCAGGCCGTTCCCGCCGTCGTCATCCAATTCAGCATATATAAGCAATTATGCAGTCCCGGCCATTGGAACTTCATCGTCACCCGGTCCAACGGTTCCTTCACCATGTCCAGCCCCCACAGAAACACCAGCAAAACCAGCAGCAGATAAGGAAGCCAGGCCACGAATACCTGTCGGGCGCTGTGCCGCGCCGGCTTTGCGCAGGCCTCTTCATTGGCCAGCTTAAAATTATCCTTGGGCTTCCAGAGCTTGAGGAGAACGACGAGCGATCCCAACGCCGCGAGCGAACTCAGGATGGCGGTGAGTTGCGGCCCGTGAAAGTTCGAAACCAGGTACTGCGCTCCGGCGTAGGCGATTCCGCACACCAGCGCCGCAGCCAGCACACCTCGCAAGGCTGGCAGGCCCCCCATGACGAGAATCAAATAGGAGGGAATGATCATCGCCGCCGGCGCGCAGATTCGGCCCACCCAACTGCTCAAACCCCGCACCGGCAGCCCGGTGACAGCCGCCAGCGTTATGATCGGGATGCCGATCGAGCCGAAGGCCACGGGAGCCGTGTTCGCCAGCAGGCAAAGCGCTGCGGCATAAAAACGCGGGAACCCAAGCCCTGTCAGCATCGCGGCCGCCACTGCGATCGGAGCGCCAAACCCGGCCGCGCCTTCCAGAAATGCTCCGAAAGCGAAGGCGACCAACAGGGCCTGCAGACGCCGATCCTGAGTCAAGCCTCCAATCGAGTCCTTCAATATCTCGAAGTTGCCCGTTTCCAATGTGAGCCGGTAGAGTGTGATCGCCCAGATGACGATCCAGGCGATGGGAAAGAGGCCAAAGGCCGCGCCATAACTCATGGCTGCGAACAACGCTCCGAACGGCATCTCATAGGCGAACCGGGCGACCACCGCCGCCGTGCCCAATCCCGCCAGAGCCGCCACCCACGCCGGCGTTCGTTTCACGCCGAGCAGAAAAAGCACCGCAAAGATTGGCAGCGCCGCGACCAGCGCGGACAAACCCAGAGATCCGCGGAGGGGAATGCTGTTGTGTTGCCACATAGGCAGGGAAAAAATGGTCGGGGCGGTGAGGTTTGAACTCACGACCTTCTGAACCCCATTCATAGGCCGCTCCTATGAGAAAATGCTTGCAGTTGACGATATGCCATAGAATGTCAGGTACTGTTTTATTTCGCGGTTGGCAGGACATCGCGCACGGCGTCGGTCAACTGTTTGGCGCTGGGCAATCGGCCTTTGAACTGATGGGGCAACTTGGGCTGGAGTTGGTATTCGGCCACCCCGATGGGATTGGTTTTCGTCTTAAGGGCGAATTCGACCTCCACGTCGTCTTTTTCCGCGCAAAGGATGATGCCGATAGAGGGCTGATCATCGGGAGCTCTTTCCTTATCGTTCAAAAGATTTAAGTAGAAATCCATCTTGCCGGCGTGCTCCGGCTCGAATGCAACGGTTTTCAAGTCAAAGGCCACCAGCGCTTTGAGAAATCGGTGATAAAAAAGCAGGTCCACAAAATATTCCTTGCTGCCGAGGGCGAGACGATATTGCCTGCCGATGAAGCAGAACCCATAGCCGAGTTCCAGAATAAACCGCTGCAGGTGTGATATAAGACGGTCTTCCAATTCGCGTTCTTTCATCGCGCGCCCAATCCCAAGAAATTCCAAATTGTAGCTGCTCTTGATCATTTCGTCGGCTTGATCCGCCAGTTGTTCGGGCAGGGCGAGCGCAAAATTGTGGGTCTTCCTGTCTTCTACTGCCCGTTCGAAGGCGCCGGCTTTGATCTGGTTGAACAATACACTCCGGCTCCAGCCGAGTTGAGCAGTGGCCTGGAGATAATAAAGGCGGGCGGCAGGCTCGATGATTTTGTTCAGAATCAGCAAGTGTTGGCCCCACGGAATTTCCGCGACAAGCTGCTGAAGAAATTGAGCGCGACTATCCATCGGCTGCAATTTGGCTGCAGGCTGTAGCCAAAATGATGGATCTGAATAGGCGGAATAGAATTGTCTGATGCTGCGCAGGTTTCGCGGCGAAAAGCCTGATGCGCGAGGGAATGCTTTTTGAAGATCCCGGGAGATTTGGTCAATCACGGAATCGCCCCACCCCGCTGTCTGTTGTTTTTCAACAATGCCTTGTCCAATGTCCCAGTAAAGATGGATCAATTCATTGTTTACCGCTCGGCCCGCCGAAATTCGAGCGCGGAGAACGCGTTCCTTCAGACTGACAAGGAAGGCCAGATATTCAGAATGTGACAATAGCGTTGGCATGGGTGCTTGCTCGATGGAATTTTGGATTCGTTCTCTAATCACGCATGCATGGACTCAAATATCTGCAAAATCGTGCATGAAGGGCAAGTTAAACTCTGTCATCAGTCGCTTAATGCGGGAATGAAACTCAACATCACTTGCGCGGCTTGCCATTGCCTCTCCTTTGGGCGGAACACAAATAAATGCAACCGCTGGAATTACCTGGCTCTGAGGCGGTTCTCGCGATGAATGAGCGCGGCCAAAATAGAATCCAGAATTTGATCGAGACGCTTGCCTGCGTCTTCCGTCAAGAATCGCAATACAAAATATCCATTTTGCTGCAGGAGGGCGTCCTTCCGCCGATCCCGCCGATACGCCTCAGCGTCAGCCAAATGCTGCGCGCCATCCAACTCAATGACCACACCGGTCTCGGCGCTTAAAAAATCCACCTCCATCTTTCCATTGCCGTCGAATGAAATCGGCAACGCCACATTCAAACGAAAACGATCGGACGTTGCGGGCAAAGTTTGCAGCCGACGAAATAGAAAGGCTTCGCTGGCGCTTCGGGAGCGATCTTCTCCCTCGGCATTGGCAGCGGGAAACCGGGCCGCATGCACGAACAAATTCGCCAACGGAACGTCCACTCCATCGCGAATAAGCCGGCGAACGCTGGCCGCGTAATCCTTTTTCCATTCTGGATCTATTGGAAGTGGGACCTCGGCCGGCCAACCTGGCAGGGCGCTGCCAGGCAGAAGGATGGTGTAGCCGAGCGATTCATACCCACGGCACCTTCTGTCGAACATTCTGGAAAGCATCGGAACATTCAGGTCGGCGTAGTCATAGACGCGCACTTCGCGTTTGCCTTCGTGCAGACGATGAAGCCGGCCGACATACTGCGCAATCGTCCCCCGCCATGAAACCGGCAAAGCCAAAAATAACGTATCCAATCGAGGATCGTCGAAGCCTTCACCGATGTATTTTCCCGTGGCCAGAACCGCCCGCCCCACCGTCTTGGGGATTTGGGCCAATTGGGCGAGGGCGGTGGCCAATACCTTTTTGCTTTGCCCTCCCTGCAAGAGAATCAAGTGTGGAATATGAGGGGACAGAAGTTGAGCCAAACGTTGGAGATGTTCTATTCGTTCAGTGAGCACCAAAGGTGATCGTCCGTCGTTCATGCTGCTTGTGACGTCCGCACAAATCATTTGATTGCGCTTATCGTCATTCCACAAAGCCTCATACAATTGTTGAAATTCCGCGCGCGGATCGGGATCGGACAGATCGATCGCACGAAAATTGGTCGGGCGGACCATGACATGATGCGTGAAAGGTCTCGCCGCCGCCTGGGTCTTCGCGTCCACGCGATGTCGAACCGGCCCGCACTGCATAAAAATGATCGGGTGGTGCCCGTCCTTGCGAGTCACCGTGGCGGACAGACCGGTGATGAACTTTGCTTTGGCGCGCCGCACGGCCAATTCAAAGCTGCGCGCCGAAATATGATGACATTCATCCACAATGAGATGCCCGTAAGCGGCCACACGATCGTCCACCACTTCCTGGCGAACGAGACTTTGCATCAGGGCAACGTCCAGCGCGCCCGTCAGCTTGTTGCGTCCACCGCCCAATCGCCCAATGGTCTTGGCCGCCACACCCAGAAACGAGGATAAACGCTCAATCCACTGTTCGAGGAGTTGCTGGCGGTGAACCAAAATCAGAGTATTGACGCCGCGCCGGGCAATGAGCCAGGCCGCAACCACTGTTTTGCCAAAAGCCGTGGTCGCCGCCAGAACGCCCGTGTCATGCCTGAGCAACGCTTCAGCGGCAGCTTGCTGATCGGGCCGCAATGTGCCATGAAAAGCAACCTTCAGAGGCACGCCGTTGAAGCGTTCATCGCGGAGAATCGGTTGAATGTGGAGAGACCCAAGCATTGCCTGAACTTCATCCAGACACCCTCGCGGCAGAGCGAAGTGCTTTGGGTGATCCTCAGCGCAAGAAACGATTCTTGGCTTGCCGTAGGTCGGCAGTCGCATGGCTTGCGCGCGATAGAACTCGGGATTTTGAAATGCGGCCAAACGCAGCAATCGGTTGCGCAGCCCCGGCACAAGGTTTTCTTTGGCGATATAGATTTGGTCTCCGAGAATTACCTCAAGCTTGTCCGGAAGTGGTCCGGGGATGGGTGGTTCCTTTCGGCGACGCGATGGGGGTGCCGTCCAAGGATTGTCATCCTCCTCGTCCGCCAAGGGCATGCGAACACCAATAACCCGTCCTCTGGATTCCGCGTCGCGCACCAAAGCCTCGATTCGCGTCCGGCCTGTTCGCCGCACTGAGGCCAGGAATGCCCATTGATCGGCGAATGGCACGAATTGTTCGTCAAGGAAAACAGTGTTGCCGCGCTGCGTTGCCTTTTTTTGGAGAGGAAGCGCAATCAGATTCCCAAATCCGCCTCTGGGCAAGGTGTCCTGGTTGGGAAAAAGCCGATCGTAAGAATCGAGGCCAATTTCGGGCCGGTGCTCCATCGTCTCGGTGAGAAAGTGCGAACCCAGCTTGCGCGCGAGGATGGCGGGAATGGCGTCTTCAAAGAAAAGCCACACATGGCCGCCATTGCCGGATCGCGATCGTTCCAAGACGGCAGGCACATCAAGCCGCCGACACGTTTCGAGAAAAGCGGATGCATCCCGCTGCCAATCTTCGCCGTCGAAGTCCACTGCCAGAAAGAAACAAGTCTCGTCCTGCAACAGAGCATATACACCCATGACAAAATCGCCGCCCCGACCCTCCCGTCCCGAAAGATGCCAGCCAATCACTTCGTCGGTGATCTGAAGGAACCGACGATTTGGACATTCGGTGCATTTGATTCGCGGTTTCTCACAAACGCCACGACCCCATTCATCGGCGCACGCCGGGGAATAGCCGGACTTTCCAGTCTTACGGCTCTCGAAACGGCGGGGATAAATATCCTCCCGCCCGCGGAACAGAGATCGAAACAATTTGATCTTGGCTGCCGGTGGAGAATGGTGCGTGACTGTGGGGTTGGATGGTTCCAAACCGCCCGCTCTTGGAGTTAATGGCGGTGCCTCGTTTCCTCTGCATGGACCAATCGCTTCCACAGGGCAAACATAAGACAATTGAGGTCAAACTGGCGAATTCCTTTTTGGCATCCCCGGAAAGCAGGAAAAAAATGGTCGGGGCGGTGAGATTTGAACTCACGACCTTCTGAACCCCATTCAGACGCGCTAAGAGGAAGAACATTAATCGACTTGACACACCTCCAGTCCCCTCCAAGTACCCCGGAACTTGGAGCGACGTCTGAACCAAATTCAGAAGTCCCACCGTATCGGTGGCGGCCTCATGCATGGAGGTTGAACTGTTTGAGGGAAAAGTCAAGCCAACGTCAATGAACCAAATATGCCAAAAGGCGAGCCTCGAAACTCCGCCGTCCAGAAGAACCATTTACTCAAAAGTCGACCCTGGAAAGTCCGGTGTCCAGCATAGCATTGTCCTCCAACCCAAAAGCGGGATTAGACGTTGTAAACTTGCAACGTCACGCAGATCAAGCAGCTTCCCACTCCCAAACACGCTTCGCCCCACGCGCCAGGTGGTCCAATTCCTTCTCTGAAAATGCGCCGACGATATCCACGAATATCCGGTTTCCTTTGCGGGTTACCAGGCACCGGGGATCGAGGTGGGTGTGCATGCGTTGCTCGATCTCCAACCTGTAGTCATCCATCGCCACCTTTGATTCCCCCTTCCCCATTGTCAGCGTTGCCAGCCTTTTGGTTTGTTCCTTATAATTTACAACCCCAGCCCGCAGCAGCAAATACATGCGGCGGTCGTGTCCGTAAAGTGATTTCCAAGTTCCCGCCCGGACATATTCGACCAGAGCCGCTAAATCCTCAGGGGAGGCGTGGTCAAGTTGGTCCAAATGGAGCAGCAGGTGACGCGCGTTCAGTTCCCGCTTGCGGGCTCCAACCGACCGGGCCGCATTTATTCGGGCATTTTCGAGTGTCAGATTCTTGCGTTTCATCAGGCCTTTGCCTTCCCGGTTGATACCGCGAAGCTTGCTTCGTTCGTTTTGTTTCTCATGCGTCAATGCCCCGGAGCTTGCTCCGGGGTTGTTTACTGACGTAGCCTATACTGTACACGATACTTTTTCAAAGCAAAAAGAATATGTTATGATTGACAGAGATGTTTTTTAGGCTGACTTTTGGTATGCGAATGGAATTTGAGGAACTTGATGGGCGGCCCTGTGACCTCGGTGTGATGATCCGCCGCCCATTGGAATGCCAGAGCCGGTTTAAGTGGCAGATGCAAGTTCTAATCCCTACGGTTCCGCGCAAACCATAGGCGCAAGGGAAAGATGGAAGCTTGATTTGATGATGTGCTTCCGAGTATATTTCCGAGCGTGTTCGACCTTGCTGAGATCATTCGCCAGCACGAGCGAGATGCTTTGGAATTCAAACGCGCCCTTTCCTCGCCGGAAAAGGTAATGCGAACGGTGGTCGCATTTGCAAATGGCGCAGGCGGACGGTTGCTCATCGGGGTCGAAGATGGGTTCCATAAAATCCTCGGTGTGCTGGATGCGGTCAAGACGGAGGAACAACTGGCAAATTTCATCTCGGATATTTGAAAGCTGAATCGTGACTGCCATGCCGGACTCCGACCAACCGCGCCAGCCACGCTCCAGCCGGACATGCCGACAGCCACCGCTGCCGGGATTGGCCGAGGCGCGGGAACCAGCGTCTTCTCTGCTCAACCTTCGTGTAACTTTCGACCAAATAAATGGCTTCGCGGAATTTGCCTGGACAGCGCCGGGTTCCATGGAAGCCGCCGCCGTTGGCCGGGTGCGTTGCACGGGCGCGGACCAGTTGACTTGGGAGGTGGATAAGAATGGCCAACGAGATGCGGCTGTTTCTTCCCATCACCGCAATTCGGTTCGTTCAGCGATGGAGCACTGGCTAAAACAGTTCCCCACGCGCCGCGACACGTTCACCGCATTTTGGATCAGAACGCAACCCGGCACAAAGAAACCTGTCCGTGTGCAGGAGCCGCCCTTTGGTCCAAACGAAGCGGCCTACCGCTGGATTGAGGACACCATTGTGGCGATGGCTAAGGCGCTGCGGTTACAGTTCTCCCCGCTGGGGCGAATGATGAAGGAGATGCCACCGGAAGCCCTTGAGGACTTTGAAAATCATGGACGCAGGTTGATGCGCAAAGAACAAAAGCGCGAGGAAGAAGTCGCCCGGCGGCGGGAGAACATGGAACGGCTCGCGGAGATGCGGCGCAATCTTGAGCAACGAAAAGCGGAGGCGCGCCTGGCGCTGGAGGCAAAGAAAGCCGCTGAAGCCAGAGCCAGGCTCAAGTCCTCCACCCCGGATTCGCCATCACCCCGCCAGCGGGATCTGCCTCCGCTGCCAGTGCGCTTTGAAATGCCGGCACTCGCGCTGCAAGAAACCGCATTTCCCCTGACGGATTTGCGCAGCTTTTTTCTCCGCGAACGTGCGGCCCTTTGGTGGGTCTCAAACCAATCGGACGATTTGCTCTGTTTGCCGCATTGCCGCATCGAGCGCCTGGAATACCAGATCCGCACCGCTTTGCGCGTGCTTGGCCCCTTGCGTGGCCGCGCCCTGCTTTCCGATGAAGTGGGTCTGGGCAAAACAATTGAGGCGGGACTCGTGATCAAGGAGTTGCTCACGCGCGGCATGGTCAAACGATTTCTTGTGCTCACCGTGCCTTCGCTGGTGGATCAGTGGGAGGAGGAGTTGGCCGATAAATTCGGTCTGGCCACGGTCACCACCAACCACGCCGGGTCGCGCGGGTACCCGCAAAAATTCTGGCGCGAAAATCCCGGCATTGTCGCCAGCCTTCACACCCTCAAACAGCCCGCCCAACTGGAGATCGCCCGACAGGTGCATTGGGACATTCTGATTGTGGATGAGGCGCACTATCTGCGCAACCGCGAGTCGCAGGCCTGGCAGGCTGTGAATGCGCTGCCACGCCATTTCTTGCTGCTGCTCACCGCCACCCCGGTGCAAAATTCCCTCGAAGAGCTCTACAACCTTGTCACCCTGCTCCAGCCGGGGCAGTTGCCGTCGCCAAAGGAATTTCGCGCGCGCTTCCTCGACCCCAAACGACCGCGCCAGCCCCGCGAGCCGGAGGAACTGCGCCGGTTGCTTGGCCAAGTCATGATCCGCAACACCCGCGCCACAGCCGGCCTGAAACTCCCGCCGCGCCGGGCCGAGACTGTCCTTTTTGAGCCGGAAGAAAGCGAGCGGGCGTTCTGGGGGCAATGGGACCGCGAATTGCGCGCGCGGCTTTCACAACTCCCCGCCAGCCAATCCAACCTCTGGGGCCGTTTGCTCCTGCAAACCGCCGGCAGCAGTCCGGCAGCGTGGCGCGCCGCGCTCCAAAAATTCCCGGACACCCACGCTGCCGGCGTCTGGCGTGAACAGGCGCCCCTCGAACAAAGCTGGTGCCGGAAATGCGAATTGATTCCACCTCTGGCCCAAGGCGAAGGCGGCGTGGTCGTCTTTACCCAGTTTCTGGAAACGCAGGCGGCGTTGGCGGAATTTCTGCGCGGCACCAATGTGGAAACTTTTGTCATCAACGGCTCCACTCCGGCGCCCGAACGCCAGCCCATCACCGAAGAATTTCGCAAGCGCGGGGGCGCGCTGCTGCTCACCCACAGCGGCACCGAGGGCCGCAACCTGCAGTTTTCCCATCGCCTCGTGAATTTCGATCTGCCGTGGAATCCAATGGAGATCGAGCAGCGCATCGGACGTTTGCATCGCCTTGGACAGCAACACCCGGTCCATATCTACAATTTCGTTCAAGCCGGAACGTTGCAGGAACACCTGCTGGCGATTCTCCAGGAAAAACTCAACTTGTTTGAACTGGTCGTCGGCGAAACCGGTTTGGTGCTGGGCGAACGCTTCGGCAGCGATGAGTTCGCCGAAGAAGTCTTC
>Ga0224555_1005582_pt1 | contig 10390 bp, 8 predicted proteins | sample 714S23034metaG_FD_180687 | JGI IMG/M metagenome (GOLD analysis project Ga0224555, IMG submission 180687) | Peat soil microbial communities from Stordalen Mire, Sweden - 717 S2 30-34 | ecosystem: Environmental > Terrestrial > Soil > Wetlands > Peat | place: Sweden: Norrbotten County, Stordalen...
CAATTCCTCCTTCGGTCAATGCCGCTCACGCCGACTGCCGGCAGCGAGTCGGTGAGCCTGGACGTGAACAATCCCGACGCGAAGCGTGCGGTCAACCTTGAGGCGCCCGTCGGCGGTTCTGCCAATTCTGAGGTGTGGCTGCATAACAGGGGATCCGACGACCGCGGCGATGTCCGGCTGCGATGCAGCGATCTGCTCAGTCATGAGGGCAGGGTGATCGGTGCCGACGCAGTGCGCATGGACACCGCCGTCGTGTCGATGCCCGCACGGTCCAGTCGCGGGGTGGCCATCACCGTCAACATTGCGCCGGAGGTTCGGCCCGGCGTCTACCGCGGCACCCTGTTGGCAAGTGGTCACCCTGAACTTTGGCTCCCGGTGATGCTAATTGTCCGACTGTCAAGCACATGACCAGTACCGCTGACCGCGCCGAGTTGGTGACGGTAGTCGACGAGCGGCTGCGCGAGGTCGCCAAGTTGGTTCGCCGATCGATGTTGGACGCGATGCCCGACGGCGAGCCCAGCCAGTGGCTCTATGCGCCGATGCGCGAGTACCCGTCGCGACCGGGCAAGGCGTTGCGCCCCGCGCTGTGCCTGTCGGCCGGCCGGGCGTTCGGCGCGGAACCAAATGAACTGCTGGGTCTGGCCGTCGCGATCGAAATGCTCCACAACGCATTCCTGGTGCACGACGACATCGCTGACGGTAGCGAAATGCGCCGTGGCAGGCCGACTTTGGCGGCAACGCATGGAGTGGCCGCGGCCCTCAACGCCGGCGATGCGTTGGCTGTGGTTGCCGGGCAGGTGCTGCGACGGAGCACCCGCCGCCTCGACCGCGATCTGGCGGATCTGGTCTGGGCCGAATTCGACACCATGGCAATGCGCACTCTCGAGGGGCAGGCGACCGAGATCGGTTGGCAGCTTGACGAAGTGGAGGATCTGAGTCCCGAGGACTACCTGCACCTCATCATGCACAAGACATGCTGGTACACCACCATCCACCCGTTGCGCGTCGGTGCGATCGTCGGTTCACGTGGCAAAGCGGAGCTAGGTCCGTTGGTGCGGTTCGGTTTTCACTTCGGCGCGGCGTTTCAGATCCGCGACGACCTGCTCAATCTGGTCGGTGACGAGCGCATGTACGGTAAGGAGATCCTGGGCGATCTCTTTGAAGGCAAACGCACGCTGCCCCTGATGCACCTGCTCAGCGTCGCTCAGGGCTCCGACCACTCGCTAGTCCGCGAATACCTGCACCTGAAGCGATCCGAGCGGTCGGCTGAGCTGGTGCAGCGAGTGCGCGCGTTGATGGACGACTATGGCAGCATCGCGTTCACCAGTGAATACGCCGAAGGCATCCTGCTGGTCGCCGAGGAGTATTTCGAGGACGCCTTCGCCGGCGCCGAACCTGGCCCCGACCTCGATTTCCTGCGAGCGCTGGTGCCCTACGTGTGGGCGCGCTGGCGCTGACGCCTGCCGCGATAGGGTTTCGCCGTGGCTGAGACCGCGTCGTTCCACGTGCAACTGATCGCCAAGACCGAGTTCGTCGCGCCGCCCGACGTACCGTGGAGCACCGACTCCGACGGCGGCCAGGCGCTGGTGGAATTCGCCGGGCGGGCGTGCTATCAGAGCTGGTCGAAGCCGAACCCCAAGACCGCGAGCAACGCCGGCTACCTGCGGCACATCATCGACGTCGGACATTTCTCGGTGCTCGAGCATGCGAGCGTGTCGTTCTACATCACCGGCATCTCGCGATCCTGCACCCACGAGCTGATCCGGCACCGGCACTTTTCTTACTCCCAGCTTTCGCAGCGCTACGTGCCCGAGGGCGACTCGCAAGTCGTGGTACCGCCCGGCATGGAGGACGACCCCGAATTGCAGCAAATTCTTTTCGCGGCCGCCGACGCCAACCGTGCGACCTACGCCGAGCTGCTGGCCAAGCTGGAAGCCAAATTCGCCGACCAACCCAACGCCGTCTTGCGTCGCAAACAGGCGCGGCAGGCCGCCCGCGCCGTGCTGCCCAACGCCACCGAAACCCGGATCGTGGTTACGGGCAACTACCGAGCTTGGCGGCATTTCGTCGCGATGCGGGCCAGCGAGCATGCCGACGTGGAAATCCGCCGGTTGGCGATCGAATGTCTGCGCCAGCTCATTGCCGTCGCGCCAGCTGTATTCGTCGATTTCGAGATCGTGATGCTGGCCGACGGAACCGAGATCGCGACCAGTCCGCTGGCCACCGAAGCTTAAGAAGAAGCCGCCGACTCGTCGGGCAATGCGACTGTGGCCGAATCAGTTTGACCATCTGGTTCACCTATGGCGGCCTACTGACGGACCGATCTTAAACGAGTCTTCGCTGCGATTTGGTCATTTGGGTCAGCGCCCCACGGTACGCTGAGTCCGCGATCTGGCCTTGGAGGTGCAATGGCGGCGCTGCATTCTCTCTTGGCGTTATACGGTGCATTTGATCAATCTGTCGTCGAGGCGAATGACCCGGCGTGGACAGCCCGCGTTGAGCAGTTCCTCCAGGGAACTACCGGAGAGAATCAGCGGGGCTGGTTTTCCGAGGTCAAGAGCCTGGTGAATCAATTGGCCCCAGATGTGAGCGCGGCGCAGTTTCCCGGTGTGGGGGCTGCTCTAGACGAGCTGACTCGTGTTGCAGATTACCTGGGCGGCTATACAGACCCTCCTGCTCCGCTGTTAGAGGGGGATCCGCCCCCGCTGACGACGACAGACATCGCGCAACTCCTCTATATTTTCACGGTCGGGATCACTATTGCGCCGGAGGCTCCCACCACAAGCGTCGACTTCTCGGCGTTCGTCGTTCCCGGTCCCGACATAACCCAATCAATCTTGGGTCTGGCGGCAGAGCCCCGGTCGACCATCTACCGGGCAGCCGGCCTGTTCGGCGGCCCCCGAACCGCTGAGAGCCGTGCGGAGCAGGCTCGCGGCCTCTTGGACTCGATCTACTACGAGTTCAACAGCTTTGACAGCTGGGCAGGTTTCATGACCCGCGCCCTCAACCGGGGGTTGGTGAGCCTGGAGGTAGCCACCGCGCCGATTGCGTTCGCCGGCATCAAGGCCGGCGCCACTCACCCCGACAAGGGCTCGTATGCGGCCGCCGCTGTAACGAAGGTCAACGGCCACTACTGCGCGGTTCTGACCACCGATTGCTGGCAGGTCGAGCAGGGGCTCACCGTCGACGCGGTCAAGGCGATCGTCGATCCCCGCAACTGGGCCCGCCTCAACTCCTTCTTCTGCCAGATGGATCACCTGAATCCCGATTCCCGTGGCGCCAGCCACGTGTTGGAGCACGTCAGCACAAACAGGGAGAGCTATCAGCTGAAGACTGCGCTGAAGAACTGGAGGAAGGATTTCGACGGGGGCGCGATTCTCAATTACGAACTCGCCGATACGCGGGTCGGCACCGGTGATAGCGGCCTGGTGCTTGTGGACAGCGGATACATCCACATCCTCGAAAAAGAATCAACCGACCGCACGGGCACCGGCGTCCGGATCAGGACCAGCAAAATGGTGGCGATCCAGGGCGTGAGCGTGACGGCCACTGCGATGCTTGTGCTGTCATTGGGGTGGGCAGCGGCCAGTAACGCCATGCTCTTCGACAACGCCGTCAACCAGCCCCGCGGTGGTCCTCTGGTGGCTTGGAATCCCAATCCGGAGAAACCGGGCGGATCCAACGGCGGGGGCGGCGGTGGCACACCCGGGCAGCCAGAATCGCCGTCTCCGCAGGTACCGGTGGGCGCCACCGGAGAGCTGTTCAAACAAGCCGCTCGGATGTGGGCCGATTGCGTGCAAGCCACCACAACCGACGCCACGAAAATAATGGACAAGTGGTACAAGCGCGAGCTCACTATCCAAGATCTGGTCGATTACTCCAGTGCCCTGGGCGGTCGGCTCGCCAGTGAGCCATTGCGCTACCTAGACCATGTGAGCAAACGGTTGCCGGTGACGCCGTCGCCGCCAAAGACCCCGCAGGACAAAGCCGAAAGCGGTTCGCCGTGACGCAAACCAAAGAGATCAATTTCGCCGAATGGCTTCAGTACCTGAACACGATTGTCGTCCGATGGGTCAACCAATCAGCAGCCGTGGTTGCCGATGGGGCCGAAAAAATGAGCGACACCGAGCATACGGTCAGCTCATGCTTGAAGACAGCAAGCACGCTCGCTGACCTAGCCCTGCTGAACGGGGTCGAGTACGCCGTCACGGTCTTAGCCGGTCCGGGATTCAGGATGCTGGCACTGGTCAGTGCCTCCGATTGGTATGACGGTCCACAGGACCGATCGTGCGCATACAACATCGACATCTCTGCGACGGAGCCGCTGAGCCGATTTGTGTCAGCGGATCCGATCCCAGCGGACCGCGTCGGCTTTGAGGTGCAAACCGCTGACGGGGGTGTCCGCCAATGCGCAGACCGTGTAATGCCCGCCGGTGCGGCAAAATTCCGCCTCGTGGTGTCCCGGCTTGGAATCCACAGCGGTTGCTACACCGGCAAAGTGTCCCTCAAGCCCGTGCCGCCCCAGACTGGTAGTCCGGTTACCGTGGACGTCAACATCGCATTGTGAACTATCCCGGACTCACGGAAGCAACGTGACACGGCGATCGGTCGGCTGGAGGACTCAAGCCTGCTGCGCTGCCAAATAACGTTGGCGCCGCCAGGTAACCTTGGGTGCGTGAGCACAGGCGGATTCGACGTTTACACGCGCTTGGGCACGCTGCTGACCGCAATGGTGACGCCGTTCGCCCCGGACGGCTCCCTGGATATCCCGGCCGCGGTCCGCGTGGCGCATCACCTCGTCGACGCTGGCTGCGATGGCCTGGTGTTATCCGGCACCACGGGCGAATCGCCGACCACCACCGACGCCGAGAAGCTCGCCCTGCTGCGGGCCGTACTCGAGGCGGTCGGCGACCGCGCCCGCGTCATCGCCGGCGCGGGCACCAATGACACCGCGCACAGCATCCAGTTGGCGAAGGCAAGCGCCGCCGAGGGCGCGCACGGATTGCTCGTGGTCACGCCCTACTACTCCCGGCCGCCACAAGCCGGGCTGATCGCACACTTCACCGCGGTCGCCGATGCAACGCCGCTGCCGGTGCTGCTCTACGACATCCCGCCCCGCTCGGTGATACCGATCGAGTTCGAGACACTGCGTGTGTTGGCTGCACACCCGAACATTGTCGGGGTCAAAGACGCCAAGGGTGATCTGCACGCCGGTACGCAACTGATGGCGGAGACCGGGCTCGCCTACTATTCCGGCGACGACGCGCTGAATCTGCCCTGGCTTGCGATGGGCGCCACCGGTTTCATCAGCGTGATCTCTCACCTGGCGGCCGGTCAGCTTCGAGACTTGTTGTCCGCCTTCGCCGCTGGAGACTTCACCACTGCGCGCAAGATCAACGTCGGGATCAGCCCGCTGTGCAATGCGATGAGCCGACTGGGCGGTGTGACGTTGTCCAAGGCGGGATTACGCCTGCAGGGTATCGAGGTCGGCGACCCGCGGCTGCCGCAGGTGGCCGCGACAGCCGAGCAGATCGACGCACTGGCCGCCGACATGCGCGCGGCCTCGGTGCTCAGATAACCCGAAGGGTGGCTCACCGGTGGACGTAGACCTTAGGCCTCCAGGTCCTTTGGCCACTGGAGGGTTGCGGATCACCGCGCTGGGCGGAATCAGCGAAATTGGCCGCAACATGACGGTTTTCGAGCATCTGGGCCGGTTGTTGATCATCGACTGTGGGGTGATGTTTCCCACCCACGACGAGCCGGGCGTCGACCTGATCCTGCCTGATCTGCGTCACATCGATCACCGGCTCGATGATGTCGAGGCGCTGGTGCTGACGCATGCGCACGAAGATCACATCGGGGCGATCCCGTTCCTGCTCAAATTGCGGCCAGATATTCCGGTTGTCGGCTCGAAGTTCACCCTGGCCCTGGTCGCCGCGAAATGCCGTGAGCATCGGGTGAAGCCGGTGTTCATCGAGGTGGCCGAGGGCCTGCGCACCACGCATGGAGTGTTCGAGTGCGAATTCTTCGCGGTCAACCACTCCATTCCCGACGCGCTGGCCATCGCGGTGCGCTCCGGCGCGGGAACCGTTCTGCACACCGGCGACATCAAGCTCGACCAATTGCCGCTCGACGGCCGGCCCACCGACCTGCCGGGCATGTCACGGCTCGGCGACGCCGGCGTGGACCTGCTCTTGTGCGACTCGACCAACGCCGAGATCCCTGGTGTGGGGCCGTCGGAGAGCGAGGTCGGGCCGACGCTGCACCGGCTGGTTCGTGGCGCTCACGGGCGCGTCATCGTCGCGTGCTTTGCCTCCAACGTCGACCGGGTACAACAGATCATCGACGCGTCGACGGCGCTGGGCCGACGGGTGTCGTTCGTCGGGCGGTCGATGGTGCGCAACATGGGAATCGCGCGAGACCTCGGATTTCTGCGGGTGGCCGATTCGGATCTGGTTGAGATCGGCGCCGCGGAGATGATGGCGCCCGAGCAGGTTGTGCTGATCACCACCGGAACTCAGGGCGAGCCCATGGCGGCGCTGTCGCGGATGTCGCGCGGCGAGCATCGCAGCATCACGCTGACGTCCGGGGACCTGATCATCCTGTCGTCCTCGTTGATACCGGGCAACGAGGAGGCCGTCTACGGGGTGATCGACGAGCTGGCCAAGATCGGGGCTCGTGTTGTCACCAATCAGCAAGTCCGCGTGCATGTTTCGGGTCATGCGTATTCCGGTGAGCTGCTGTTCCTCTATAACGGGGTGCGCCCGCGCAACGTCATGCCGGTGCACGGCACCTGGCGGATGCTACGCGCGAACGCCAAGCTGGCCGCCAGCACGGGGGTGCCAGAAGAATCGATCGTGTTGGCCGAGAACGGGGTCAGCGTCGACTTGGTAGGCGGGAACGTGAGCATCGCCGGTGCGGTTCCGGTCGGCAAGATGTTCGTCGACGGGTTGATCACCGGTGACGTCGGCGACACCACGTTGGGCGAACGGCTCATTCTCTCATCGGGTTTCATCGCGGTGACAGTGGTGGTGCGACGTGAAACCGGGCAGCCGGCGGCCGCGCCGCATCTGCATTCGCGGGGCTTCTCCGAAGACCCCAAGGCGTTGGAGCCGGCCGTCCGCAAGGTCGAAGCAGAGCTGGAAGCGCTGGCGGCCCAGAACGTCACCGACCCGACCCGGATCGCGCAGGCAGTCCGTCGCACGGTCGGCAAGTGGGTGGGGGAGACCTACCGTCGCCAGCCGATGATCGTGCCGACCGTCATCGAAATCTGAGACCGCGTCACCCAATTCCCGCGGCCGCGGGGGTCGGTGACGGGTAGCGCCTGCCGGTGAGCCCGCGTGCGGTGCGCAACGCGACGGCCATGATCGTGTTGGTGGGGTTGGAGCCGCCGGACGTCGCGAACACGCTGCCGTCCGAGCAGAACACGTTGTCCATCTGGTGCATTCGTCCATTACCATCGACGACGCTCGTCATCGGGTTCACGCCCATCTGCATCCCGCCCATGGTGTGCAGGCCGGTCGGTGGTGCAGTGCCGCCCAGGGAATTTGCGGTGCTCTGAGGTACGGCGGCGTACAGCTGTGCGCCGGATGCCCCGCACATCGTGGACAGCAACGGCACGAAGAAGTCTTGCGACACCTTCTCGAACTTTCCGATCTTGTAGGTGATCCGGGGCGCTGGCTGCCCGTTCAGGTCTTTGATCGTCGGGTCGAGCGTGACGTTATTGGTCAGGTATGGCATGTCGGTGGCGAAACAATCGACGCCGGCGAGCCGGTCGCGCAGCAGCGAGGCGCGCATCAGCTCCTTGAACGGGCTGCCGAAAAACTGCACACCCGGCAGAAATCCCAGGATCTCTTGGTAGAACTTGCCTTCCGCGATCGGGTTCTGGCTGCCGCCGAGCTCGCACAGGCCGGCACGGATATAGGGCAGCCCGGCCAGCCGCGCGAAGACTCGAGCTCCGGGGAAGTCGGGATCGTTGAAGTCGAACACGACCTGCGTGCACGAGCGACCGCGGTAGGCGTGCACTCGCTGGTTGAGAAAGATGGCGAAGCCATCGTAGAAGTTTTGAAACATGATCCGTTTGCCAATGCGGGCGTAGGGGTCGGGCAAGTTGGAAAGCAGCGCCAGCCGCGGCGTCAACACCGCGGAGCAGGCCAGCACAACCACGTCGGCGCTCTCCCCGCCGGCATTGCCCGCTGCGTCGATAAAGGAGACGCCGGTCGCGCGACGGCCGGTGTAGTTGAGCTGGGTGACGGTCGTCTGTGGCCTCAGTTGCACCCGCCCGGTGCGCAGCGCCCGCCGAAGCATGATGAGGTTGCCTGGCTTGGCGGAGATCGGGCACCCGTAGCCCGAGCAGAACCCGCAGTTGTTGCACGCCGGAGAGCCGTTGTAGGGAACCGAATTGGCCGCCATCGGGAAGTAAAATGGATGCAGCCCAAGGCGTTTCGCTCCTGCAGCAAGCAGCATCGACGAGCGCATCTGCGCCCCTGGCGGCATCGGGTAGGGCTTCTGTTGCGGCTGGTGCTTCTGTACGAATGCCGGTATCGACGCGACATCGCCTTGCACTCCGATCAGCGTCTCCACCTCGTCGTAGTACGGCGCGAGCTCGCTGTATTCGAACGGCCAATCCGCCATGTCCGCGCCCGGCACCGGGCCGAGCAGCGACAGTCCCTTGAAGTCGATGTCCCACATCCGGGTGACCTTCACGTCCGAGTGCGGGAATGCGCCGCCGACCTGGTTAGGCAGGTCATTGACGTCCCCGACGTAGGTGTTGGCCGCTGTTTGGCTCGCGATTTGGCGAAACGTGCGCGGGTAGGCCAGCGGGTCCGGCTGCTCGAAGTAGCGGTACTGGGACTTGAGCTCGTCGTTGGAGAAGACGGTCGGGAACGGCCCTTCCCCCTCGAGGTTGCTGTAGTAGCTCGGCCCCATCTCGAAGATCACGACGTCCCAGCCGGCCTCCGCGAGTTCCATTGCCATCACCGACCCACCCGGTCCGGAGCCGACGATGATCGCTTTACCGGCCGGCATTAACGCCGGCCTTTCCGCCCATCTTGGCGATAGCCTGCGCCCACCCTCCGCGCACCAGCAAACCGACGATCCCGCTTTGGGCCAGCATGTCCCCTTGGGACGCCTCCACCTCGGCGTCGGTGTAGCCCCGCGGCTCGATGTCGCCCGGCCAGGCGATGTCTTGCCAACCCACGAGGTTCGCGTTGCCGCCGTACTCCGGGACGGAGTACATCCCCTCGATGGCGTGACCGAACAGCAATTGGGTGAAGGACAACGCCTGTCCGTATGTCAGGATGCTGTCCTGTTTCGTTTGCGACGCCGTGGTGAAGTCGCCACCGGCCAACTGGTCAAGCAGCGCGATGCCGTTGGTGTACTGGCTGCGGAGGTCGGTGATCCGCTGTTGCCACGCGTAGTTCTGGGCGCGGTCGAGCGGGACGAAGTTGGCCATGAAGTCCTGGGAGCCGCCGGCGCGATCGCTCCACGGCCCGCCTGCGTGCACCTTGGGCGGCGAGAATGAGAACGCTGCCAGCATGACGTCCAGGTAGCGGACCACGTTCGCCTCGTGCGCCCCCGGACTGGTTTCCTGTGCGTCATCTGCCGGTCCGGGGATCAGGCGGCGGGTGGCGGCGTCGAGCACCGCGGCTTGGTGCGCAGAGAGGTACAGGTACGGCGTGTCGGCGGCATCGACGGCATCGGCCGGATCGGCGGAAGCGGCCGGGAGAACGCCGTTTACGGCAACCAGTGGCAACAGGCTTAGGCCGCCGAGCACTCGGCGCCGGGACACCGGCGCCGAGAGACCGTATCCGGGGACGGCCCCGTCGCTGGCCACGGGCAGATTATGACGCGGATTTGATGTTGATCAGAGGAACACCCGCATCCGGCGTGTCGGACCGGCTATCCGGTTTCGCGGCAACGGTCGGCCGCTTCAGCCGATTATCGGTGCAAAGGTTCCACCGAAACTTAAGCCATTGCGATTCCGCTCGGCGAGTTGTCGCAACGGTTTACGCGTCGCGGCATGACGCGCCGGCCGGCGTCCTCCGGCGCGGCGTACATCGCCTGAACGATGTGATCGACCAGCAAGCTTGCGAACGGCGCCACCCGACTCTGGGACAGGATGAGGTCCTGGTAGAGCGGCGGCACTGCCGTGAAGTCGCCGCCGGCCTGCTGGTCGAGCATCGCGATGCCGCTGGTGTATTGGTCGCGAAGGTCGGCGACCCGAAGACGACCCGCGGCGTCGAGCTGCGACAGCAGCGGGTCCACGTAGGTGACCACGTGTGCCTCGCAGGCTTCCGGGAGGTCGAGCCCAAGCGGGGCGTCATCCGGTCTGGGGATCAGGCGGCGGGTAGCGGCATCAAGCACGGTGGCTTGGTGCGCTGACAGAAAT
>Ga0224555_1005584_pt1 | contig 10387 bp, 8 predicted proteins | sample 714S23034metaG_FD_180687 | JGI IMG/M metagenome (GOLD analysis project Ga0224555, IMG submission 180687) | Peat soil microbial communities from Stordalen Mire, Sweden - 717 S2 30-34 | ecosystem: Environmental > Terrestrial > Soil > Wetlands > Peat | place: Sweden: Norrbotten County, Stordalen...
ACGGCACTTGCAGGAAAAACTTCAGCGCAAGGGCATCATATCGCTGCCGTAGTGAGGGCATTTTGGCCGTCCCGGGGCAGCAGCAACCGACGCTGGCTGGCGCACGAAATAGGTCAACAACCTGTTAAGCTGTTCCAGCTAAAATCAGCAAACGTGCTTGAAATGCCCGATTTTATTGGTCGTTTTCAATTTTTCGCTTTCTGATTCAAATGGGCAATCCGACCTCAAAATACCGGGAAAAGTGTACTGCATGGTACTGCACATTGGGGAAGGCCCAGGAGCAGATTTTGACCTCTTTTCGGGTCGGCAGTGGAGCTTGAACAGATCCCGAGGGATCCTTTTGGCCCTGCCGGGCTGAGAATCGACACGTTGCCAGTTTTAAACTTGTATTCAGTTCCGAAGCCATTGGGCCTGCGCGAAAAACCGGACACAGGTAAAGAGAGACATGGAGAAATAAAGCAACTATGAATGCACCTGTGATCCAATCCAAGAAGACCAAGCAGAAGTTTGACAAGTCCTTCAAACAACACGCTGTTGAGCTCTGGCTCAACAGCGGCAAAGCGGCCACGGAAGTGGCCGCGGAGTTGGGGGTTCATGCCCAAAGGCTCAGTGCCTGGAGGAAGCGCTTCGCGCCGCCGCCCCCTGGGGGGGAGGGGGCGGCGGCGCGAAGCGCAGCGCCGAACAATTGGAGGCCGAAAATCTCGGTCTGCGGCGCGAGAATGACTATTTGCGCCAACAGCGGGACATTTTAAAAAAAACTTTGGGCATCCTCTCCGAACCCCCATCCAACGTTTTCAACGGATTGACGCGATGAAAGCCGAGCATCCCATTCGCTCGCTCTGCGAAGCCCTGGAAGTGTCCTCCAGCGGCTATTATGACTGGTTCAACCGCCAAGCCCAACCCAGCCCGCGCGCCCAGGAAAACAAGCGTCTGGCCCAACAGATTGTCCAGGTTCATCAGCAGAGCCGCCAGACCTACGGCAGCCCCCGCATTCAGAAGGCGCTGGACCAAGCCGGCCACACTTATGGCCGGCACCGCATTGCCCGTTTAATGCGCCTGCAAGGCCTCTGTGGACGCGCCAAAGGCCGCTTCCGTGTCTGCACCACCGACAGCAACCACGACCAGCCCATCGCTCCCAATCGTCTGCCGGATCTGCCCGTTCCCAGCGCTCCCAACCAAGTCTGGCTCGGGGACATCACCTATATCGCCACCGAGGAGGGCTGGCTCTATCTGGCTGGCATTCTGGACCTTTACAGCCGACGGCTCACCGGCTGGGCCATGAGCGAACACATCGACACCGAACTGATTCTGGCCGCTTGGGGCATGGCCCTGACTCATCGCCAGCCCCCCGCCGGCCTGGTGTTTCATTCCGACCGCGGCGTCCAATACGCCAGTCACGACTACCGCAAGGCGCTTGACAACGCACAGGCCATCGCCTCCATGAGCCGCAAAGGCAACTGCTACGACAATGCCGCCATGGAATCCTTCTGGAGCACCCTCAAACAGGAACTGATCTACCGGCGCCACTTCAAAACCCGGGACGAAGCACGGCAGGCCATCTTCGATTTCATTGAGGTGTTTTACAACCGCCGACGACTGCACAGTTCGCTCGACTATCAATCGCCCATTGACTTCGAAACCCAAAACAACTAACTAATGAATTACACAATTTCTGTGTCCGTTTTTTCGTGGCAAGCCCACCATCGGATATTGCTTCGTGGAGCACGAAGACATCATCCCGATAATCCGCGCCGCAGGCGTGGACCGAACGGTGGCGTGCATTCAGAACCAGCACTTTGTCCATCTGTGGGAACGGTGAACATTCCTGCCGTAAGCGAGCCAGTCCTCGTATGGATAACGTCCGGTGGAAGATTCCCAATCACCTCTTGTTGCCTCAGCGAAAACGCGGCGGGAATGGGAAACATCAACGCCGGTAGGGTTACACCCCATAGCTGATGGACTTTTTCCCGGATTATCTTTGCGGTAGCAGAAGGCTTTTGCGCCAGTCGAGGTAGTAGGATAATGGCCGATCCGCAGAGCAAAGTTACCATGAAATCAGATATTGAGAAACTCGCTGCGGATAGCCTATCCCCAAAGTCGGCGGCAGCCAGGGCTCCTGACATCGCCGCCGCGTCGGTCCCCGACACGTTGGCCACGCTCAATGTGAACCCAGACACCGGACTCACGCATGCCGTGGTGGACAACCGACGGAAGGAGAGCGGCTATAACGAAGTGGCCGAGAAGAAGGGGCATCCGGTCCTGAAATTCCTCCGCAAATTCTGGGGAATCTCGGCGTGGATGCTCGAATTGATCATGGTTCTGTCAGCCGTGCTCGGAAAGTATTCGGACCTCGTCGTGGTAGGCGCTCTGCTGGTGATCAATGCCGTATTGAGTTTCATGCAGGAGCACCGGGCCGCCGGTGTCGTGGAGGCGCTGCGAAAACGGTTGCAGGTCAATGCGCGCGTCCGGCGTGATTCGAGCTGGCAGGTCATTCCCGCCCGGGAGTTGGTCCCCGGCGACATCGTTCGCGTGCGCCCGGGCGACATCATCCCGGCGGACGTGAAGCTCCTGACCGGAGCGCTGACCATTGACCAGTCGGCGCTCACCGGTGAGTCGAAGGATGCTGATAAGAAGCCCGGCGAGGTGCTCTCGTCGGGATCCGTCGTCCGCCGGGGCGAAGGCAACGGCGTGGTCATGTTGACCGGGACGAAGACCTACTTTGGCCGCACCACACAACTCGTGCAGGAGGCGCGACCGAAACTTCACATCGAAGCGGTGGTGGCAAAGCTCGTCCGTTGGCTCTTCGTCATCGTCGGCGCGCTGCTGGGCGTGGTGATAATCCTCTCGCTGATTCGCGGCGCGCCTCTCCTCGAAATGATCCCACTCATGCTGGTACTGTTGATGAGCGCAGTGCCGGTCGCCCTGCCCGTCATGTTTACCGTCAGCATGGCCATCGGATCGAAGGAGTTGGCGCAGCGCGGCGTGCTGGTTACCCGCCTCAGCGCCGCGGAGGATGCCGCTACGATGGACATGCTCTGCGTGGACAAGACCGGGACCATCACGATGAACCAATTGGCTGTCACCGGCGTGATCCCATTGGCGCAGGCGTCGGAATCTGACGTGCTTTTCGCCGGGGCACACGCGTCACAGGAAGCCAACCAGGATCCGATTGACCACGCGTTCCTCGCCGCAGCGAATGATCGGCGCGTCTTCGACAAACTCCCCAAGGCCACGCCCGTCTCCTTCGCACCATTCGATGCGAAAAACCGGCGGACCGAAGCCGTGGTCGAGCAGAACGGGCAGCGTTTTCGAGTGATGAAAGGCGCCGTGCGAACCGTTGCCGAAGCCTGTGGGCTCCAACCCCCGGCAATTGAGGCGTTGGAGGCGCGCATCAGCGCGTCGGCCGCGAAGGGTTATCGGACGCTCGCAGTCGCGCGCGGCCCTGAAACGGGCGCACCCGCATTGGTCGGATTGGTTTCGTTGTATGATCCGCTGCGACCGGATGCCAAACAACTAATCGCCGAACTCCGGGACTTGGGCGTTCCGGTGAAGATGCTCACCGGCGATGCACTGCCGGTGGCGTGTGAGATCGGCCAGGGAGTCGGACTGCCCAATATTCGGCACATGGCGGATTTAAAGGCTGCCGCCGCGCAGGCCGGCAACACGACAGTTGATCTTTTCGCGGGTGCTGATGGTTTCGCGGAAGTGTTTCCGGAGGACAAATATACCGTGGTGAAGCACCTACAGGCCGCAGGGCATGTCACCGGCATGACGGGTGACGGTGTCAACGATGCGCCCGCGTTGCGCCAGGCCGAAGTGGGCATCGCCGTCAGCACTGCAACCGATGTGGCCAAGGGTGCCGCGAGCGTGGTTTTGACTGAACCGGGGCTGACCAACATCGTGGCGTTGGTCGAGCAAGGGCGCACCATTTACCAACGCATTCTGACGTGGATCATCAACAAAATCAGTCGGACAATCCTGAAGGCTGCCTTCGTCGCCATCGCATTCGTGGTGACCGGCAAATTCATCGTCTCCGCCTTTGCCATGCTGCTGCTGGTCTTCATGACGGACTTCGCGAAGATTTCGCTCGCCACCGACAACGTGCGGCCATCCAAGAAACCGGAAACCTGGAACATCGGAGGTTTCATTACCGTGTCCGTGGTGCTGGGTGTCGCGATGGTGGCGGAGTCGCTCGTGCTCTTGTGGATTGGCTGGTCGCGTTTTGGTTTGGCAACCAACAACGATGCTCTCTGCACCTTCAGTTTTCTCCTGCTGCTTTACTTTGCTGTGTTCTCCGTCGTGTCCGCGCGGGAGCGCCACTGGTTTTGGGCGACGATGCCCAGCAAGACCTTCCTGTCCGCCATCGCGGCAGATGCGATCTCAGGTACCGTCCTGACGTTTGTGGGTCTTCCTGGACTCAAACCATTGCCTTGGTGGCAGCCACTCGCGATATTCGCCTATGCGATGGTCTCGTGCCTTGTCGTGAACGACGCCTTGAAGGTTGCGATGATCAAATGGCGCGTTACGAACGCCGTGGCCAAGAAACCGGTTGATATTACCCCGCAGATTGCCAAACGAGCCTATGAACTCTATGAGCAGGAAGGCCGCCACGACGGCCATGCAGTTCAGGATTGGGTGCAAGCGGAGCGGGAGATTCGGAAAGTTGCGCCCTATAAATAAATGAACGCGAACAACGCGGCGGCCCGGCTGAAAGACTGAAGATGAGAATCAATTCAAAGAATTTCCGTGTTCGGCACGGTGAAAAGGTCAAACTCAGCGAGTGGCCGACGAGGGTGAAGACCTTTTGCAAGTCGAAAAAACAATATCAGAAACTCCTGGAAAAGCACATTGAGGACTTGAGTTCATTGCAACGGCTTCTCTACGCGTCCGATCTCTATGCTTTGTTGCTGGTTTTTCAGGGGATGGACGCCGGCGGCAAAGATGGCGCCATTCGGCATGTCATGTCCGGGGTCAATCCCCAAGGCTGCGAGGTTTTCAGTTTCAAGCAGCCGAGCGCCGAGGAACTGAAACACGATTTTCTTTGGCGCATGACCTGCCGGCTTCCCGAACGCGGACGGATTGGCATCTTCAATCGTTCTTATTACGAGGAGGTTCTGGTCGTTCGGGTGCATCCGGAGATTCTCCGAGGACAAGGCCTGCCGGATGAGTTGCTCGACGAGAAGAGCATTTGGAAGGAGCGGTATCGTTCCATCGTGGATTTGGAGAATCACCTCCACCGTAACGGCACCCGGATCATCAAATTCTTTCTTCACCTGTCGAAGGGGGAGCAGCGGAAACGATTTCTCGAACGCATTGATGAGCCGGACAAGAACTGGAAATTCAGCTCCGCGGACATTCACGAGAGGAAATACTGGCCGCATTATATGAAGGCTTATGAGGATTGCCTGACGGCGACCAGCGCCCGTCACTCGCCCTGGCATGTCGTTCCCGCTGATGACAAGGAGCAGGCACGACTGATTGTTTCCCAAATTGTCCTGGATGCGCTCAATGGACTGAAGATGGACTATCCCAAGATGACTCCGAAACGCCGGCAGGAGTTGAAATCCATCCGCAACCGGCTCTGAAGGCAAAAAGGATTCTCATTCCAAATGTTTATGAACCAATGCGCACAGCTTCATGGCAAGTTGATCCTTCATGCCATAGTAAACGCTTTGGCCCTCTTTTCGGCGCGCCAGGATGTCAGCTCCCGCGAGCAACGCGAGGTGCTTGGAAACATTGGCCTGGGTCGCTCCGACCGTCTTCACCACCTCGTTGACCGTGCGCGGTTTGTGGCAAACGGCCTGCAAAATCCTCAGGCGCATGGGCTCGCCCAGCAGGCGGAAGCGGAGGGCAACCTGCTCCAATTGCTCTTCGGACAACAAATAGTTGGTCTTTCCGGTTGACATATTCTTTTATAGTTATACGGTTATACCATGTATATGAACACACTGCAAGCCAAAACTTCCATCAAACCTCTCGATCTCCAGCGCCTACTGGCGGAGGGCGCGCCCGCCCAACTTCTTGATGTCCGCACCCCGGGCGAGTTCGCCGCCGCGCATGTGCCGGGCGCCAAGCTGATCCCTCTGGCCGACCTCACTCCGGACGCTTTTCAACGTCAGCGTGGTTCGGAGGAAATTCCAGTTTACGTGCTCTGTCAATCCGGCGGACGCGCCCGCAAGGCAATTGAAAAACTGGAACAGGGCGGGGTTCATGGCTGCGTTCTGGTCGAAGGGGGCACGCAGGCTTGGATCGACGCAGGGCTGCCGACCGAACGCGCTCAAAGCACCGTTTTGCCGCTGATGCGCCAGGTGCAAATTACGGTCGGCCTCATTTCAGCGGCGGGCGCGGCTCTTGCGCTGACCATCCACCCGCTCTTTGCGATTATCCCTCTGGTGATGGGGTGCGGCCTCCTATTTGCCGGGCTCACCGGAATTTGTGGATTGGCGCTCTTGCTCGCGAAAATGCCCTGGAACCGCGCCCAAAGCTGCGGTTCGAGTTGTGAAGGAAAAGGCGGAGTCTGATTTATGAAAAACCCTCGTCGCATTGTGATTGTAGGGGGGCGTGGCAGGAGGCGCTTCCGCCGCCGCCAAAGCCCGCCGGATTGATGAGAACGCCGAAATCGACGTTTTCGAGCGCGGCCCTTATATCTCCTTCGCCAACTGCGGCCTCCCCTATTTTATTGCCGGTGAAATTGACGACCGTTCCAAATTGATCGTCATGACCCCGGAGAAATTCTGGGAGCGTTCACGGGTCCGGGCGCATGTCAACCATGAAGTTCTTTCGATCAATCGCGCCGCGAAGACCATTTGTGTCAAAGAGCCGGATGGCAAACAACGCGACGTGCCTTACGACAAACTCGTCTTGAGCCAGGGCGCGAAGGCCATTGTTCCGCCCATTCCCGGTGCGAATCTCCCGCATGTCTTTACGTTGCGCGACATCCCGGACATGGACCGCATCGCCACTTTCCTGAACGAAGGGCGGCCTCGCCATGCGGTCGTCATCGGCGGCGGATTTATCGGGATGGAGATGGCGGAGGCATTTCATCATCGCGGCCTTCATGTCACCATTGTCGAGCGCAATCCACACATTCTCCCGTTGCTGGACCGCGACATGGCCGCTCACCTGCAGAACCAAATTCGCCGCGACGATTTCGACTTTAAGTCCAGCGCCGAGGCGACCCGGTTTACCAATGACGGCGTGGAGTTCGCCGATGGCAGCCGGCTGCCGGCGGATTTGATTTTAATGAGTGTGGGTGTCAAAGCGGAAGTAGAACTGGCGCGGGCGGCAGGACTGGAAATAGGCGAGACCGGCGGCGTGAAAACCAACGGTCGCTTGGAATCGTCCGACCCAAATATCTACGCGGTGGGCGACGCGGCAGAAACGATGCACGCCCTCACGGGTGCGCGGGCTCGCATTGCGCTGGCCGGCCCGGCCAACCGCCAGGGACGCATCGCTGGCGCCAATGCAGCCGGCGCGCGCCTGATCTACCCCGGCGCTCTCGGCACCTCCATCGTGAGGGTTCTCAACATGACCACCGGATTTACTGGCCTCAACAGCGCGCAGGCGAAGAAGGCGGGGTTCAGCTTCTTCACCAGCCTCACGCGCGACAACAGTCACGCGCATTATTATCCCGGCGCGAAGCCGGTGCTGATCAAAATCGTCGCAGAAGAAGGCACTGGCCGTCTGCTCGGTGCGCAGGTCTTGGGTGAATGCGGCGTGGACAAACGGGTGGATGTTTTGGCGACGGCGATCACCGGCAAAATGAGCGTGTTCGATCTGGAAACTCTTGATTTGGCCTACTCGCCTCCGTTTGGTTCGGCGAACGATCCCGTGAACACCGCTGGATTCGTGGCCAGCCACATCGCGCGGGGCGACCTTGCCACTATTGCGCCGGAGACCTGGCAACCCGACGGCGAATTTCTGCTCGACGTTCGCGACCCGGACGAAGTGGAGGATTCTGGCAAAATCAAAAACGCAGTGAACATTCCGCTGGCTCAACTGCGCGACCGGCTGGCGGAATTGCCGCACGATCGCCCCATCGTGACTTACTGCCAGAAAGGGCAACGCGGTTATCTGGCAGCCTGTGCCCTCCATGGACACGGGTTTGAAGACGTGGCAAATCTTCGTGGTGGATACCTTCAGTTCAGACTACTCGACGACAAGTGAGCCGAAGACGCAGTGCGTATCGGGTACCATCTAAAGTCCAGGGCCAACTGAATGAAGTGACGTTCAGGGGTGTTGTTGGCAACAATCTTGGGCCACTGTACGCCGCTTTCGGTCGGGGTGTTTTGCTGCGAAACCTGCAAAGCGCCACCAGCAGCCAACGGGGACTTATCTGCTCCCAACAAACCTCCGCCACAGGGGCAAAGGCCCCCCCCCTTCTTGCGTACCGGTGAAGGATTGGCGCGACGGGCGTGAAATGAGGCGGATTCGACAAAATGGCAATTCTGAATGGATCTGCTCCGGCGGCATGCCGGAATAAAACGTGGCTACGCCATCGCAGCCCAGGGCGCGCAAAATGTGTCGCGCAAAATGTTGACATGCACATCGTCTTGCGGCTCAACTCCACCCCAAATTGCTGGCGGAACATCTTCTCCTGCCGGCCGCCGTCGTCTTTAAAGTGGAGGCATCACGCCCGGCTTTTCCGTTACCCACAAAGTTTATGTGCAGCCCGGCGGATGACTGATCACGGGCCAAAATCCCGCCTCCTCCGTCGAAGCGGCCAAGACATTGCTGAAACTGTTGAAAAATTGAGGCTGAATAAATTGCTTTTCGCCAGGGCGGCGGATTATCATGTTCCACAACTGGAAGGAAACATGCGGCTGGTCATGTGGCCGAGTTCAGCCGTCAAATTTCCCCCGTCATATGAAAGAGAAATCCATATCGGCACGCAGGTTGAAAAAGCCGGTTCAAGTTTTGCGACCGGAATTTCCCCTAGCGCCCACGAGTCGTGTGTTTCCAGTCATCGCCATGGCGGCCTCGGTCGGAGGCTTGAAAGCATTATCGGTCATTCTGGGCGGTTTGCCGGGGAACTTTCCGACCGCCATTGCCATCGTGATGCACCTTGCTCCCGAACATAAGAGTATTCTCGCCGAGATTTTAAATAGTCGCACTCATTTGGTGGTCAAGCAGGCGCATACGGGCGACGTGTTAAATCGTGGGAGCGTTTTTGTCGCCCCGCCTAATCACCACCTTTCTGTGGTCGAAGATGGACGCCTTGAACTTTCCTCATCCACTGCGGAAAAAGTTCATTTTGCTCGTCCGTCCGCCGAGCCGCTGTTTGCTTCGGTGGCAGAAATATACAAAAGGCGGGCCATTGCCGTGGTGCTCACCGGTGGCGACGGTGACGGCTCATTCGGGGTGCAGATCATCAAGGAGCGGGGCGGCACAGTCATCGCGCAAGATCGACCAACGTCGCAAGATTTCAGTATGCCGGAGACTTCCATCAAGACCGGTGACGTTGATTTTATCCTGCCTTTGACCGCAATCGCTCCCAAATTAATCGAGCTGGTTGATGCGGACAGAGGATAAAAAATGGCCGGACGACCGCTGACAAGAAAGCACACTCGCAAGCCATTAAAAAAATTGTGATGACGCGCTGTTCAACCTGGACCAAAGAAGCCATGATTACGCGCAGTAAATAAGCGCATGAAAAAAAAGTCATCATCGTCACACCGACAAAAGGAGGCCGTTCCAACTATTCGCCCGGAAACGTCCGCCGCGCCCGCGAGTGCGATGTTTCCCATCGTCGGCATCGGCGCTTCCGCCGGAGGACTCGAAGCCTTGGATCAGTTCTTGGGGCGAGTGCCGACGGGCAGCGGCATGGCATTCGTTATTGTTCAGCACCTCGATCCGACGCGCAAAGGCATCATGTCCGAACTGCTCCAGCGCGCCACGGGCATGAAGGTGATCGAAGTCAAGGACCGGACCACGGTGCAGCCGGACTGCGTCTATGTGATTCCGCCGAACAAGGACATGTCCATCCTGCACGGAGTCCTGCACTTGCTCAAGCCGACCGCGACGCGCGGTATGCGGCTGCCGATTGATTTTTTCCTCCGCTCGCTGGCGCAGGATCAGCAGGAGCATAGCGTCGGCGTGATTCTTTCCGGCATGGGCTCGGACGGCACCACGGGTCTGCGCGCCATCAAAGAAAACGCGGGCGTGGTGCTGGTGCAGGAGCCGGCGACTGCCAAATTCGACTCCATGCCGCGCAGCGCGATTGACGCCGGGCTGGCGGATATCGTGGCCCGGGCGGAAGAGTTGCCGGGGAAAATTCTCGCCTATCTGCAACGCACCCCGCTCCTGGCCCGGAGTGAAGAAGTGCTGGATGACAAGGCGCAGAGCGCCCTGGAAAAGGTGGTCATTCTGTTGCGCGCCCACACGGGCA
>Ga0224555_1005585_pt1 | contig 10382 bp, 6 predicted proteins | sample 714S23034metaG_FD_180687 | JGI IMG/M metagenome (GOLD analysis project Ga0224555, IMG submission 180687) | Peat soil microbial communities from Stordalen Mire, Sweden - 717 S2 30-34 | ecosystem: Environmental > Terrestrial > Soil > Wetlands > Peat | place: Sweden: Norrbotten County, Stordalen...
TTTTCCGCCGAGGGTTTAAAGCTTGAGAGCGCGGCGAAGATATTAAAGGAAACGGCAGAAAAATTCAGGGTGTAAACCTTTACGGAGAGAAACCGCATGGATGAAGATACGCTCAAGGAAATGAAGCGGGTATATGTAAAACAGAACAATGCCATAAAGCTTGCTCTGAAAAGCTACAAAGACAAATGGGAAAAGGGCTCCGAAGAGGACGTACTCGCTGAAATGCTTTTCTGTATTTTAACCCCCCAGTCAAAGGCCAGGGGCTGCTGGTCGTGCATGGAATCCATAATAAAAAAGAGGCTTTTGAAAACCGGCAGTGAAAAGCAGGTTCTGGCAGAACTAAAATACCCGCGTTTTAAGTACAAAAAGGCGAAATATTTCATAGAGGCGCGGGAAAAATTCATAAAAAACGGGAAAGTCACCATAAAACAATTCATGTCGGGCTTTAAAAACGCCGTGGAAATGCGCGACTGGTTCCAGCAAAATATAAAAGGTTACGGCCTCAAGGAAGCCTCCCATTTCCTGCGCAACGTGGGATTCGGGGAGGATATAGCCATACTCGACCGCCACATCCTGCGCAATTTGAAAAAACTCGGGGTGATCAGTGAAATACCCGCGCACATATCGCTGAAACTTTACCATGAGATAGAGGAAAAAATGAAGGCTTTCGCCAAAAAAGTAAAGATACCAATGGCCGCCCTGGATTTGATACTGTGGGCAAAAGAGACCGGAGAGGTGTTTAAATGATGGAAAACGATCCGTACGCGTATTTTATTTCGTCGCGCAGCGCGGCGCAGTGGAAACGCATGGGCGCGCGCAGAAGGGCCGGGGTGCATGTCCCTCTTTTTTCCGTTTATTCCTCCAAAAGCGCCGGGCTTGGAGAGTTCCCCGATATAAAACTTATAGTTGACTGGTGCGTAAAATGCGGCATGTCAATAATACAGCTGCTGCCCCTGAACGATTCGGGATTTGATTTTGCCCCGTACAGCGCGCAGTCGACCTTTGCGCTCGACCCGATGTATCTGCGGCTGGAAGGGTGCGGCGAAGGGGTGAAAGAATGCGCCGGGGAAATAGAAAATGTTAAAAAGTCATTCCCCGCCGGCGGCACGAGGGTGGATTACGGGATAAAAAAAGCAAAACTAAAAGTGCTGGAGAAAATTTTCACTTATTTTAAAAAAGGGCCGGACTTTGAAAAATTCTGCGCGGAAAACAGCTTCTGGCTCGATGACTACGCGGCATACAGGGTATTAAAGGAAAAAAATTCCTTGAAGCCGTGGGAAGAGTGGGGCGGGAAATATAAAGGCAGGGAAGAAAAAGCCATGAAAGATTTTGTGAAGGGAAATGAAACGGGGATTACTTTCCAGAAATGGCTCCAGTACATGATATACCTCCAGTTATCGCAGGCAAAACAATACGCAAACTCAAAGGGTGTTTTCATACAGGGAGACCTGCCTTTCCTGGTGGCGCGCGATTCCTCGGACGTCTGGGCCAACCAGGAATATTTTAAGCTCGACATTTCCTCGGGCGCGCCGCCGGACATGTATTTCGCAAAGGGGCAGCGCTGGGGAATGCCGGCGTACAACTGGGATAAGATAGAAGAACGCGGCTATGACTACCTGAAGGAAAAGGTACAATTCGCGGGAAAATTTTACGACATGTTCCGTATTGACCATTTTGTCGGACTTTTCAGGCTCTGGACAATAAAGCTTGACGAACCGGCGGATACATACGGGTTGAACGGAAAATTCGATCCCGAGAATAAGGATACATGGAAACAGCACGGGCAGAAGATACTCTCGGCAATGATGGAAAACACGATGATGCTGCCGTGCGCCGAGGACCTGGGCGTGGTACCGGCCTGTTCGTATGAAACGCTGAAGGAATTTGCCATACCGGGCATGGATGTGCAGAGGTGGTCGCGCGACTGGGGAAACAGCTATGATTTCAAGCAGGGGGACAGATACAGGGAAAATTCAATAGCCTTAATTTCCAGCCATGACATGTCGCCGCTGGCGATGTGGTGGGAGCAGGAGGCGGCCACTGTGGACGCCATGCTCGTGGAAAAATACTGCGAGGAGTACGGATTTTCCAGGGAAAATGTCATTGCCGGCCTTTTTGACATGCATATCTCCACGAAACACAGGCTGCGCTGGCTCTCCGGCATAACCTCGCCGGATGAGGTTCTGCGCAGGCTGGGAAAAAGCAGAGACCAGGCATGGATGTTCTACGACATGCACAGGGAGTCATTTTATGAAAAGCAGCAGTTCTGGAAATATCTGGGCTTTACCGGAGAACCGCGGCAGAAATCAGATGCGGCCCTTATAACCGCGGCCATAGAAAAAGCCGCGGACTCAAAATCGGTCTTTTCCATACAGCTTATAATAGACTGGCTGTCCATGGGCCCACTTTTTGACGGCTGGAAAAGGGAGGAGATGAGGGTAAACACCCCGGGCACAATGACGGACAAAAACTGGTCGATAGTGATGCCGGTTTCGCTGGAGGATATGATATCGATGGATATAAATGAGAAGATAAAGGGGATAAATACGGGGTCGGGAAGGATTTGATAGGGGATTGATTTAAGGCCCGCCCGCAATATTTACATTGACGTCCGGCGCCAGTGTGGTATTCTATAAAAACGTTGTAGAACTTGTTCTACAAGATTTTAAAATTTTTGGAGGTTTTAGTTATGGCTAAGGGAAAAGTAAAGTGGTTCAATGACAAGAAAGGTTACGGATTTATCGAACAGGAAGGCGGCAAGGATGTATTTGTTCATTACCAGGCCGTTCAGGGAGAAGGATTCAAGTCGTTAAAAGAGGGCGAAGAGGTTAGTTTTGACATAACTGAAGGCGCAAAAGGGCCGCAGGCTGCCAACGTAATCAAAGTCTAAAAAAACAGTTTTAACTGAAATAAAAACCCGGCGGATATCATCCGCCGGTTTTTTTCATTATTTTAATAATTTAAGGGTTGATATTATTTTTTAATAAATGTAAAATAGACCCAATTATAATACTGATGCAAAGACGCGAAAAGAAGGGACGGCAGCGGTGCTTCGGGCCTTGAAATAAGGACGAATTATCGCCGCAATCCTTTCAATATACAGCCGCAACGCTCTGAAAAAAGCCAAAACTACCTTCTTTTTTTAAAGAAGAATGTCGGGGTGTTTTTATGGCACAGGTACAGGTAAAGGATTTAAAGGCAAAACAGCAGGCGGCGCAGGCGGCCTCAAACGCGAAGCCCCAGGTGTACGACTTCGACCCATCCACCAGCGCGGCCGATGTCATACTGGGCAAACTTGAGACCACGGACAAAGGGCTTACGGATAAGGAAGCGAAAAAGAGGCTCGAGGAATACGGTTATAACGAGCCTCCCAGGAAAAAAGAAAAATCAATAGTCCTGCAGATATTTTCCAAATTTTTTGAACCCCTCATAATAGTACTTATAATAATAGGCGTACTTTCCCTTTTATTCGGGGACATTCCCAGCGCAATAATAGTTTTTGCCCTTACAATAATGAGCGTGGTTATGGGTTTTGTTCAGGAGTACAGGGCATCAAAAGAAGTTGAAAAACTCATGGAAATGGTCAAGACAACCACCACCATTTACCGCAACGGCAAGCCGAAAGAGATTGATATCAGGGATATAGTGCCGGGCGACATAGTGGACCTTTACGCCGGCGACATGATACCCGCGGACCTCAGGATACTTTCATGCAAGGACCTCTTTATCAACCAGGCTACACTGACAGGCGAGTCCATACCCGTCGAAAAAACACCCAAACCCAACGATAAAAAGACAACATCCATGGCCGACATGCCCAACATAGCCTTCATGGGTTCCTCTGTTGTGTCGGGCACCGGTATCGGGGTTGTGGTAAAAACAGGGGTTTATACACAGTTCGGCGAGCTCTCCAGGCGCCTTTCAAACATGCAGGTCGAGACAAGTTTTGACAAGGGTGTCAGGGCTTTCACCTTTACCATGATTAGGGTCATGGTCGTGATGGTCATTGTAATATTCTGCATCAACTGGTTTTTCAAACACGATATTTTACAGGCCCTGATGTTCTCGCTCGCGGTGGCCGTGGGGCTGACGCCGGAAATGCTCCCGCTTATAAACACCATAACCCTTTCAATGGGCGCCACAAAAATGTCCAAGAAAAAAGTAATAGTAAAAAGGCTGAATTCCATCCAGAATTTCGGGGCAATGGACATCCTGTGCACGGACAAGACGGGCACGCTTACCATGGATAAGGTGGTGCTGGAAAAATACTGCGACGTCATGAGGCAGGAGGACAAGGAAGTCCTGAAATTTGCCTGCGTGAACAGCTATTACCAGACCGGGTTGAAGAACATACTCGACAGGGCCATTTTAAAATATATAAACAAGCAGGAAGGGTTTGATATAACGAATTACAAAAAAATAGACGAAATGCCCTTTGATTTTTCCCGCAGGATAATGTCCGTGGTGGTCGGCATGGAGGGCAAAACAAGGCTCATCGCAAAGGGAGCGCCCGAGGAGATATTCAAGCGCTGCACCAAATACGAACTTGACGGCGACATAATGGACGTGGAATACCTCATACTTGCCGACCTGAAGGAGGAATACGACCGCCTGTCCGCCGACGGCTTCAGGGTGCTGGCGCTGGCTTACAGGGATTTTGACGACAAAAAGACGGAATTTACGCGCGACGATGAAAACGAACTCATACTAAAAGGGTATGTCGCGTTCCTCGACCCGCCCAAGGCCACGGCCGAGCGCGCCATAAAGGTTCTCAAGAAATACGGCGTGTCCATGAAGGTTTTGACCGGCGACAACGAACTCGTCACAAAAAAAATATGCAGCGAAGTGGGGCTCGACGTCGAGGGAATGCTCACGGGCGAAATGATTGAAAAACTGGATGATATTCAGATGAAGTCGGCGGTCGAGAAGACAACTGTTTTCGCAAGGCTCTCCCCCGTGCAGAAGGAAAAGGTAATCCACGCGCTGCACAGCAACGGACACATAGTCGGGTTCATGGGCGACGGCATAAACGACGCCCTCGCTTTAAAGGCTTCGGATGTAGGCATATCCGTGAATAACGCGGTCGACATAGCCAAGGAATCCGCGGATATAATACTTCTTGAAAAAAGCCTCATGGTGCTCGAGGACGGCGTTATCGAGGGGAGAAAAACATTCGGCAACATCACCAAATACATAAAAATGGCCTCGTCGTCAAATTTCGGCAACATGCTCTCCATGACCGGCGCGAGCCTGTTCCTTCCGTTTTTGCCGATGACTCCCATACAGATTCTTATGAATAATTTTTTATATGACCTCTCGCAGACCGCCATACCCACGGACGAGGTTGACGAGGAATACCTGAAGGCGCCGAGGCCGTGGAACGTGGCGTCCATCAGGAAATATATGTTCTTTATCGGCCCGGTTTCATCAATATTTGACTTTATAACTTTCGGCGTCATGATATTTGTGTTCCACTGCACCGGCGCGACGCAGGCCCTTTTTCACACCGGATGGTTCATAGAGTCGCTGGTGACGCAGACAATGGTTATTTACGTAATCCGGACGGCGAAAGTGCCGATATCGCAGTCAAGCCCGAGCAAACTGCTGATTTTCACCTCGCTTTTGATTATAACCGCGGGCATTGTGATACCATTTACACCGGCCGCGCAGTGGTTCGGTTTTGTCAGGCCGTCAGCAAGGTATTTTTTGATACTTGAGGCGATAGTTACAGCCTACGTTTTCCTGGTTTATTACGCGCAGCAGTTCTTCATAAAAAAATTCGGCGCTGATTAGGTTTTTTTGCCTTGTATTAATACAAGGCATATATTATCATATCAACATGCTTAAACTCATTAGACTGTTAAAACCCTATACAGGCACAATAATATTCATAGCCATTCTGTTTTTGACCCAGGCAATGGTAGACCTTTCGCTTCCAACGTTCATGGCGGAAATCGTCGATAACGGCATAGTAAAAGGCAACCTTCCTTATATATATAAGACCGGGTTAATAATGATATCCATAGCCATGCTCGGCGTACTCTGCGCGCTTACGGCCGGATATTTCTCATCCAGGACGTCGCTGGGGTTTTCAAAGACGCTGCGCGCCATGATATTCACCAAGGCGCAGGATTTTTCCTTAAATGAATACGACACCATAGGCTCGGCTTCGCTCATAACCAGGGCCACCAACGACGTGGCGCAGGTACAGCAGGCTCTTATAATAATGCTCTCAATGATGATGCGCGCCCCCCTTATGTGCATCGGCGGCATTATCATGGCGGTCTCCAGGGACAGGCACCTTTCGCTGGTTTTTACGGTGGCGGTGCCGGTGCTCGGCCTTATCATTTACCTGGTTCAGAAGAACGCCATACCCCTTTTTATTTCCATGCAGAAAAAACTCGACAGGCTCAACCTCGTCATCAGGGAAAAACTGACCGGGGTGCGCGAGGTCCGCGCCTTTGATATGATAGCGCACGAGGAAAAAAAATTCGACGAAGCCAACGCCTCCCTGACTGAAACCGCGCTTTCGCTGGCGAACCTGATGGCTTTTATAATGCCGGCCATGATGGCGGCCATGAACTTTACCATGCTTGCGATAGTATGGTTCGGTGGATTGAGGCTGGCCGCCGGTAAGATGCACTTCGGCGACATAATGGCCTTTATCCAGTACGTGAACCTGATTCTTTTTTCCCTTATGATGGTATCAATGCTGTTCATACTCATACCGCGGGCCGAGGTATCCGCCGGGCGCATAAACGAGGTCCTCGACATACAGCCTTCCATACTGGACCCGAAAAACCCGGCAAAGCGCAGGACCGGAAAGGGAAAGCTGGAATTCAAAAATGTTTCTTTCACATATAAGGGAGCCAAACAGAAGGCTATTTCCGGCATTTCATTTTCGGCCGGGCCCGGCGAGGTGACCGCGATAATCGGGGGGACGGGCTCGGGAAAATCCACGCTTGTAAATTTGATACCGCGCTTTTACGATGTTGAGGAGGGCTCCATTGAGGTGGATTCAATGGATGTCAGGGATTATCCGCAGGCAGAGCTGAGGCCATTAATCGGGTATGTGGCTCAGAAAGCCATGCTTTTTACCGGGACCGTTGCGGATAACATAAGGCTGGGCAACGAATCAGCGGGTATGGAAGATATAATAAAGGCGGCAAAGACCGCCCAGGCGCATGACTTTATCCAGGCAATGCCGGCGGGCTATGATTCAATACTCGCCCAGGCAGGCAGGAACCTTTCCGGCGGGCAGAAACAGAGGCTGTGCATCGCGCGCGCCCTTGCGGTGAGGCCCGAAATATACATTTTTGACGACAGTTTTTCCGCCCTTGATTTTAAGACGGACTCGATGCTGCGCGCTGAATTGAAAAAAGAACTCAAGGACTCCACCGTTATAATCGTGGCGCAGAGGGTGACCACCGTCATGGACGCGGACAGGATAATAGTGCTCGAAGACGGCAGGGCCGCGGGCATGGGAACCCATAAGGAATTATTCGCGACATGCAAAGTTTACAGGGAGATAGTGCTTTCACAGGTTTCCCCGGAGGAGGTATCATGAGCTCCGAAGAACGCCAACAGAACACGCCTCCGCCAAATATGCGCATGGGCGGGGCATTCGGCGGCGGAGGCCCGCGGGGCGGCGGACATATGAGGGCAATCGGCAGGCCGGTGGAAAAAGCGAAGAATTTCAAGGGAACTGTCAAAAGGCTTGTTTCGTTCCTGAAGCCTTACAGCATGCCACTGGCCGTCACCACGGTTTTGATAATTATCTCAAGCGTCTTTTCCGCCGCGTCGCCGAAGATACTGGGGCTTGCCATAACAAGCATGTTCAAATCATTTACGGCCGGAAGCAGGCCGGATTACGTCTACGTTGTGAAAATACTCGGCGGCCTCTCCATACTTTATATACTGAGCGCTTTGATAACATTTTTTACCCAGAGGACGCTTGCCCGCACCGCCCAAAAAACAGCCTATACAATGCGCAGGCAGCTTGATGAAAAACTCTCAAAACTTCCCCTTAAATATTTTGACACCAAAACTCACGGGGAAATAATGAGCCGCGTCACGAACGACGTCGACAATATAAACAACGCGATGCAGCAGGGAATGTCCCAGCTGATCAGCTCCTTAATAGGCATAATAGGGGCGATAGTGATGATGCTTATCATCAGCCCGCTGTTGACGCTCATCACCATAATAACCCTGCCGCTTTCATTCGGCGTAACCATGTTCATAGCGAAAAAATCGCAGAAATTTTTCGCGGCCCAGCAGAAATCACTCGGAGAGCTAAACGGCCATATAGAGGAGATGTTTTCCGGCCACAGGATTGTAAAGGCGTTCGGATACGAAAAAAAATCAGTTGAAAGGTTCGGGGAGATAAACACAAGGCTTTTTGATTCGGGGTGGAAGTCGCAGTTCATATCGGGCTTTATTTTCCCGGTGATGAATTTTATTAACAACCTGGGCTATGTGGCGGTATGCGTGGCGGGCGGAATATTTGTCGTCAAAAAGACTATAGAGATAGGCGACGTTCAGGCTTTCATACAGTACATTCGGATGTTTACACAGCCGGTGGCGCAGTCGGCAAGCGTGATAAATATGCTGCAGTCGGCCGTGGCGTCGGCCGAGAGGATATTTGAGGTGCTTGACGAACCCGAGGAAAAGGCTGACGGGGACGGCGTGGAACCGAACAGGGAAAACGAAGGGTCGGTCGTTTTTGAGAACGTCAAATTCGGCTATACACCGGAAAAAATATTGTTCGAATCACTTTCACTGGACGTAAAACCGGGACATACAATAGCAATAGTCGGGCCGACCGGCGCGGGAAAGACGACGCTGGTAAATCTTCTGATGAGGTTCTATGAGATAAGCGGCGGAAAAATAATCGTGGACGGCGTTGATACAAGGATGTTAAAACGCGGCGCTTTAAGGCGCATGTTCGGGATGGTACTGCAGGATACCTGGCTCTTCTCCGGGACGATACGTGACAACATATCATATGCCAGGCCCGAAGCCACAGACGGGGAAATATTCAGGGCGGCAAGGGCTGCACGCGCCGACCATTTTATCAACGCGCTGCCGGGCGGTTACTCCACGGTTTTAAACGAAGACGCCTCCAACATATCGCAGGGCGAAAAACAGCTTATCACCATAGCGCGCGCCGTGCTTGCCGACCCGTCCATGCTTATACTTGACGAGGCGACAAGCAGTGTGGATACCAGGACAGAGGTGCAGATACAGCATGCCATGAAGGAACTGATGAAGGACAGGACCTCTTTTGTCATTGCCCACAGGCTCTCCACCATAAAAGACGCCGAAATGATACTTGTGATGAACGAGGGGGCCATAGTGGAAAAAGGGACGCACGAGGGCCTTATAAAAGCCGGCGGTTTCTATTCCCAGCTTTACAAAGCGCAGTTTTCAGCCGGTGAAACGGCGTAAAAAGCACGAGTGTTTTGCCGTTGCTTGTTTTGCCCCTGTAGGGGCCGGCTTATATGCCGGCCCGGCAGTTTTCTTTTATTTTTTTCCGGGGTTTCGATATTTGCGAATGATAAAATTTTCTGCTATAATAACATGGCAAGGAAATAAAAAACATTTTTCAACCGGGGGTGCCCATGCTCATATCGAAAGATTCCATCTATTTCAGGAAATGGCCCGTAAAAAATCTAAAAGCAGTGATTCTTGCCGTGCACGGGATGGGGGCTCATTCACAGCGCTGGGAGGAAATGGCAAAATTTTTAAACTTAAAAAAAATAGCTGTCTACGCCGTTGAACTTCGCGGCTTCGGGGATTTAAGGCAGGAACCCGGATATGTAAAATCAATGGGACTCTATATAAAAGATATCGCGGTTTTGAAAAACATAATAAAAACGGAAAACCCGGGGGCTCCTATTTTCATAATGGGCGAATCCATGGGGGCCGTCATTGCGCACATGAACGTACAGGAATTTGACGGGGATTATAAGGGGTTAATCGAGGTCTCTCCGGTTTACCAGGACGTCATGGATATCAGCCCGGCAAAAAGGGCGGCTATAGCTTTTACCGCCATTTTTAACCCCAAAAAACCCGTTGACATGCCTTTTACCGCGGAGATGATTTCGCGGGATCCTGCCATTGTAAAAAAGCTTAACAGCGACAAGCGCGAAATAAGGGTGGCCTCGGCCGGGCTTCTTTTGAACATACTGATATACCAGTTAAAAATAGGTGCGGGCCTTTCAAAACTAAAAATACCGTCGCTGTTCCTTCTGGCCGGAAGCGACAAACTCGGCGATGTGAAATTTACCCAAAAACTTTTTGGAAAAATGAAAAACGACAGGGAAATGGAACTCTACAAAGACTCGTTCCATGCCCTTACCATAGATAAAAACAGGAAA
>Ga0224555_1005586_pt1 | contig 10380 bp, 7 predicted proteins | sample 714S23034metaG_FD_180687 | JGI IMG/M metagenome (GOLD analysis project Ga0224555, IMG submission 180687) | Peat soil microbial communities from Stordalen Mire, Sweden - 717 S2 30-34 | ecosystem: Environmental > Terrestrial > Soil > Wetlands > Peat | place: Sweden: Norrbotten County, Stordalen...
GGTCGCGGTGCGCGACCAGGGCTACTTCTTCGTCACCGGGCCGGACGTGATTCAGGAAGTCACCGGCGAGGAGGTCAGCCTCGACGAACTCGGCGGCGCGGACGCGCAGGCCCGCTACGGCAACCTCCACCAAGTCGTCGAATCCGAGGCCGCCGCGTTCCAGTACGTGCGTGACTTCCTGTCCTTCCTGCCGTCCAATTGCTTTGACAGAGCACCGGTTATCAACCCGGGGATGGAGCCGGCGATCACTCCGACCGACCTGGAGCTCGACTCGATCGTGCCGGATTCCGACAACATGGCCTACGACATGCACGAGATCCTGCTGCGAATCTTTGACGACGGCGATTTCCTCGACGTCGCAGCACAATCCGGGCCGGCCATCATCACCGGGTTCGCCCGGGTCGACGGTCGGCCGGTCGGCGTGGTGGCCAACCAGCCGATGCATCTGTCCGGCTCGATTGACAACGAGGCTTCGGACAAGGCGGCCCGGTTCATCCGGTTCTGCGACGCGTTCGAGGTGCCGCTGGTCTTCGTCGTGGACACTCCCGGCTTCCTACCCGGCGTCGAGCAGGAGAAGAACGGGATCATCAAGCGCGGCGGGCGATTCCTGTACTCGGTCGTGGAGGCCGACGTCCCGAAGGTGACGATCACCATCCGCAAGTCTTACGGCGGCGCCTATGCCGTGATGGGATCCAAGCAGCTCACCGCCGACTTCAACTTCGCCTGGCCGACCGCGCGCATCGCGGTGATCGGCGCCGAGGGCGCCGCGCAACTGCTGATGAAGCGGTTCCCGGACCCGACCACGCCGGAGGCGCAGGCGATCAAGAAGGACTTCATCGAGGGTTACAACCTCAACATCGCGATTCCGTGGACTGCCGCCGAACGCGGATTCATCGACGCCGTGGTCGAACCGCACGACACCCGGCTGCTGCTGCGCAGGTCACTGCATTTGCTACGCGACAAGCAGATGTTCCGGCGGATCGGCCGCAAGCACGGCCTGATCCCGGTCTAGACCGACGCGACGAAGTCGGACGTGTAGAACTCGGCCGGCGTCTGTGAATACGGGCTCGGCTGCCGGATGAACACCCAGACTCCCGTCGTGCCCGGCCTGATGCTGTCCTGCAGAGTGGTCGTCGCCTGACCCACTGCATCACTGTCGAGCGAGCCGACTGCGACGCCCGGACCTGGCGAAGTGCACGGCGAACTCGATGCCCGGGGTGCCTGGATCAGGCTGACGTCGTAGTGAGCGCCCGGCGCGCCGGGTTCCGCTAGGTGAACCTCGGCGGTCACCGTGCCGCCGTTAGCGCGGATGATCGCCGAGGCCGTCGCGCGGCTTTGTGTTGCACCGCGCGGGAGCGGACTGAAGTCGCAAGCCCGCAGAATGTCTCTGAGCGGAACCACCGTTCCGCCGCTGGTGCCAGCCGGAACAGCCGCTGCCACGGCAGGATTCAACGCGGACGCCGCCACGAGAACTGCAGGAAATACGCGACGGGTCAGCGTCGAAATCGTTAATGACATTCTGTCAATTATCCCCGCCCGATGAGGTAGGGGCAACCCACGCCCGAGCGGGAGAGATGCCTTACATAAGGTGCGTCGATGTGACACGCAACACGCGCGACACGGCTGGTGCTACGTACCGGAGTCCTTCGACTGCTGCTGAACCTTCTCGCCCGTCTCGGTGGACTCTCTGAGTTCCTTCTTCGTCTTCGCGGCCTCGTCGGCCAACTCGGCTATGGATTCGTCGCCTTCTTCAGCGCGCACGATGGCTCCTCATTTTTCGCCGATGTGTGGGTACTGTCGGGGGCCTACCCGTCATCGGCCGCGCCGAATCACCGTGCTGCTGCACCCTGGCGGTGAGCGGGCCCTAACACCAAGTTTCTACAAAAATAGAAAAACGGGTCACGAACGGATAACGGCGCTGTTAGGGTCGCCCGCATGCAACGCTGCAGAGCGGTCATCACGGCGGTGTTGGTGTTGGCGCCCCTGCTGTTCGGCAGCGAACATCTCGCGCGAGCCGACAGCGGAGACGAGCCGCAGTACGCGGATTTCTACCTTCCACCGGATCCTCTGCCACCGGGTCGCAACGGTGACCTGATCCGCACCGAGCCGTCGCGGCTAGTGCTGGAGCCGTCCGGCCAGCTCGGCGCCATCATGGCCACTGGCACCCGGATCATGTACCGCAGCAACGACACTCGGGGAAATCCGATTGCGGTTACCGGCACTTACTTCGAACCCAATAACGACTGGCCGGGTAAGGGGCCGCGGCCACTCATAAGCTATGCGCCCGGCACGCAAGGCCAAGGCAATCAGTGCGCGCCGTCGCGAATGTTCAACCAGGGCATCCACTATTCGGGTGGCTGGGACATCATGTTCAACTACGAGGAGCTGTTCGTCGCCACCATGGTCGCGCGCGGTTTCGCCATTGTGATGACCGACTACGAGGGCCTCGGAACCTCCTCCATGCACACCTACGTGGGACGGGTGGCGGAGGGCCAGGCTGTGCTCGACGCCGCCCGCGCGGCGATGCGCCTGCCGGGCACATCGTTGAATCCCCAAGGACCGGTGGCGTTCTGGGGCTACTCGCAGGGCGGCGGGGCGACAGCGTCGGCGGCCGAGCTGGCTTCGTCGTACGCACCTGAATTGCACATCGTCGGGACCTACGCCGGGGCGCCGCCGGCTGACCTCAGAGAACTTTTTCCGTACGCCGACGGCAGTGTTCTGGTCGGCGTCGTCGGATACGCGCTCAACAGCGTCATGGCCGCCTATCCGGAAGCCGCTGACGCCATTCGCTCCAAGATGACGCCGCGCGGGCTGGCGATGCTCGAGTCGGTGTCGCGCCAGTGCGTCGGCCAGACCCTTATCGATTTCATGTTCCGGCATCTGCAGCCGTACTTCACCGAAGACATCTACCAGTTGGTCGACCACGAGCCGTTCAAGAGTCTGTTCGATCAACAGCGGATTGGACGCTACAAACCCAACGCGCCCGTACTGATCGACAGCAACCGGTATGACCCGCTGGTCCCGTGGACTGCCGCCAACCAGCTCGGACGGGATTGGTGCGCACAGGGCGCCAACGTGGAATTTCGCACCAATGAAGAACCACCCTTCTTGAACAAGCTCATCATCAACCACGCCCTTCCGATGCTCGTCGACGGCGAGCCGGCCATGCAATGGATTGCCGCCCGCTTCAACGGCGCACCGACCACGCCCAACTGCGGCGGATTCTGAGGCGAGTCGCCAACCAGCCTCAAATCGCCAGCACACAGGTTTAATAGACCTATCACCACGCGCCGTAGGTTGAACCCACAACAGCGTCGCCACGAGCTGTGCGACGCGGCGGTCGATGTGTTGGGCAATTCCGGAGCGCGGGGATTGACCCACCTCGAAGTGGACCGCCACGCCGGCTTACCCGCAGGCACCGCTTCGGCGTACTACCGAACACGTGAGGCGCTACTGCATGCGATCGCGGCGCGGATCACCGAGCTCGACCTGGCCGATCTCGGCAGAATGACCGAGAAGGCCGGCGCTGACGTCGGAGCTACGCCTGGCATTGCCGAGCTGGCGAGCGTCGTCATGGTGGCGGCACGCGATCCCTGGCTCACTCGCACCAGGGCAAGGTTTGAGTTGGCGCTGCAGGCGGGCCGAGACCCGGTACTCGGCGAGATTTTGCAGCAGACGAATTCACGGTTTACCGCCCTGGCGCGCCAAGCCGTCAAAGGATGGCAGGATCCCGGGCGACCGACAGACGATGTCCTGATCGACGATCAGACCGTTGCGGCACTGACTTTCATCGACGGCGTGATGATGGGATTTGTCCGCGGCGTCAGCACTTTTCACGACCAACACCATCTCGCCCGGGTACTTCACGAAATAATCGAAGGCGCAGGACGACCCAACGCTGCGAACGATGCCGAACACCGGGGACAGCGAAGGCCTCGTTGATTTAATTCGCCTTCCGACCTATATTAATTCGTACTACGAACTTCTTCTTGACCCGTCGAGAGGCCCCCATGCACGCTGCCGTCGTCACCTCGTTCGATACACCGCCGTCGTACCAGGAGTTCCCGACGCCGACGCCGCGCAGTTCCGACGAGGTGCTGGTCGATGTCGTCGCCTCCGGTCTGCATCGGCGGGTCCGGTCACAGGCCGACGGTTCGCACTACACCAGCACTGGCGAGCTGCCGTTGGTGCCCGGCATCGATGGGGTGGGGTGCATGCCCGACGGGACGCTGCGCTATTTCGCACTCGGGGACACGGCGTCGGGCGCCATGGCCGAGCAGACGGTGATCGACCTACGCCAGAGCTTCGTGCTGCCCGACGGCACCGACCCGGTGCTGGTGGCGGCGGCGATGAACCCGGCGATGTCGTCGTGGGTCGCGCTGCGGCGACGGATCAGCTTCCACAGTGGCCAGACTGTGCTGGTCCTGGGTGCGACCGGCAGCTCGGGCCAGATGGCCGTTCAGGTCGCCAAGCGCCTCGGCGCCGGCCGCGTTATCGCCGCCGGACGCGATCCGCAGCGGTTGGCCGAGTTGCCGGAACTTGGCGCCGACACCATCGTGCGTCTGGGCGAGACCCCTGGCCTCGGTGAGGCGGCCGCCGACGTCGACGTGGTCATCGACTATCTGTGGGGACAGGCCACCGTCGACGCGATGACGGCTATCGCGACCAACCGGGGCGATGACAGTCGCCCGCTCACCTGGATTGAGGTCGGCTCGGTCGCCGGACCGACCGCCGCGATCCCGTCGGCGGCACTACGCGCACTGCCTTTGCAGATCGTGGGAAGCGGGCAAGGATCGGTCTCCACCGCTGGAATCCTGGCCGAGTTACCCGCCCTCGTTGACGAAATCGGCAGCGGCGCTTTGCGTATCGACGCCCGGGCGGTCCCGCTGGCCGGCGTTACGAGTGCGTGGCGCGCCAACGAGTCTGAGGCGCGGGTCGTGCTAACCCCCTAGTCCCGCTCAAACGCGAAACTGGGCGGCAATGACGAAAGCCACTGCCGCCCAGCCACATTCATGCGTTATTCAGCAGCCTTCTGGCGAGCCTCGGCAGCCGACTCAGCGGCGCGCGAGGCCTCGGCCTCGGCCTCTTTCTTGGCCACGTCGCGCGCGGCCTTGGCCTTGTCCTGCTGAGCACGGCCCTCCTCACGCAGACCGTCGCGGTTGGCGACGATCCCAATGATCTCTTTGGCCTTGCCTTTGACGTCCTCAACGATGCCCTTGATGGCTTCTTCGGGTCCACTGCTGCCCATGGTTGTCCTTTCACTAGGGGTCGTTTGTGTCCATACCCCGCGACGGCCGGTTCCGAACGTTTCGTGACACCTAAGACGTCGAGTTTGGTGTGTGACAGTGATCACGGTGCGACAGCTCCTCGGGACGCTGTGCGTCCCGCATCGTCGCCGCGCTAGGGCTTGATGCGGATCTTGCCCGGCGACCACCAGCCGTTGCGGGTGGCAGTGGCCAGGTCCAGCTGCGCGGGCGGGGCGTCGACCAGCGTGTCGAACTTACGCAGCGAACCCCAGTCGCGGGCCCAGTCGCGCGACAGGTAGGTGGCCATCACGTGTGCGCGCAGCAGCAAGTCGGTGATGCCCAGCAGGCCGCCGTTGACTCCGTCTTCCCACGTGTCGGTATCCATCTTCTTCGCCGTGTAATCCGGCGTGATGCGGAATTTCGGGATGTCGGTGACGCCGTTGGAGTGCAGCATCGGCTGCTGACACGGGAAAGCCAGCCCGACCGCCCAGTCCATCAGCACCGGTTGCGTCGACCCGAGGTACTCCTGCACAGAGCGCAGTTCGGGCACCCGCGGCGGAGTCAGCGCAATCCAGTCCTCCGGCGTCAGCGACAAGTCCTCGGCGACGACCCGGACGGCGACGGCGTCCGCGGGGATCTTGGATCGCGCATACCGCAGGTTGCGCCACGCCTTCGGCTGCTCACCGTACAGATCGTCGGGCACCAGCCGGCCGGCCGGCAGCACGTCTCCGCCTCCGCCGGCCTTGCCGTATTCCAGAACGACGGTCTGGCCTTCGGTGTGGTGGTGCAGCACGCTGTTGCCGGCGATCTTGCCCGCCGCGGTCACCACCACCAGCGGATGCCCGTCGTCCGGTCGCGGCAGCTGATACCAGGCCGACGCCAGCTTGCTCTGCTGCTGCGCGCCGGTGGTGTAACTGCCGGCTATCGGAACCCGTTGCGGGTCAAGGCCGTACGGCAGCGGCACCGTCGAACCGTTGATGCCGGGCGTCTTGAGTTTGGTCGGTGCGTCCCAGTCGTAGTCGGTGCCCGGCTGGTTCGGATGCATCACGATCGCTTCCGCGACGGTGTGGGGCGGAACCCCGTTGGGACTGAAGCCAACCGGGTCGACGCCGCCCAGCGCTCCGAGCGGTCCCCAGGAATCGGGCCCTGAGCTGCCGGGCAGTGCCGGCATGAAGCCGGCGTTGGTGTCGGGCTCGACGAGCACGTCGTCGGCCAGCCCGCAGCCACCGGCGAAGGCGCGAATGTTGGACGAGCCGTTGGAGTAGGTGGGGTACTGGCGAACGATGCCGATCACCATCGATGCGATGAACACCAGCGCCATGAAGCCGGCCGCGACCGGGACCGGCGCCGCGGTGAGTGCACGCGCCAGTCGTCCTTCGCCGTGGTCGCGGGAAGCGAAGTGCAGCCAGACGGCGTACAGGGCCGTCACCACAAACAATGCGAAAAAGATTGTGCTGACGCTGATTCCGCCGAGTTTCGGCATCGCCGCGTTGAATGGCACGCCGTAGCTGGACACGTACCACCAGCCGTTGGTGGTCGCGAAGCACAGCGCCAGCAGGAACATCACCGCGGCCAGGAACGCCATCCGGTTACGCGACCAGCGCAGCACCGACGGTGATACCAGCACCGTCGTCAGGGCCGCCATCGCCGCGCCCACCGCGGCGAACAGCCCGAAGTGGTGCACCCACTTGGTGGGGGTGAACATGAGGAAGAACATGGTGCCGAAGATGACGCCCATCAGCCGCCACGCCGGCCCGCGGGCCACACCGCGAACTCGCTTGCGCCGCAACATGATGAACATCGCGGTGAACAGGCACAGGGCGGTGATAAGGAAGCCGAACCGCCGCGACAGCGACCCGTCGACGGTGGGCAGGATCAGGTAGTAGTAGCGCAGGTTCTCGGTGTACCAGGCCTGGCTGGGGCCGATCGCGGTGCGAATCCTGGTGGCTTCCAACACCGTGGCCAACGTCTGGTCGGCGAACACCACCGTCAGGATGACCGAGCCGGCGGCCAGCATCGGCGCCACCAACGGCCAGGTGCCGACTACGCGATGACGGCGCACCAGGATCCGCAGGATCGGACGACCACCAGCCACCAGCGCGGCCACCGCGATCAAACCGGTGGGCTGGACGCCGAGCGTGAACGCCGCAGTGATCACTGCCAGCGCCGCCGGAATCAACCGGCTGTAGCGCATGGACCGCTCGATCAGAACGTAGGTGACCAGCGAACCGAGCGCGATGATGGGCTCGGGCCGCAGACCGTTGTCGAATGGCATCCACGCGGTGAGCAGCACCATCCCGGCCGCCCAGTTGGCGGCCTTGCTGGACGTCACCGCGGGGCCCAGGCGGGGCAGCACTTCGCGGGACAGCAGCAGCCAACACCCCAGTCCCGCGATCAGGTCGGGCAACCGGATCCACAGGCTCTGGTCGCTGACGTGGGTCATCAAAGCGAGCAGGTTGTAGTACCAGCCGAACGGGTCTTCCGGGCTGCCGAACCAACGGAAGTAGTTGGACATGTAGCCGGCGCGGTCGGCGACTCGGGCCATGCCCAGGATGTAGCCGTCGTCGGACGAGTTCGCCCCGATCACCCACCAGAGCACGAACCCGAACATCACCGTCGCGTCGGCAAGGGTGAACGTGCGCCAGTTCGCCGGTATCAGCCGGCGCATGCGGTGTCCGTCCAACTGGTCGAGGCGCCACAATGCGACGAGCGCGACGATCGTCGCCACGATCGCGCCCACCATGGCGAACAGCTTCAAAGTGGTTGGGGTGGTGGAGAACCGGGTGTCGATGGTCGCTGAAAGTTGCAGGCCCGGCGGCGCCGGTCCGGTCAGGTCGGTGAATACCCCGACGATCTGCGGGCGCAGGTTGGGGTCGGGGAAGCCGCTGCGCAGTGGACCGCCCGACGGATCTTTGAGACCGACGAAGGTGGCGAACGTCCCGGCCAGCGTCGAGGTGATGTCGATGCGCTGGCATTGAGGGGATTCCACTTGATCGCGCGGTACCGACAGGATCACCACGTTGCGGTCGGTGACGTCGACCCGTTGCTTGCTGACCACGACGAACAACGCGTTGAGGTTGGCGTCCTTGCCCTGCTTGGGCGCGGTGCCCAGCACGATCCCACCCTTGGGTGACACACCGCGCACGACCTGGCACGGCACGGTGGCGTGGAAGTCGACCGGTGTCAGCGAAATCAGCGGCGCGGTAACGCTTTTGACCTGCCCTTGCTGCGGCCAGTTCAGCTGCGCGGTGGTCTGCACGACAGGCAGTAGCGGGGTGGCGACGGACAGGAAGAATCCGATCAGCCCGGCGATGGTGGCCACCCAGCGGGTCACCTTCACGTTGCCGCCGGCGTTGTCCGCGGTGATGACTTCCGGGTGCTCGGTGTGTGTGCTCACGGGAGTGCTCGAATCGGGCCTTGTCGGCTCCAGCCGTAGACGGTGGTGACGCCCTGCTGAATGGCGGCATTTGGCGCGACGTCCGGTGGGAACCAGCGGTGGTACTGCTCGACCTGCCCCCAGTCCCGGTACCAGTCGCCGTTCAGGTAGGTCGGAATGGTGGACGTCCACTGCAGCGCCTGGGTGAACAGGAATGGCCCGCCGGACTTCGACGCCTGCCACAGGTTGGACGACGCCGAGGTCTGCTTGTGGTCAGGCTGGATGCGGTACTCGGGAAGCTCGGCGACGCCGAGGTGTTCGGAAAATGGCCGCTGGCAGGGGAAATTCGCGGCGGTCGCGATGTCCATCAGGATCGGCTGCTGCGATCCGAGCACCTGCTGCAGCGTCTTAGTCACCGGCACGCGCGGCGGGGTGAACGCGAACCACTGGTCCTCGCTCAAGTTGGGGTCGTAGGCGACGATGCGGGCGACGTTGGCCTCCGGCGGTGCCCAGCTCAGCGGGAAGCGCAGGTTGCGCCAGGCGGGCTGAGGGCCGATGTCGATGGGGAACATCAGTCCGAGCGGCTGGACGCTGCCATCGGGCCGGGCCGCACCCCACTGCAGCCTGAGCGACTGGCCGTACATGAAATCGCCGTCCTCTTTGTACGACCAGATGGCTCCCGCGGCGGCGACCACCACCAGCGGCCGGTCGGGCGTCCGCGGCGGCAACTGGTACCACGACGACGTGGCGGTGGCGGCCCGCGAGTTCTCGCCGTAGCTGCCGATCACCGGAGTGCGCGCCGGGTCGAGACCGAACGGCAGCGCGGCTTGCGAACCGTTGACCCCGGTCGGGCCTTTGCCGCCCGCGGTGCCGGCGGAGTCGGTGATGGAGGCGTTCGGTTTGTTGGGCGACGCGTCGGAGTTCACCACGCCCGGCTTGGTCACCACCGGGTCGGACTGCAAGTCGTCGCCGACGCCCTGCGGCGTGAACCCGACCGGGTTGACTCCCCCGAGTGGGCCGGCGGGGCCGAAAGCCTGCCCCGGAACTGGTTGCAGCAGACCGGCATTGGGATCGGGCTCGGCCAGCACATCGTCGGCCATCGCGCAGCTGGTCGGCGACAGGCCGGACGTGATCGCGGCGAAGTCGGCCTTGCCGGTGGTGTAGAGCGGGTAGCGCAGCACGGCGCCCTTGGCCAGCGATGCGACTTCACCGAAGACCATGATCATCGCGACGACCAGCAGCGGCGTCGAGGCCAGCACGCGGTTGCGCCGGCTGTTCTTGACTTCGGTGTGCCCCGCGTAGTCCATCCGGAAGTGCTGCCAGGCGGCCAGCAGACCGGTCAGGATCGACAACGTCAGGAACATCGACGTGACCGGATGGCTGGCGATGACCGGCTGGATGTCGAACCACGGGACACCGTAGTTGTTGACGTAGAACCAGCCGTTGATGCCCGACGTCGCCCACGCCAACATGAACAGCAGCGCGGTGATGTAGAGCGTCAGGTTCCGGCGATTGTGCAGGCCGATCCGAGCGCAGACGAACGCGGTGACCGCGCCCAGTGCGCCGCTCAGTCCGGCGAATGCGCCGAACTGAATCGCCCACTTGGTCGGCGTGAAATGCAGCAGCAGCAGACCGATCGCGGTGGTGCCGATCAATCGCCAGGCCGGGCCGCTGGCCAGCCCGGGCACCCGGCCGCGCCGCAGCAGCACCACCAGCACTCCGAACAAGCACAGCAGCAGGATCAGGACGGCGAACCGC
>Ga0224555_1005588_pt1 | contig 10365 bp, 8 predicted proteins | sample 714S23034metaG_FD_180687 | JGI IMG/M metagenome (GOLD analysis project Ga0224555, IMG submission 180687) | Peat soil microbial communities from Stordalen Mire, Sweden - 717 S2 30-34 | ecosystem: Environmental > Terrestrial > Soil > Wetlands > Peat | place: Sweden: Norrbotten County, Stordalen...
GAAAACATTACATTCCACGGTTGAATTTCGCCAAACTGCGGACCATCCCCACGCACGTGGGGAAAACTGTAGCCGAAAGACGACGAACCGTTCCCGTTACGGACCATCCCCACGCACGTGGGGAAAACCCCGTTCGGTATGCGTTCGTCCAAAGCAATTCCGGACCATCCCCACGCACGTGGGGAAAACCAATCATCGAAACGTACATACAAACCTCATTTCGGACCATACCCACGCACGTGGGGAAAACCACGATACGCGGCTCAACGCCCTGGCCGACATCGGACCATCCCCACGCACGTGGGGAAAACGAATTCGTTGTAAAGAAACGATGTGGTGTACGCGGACCATCCCCACGCACGTGGGGAAAACCGGCGTCGCCGCGTTCGGGCAAGATGGCGTTACGGACCATCCCCACGCACGTGGGGAAAACTCAATGGCCATTTGTGCCAGTCGAATGGTGAGCGGACCATCCCCACGCACGTGGGGAAAACCCAAACTGAACTGCATCTTGCGCTTGCGCTTTCGGACCATCCCCACGCACGTGGGGAAAACGCTTTCTCATGGGCGACCTCGCGATCCACTTCGTGGACCATCCCCACGCACGTGGGGAAAACTGCCTCGTTTCTCAGCAGAACGGTTTGGCCGTCGGACCATCCCCACGCACGTGGGGAAAACGAACCTAGCTACCGTCGCTATCAACACATCTCTTCGGACCATCCCCACGCACGTGGGGAAAACACCGGGATCGGCACACGCCCACTCCCGCCGCACGGACCATCCCCACGCACGTGGGGAAAACTCTGAATTTCAAACGAGTTAGCTCAAATTTCCGAAGAAAAATCGCTTGCCTGCGTTGGTGGATCCGGTGTCTCCTCCCATTTTTCGGCGACCATCCACAGGCCGGCAACTTCAATCCCTCTGCGGTCCGTAGGGCCGGTAGTTTCGATTTTGAAGCCTTGGCAGTTCGGGTAACTGCTGACAATGAGCAGGCCGATGCTGGCGGCATTCCGTTTGATGTACTCGATTGTTTTCTCATGGGTGCGACGGTTGAGCGTGCCTACGAACACATTTGGGCACGGCTCAATGAACCAGCGTTTGAGCATTCCGCGAATTGCATCGGGCGTGTCGCTGGCGATGATGACCGTCATGCAATCAGTTCCTCCAGGTTTTTGGGAATTCTCTGCAGCAGCTTTTCTTGTTCGATGCGCTCCTTGAGCAGGGTGCGTACCAGGTCGCCCCTGTCGTCGGGGTCTTGACGCACGGCCTGAAACGCCGCCGGAAAGGTAGTAATGTCCTTATAGAGGTCAGCCACATCGTAGATGAAGGGCAGCGTGCCGCCGTCGTGGACGAATCCCAGCGACGGCAGGTAACCGAGCGAGCAAACGACGGCAGCGCACAACGCGTAGAGGCTGGCGTTGGCAGTGGACAGCGCGCGATTGATGTTGTCGGCGAGATTCCAGTTCGATTTGTCGTAGTTGCGTCCTTTCCATGTGACGCCGTACTGCTGGCCGAGTTCCGCGTACCTGCCGCGCACGCGCAAGCCCTCCATGCCGCGCAATTCGGCGATGGAATACGCCTGCACATCCGCGCCGGGGAACCGCTGGACGAACATGCGGCGGGCGATCTCGGCGTGTTTCTTCTTATCGGCCCAAGCGGCAGCGTGTTTGCGGGACATCGAGTTGTCGTGATTGGGTGTGATGCCAAACGCGTAGAAACGCATCCCGTCCTCGCCGATCCAGCAGACGGGAGTATTGGAATCGGCGCAGGCTTTCATAGCCGCGTGCGTCACCGTGGTGCCCGGCCCGAGTAACACGGCCGACAGCGTAGCGACGGGCAGCCGGTACACCATCCGATCCGCCCCGATCCACTTGATGCTAGAGTCATCCACTTCCAGCCGACCGTGTTCGAGGTAAATCGGCGTCCACCGATCTTTCGCCGGCGTCAGCGTCTCCAACGGTGGTTTCTCGAAAATAGGCATGATGGCAATAGCGAGTGCTAAATCATGACTGTCGAATGCCAGGGTTTACCGCAATGCGGCGGACAGCGAATTGGCGCTTGTCTGGGCCGCTGCTGCTGGCGTCGCCGAAGCTGACCGGCTGGTCGCTGATCGAGTCGGTGCCTTCAGCGAAGTCTTTCACTTCGGTGACCGTCGAGAAAGATTCGATTGATCTGTCGCACACTAGCTCGCGTTGGGCTTGAAGTTCATTGTCGAACAAACCGCGATAGACTGGCTCGGCCGGGATGCAACTCTTGCGTCCGAGCCACACGCCCCATACCGGATTCTGCAGAGCGGCCGCAGTGCGCTCCAACACGGATCGGTCGCCTGCCAGGATCACGCCGAAGCGGGCATCGAGTAGGTACTGGCGTCGGCTGACCGTGGGGTTGTCGCACGGCCCGCCGGATGCCTTGCGTGGGATGAATTGCGGCTGAGCCTTCTTATCGTAGCCGCCACCCGTGGTGTGGAAGTCCTCCAGGCGTCGGACATCGCCACGTGGAACAGCGATACTGCTCATCTTTAGCTTCGCCAATTCTGGGAGCGTATCGCGCTCTTCAGGCGAGCCTTTGGCTAGGCCCATCGCTGCACAAATCAAGCCGATCACACCGCTCTTGGTCGGGTGTAATGCCGTGGTGCGGCGCTGAAACCGACTGGCAAAATCCCACGATTGTAGTGGGCCGTCCAGCAGCAACGCGAGGAATGCGGTTTCAGACATGGCTCAGTATCTCCGCGCAAAATTCGTCGAGCGGCTTATCCGGTATGGCGATTTCCACCGCCGGCTTGATCCCCCAAGTTTTCTTGAGCTGCTCGTGGTGCTCCTTGAGTGCGGCAATGGAGGCGTCCATCAGCCCGTTCTTGGGCCGGATTCCCGTCTCAAAGGCATTGACCATTTGCAGTGGCTGGCCTTTGTCTTTCACCAGACCGAGCACGTAGCCCGGCAAGGTGTGGGCGTTCATCGAGTTCTTCCGAGCCCCTGGCACCGCAACAATTGAGGCACGGAGGAAGGCGTCCACGACTTTTCGGCGGTCTTCCACCGAGAGCGCTCCGAGATGAGAATCATCCCCCAACAGTCCGAGATTCAGCCCAACGTAGCGGTAATAAAGCGCTGAAGTGAATTCGAGCGTTCCCATCATCCCGCTGCCGGCGCGGTCCTCTTCTTCAATCGTCGGGTCTTCGCCCTGTAGGTCATCCACTGCCGTGTAGAAGTCGATGTCGTTGTCGGCGCGATGAGTGGAGAGCGCATGGCTGAACATCGCCGCCCCTTCCACAGTAAGCGAGTGGTCTGTGGCCACCATACGTCCGAACAGCGCAATATCAGCGGCGTCTTTCAGCTTTGCTTCCAGAATCTTGGCCGCTGCGGATTTGATCTTCTTGTCCAATGCCTTTGCATCGGTGCTCTCCTTGAGAAGGGCGGCTAATCCCTTCCCGATTTCCTCCCGTTCCAAGGGTGAAAGAAACATGAGGGTTTTGACCTTGAGGACGCCCTTCTTTTTGAAGGCGCTCTCGTCGAACGTTGCCAACTCGTCGCAGAATTTCTTGGAAGCTTCTTGAGCTTTTGCTGGCGGAGCACCATGGCGCTGGGCGGCTTCCGCGATAGGTTGAACAATTAGCTTGCTGCGTTTTCCGGCGAACAGGGCCGGAGATAGTTCTTGGGCGTGCAGTCGGATGGCGCGTTTCAGGCACTGGCTTGAGATCCGAGCACGGGTAACGCCACCGAAAGTGGCTGTTTTGGGTGCCCCCACGTCATCACGATTCAGGCACGAGACGGGAAATGATTGCAAAATGTGCAGCTCGATGAGTTTCATGTGTTATTCCTTTCGCTTAATTTTATGAGACAGGCGCAATCACTAAGAGGCCGAAGCCAAACGCCTTGGCCGAGCCTATTCCGAGCGTGAAAGTTCTGTGAAACTCAGCCGGGTCGGTTACCGTCAGCACGCCCTCAAACTCCACGGCGCTGTGCAGGCCGGGCTGGCCATTCTTCTCAAAATACTCACGGCCACGGGAAAATGTGCGGAGCGTAGTTTCATCCACGGTGAAGCCGCCCCGATCTCCCTTGCGCTTGAGCCATTCCACAAATTCTTCGCGCTTCCGTAACGGGACGCGCCGGCCGTTTTTCGTCAACGAACCATCGGGAAGTTCCTTACTGACTTTCTTGGTTGGGTTCGCACAGAGCTGGAACGCATACCGGCTGCGCGTGAAGTAAGTTGCCGGAATCGGCTTTGTTTTCCAACTTTCAGGGTCGGGCGGACACCAATCGGGCCGCACCGGTTGTTCGGGGGAAACGATGAGCAACCGAAAGCTGTCCCGGCGCTGGTCGAGCCGCGTCAGAAATGCCCGCGGCTCCGCTTCGCGGCCGGGGAATGCCTTCCAAACCGCCTGATGCCAATCGTAGCAGTCGCGCAATCGCTGCCGAGCAGCGGTGGCGAAATTGACGGTGACCTGGGTGAGATGGGTCATGGAGTAGCCTCCGATAAAGCCAGAGCCGCCGTCTCCTCGCCTTCGGGTGCGCCCCAATACTCACGTGCCCAGCGGGCTTTCACGTTGTTGCCCCAATAGCACAGGTCAGCGTATAGCTCTTCATAGTTGATCGGAATCCCTTTGGCCTTGGCCGCAAGGACGACGGGACGCAACCGCTCGCAAATCTCCTCGCGGTCGCAGGAGAGCAACCGGCGGAACCGGCCATCAAAGCTGTTGTTCTCGGCGGCGAGGCGGCGACAGGTCGTGCCGAGATTGCCAGCCTGGGTTTCGTCTGGATGGTAAGCGAACAGGCCGGCAACGGTTTCGATGCGGGGATTGTCAATGCCTCCCACCCTCGCCAGCAACGGCCAGGCGCGGGGAAGCTTGGTGGGATTCAGCGCGCAACGCAGATCAGCCATTGCGCCCCGGTCATTCTTGAGCTGGCGCAGATACGCCAACAAGCGCCCGGCGGCTTCCTTGGGATCAGGTTCATTGACACTCATGCTTCAACCTCCTTTTCGATTTCCGCCTCGGCTTGCACAGCGGGTGCCCCAAACAACGTTCTTAGGCCCAGCGCATACGCGCATAACTGGCGCGGCGTCTCGTGTGGACAGGCGCGTTCATACGCCGCGCGAGCGGTGCGCCAGACGGTTTGTCCCCACGCCGTTTTGTGCCACTCCGATTTCAGCCCGAGCCTCTCCGGAGCAGCAGCAACCTCCATTAGCCGTGGCACAGCACGCTCGATGTCGGTCCAAAACTGGACGGCGGCGTTGCTCTGGACTTGCCGGCGACGGTTTTTCATTTCAGGCCGGTCCAAGTTGTCGCCGAGTTCCTTATGGTAGGCCGAGACGGCCCGCTTCAGCCGAAACTCCGTGGTCTCCGCCAGTCGTACGCCCTTTTCGTAAACCTTTTGGCTCGTCTCCGTCAGCATTTCAGCAGGGACGTGGAACACGGACTCGATGGTATCCACCGGTTTGGCTTGGTTGGACACAAGGGCTCCCACCCAAAGATCGAAAGCTTCTTCGTCGGAGATGTGTTCCAACACGGCGGGGCCGCCATTAGTGTGCTGGCTGATGCTCTTGACGGTCAGGACGTGCAACTCGCGCCACGCGGCTTTATCGATCGAAGCCGGCAACACGACTCGCGTAGGCTGGCCTTTAACGGTACGCGTGATGATTGTAGCGGAAGGCTCGCGCCATCCATCTTCAGCATAGGATCCATATCCCAACCCGTTGGCAAGAATAAGAGACTTGCAATCATCTGCAAGCCAAATCGCGCGGGTCAGCGGCGCAAGGCGACCCAGGTACGTGTGATTGGCGTTCCGTACAGCTTTGGCGTCTTCGAGTTCCTTGGGCATCAACTCCCAGACCGGCATACCCCACGAGTCCTGCCCAAAAAGTTGTTCGGCTTGACGCTTGGTCAATAGGTTCTTGTGCAGCGTGGCCAGCAGATTTTCGCCGCGGACCAGTGCGTGTAGCATCCCGCCAGCCAGGCAAGGGGCATGATCGCTTGATCCCTTGCCGGCCGTTTCCTGACCGTTCCACAACGCCACTCCGATGCGACCTCCTGGAGAAAAACACTGAAACGTTGTAAGCATCAAAGCGAGTTTTCCGGGTGTGAAGGGCCGCTCCGAACCGCCGGCATTATCAAATAGTGTCGTGTTGTTGCCCGTGGCTAGTGCCAGATCAAGCTTGCTGGTGGAGTTACCTTCTTCATCATCGCCACCGGTGGACTTGGTTGGGGCCTTGTTCAGGTTTGGCAACTGCAAGAATCGCTGGCCGGTGCCTAACAGGTCGAAGACCTGTTGCCAACGCTGCAGGTAATCGACGGCTGACGACACGATGCGCGAACGGCATCCTTTCCAGTCGTCATAGTCAACTGGTCCGTCGAGTGCTGCCTGCGCGACGCAAATGAGCAGTCGCATCAGAGCGATACGTTCATGGGGGCGGACGGCAAGGTCCTGAATCTCATGACTCTGCTCGAACGCTTCGCACAGGCTGACAATCCCTGGTTTGCCTTCAGTCCAAACAATCGGAATCCAAGCGTCAGTCGAAAGGTTCATCGAACTCCTCATTAGGCGTTCGCGGCACAGGTTCACGGTTGATTATGACACCCTGATCTTCATGATAGGAAAGTCCGGTTCGTTGTTCGCTACTCCACCAGCGGATGTTGCTATCCGGTTGCAGCAGCCCGGCTGCGGTGGGTCCCGCAGTGTGATTGGCCAACCAGTCTGGTGGCTCTCTGAGACCGGTTGCAATTGCCCAGCGCGGCACACGGACGATGTTGCGATAGATTGCTTTGGCAGCGTCCAAGCTCCAGTCGCGGTTACTGGCGGTCGTGGTTTCGCCGTTGAGCAAGTCAAGGCGTACGGAGTGGGCGCCGAGCGGCGTGATTTTAGTCGCCAAGAGCAATTGGGCCGTCGGGTATGTGTTGAAGCGGGTCTGAACACCCTCCTCGTCTGCTAGGGCCGGGTTTTTCCAGATAGCGGTAACGTTGAGTGCCAGCCTAGACATATTTTCTTTTTGTTCCTCCAACTGATCTCGGAGTTCCTGCCATGCGGGCGGCTCGGCGGTGACGCTGGCATAGGTGGCTTCGAGAATCGAGCGGATATCGCCCGGCACGGTGACTGTTGCCTTTCCGCGCCACTGCTGAAGCGAGCGTAGGAGGACGTACGGCGCATATACACGGGCACTCTTACCGAGTGCATGGCGGAGTTCCTTCTCAGTTGCCGCCTCTAGTTGGTCATCACCTAAAGCCGGCACTTGGATCCAAACTTCCGGTTGCGAGCAGGGTCGATTCGGTCGATCATGCCTCCAGAGACGGCCGAGCCGTTGCAGCAGCATGTCGGTGGGGGCGAGATCGGTGATCAGCATGTCGGCATCAATATCCACACTTTGCTCGACCACCTGGGTTGAAACCAGGACGCAGCCGAGGGGCCGATTGGCGGGACTCTTGCCGAGTCGGACCAACCACTCTTCCTCCAGCTGTTCTCGGCGAAAAAAGGGGAAGCGAGAATGCAGCAGCGCGATGCTTGGGCCACCTTGGCAATTGGCGCTCTGAAGGGCCCGGTACGCCTGTTGGGCCTCATCCACCGTGTTGCGAATCCACAGCACACATTCACCCCGGCGGGCATGATCTATCGCTTCTTCCACCAGCGAGGCACCGGAGACGTTCCGTATCTGAATTGTCTTCGATGGTGGTGCTTCACACATCTGCTCCTCGAAGGATGAACCGACCACACCGGAAACCCGTGGATACGCTGTGCTGACGGGCTGGCCGTCAGCCAAACCAAGCAGCTCGCGGCGTCGACTTTCCGTGAGCGTGGCCGACAAAATGATGACGGTGCATTCCAACTCGCGCAGCCGGTTGACGAGTACCCCGATGAGCGTGCCGGTATAGAGGTCGTAGCTGTGGACCTCGTCCAAGATCACCACCTTGCCGGCGAGACCGAACTGACGAACGAAGAAATGTTTAGCCGCCACGATGCCCAGCAACGCTTGGTCAACCGTGCCGACGCCAAACGGAGCAAGCAGAGCCCGCTTGGCTGACGCAAACCACGAACGACCTGCACGCACATGCTCGCTTGCTTCGGCGTCGGGGCTGGCTGGGTGTAGCTTCGGGGGCAACTCGGGCTCAACCAGCCATGAGGCGCTGTGGGCCAGTCGCACTTCCGCCGGGTAAGTGACGATCCGTTCAACGAATGGCTGCACGCGTAGATGAATCCGGTTGCTGGTAACTTGTGTCGGCAACGCAAAATACAGCCCGGTCGATTTTCCCGCTGCGATGAGTTGATATGCCGCCGCCAGCGCCGCCTCCGTCTTGCCGCAGCCCATCGGCCCTTCGATGATATAAGTGCCGGGCTCACGTGCCACCTGCAACGATGTGGCCTGTAGGCTGTTTGCCTGCGGGATTTCCGGGAACAAGTCGCCGAATCCGTTTAGTTGTCTTACCCTAACCGATCTCCAATTGATATTCGCCAGTGCCGCTTGCGCCCGCTCGCGCCGCTCCAGCATGTCCCAGCGGGCATCTTGTGAGAAATGTCTCTCATCTGAACCGATCCAGTCGGCAATCGTAATCAGCCCCGCCACGAACCAGATTGGTGCATCTCCTGCGAGTTGATCGGGCAAGGAGCCAAATTCCTCGACGAGCTTCGCCGCCAATCGCAGGCGTTCCTGTCCCCACGCTTCGTGGACTTGCACTCGTTCCCCTTTGATCCGTCCGTGGTGGGCACCGACGACGGCCGCCCAGCAGTGGAGTTGGGAAGTGCGCAGCAACTCCTGCACAGTGAATTGACTGATTCTTGCGTGGTCAGACTCCCGCTCACGCCAACCTTTCTGCAGTGCCTGATTCCTCAAGGCATGCTGCACCAACCACGCTTCGCTCTTTGATTGAAACCCCGGCGAAACCTTCCCCACATCATGTAGGGCAGCGAGGGTGGCAGCACCAGGCGGGATTAGCCTTCGGAGTTGAGGGGGCAACAAGGCTAAGAGCGCTTCGGCGACGCAACCGACGTTTAGGCAGTGGTCGCGGACGCTGATGCCGGGCTTTCCTTCTTCAGTCGTTTTCGCCCAACATTCTTTGTAGCTAATAACATCGTCCATCGCGGACAACTGTCTGTTTCGCTTTGTTGGAGCTGGCACGCATCAAATGTTACCAAAAGACTAACAATGCGATTCGAGTAAAGTTGCATGAACTGCCCAGCAGGGTTCGACCCGAGTTGAATGGCGCAGAACGACGTTCAGATTACCCGGAGTTACTGTGGCTCGCCGGAGGGGTCGGGTGGCACCAGCCGCTCAGGAAACAGAGTCGATCAATTACAATCCCATGCCGAGGGGGAATTCATGGCAAATCTAACGGGACTAGCGGGCTTTGTGTCGAAGTTGAGGGCAGTGAGAACGAATCTGGCGAACCACCATAGAGCAAAAAGTACGCCATAAATGCTCCTTACTTTTTGACGCTGAAGTTTAGGGAGAAGGGAAACCGACAAAATTGTATTCCAAGACTTGGGAATCGGCCACTGCGGCGGGCGGGATGAACCACAGCCGCCAGATCAGTATATATTGGCAGGGGGAAGGGGCTGCCGAATGCATCGGAAGAGTTTTGCGAAGTGGGTTCTGTGCTTCCTTCTTGTTTGCTGCACCTGTGTAGGTCAGCAATTGAGCAAGAGGATGACAAATCAAGACGTGATCGACATGGTGTCGCTCGGCCTGCCAGATGACGTGATCATCGAAAAAATCCAAACCGTTGCCGGAACTGACTTCGACACCAGTGTCTCGGGATTGAGGGCACTGAAGGCGGGAAGAGTATCGGACTCCGTGATCCGAATCATGATCAACCCGTCTCTGGGGAGTAACCCTAAGCTGAGACACGATAAGCCAGAAGCTATCGTCAGCGATGAAGCTGCATCTCCGCAAAGGAATGATTCTGCACCTTCAAGTGCAGAAGTTGGGGTGTATCTCGTTCGCAACGGCAAACTAACTGAGGTACAGCCGGAAATTGTCAATTGGCAGACTGGCGGCGTTTTGAAACACACCGCCACACTTGGCATCGTTAAGGGAGACAAGAATGGCAAGGTTATGAGAAGCAAAAGCCCAACGCAGACGACGTACCCTCTGGAATTTTTGATCAAAACAGTCGAAGGTACATCTGTGGAGGAATATCAGTTGCTACGATTGCACGAGAAGAGCAATCGACGCGAGTTTCGCAGTGTGACGGGCGGCATTCTCCACGTCTCCGGGGGCGCACAAAGAGATGACGTGGCCTTTCAACCCGAAAAGATTGCCAATCGAACATGGAAGATCGTTATGGGCGACCTGCCGAACGGGGAGTACGGGTTTCTGCCACCCGGAGTGGACTCCGCAAGCATTTCCGCATCTGGGAAAATGTACACGTTTGGTGTAACCGTAGAA
>Ga0224555_1005589_pt1 | contig 10365 bp, 9 predicted proteins | sample 714S23034metaG_FD_180687 | JGI IMG/M metagenome (GOLD analysis project Ga0224555, IMG submission 180687) | Peat soil microbial communities from Stordalen Mire, Sweden - 717 S2 30-34 | ecosystem: Environmental > Terrestrial > Soil > Wetlands > Peat | place: Sweden: Norrbotten County, Stordalen...
GCAGCAGCATGAAGCCGCCGCCGCCGAGGTTGCCGGCCGCGGGATGGACAACGGCGAGAGCAAAGCCGGTGGCGACGGCGGCGTCAACGGCATTGCCGCCTTCGCGCAACACATCGAGGCCGGCGTCGGAGGCGAGATGGTGGACGCTGACCACCATGCCATGGGCTGCGCGGACGGGCTGGTCATCCAGGTAGGACGGGACGGAGGGAATCACGTTCTTCGCTGGCGCTTGGGCGCTGGTCTGGGCGGCGGAAAAAGCTGGGTTGCAAAGTACGGCGGCGAGGGCCGCCAGGACGGGGAAAAGGTTCCGACGATTCATAGTGTTTTGACAGGATAACGCGGGCGGGGCCGGTTTTGAGGATAAAGGTGGTAACCCGGTGGAAGACCACCAACGACAATTGCTGCGCGTCCGAGGTTGGAAGCGAGTCAGAGGAAACGGAACTCTCGGTTCAGAGCGATTCACGTTCATATGTATGCGAGTGAATTCAAGACTTGGAGGGTCGTATGGCGGCAAAACGGATTTCTACGGTATTTTTGTCGTTTGGATTAGCAGTGGCGGGCTTCCGCTTATCGGACTCCGATTCCAATACCGCGTGAATCTTTACAGGGCGCCGAATCTGACCAGGCTCTACACGTCTGTCGGCGCGTTCACGCACACGGCGGAGCCGATGATTGGGGCGTATTTCCGTTTTTAGGTTGCGTCAACGGCCGCCGACCAGCATGACGCCGTCGATTGGCGTATGGCAGGTCTTGCCGGCTGCGAGCTTCCATGTGGAACCATCGGCGTAGGTTACCGAAACCAGATCGATGCTGTAGACCGCGGACATTCCCGGCACCCAAAGGTCAGCGGAGGCATTCTTGTCAGAACCGGCCGGGAAGGCGACATCGAGGGTTCGCGTGGCATCGGAGGGGTCGCTTCCGAGGGTCATGGGCGTAAGCGTGGCGCGGGTTTTGGGCAGGAGACCGCGGACGGTCACGGTGGCCCTGGCGATTCGGCTGGAATCCGGCTGCTTGGCCAGGGTCAAATGAAGCAGTTGGGCGAGTCCTTTGGGGCGGCTGCTGTCGACTTCCATGGCGGTCGCAGTGGAGGACTGCTGAGCATGCACCGAAACGGGGCAGACGCCGCTGCTCGCCGGAACCGGGACGACAATGGTTGTCGTCTTTTGCGTGTCCGAGTTATAGGTGGTGACTGTTGCCGGGCCTTCCATCGAAGGAGTGCCGCGCGGCCCGACCTGGGTGGGGGCGGTCTGGGCGGCAAGGGACATGGCGCCGAAGAGAACAAGATATAGGGCGGAAACCGGCTTCACTTTGTGTCTCCTTTGACAGAAGGACGAGAAAACTGCACACCATCAAGGTACTCCGGCTGGCGTTCGGAAACAATCCCGGCGTTACGAAGAGCGGGCGGGTGCGTATCGGCGCCCCTGTCCCGCGCCGCTCGCTGTGATACCGTTTGAATACGGCGTCCCTGAGCCGGGCCGAGGTTTTGGGCCTGCTCCCAATGACTTTGGATGGGCTTGAAGCGGGGACGGAGTGCGTAACCAAAGAATGTCCCAGCAGCCGGAATCGACATCGCCTTCGCTTGCCGCGAGCCCGGCTCCACTGCCTGGGTCCGCGACTGGCTTTGCTAAGGGAAGTGAAGCTCCGTACGAGGCTAGCCGAACCGTGGGAGATGGAACGATTCCGATTTCAGAGCCAGTCCTGGAGCCCCCGGGCCTTCCGGTTGTGGGGGAAGCTCACCCGCAACGGATTCCGCGCTGGCTGGAACGGTCCGAACTGTTTTTGCGGGTGCTGCTGCGCATGTATATCGGTCTTGCGATCTGCTATGCGCCGTGGTCCAAACTTTTCTGGGACCAGAATCCGCTGTTTGTGCAGTATCCCACGCTCTCAATTTTTGCCGCCAACGGCGCGGTGCGGGGCATTGTCTCTGGATTAGGGCTTTTGAATCTGTGGATTGCGTTTCACGACGCGTTTCGGAGGAGAGAGCACAGGGACTAGGGACCAGGGACTAAGGGACTAAGGGACTAAGGGACTAGGGACTAAGGGACTAAGGGACTAGGGACTAAGGGACTAGGGACTAAGGGACTAGGGACTGGGGAACAGCAGTCTGGGAACGGCTGATTATGGATCAGGAATCGGACAAAAAAGGACAAGGAACTGGGACGCCGGCGCCGCTGGTTCGGGCCGCGCTGGCATATGAGAATCCTGGGTTTCTGAACAGCTCGGATGGGCGGCTCATCAGGATTGTGTCGGAGTATCTTGAGCCGCTGGCGCGGTTCCGGCACGAGCAGATACAGGATACGGTGGTGTTTTTCGGGTCGGCGCGGTTTCGCGGCAAGGCCGAGGCCGATCACGAGCTGGAATTGCTGGAGAACACAGGATCGAGCCAGCCTGCTCCGAGCCACGAGCAGCCGGCCAGCGTGCCGCAAATCGTGGAGGGCACGGCGTCTGATTTGCAGCGCAAGCGCGCGGTGGCGGCGGTGGAGATGGCCCGCTACTACGAGGACGCGCGACGCCTGGCTGGGATGCTGACCCACTGGGCCAGGGGGATTCCGTCGAAGCGGCACAGGTTTGTAGTGACTTCCGGCGGCGGGCCGGGAATCATGGAAGCGGCCAACCGCGGCGCCTACGAGGCCGGCGGCAAGACCATCGGCTTGAATATCCGGCTGCCGTTCGAGCAGGCGCCCAACCCCTACATCACCCCGAGCCTCAACTTCGAGTTCCACTACTTCTTCATGCGCAAGCTGTGGTTCGCCTACCTGTCGAAGGCGCTGGTGGTGTTTCCGGGTGGGTTTGGGACGCTGGACGAGATGTTCGAGATCCTCACGCTGGCGCAGACCCAGAAGCTGGCCAAGAAGATTACGGTCGTCATTTACGGCTCTGAATATTGGAAGAAAGTCTTCAACCTGGATGTTCTGGTGGATACTGGCGCAATCTCTCCCAAAGATATCGACCTCTTCCAGTTTGCCGACACGCCCGAGCAGGCCTTCGAACTGCTGCGGCGTGGATTGACGCAGAACTACCTGCTGGACGAAGCGCAATCGGGGAAGTTGACCGAGACGACGAAGACGGCGGATGGCGAAGATCTGATGTCTGGATGGACGGTGGAGGACTTTCTCGGTCCGGAGATGGCGAAGACCAGCAAATAGTGCCGCGCAGTCTTTCCGGCATTTTTAGGTTTTGAGCCAGAATTGGCCTGTTTTTGCCTAGTTTTATGGTAACTCTATTGATTCCTTTGTGAATTGAAGGTCCATTCTCGACCTCTTAACCCTCTATTTACCGATTTCAGGGGATACTGGATGCAGATTTCCGGGCACGATCGCGAAGGAGGATCAGGAATGGCCAAATCGACCATCTCGTATCTGTGGCGCGACCAAAATGCGACGCGCGGCTTCAAGTCGGGTGTTTCGTTGCACGGTCACACCAACCAGTCCCAGGAGACGCTGGACTTCCTGGCGAACTTCGGGAATCAGTATCCGCTGATGCGGCCGCTGCTTTCGCGGATGGAGCGGCGCTCGGAGGCCAACTACGGCACGCCAATCAACTATGCGGCGGCTTACTGGACCCCGCCGATGACGCCGAAGTTGGCGTTTGACCTGGAGAGCGGCCAGATTGGGAAGCTGGACCTGGCGCCGATGGTCTCGCTCACCGATCACGACAACATCAAAGCGCCGATGCTGCTGCGGACGGTGCCGAGCGCGCGCCAGATCCCGGTTTCGGTGGAGTGGAGCGCGCCATACGGGATTCAGTCGTTTCACCTGGGAGTGCATAACCTGCCCAGCGCCCGGGCGACGGAGTGGATGCAGACGCTGGCCGACTACACCGCGAACCCGAGCGACGCTCGCCTGACTGAAATATTGGTTGCGCTGAACGATGAGCCCAACGTGCTGGTGATCTTTAACCATCCGCTGTGGGATCTTTACCTGGTGGGCGCGGAAAAGCACCAGTTCCTGGTGAATGAATTTCTGCAGAAGAACGGCAACACCCTGCATGCGATGGAGTTGAACGGACTGCGGCACTGGGAAGAGAACCGGGCGACTCGCAAGCTGGCCGAGAAGTGGAACATGCTGCTCATCTCGGGTGGCGACCGGCACGGCGTGGAGCCGAACGCCAACATCAATCTGACCAACGCGACAAGTTTTACCGAGTTTGTGCACGAGATTCGGAGAGAAAAGAAGAGCGATATGCTGTTCCTGCCGCAGTATGCCGAACCGTGGAAGCACCGGATTCTGCAGTCGGCGGTGGATGCGGTGCGACACTATCCGGAGTTTCCGCAGGGATCGCGCACCTGGGACGAGCGGGTCTATCATCCCGATGCAAACGGGGTGATTCGGCCGCTGAGCGAGCTGTGGCCGGCGGGATCGGCGCCGCGGGTGATGCGGTTTGGCGTGAAGCTGGTGCAGATGATGGGCAAGGGCCTGGTCTCGGGCGGGCTGCGGATGGCTTGGAGCGAAGCGCACCAGTTACGGCTGGCCCTCGGCGAGCACGACGGGTGACAGCGGAGTTCGCGTAGTTAGCGGAGTTAGCAAAGGCACGATCCCGTCCCCGCTGATGATGCGGCCCTGGTCAGGATTCTGGTTCAAACGATGAATGCACCGATGCCGCGCGTGGCTTACTTTCCCGACTCGTTTCACGAGGTGAACGGGGTTGCGCATACCAGCCGCCACTTTGAGGCTTTCGCGCGGCGGCGCAATCTGCCGTTTCTCTGCGTTCGAGCGGGCGACCGGACACAGGCCATTCTGGAAGAAGGCAACGTCTGGACGCTTGAACTGCCGCGTGGCTTTCTCTCCTTTGCGCTGGAGAAAGACCTTCGCTTCGATCCGGCATTCCTGCGACACATTCCTTTGATCGGCGAAGTTCTGGAGCGCTTTCAACCCGATCTGATTCACATCACAGGTCCCAGCGAGGTGGGGATGCTGGGCGCTTGGCTGGCGCACCATCTGGGGGTGCCGTTGGCGGCGAGCTGGCATACCAATGTGCATGAGTACGCGGCGCGGCGGTCGGACTGGTTTCTGCGGCTGCTGCCCAAGCGCCACTCAAACGCGACGGAACAGAAGATCGAAGACCTGATGATGGCTGCCGCGGCCAAGTTCTACTCGGTGGCGCAGGTGCTGTTTGCGCCCAATCCGGAACTCTGCGAGCTGCTCGAACGCACGACCGGTCGAAAATGCTACCTGATGCCGCGTGGCGTGGACGCGGACCTATTCAATCCCTCGAAACGGAACCGCGACGCTGAAGACCGAGATCATGTGCTGGGATTCGTTGGACGGCTTTCGATCGAGAAGAACGTTACGCTGCTCGCAAAAGTGCAGCAGGAACTGGAAGCGATGGCCGGGGTCCCCAGCGATGGGTCCTCGTCGCTGGGGTGGTTGAGGCACAAGAGCTTTCGGTTCCTGATTGTGGGGCACGGCGCGGAGGAGGCCTGGCTGCGCGAGCGGATGCCGCGGGCGGAGATTACGGGCGTGCTCAAGGGCGAGGCGCTTTCACGGGCTTACGCGAACATGGATTTGTTTGTGTTTCCGTCGCATACCGACACGTTTGGGAATGTGGTGCTGGAGGCGCTGGCCAGCGGCGTGCCGGCGATTGTGACTCCCGATGGCGGGCCGCGGACGATTGTGCGCGATGGAGTCACCGGGCGTATTGTCGACGACGACGATTTTTCGGCGGCGGTGGCTGGGGTGCTGGGAGATTCTGTCAAACACGAGGAGATGCGGCTCGCGGCGCGGGAGTTCGCGCTGACCATGAGCTGGGACTCGGTGTTTGAAGGGGTGTATGCGGCGTATGAGACGATGCTGCAAGGACAGCGAGACGGCGAGTCAGCAAGGGAACAGGCCAGCTAGGCCACCTGGCACCTGCGATGCCGCAGGCCACCTGCGGCGGGGCGGACGCTCGCCGGATGCTCGCACGGGCTCATGCTTCCCCAAGTCCCAAACGCGGGACATGGGGCACCCGGCAGAGTTAGCCGCGCTGCGCGGGTGTTCGCGGAGTTAGTTGACCTGCTTGCTTGTTGCTAGCCGGAATTGTTCCGCGATCAGGTGCCTGGGCACATGATTCTCTGTCGGCGTGCGCTTTAGAAACTCCCTCGCCACCTCATTCCGTTTCAGATAGGCGTCCAGGAACTCAAGGGTGTACCGAGCCATCCAGTTATAGCTCTCCGCACCTTCATCCAACGAATAGTCCGCCGGTGAAAATTGCAGCGCCTCTTTGCCGAACTGTTCACTTCGCTGGTATAGAGAGCTGAATTGAATATGCGAAACACCAAGCAAATGGATATGCAGCAGATCGCCGTGCGTCCATTCATTTAAGACGTTCGGTGCTGCGTCGCCTTGCTGCTTCCCGTGACGCATAGCATCCCAGGCCTCCAACGTCTCCTCCGCCCTGCTGAACACAAGTATTGGGATCGTCATCTGGTCGGGATGAACATCGCCAGCTTCCTGCACCGTGCCGGCAGAGTAGCGAAAAGAGCCATCCAGAGAAATTAGAGCGCCTACTCGCTTATCCCGCGCAGCGTCGAACAGCGCCGCCATGCCTCCCCAGCTATATCCCATCGCCGCGACTTCAGACATGTCCGTGTTCGGGAGTGTCTTCGCGAAGTCGATGAGAAACGAGATATCTCGCGCCTCCGCGTTTGCACCAGCGATGTCAACGGTCATAGTTCGAGACGCTGCGCCCATGCTTGGGCTTGCCATGACAACGTAGCCATTGCTCGCCAGATACTCGCATAGTTCAATGTTTTCGGTGGCAGGAGCGTTGAGACTCGGTGCGTAGATCACCACGGGAAATTGTCCCGCCTGCATGGTGGCGTCGCGCACTGCCCACGCAGGGAGTGCTGTGATTCCATGCATATACTGCTCCACAAACGCCTGAGGCTTTCCGTGCTCGATTGGTTGATCGAAACTGGTCTCCGTCTTGATCAATGCTGCATAGTCGCCAAACGTCATGATTTTGCCGCTGGACGTTTCTGCCGGATACCACACCAAAATCTGCAATGGGCGAGGGCCTTCAACGGTAACAGGCTTCTCATTCTCGTCTAACGTCGCCGCGAAGAGGCGAGAGCGATCATATTGCTCAGCCACTCTCAGCCCAACGGAATATGGCCCGGGCTTCTCAGTGAACCGGAAATGAAACTCTGGCGCGACCTGCGCAATAGCCGTCAAGCCAGAAGCAGCAAACACAAACAAGGCAATGGAATGACATAAGCGCACGCTCGGTCCCCTAAACAGAAACAAGTATAGATACTGCCGACGTCGACCTGCGCCTGGGGTACCCCACTGCCTGCGTCAGTTGTTGCGGAGGGCGACCATGGGGTTGATGCGGGAGGCGCGGCGGGCGGGGATGTATCCCGCGAGCAGCGCGACGACGGAGATAAGCAGGACCATGGCGGCAAAGGTGATGGGGTCGCCGGGCTGGGTGTTGAAGAGGAGCGCGGCGATGGCGCGGGAGACGGCGAGGGACGCGATGGCACCGGCAACGACGCCGATGAAGGCGAGGCGCAACGTGCGGGCGATGATGCTGAGCTGCACGTTCGATGCGGTTGCGCCGAGGGCCATGCGGATGCCGATTTCCTGTGTGCGCTGGGTGACAGAGTAGGAGATGACGCCGTAGATGCCGAGTGCGGCGAGTAGCAGGCCGAGAGCGGCGAACGCGGCCACGAGCATCATGAAAAACTGGCGCGACGAGTTGGCGTGGTTTACCAGCATCTGGATGGGCTTGAACTCGGCGGCAGGCTGCCTGGGGTTGATGTCGCGAAGGGTATGGAGAACGCTGGCGGCCAGAGTTGCGGGCGGCAACGTGGTGCGGAGGACGAGTTCCGCGCCGTTCGGCGTCGCCTGAGTATCGGAGTAGTAGATTTGCCAGCCGGTTGCTCCCTCGGTGCTCTCTTCGTGGACGTCGTCCACCACGCCGACGATGCGGGAGCCGTCGCCCCCGGTGTCGAGCATCTGGCCGATAGCGTCCCCGTTGGGCCAGTTCGCGAATGCGGCAAGGTATTTTGCAAATGCTTTGTCGATCATGACGACACTCTGGCTCTTGGGTCCGTCGTCCCAGGTGAAGTCGCGCCCACGGATGCCAGTGCCCATGGCGCGCAGATAGCCGGGCGAAATGACGTAAACGAGGGGTGAGCCGGGAGTTTTGTCGGGGGGCTTGATGCCTTTGGGCCAGGGCGTGCCCCAGGCGCGGTTCTGGCCGAGGGGAAGGTAGTCGGTGATGCCCGCGATCCCGACGCCGGGGATGGCGCTGGCGCGGGCAATCACCTCCTGGAAGATGACGGCGCGTTTTTGGGCGCTGAGCGTGCCATCTTTATCTCCAGGCACGGAGTCGTCGTATTCGACTTTGACGGCGGCGGCGCGTTCAGGCTGGAAGCCGAGATCGACATCGAGGACGTGGAGAAAGCTGCGCAGCAGCAGGCCCGCGCCGACCAGCAGCACGCAGGCGAGGGCTACTTCAGAGACGACGAGGATGGAACGGATGCGGTCGTGCTTGCGGCTTTGGCCCGAGCCCTGGCCGGAGTCTTTGAGCGACTCGTGGAGATTGCCGCCAGCCATGCGGAGTCCGGGGACGAGGCCGAAGAGCACGGCCGTGGAGACGGCGATGAGAAGCGTCCACGCGAGGGCAACGCCGTCGATGCGCAAGGTGCTCAGCAGCGGGAGGGCGATGGCCCCCTGATGAGCGAGCCAGAAGACAAGGATCCAGGCGAGGCCGAGACCGAGGACGGCGCCGGAAAGCGAAAGAATGAGGCTTTCGGTAAGGAGTTGACGGACGATGCGCAGGCGACTGGCGCCGAGAGCGCCGCGCATGGCGAACTCCTTGGAGCGAGAGGCGGCGCGGGCCAGCAGCAGGTTGGAGAGATTGACGCAGGCGATGAGCAGGATGGTGCCGACGGCGGACCACAGGACAACGAGCGATCGGCGCAGCTTGCCGCTGACGTAGTCCTTGAGGGGCACCGGAACGACTCCGCCTTCACCGTTGTGTGCCGCGTAATCGCCGCATGACTTGGGACGGTTGTTGTTCCAGCACATATGGGGAGCGGCTGCGGCGGCATCGTTCTGCGCCTGGGCGAGTGAAACGCCGGGCTTGACACGGCCGATCATGGTGATGATGTTTCCCCAGTTGCGGGGAGGGCCGTAGAGGTTAAGGGGCGTGATGGCGTCGACTTTTGCGCCCGGGGAAAAGACTGCGCCGAAGTCGAAGCTCCTGGGCAGGACGCCGATGATGGTGGTTTGCTGGCCGTTCATGTCGTAGGCTTTGCCCACGATGCTGGGGTCGGCGTTGAATTGCGTTCTCCACCAGGCATCGCTGATGAGGATGACCGGCGCAGCGCCATTGAGGCCATCTTCAGGCCGGAACACGCGGCCCATGGCCGGCTGGACGCCGAGGAGTTTGAAGAAGTTAGCGATGACGTCGATGCTGGTGGCGGGAATGGGAGCGCCGCCGCGGTTGAGGCTGAGGTTGCCGGGGCTGGAGAAGGCGAAGTATCCGGTCACATCCTGAAAGGTATGGGTGTACATGCGGAATTCGTCGTAGGCATCGGTGGAATAGGTGGCGCAGGAGAGGCCGCATTTGGTGGGAGGGGGCGCGATCCACATCAGTCGGTCCGCATTCTGGAAGGGCAATGGGCGCAGGAGGATGGTGTTGACGACGCTGAAGACGGCGATGTTGGCGCCGATGCCGAGGGCCAGGATGAGAATGGCAACCAGGGTGAATCCGCGGTCGCGGCTCAGAGAGCGGAGTGTGTAGCGGAGGTCCTGGAGAAGAATGTCGAGTTTCATAAGTCCTCGGGCTTCGCGTTGCTGGAATTTTGCGGTGTCGATGGCGCCGAAACGAACGAGCGCCTGGCGGCGTGCTTCAAGGGGAGTGAGGCCGCGCTGGATGTTTTCTTCAATCGCAAGGTCGATGTGGGCGGCGATCTCCGCTTCGAGGTCGGCGTCGAGCGGAGGCTTGCGGAAAAAAGAAAGGATGCGCCCGAGAGCCTCCCGCAGCGCGCCCGAAGAACTTGCGGACATCAGGCGCCTTCCTCTTGAGGCATGGAAAGCACGCGGCCCATCACGTCAGACAAGCGCTGCCAGTAGGCGGCGTCTTTGGCGAGCTGCTGCCGGCCGGCGTTGGTGATGGAGTAGAACTTGGCCTTGCGATTGTTGTCGGAGGTGCCCCAGGCGGCGGCGATCCAGCCGCGCTGCTGGAGGCGGACGAGGGAAGCGTAGATGGTGCCCTGGTTGAGAAGGACTTCGTCGCCGCTCACCTGCTCGATGCGGCGGGCAATGCCATAGCCGTGCTGTGCCCCAATGGCGGTCAGAGTTTGAAGCACCATCAGGTCGAGGGTGCCCTGCAGGAGGTCGAGTTTGGAATCACCCATTTGGGGCTCCTGTGTTC
>Ga0224555_1005590_pt1 | contig 10364 bp, 8 predicted proteins | sample 714S23034metaG_FD_180687 | JGI IMG/M metagenome (GOLD analysis project Ga0224555, IMG submission 180687) | Peat soil microbial communities from Stordalen Mire, Sweden - 717 S2 30-34 | ecosystem: Environmental > Terrestrial > Soil > Wetlands > Peat | place: Sweden: Norrbotten County, Stordalen...
GCCTCCGCCGCCAAGGCCTGGTACGTGGAACGGAACCGGCTGCGAGTGGTTCTGAAACTGTTCCCTTTCACGCGGCTCGTGATCGCTCCGGTTTACGCCGCGGCGCGCTACACGCTGCACGCGCGGGCGGCGCTCACGGGAAAGGGCAAGGCGGCGGAATTCGGAGCCGCGGGACTGCCGCTGTGGAAACTGCCGTGGTACGTCCTCAAGGCGCACCTGCAGTTGATGGCAGCGCTGCCGGAGCTGATTCGCCAGCGCCGGCGGACGCCACGCCGGATTCGCACGCTGCAATTCACAGGCATACTGGACCGGTTTCGCGTCGGCATCCGGGAGGTGGCCGTCCATTGAGCCCTGCAGCTACAAGCGGTCAAACCGGCCGAGGCGCGACGGTGCTGCTGATTCCGGCCTACAACGAATCCGCGGCCATCCGGACGGTGGTTCAGGAGGCGCGCGCGCTGTGCCCGTCGCTGCGGATCCTGGTGCTCGACGACTGCTCCCTCGACGACACCGCCGCGATTGCGGAATCGGCCGGCGCGGAGGTCGTTCGCCTGCCCTGCCATCTGGGCCTTGGCGGCTGCATTCAAACCGGTTATCGGATGGTCTACGAGATGGGCGGCCAGACGGCGGTGCGCATCGACGGCGATGGCCAGCACAATCCGGCCGACATTCCGCGGCTGCTGGAACGGCTCGCAACGACGGGCTGCGAGATGGTGATCGGCGTCCGCGAAGAGGACGAACAATCGACGTCAATCGGCCTCATCCGGCGCATCGGAATCGCGTTTTTCAAGCTGCTGCTGAGGCCGATTCTGGGGCGCAGGGTGACCGATCCGACCTCCGGCTTCGTGGCCGTGAACCGGCGCGCGCTGCAGGTGTTCAGTCAGAGTTTTCCGTTGGAATATCCGGAGATCGAGACGCTCGTGGTGCTGCAGCGCCGCGCCTTCCGGTTTGAAGAAGTGCCGGTGCGGATGCGGCCGCGCATGGGCGGACACACCAGCATCACGGCCAAAAGGTCGATCTACTTCGTGGTCCACGTGCTGCTGGGCGTGCTCGTGAATATCCTGCGGCTGGATGCCTGGCGCTGGCTGGGCAAGCGCCGCGCCGCGCCGCGCGCGTGAAAGGAGGAATCATGGAACGGCTGCTCGACGTGCTCGCAGTGTCCAGCGTGCTGATGTTTCTCATCGTGCTGCGCGGACTGCGGCGTTCGCGGATTCGTGTCGAGTATTCGGTCAGCTGGTTGGGCGCGGCGGCGTTGGTGTTCGCGCTATCGCGCGCGCCCGGCGTCCTGCTGTGGGTGGCCGGTTCTCTGCATGTGAACGAGCCCGCGGTGGCGCTGATTTTTCTGATTCTGCTCGTATTTCTGGGAGTGTTCTACCGCTTCTCGATGATCATCTCCCATCTGAAGGATATGAATATCACGCTGACGCAGAAGGTCGCCATGCTGGATTTCCAGGTGCGCAGCCGGCACCCGCATGCGGAAGAAACCAAAAACTGAGCGCGCGGCGGCGGCCGTTCCAGTGCGCGAGTTCGCGCTGCCGAGGTGGACTCCGCTCGCGATTCTGGCCGCGTTGATCGCGGTCTACTGGCCGGCCCTGCATGGCGCGACCCTGTACGACGACGCTCTGCTGCCGGTCTTCCGGCCGGGCGGGCCGCCCCCGTGGGTCACCTATTTCAGGGGTGGACGTCCACTTTACTACCTGAGTCTCCATCTGAACTACGCACTGGCGGGCCCGGATACGTGGCTGTATCACCTGACCAACGTCATACTCCACTTCGGCGTGGGCGGCCTGGTCTACTTCATTCTGCGGAAGGCGCTGGAACTGACCGGCAGCGCGCGGCGCGAGGCTTCGTTGCTTGCGCTTTTCGGAAGCCTGGTGTTCCTCTTCCATCCGCTGCAGACGGAGGCCGTGGCGTACATCGCCAGCCGCTCGGAAAGTCTGAGCACGCTGTGCGCCTATGCCGCGCTGGCCCTGCTGCTGGCGGTGGGCGACGCCCCGATCGGCTGGCGCCGCGCGGCGCTGATCCTCGGCCTGCTGGCTACGGGCACACTGGTGAAAGAGCATGTCGTGGCTATGGCCGCGGTGGTGCTGGTAGTGGATTGGTGGCTGAAAGGCAGAGGCGCAATCGCGGGCCTGGCGCGCAATTGGCGGCTGCACGCGGGACTCCTCGCGGGAGCGCTGATCGCAGTGCCGGCGCTGGTGCTGTTCGTGACTCACCATTCCGCCAGTTCGGCCGGCCTGTCGGTGCCCGACACAAATTGGTACCGCTATCTGTTTACGCAATTTGAGTCGATCTGGATTTACATCCGGCTCTTCATATTCCCAATCAATCAGAGCCTGGACTACAACCTGCCTTCCGTCGGCGGGTTGTTGGAACCGCTGGTTTTGCTGGGTTTGGCGGGTTTGGCGGGGCTGCTGTATCTGGCCTGGCGATACCGTGCCCGCTACCCGCTGGCGGCGCTCGGCATCGTCGTTTTCCTCATCCTGCTGGCGCCCACGTCTTCGGTGATTCCGATCGCCGACACGGTGGCCGAGCGCCGCGTGTACCTGCCCGGCATCGGATTGCTGCTGGTGGTCGTGGAGTGTCTGCGCCACACGCGCAGCACGGCTTGGAGGAACGGCTGGCTGGGGGCCGTGATCGCGCTGTTGGCGCTGGGGACCTGGAATTACAGCCACGCTTTCTCGTCGGAGGTGAAGATCTGGGAGCACTCGGTCGCGGCCCGGCCGGAAAACACGCGCGCCAGGATTTACCTGGGCGTGGCGTACATCAAAGCCGGACGCTGCGCGGACTCAGTCCAGACTTTCGACGCGACTGACACCGGTGCGCACGCGGAGAAGCTGGGCCGGAACGCGTTCCTGTTTTATATAAACTTCGCGGCGGCGTTGGAATGTCAGAAGCAGTTCGAGCGCGCCGAGAAAGAGTATCGCAGCGCGATCGAGGTTGCCGCGGCGGTGCGCGATTGGGCGCCGCTCGGCCGCATCTCTCCGCAAGCCCGCGCATGGGCGCGGCTGGCCCACCTGTACGCGATGGAGCAGCGCTGGGATGAGGCTTTCGCCGCGCAAAAGCAGGCCACACAGTTCAACCCCCGCATGGGCTGGATGGAATACAGCATTCGCGGCAACATGTACCTGAGCACAAACCAGCTTGAGGAGGCCGCCGCCGCCTTCCAGCAGGCGCTGGATCTGCGCCCCGGCGACCGGGACTCGCAGAACGGGCTGGCGCAGGCCAACGCGGCCATCCGCGCCCGGCAGCAGAATGGGATGTTACCTCCGCAGTGAGCGCGTTGCACATCGGCATCAATGCGTTGTACCTGATTCCCGGCGGCGTCGGCGGTTCGGAGACGTATCTGCGGAATCTGCTGCGGGCGCTGGCCGCGCTCGATTCTCCGCACCAGTTCACGGTTTTCACAAATCGGGAGACGAGCCCGGACGTGGCCCCGCGCCATCCCCATTGGCACGTGCGGCAGACGGGCGTCCGGGCGCTGAACCGCCCGCTGCGGCTGCTCTATGAACAGACGCTGCTGCCGCTGCACTGCGCGGGCCTGGACGTCCTGTTCTGCCCGGGATTCACCGCGCCGGCCGTGGCGCCCTGCCCGACGGTGACGTCCATCTTCGATCTCCAGCACAAGCGGCATCCGGAGTACTTCCGCTGGTTCGAACTGCCATTCTGGCGCTACTTCGTCTGGCAGGCGGTTCATTCCAGCGCCCGCCTGGTGGCGGCCAGCGAGAAGACGCGCGCCGACATCCTGCACTTCTATTCGATTCGTAGCCAGAAGGTCGAGGTGGTGTGGCTGGGCGGGGCGGAGGAGTTCTTCCCGATCGGGAAACTGCGCCAGGGCCGGCTCGCCGAGCCGGTGCTGCTGTGCCCATCGACGACCCACCCGCACAAGAATCACGCCCTGCTGCTGAAAACCTTCCGGCAGTTCAGCGCCGCGCATCCGCAATGGCAACTGGTCATGACCGGGGTCAGCGGGTTCGCGGACCGCGCCGTGCGGGCTCAGATCGCCGCGCTGGGCTTGGAATCGCGCGTGCAACTTCTGGGTTGGTTGCCCCGGGAAGAACTATATCGCTGGTTCGAACGCGCGGGCGCGGTGGTTTACCCATCGACATTCGAGGGCTTCGGACTGCCCGTGGTGGAGGCGCTGGCGGCGGGGATTCCGGTGGCCTGCTCGGACATTGAGCCGCTGCGCACGATTGCAGCAGACGCGGCGGTGCTGTTCGACCCTGCCTCGGATGCCGGCCTGCTCCAGGCGTTGGAGCTTGTCTGCTCGGATGAACCATTACGCGCGCGTCTGGCGCTCGCCGGCCCGCTCCGGGCGGCGCAGTTCACGTGGCGCAGATGCGCCCTCGAGACCCTGGCGATTCTTGAACAGGCGGGCGGGCATTCGCGGCCTGAACTCTAATCGGATTCGAGCGCGCCGGCGTGAAAACCGGGGACTGACGCCTCTGTCCTAGGCGCCCACAACTCTCTCTATCCACACTCTGCATCTTCTGCGCCGTGTAAACTCCAGCCGTCTGTCCCCCGGTTTTCGCGCGCAGTCGAAAACGCCCGCTTTCGCAATGCCGGATCTAGAATGAATGGGGAGGCGGCGATGCAGATGGATGATGAGCTGTCCTCACACACCCGCGCCGGCGAGCTCTACGAATCGCTTCCAGCGGACCGCGTCCGCTGCTACGCCTGCGGGCATTGCTGCCCGATCCCGTCCGGGTTTGCCGGCGTCTGCAAAGTCCGATTCAATCGCGGCGGCAAACTGAGAGTCCCCTACGGATACGTCAACGCGCTGCATTGCGATCCGATCGAGAAGAAGCCGTTCTACCACGCGCTGGCCGGGACGAGCGCGCTCAGCTTCGGCATGCTGGGCTGCGACCTGCATTGCGGCTACTGCCAGAACTGGGTCAGCTCGCAGGCCTTGCGCGACCCGCGATCGATGCTCGAGTTTCGCGAGATCTCGCCGCGCGAGATCGTCCGAATCGCGCTCGCGCAACGGGCGGCGAGCGTCATCAGCACGTATAACGAGCCGCTGATTACGAGCGAATGGGCGGTGGCGATTTTTCGCGAAGCTCGCGCCGCCGGCCTGACCACGGGCTATGTGTCCAACGGCAATGCGACGCCCCAGGTGCTCGAGTACCTACGGCCGTGGGTCGATCTGTATAAAGTCGATCTCAAGAGTTTCGACGACCGCCGCTATCGCGAGTTGGGCGGGCGGCTGCAGCCGATCCTCGATTCGATCGCGCGCATCCACGAAATGGGCTTCTGGCTGGAGGTGGTCACGCTGATCGTGCCCGGCTTCAACGATTCGCCGCAGGAACTGGGCGCGCTCGCCGGCTTCCTGGCCGGGATCTCGAAAGACATTCCGTGGCACGTCTCCGCGTTTCACGAAGACTACAAAATGACGGGCGCTCCGAGCACCAGCGTGGAGCTCCTCGAGCGCGCCGCAGCGATCGGGCGTCAGGCCGGATTGCGCTACGTGTATGCGGGCAACCTGCCGGGCCGCGTCGGCGAATTGGAAGACACGCGCTGCCCGAACTGCCGCACCGTGCTGGTGGAGCGCTGCGGATTCGATGTGATCCAGAACCGGATTACGCCCGCTGGCGCCTGTCCGCGCTGCCACACGGCGATTCCGGGCTTCTGGCGGGCCGGCGCAACCCGGGCCATGCGGAGCGCGGGCGAAGTTCCTATCGGCGGGGGTTAGACACGCATGACGACCGCACACGTTACACCCTTCGCCGGCTCGTGGTATCCGGCGCGCCGTGCTGAGCTGGAGACTCTGCTGGACACTCTGTTCGACGCTTCGCTCGAGCGCACCGGCATCGACCAACTGCCGCGCCCACTGGCCTTCGTCGTCCCGCACGCGGGCCTGGCCTACTCCGGCACTGTGGCCGCGGCCGCCTACCGCAATCTGCAGGCTGCCCGACCGCGGCGCGTCTTCATCCTCGGCTTCGCGCACAGCGGCGGCCGGCCGGGCGTGTCGATTCCCGACGTCACGGCATTTCAGACGCCGCTCGGCCGGGTGGAAGTCGATCCCGCGGCGGTGCGCGCGCTGGCCGCGAGCGTTCCATTCGCGATGACGCCCGAGAGCGGCGTCTGCGACCACTCGGTCGAGATCCAGCTTCCGCTGCTGCAGCGCGCCGCCCCCGGCACGCCCGTTGTGCCGCTGTACGTGGGTCCGCTGGACGCGCGTCAGCGCACTGCGGCGGCGCAAGCTCTGGCGCAGATCGTCCAGCCCGGCGATGTGCTGCTGGCCAGCTCCGATCTGACGCACTATGGCCGGGCCTTCGGCTACCGGCCGTTTCCGGTGGATGAAGATACCCCCGACCGGTTGCGTGACCTCGATTACCGCGCCATCGAGGCCGCGGGCAGCCTCGACGCGGAGCTGTTCCTCGCGGCGCTGCGCGAAACCCGGGCCACGGTCTGCGGCTACGATCCCATCGCGCTGCTGCTCGCCACGCTGAGCCTACTCGGCGGCGAGGAGATCTTCCAGCAGACGCTCGATTACCAGACCTCGGCCGAGATTGCCGGCGGCTATGAACACTCGGTCAGCTATGGCGCTCTGGGCTACTTCCGGGCCGACTCTTTCGGCCTCGGCCCCGAGGATCGGCAGGCGCTGCTCGCGAGTGCCGGCGAGACGCTGCGCCGTCTGCGGGAAACCGGCCAGCGCGCGGCGATTCCGCCGGCCGGCGCCGGCAGCGCGCTGCGGCGTCGCGCCGGCGTGTTCGTCAGCCTCCACGCGGACGGCGAACTGCTGGGCTGCATCGGCAACTTCGCCGGTCCGCAGCCGCTGGCCGAACAGGTGCCGGAAATGGCGCTGGCCGCGGCGCTGGACGATCCGCGCTTCTGGCCGCACACGCGCCTGCCGGCAGCGCTCGATGTCGAGATCTCGGCACTCACGCCCATGAAGCGCATCCGCGACTGGACCGCGTTTCATCTCGGGCGCGACGGCGCCGTGATGGAGTCCGAAGAGGGACGCGGCCTGCTGCTGCCGCAGGTGGCTCACAGCGGCTCCTGGACGCCGGCCCGGTTCATGGAAGCGCTGGCGCACAAAGCCGGTCTGCGGCCCAATGCTTATCGCGACCCACAAACACGCCTCTACGTCTTCCGAGCACAGGTTTTTTCGACGTCGGTGTAGCGCCTGTGGCTGGTCGCGGAGACAAAGTGACTGAGCCGCGACTGCGTTGCCGAGCCGCGACTGCGTTACCGAGCCGCCACCGCGTTACGGAGCCGCGAGTGTTGCGGAGCCGCGACTACAAGGAGTCGCCATGGCCCTGCGGGCCACCCATGGAGATGAATGTCAGCGGGTGACATTCGAGAGAGCGGTTCTTCGCGTTGTTTCCGAGCCGCGTTGTTGCCCAGCAGCGTCTGCAAGCAGCGGTCGTACGTCAATGCGGCCGCCCGGCGCTCAGCCGCACTCGAATCCGGCAATCGCGTAGACCAGCGAGCGGTCGGGCGTGTTCCCCGCTTCCACCGGGCGCAACTCATGCGTCATGCGTGTGAGCTTGCGCGTCCGCTGGAACCCATTCGCCTCGGCCAGCCGCGCGGCCGCGTGGTTGTCCGCCAGGATGTCCCAATGCGCCGCCGCCCCCGCGTGCCGCGCCAGGAACCACGCCAGCAGTTGGCGCGCCGCATCGGCCGAGCGCGCCACGCACGGCCCGAAATGCGCGGCCTGGCTGCCGGCCCGGCCCATCGCGTACCCCTCGCCCGGAACCGTGGCCGCCCCCTGGCGCGCCAGATTCTCCAGCAGCCGGCGGCGATCGGTACCAAACGCCGCCCGGTCCAACGCCGGGTCCGGTTCCCACTCCGCGACCGCTGCCGGCGCTACGGCCCCGGCCAGCCCCGGCCGTTCCCAGCGTTCCACTATCGACACCGGCGCAAAGCTGAACCGGCGGTACAACTCGAATCCCATGTCGGTGGCGTCCAGTCCCACCCGCGCCACGCCGCGGCTCTCCGCGAACGCCATCGCGCGTTCCATCAGCCGCCTGGCATAACCGTGCCCGCGGTGCTCCGGCAACGTGAGCACCATCCCGATCCAGGCCAGATCCTGGCCGTACGTCAGCGCCGTGGCGCTGGCCACCAGAACGCCGTCCCGCTCCAGCCCGAAACAGCCCTCCGGTTCCAGTTTCAGCAGCCGTTCCCAGTCCTCCGCGGTCTGGTTCCAACCCGCGCTCTCCTTCAGACGCATCAGGTCCGCCCGGTCCTCGCGCCGCAGCAACCGCAGCGCAGCGCCGCTGGCGCCTCTGTCCGTCGCGCCGGACGAAGGCCCGTCTCCCATGCCACAATCCTGCCCTTTCTCCATCTTTTCCAGCCCCCAGGCGGCTCTGAAAACCCTTGAGCCACTTGACAATAAGACTCGTTTCAGAATAGCGTCAATAGCAAGAATTCTGGAGATTGCCGCACGAATTTTTCCCGGCCGGCACAATCCTGAACCGGCTGGCCGGAGTTCGGAACCCATAATGATCTGTTCAGAACAGGAACTGGAAGACCAGCTCTCCCAACCCTCTCCACACGACGTCGCCGCCCTGCGCGCATTGTCCGGCGATCTGCTCATTTTAGGCGTGAGCGGCAAAATGGGGCCCAGCCTGGCCCGTCGCGCGGCGCGGGCGGTTTCCGAGGCCGGTGTTAAAAAGCGCATCACCGGCGTGGCCCGTTTCTCCGATCCGCGCGCGGAGACGCTGCTGCGCGAGGCGGGAGTGGAAACGCACCGCGCCGACCTGCTCGACTTCGAGCAGCTCAAAAGCCTGCCGGATGCCGAAAACGTGATTTTCATGGCTGGTCGGAAATTCGGTTCGACCGGCGCGGAGAGTCTCACCTGGGCCGCCAATACGTACCTGCCGGCGCTGGTGGCCCAGCGCTACCGTGACTCGCGCATCGCCGCTTTTTCGAGCGGCAACGTCTATCCGCTGGTGAGCGTCCTCAGCGGCGGCGCGACCGAGGAGACGGCGCCGGCGCCGGTGGGCGAGTATGCGCAATCCGTGCTCGGCCGCGAGCGAATGTTCGAGCATTTCTCGTCGCTCTACGGGACGCGTGTGTGCCTGTTGCGGCTTAACTACGCCATCGACCTGCGCTATGGCGTGCTGCTGGACATCGGCACGAAGGTCTTCCAGGGCGAGCCCGTGGACGTGGCCATGGGCGCGGTGAACGTGATCTGGCAGGGCGACGCCAACTCGGTCTGCTTACGCAGTTTCAACGTGTGCCAGGCGCCGCCGCTGGCGCTGAACCTGACCGGACCGGAGACACTGTCGGTGCGCGCGCTGGCCCTGCAATTCGGCCGGATCTTCGATAAAACGCCGCTGCTGCAAGGCCGCGAATCCGAATCCGCGCTGCTCAACAACGCCGCGCGCTGCCAACGCCTGTTCGGCTACCCCGCGGTCAGCGTGGACCAGATGATCGAGTGGATCGCGCACTGGATCGCCCACGGCGGCGCGCGGTTGAACAAGCCCACGCACTTCGAAACCCGGGACGGGAAATTCTGATGACACTGCGAGACCGGCTGCTCGCAGGCCTGGCGATTCCGGCGCATCCGCTGGCGCTGGACGCGAGCCGGCGGCTGGACGAGCGCCGCCAGCGCGCCCTGACGCGTTACTACCTCGCGGCGGGCGCAGGCGGCGTGGCCGTGGGCGTCCACACCACGCAATTCGCGATTCGCGAGCCGCGCCACGCCCTGCTGCGCCCGGTGCTGGAGCTGGCCGCCGAGGAATTGCGCGGGAGCGCGGCCGTGAAGGTCGCCGGCCTGTGCGGGCCCACGACGCAGGCGCTGGCGGAGGCGGAGCTGGCCGCGTCGTTGGGCTACGATGCGGGCCTGTTGAGCCTGGGCGCGCTGCGCGCCGCGCCGGTCGAGGAGTTGCTGGCGCACTCGCGCGCGGCCGCGGCGGTGCTGCCGATCATCGGCTTTTACCTACAACCGAGCGTCGGCGGGCGCCTGCTGCCGTTTGAATTCTGGCGCCAATTCGTGGAAATCGATAACGTCGTCGCCGTCAAAATCGCGCCTTTCAACCGCTACCAGACGCTGGACGTGGTGCGCGCGGTCGCGCGCTCCGGCCGGGCGCGCGAGATCGCCCTGTACACCGGCAACGACGACAATATCGTCGTCGATCTGCTGACCGAGTTTCAGCTCGGCGGCGAAAGCGTGCGCTTCTGCGGCGGACTGCTGGGCCAATGGGCGGTGTGGACCAGCACAGCGGTCGAGTTGCTGCAACGCATACACTCGATCCGCGCGGAGTCGGCGGCCGTGCCGGGCGATCTGTTGACGCTGGCCGCGCGGCTGACCGATGCCAACGCCGCGCTGTTCGACCCCGCGCATCAGTTCCGCGGATGCATTGCCGGCATCCACGAGATTCTGCGCCGCCAGGGGCTGTTGGCCGGGCGCTGGTGCC
>Ga0224555_1005593_pt1 | contig 10356 bp, 6 predicted proteins | sample 714S23034metaG_FD_180687 | JGI IMG/M metagenome (GOLD analysis project Ga0224555, IMG submission 180687) | Peat soil microbial communities from Stordalen Mire, Sweden - 717 S2 30-34 | ecosystem: Environmental > Terrestrial > Soil > Wetlands > Peat | place: Sweden: Norrbotten County, Stordalen...
GATGGCCAGCAACGCGGTGTTGCAGCGCAAGGCGGAAGAGGCCATGCACTATGCCCGCGTAATCGCCGGAGTGACCGGCGAGACCGAACATGTCTACGGCGAAGCCAACTACGCGGCCGGGAGCTGGGAGCGAGAACGCCGCATCCTGATCAAGGCCGAGGTGGTTTACGGCGAAGGCAAAGAGCCCAAAGACAACCCCCGCTTCGTCATCACCAACATGAAACAGACTCCGCAATGGCTCTATGAAAAGGTCTACTGCCAGCGCGGCGAGATCGAGAATAGGATCAAGGAACTGCACGCTCTTCAGATCGACCGCACCAGTTGCAGCGATTTCTGGGCCAACCAGTTCCGCGTGCTGCTGACCGCTGCCGCCTACGTGCTGATGCAGGAGTTGCGCCTGAGCGCCGCACACACCAACTGCGCTCGCGCTCAGGTCTGGACGCTCCGCGAACGGTTGCTGAAGCTGGGTGCCCGCGTGGTGGTCTCGGTGCGCCGCATGGTGCTGCATCTGCCCGCGTCGTTCCCGTTTCTTCCCGCCTTCCGGCACGTGGCGCTGGCCCTCGGAGCCTCGCCGGGATAGCACGGCCTCGGCAGACCGGCAAACCTCACTCCCCACCGTCATGCAGGCTGCGTATCGGGAAAAACTCTGCCCGAAAGCCGCCGCCGCGTCTCCTCCGCACGCCCACAAGCTCACCCGCGCGGCCATGCAACCAACATCACGCTGCCGCGAGCATCTTCGCCGCAATCTCGCCGCCCCAAAACCACTCTTCGGCGGCTTCACGAATAATGCAGGCTAAGTGATCCGTTGGCCCTGAGAGCGTCGATTATTCTCACAAACGGAGGACAGATGAGCGGAACACTTTCTCCTCCGCCAACGACCCAGAGTGGCTCTGCGAAATAGATTCGCTGCACGCAACAAGGTTCCGATGCAGCTTTACAATAAGCTTAGTTACAATATAATAACTAACATGGAAGAGCCGAGGTATTCCAAGTGTGGTAAGTGGCTACTATTGGCTTTTTGCTTGGCTTCTCTCGGATTAGTCGCTGTGGCCTCGATGATGCTGACTCAACTGAATAATCAGGGCATTGCTGAAGTCAACCAGGTAATCGATCTGAGTGTGAACGAGACCTGCCAGCTTCACCGCATAGCGATTTCTGTGACCGGATTTATTGCAGAAAGTTCCTTATCCGTTGGATCGGTAGCTACCAGTGCCGATGGCTCGTCGCTACTGGTTTTGGTGCGGTTAATTCCCGCATGGCCAGGTACGTCCGGTAATTTTCGTTACCAAGCCCTCCTCTCGACAAGCACCAAGCGCATCGAGTTTGGTGGCGAGAAGACTGTGATATGGACTGCTGCGAAAAACTGTGCGGGAGCCGAGAATTAGTATCCCCGTCAGGGATATGGTTGAAACCCTCGCCTTCAGACGAAGTAAGTTTGTCGAAGTCTCCGCAGGAGACAAGACCCGCCGCAACGGTGTGCAGTGGTCGAGGCGAGAAGATTCGAACCACTGACTTGCTGGCTTGCTGGTTCCCGAACCGTGAGTGGTGTCTTGAAATTCCGCGAGTGATTCCTATTGGGATATCAGTTTGATGCTTGGTGGGAAATCCTCGGAGGATCACACCGTCACAAAATCGACTACAGTCCTGTAGACAGAAAAAGCAGATGCGCTAGGCGAAATCGCCACATCTGCTTGATTCTTAATGAGTTGTGCTGGTCGGGGCGGTCAGATTCGAACTGACGACCCTCTGCTCCCAAAGCAGATTCCGTCATTTGTTGGAATCGGTTGAAACCTGCGGTTCACAAGTGCTTTCGATGGAATAGTTGCGGACAACGGCAATTCGGTTGTTGCGATTGATGGTTCCTGGAAGCTTCGACCGCTACGTTTTCATCTACATCGCGCACTCGCAGGTGAGCCTAGACCTGTTTCGCCAAAGCGAATATCTGCATGCGCACCCGTACACAGGTCGCTAAGGGATTCTCACTGGCGCGTGAGCGTGCCGCCATAGGTAAGGTCGCATTTGCCGCCGGAAAACTGAATCGCTATATCGACCGACGACTCGTCCGGCACCCAGAATGTGCCGGTGAAGAGCGCTTGAGACCCATCATTCATTGTCGCGGCGCCTCCGATTTGCAAACCAGAGGCCGAACTGATGAACCAAGGAGCATAGGTGCCGCTGTAGCCCGCAATGGATGTGCCCTGAGTGAAACACGGCAAGCCGCCAACGGCCAGCGTCGCGCTGAGGGGAAGGTAGTAGTAAGGCACACCCAGAACGCTCGCGGAGGTGACGGCGCCCTGTGTGAACGACGCGCTAAAGCTTATGTTGCCGGAAGGGATCCCGTCACTGAGTGTGCCCGCATAGGTCCCGTTGTAGGCCGGAAGCACCGTAGCGGTGAAGGGTGCGCCCTGGTTCACAATACAACCGCCGACGGCGCCGATGTAATAGGTGCCGCTCCAGGTGGTTGCGCCACTGCCCGGAACCACGCCGTTGATAGAAATGATATCGGCCGGCTGGCCCCCCGTTTGGAAACTGCCGTCTGGTGCGATTGTGCCGCTCTGGTAGAAAGTGAAGCCACCCAGTCCCGGGCTACAGTTTGTCCAAAGAAAGCCGTTCAGGGTGACCTGATTGCCGTTGACAAAGAGAGCCGACGTCACGATCGGATACTGAGCCGTTACTTCGTTGCCGGCGAGCAGCCAATTTCCATTTGGTGTCAGATTGAGCGGAGGTGAAATAGGCGGAGGGGTCCCGCCGCATCCCGCTAGAGCAAGGAAGGTAATTAGCGATGAAAGTGGAGCCGTTGCCCTGATGCGCTTCATGGCGAACTCACTTCTTAGGAATCGTTAGGGGGATTTCGAGGGTGCCAACCTTGTTGGAGTTACTGTCAAGGATGCCGACTCGGAGGAACAGCGGCCCCGGATAGAACGATATCTGTTCGTGAAAGAAAACTGGCGACTGGATGAATTCCTGGTAGCGGTCAGGCGTGAGGGTAAGGGAGACGTTCTGGCTGTGTCCTCCCAGGAGTTTTCCGCTGTAATTGTCATAGGTATCGAACGCGAATTCGAGGCTGACGATGTGGGTACCCCCGGGCCCTTCTGCAAAGGTGATCTGGCTCTGCGGAACGGCGAGCAAAAGATCGTAAGGGATGCGTTGCGCGGACGTTTTGCCGCCACCCTTTTTGGCGGGAGCGGGGGGTGAGGCGGGAGTCGGAGCAAAGGGGGCGGCGAAAGGGTTGGGAACGTCGGAGTCGGGACTCTGAGCGACCGGCTGGATTTTGGCGTCGAACAGCAGTTGGGCCGCCGGCGGAGTCTTGCCCGCCAACGCAGCCTTGATGAGTTCCGGCCCTGAGAACTGCTTGGGCTGTTTGGGGTCTTCGGCGTTGTAACCTGTACGATAGACCAGATGGGCACTGGGCCGGTCCAGCGTGACCGCGATGGTGTGGTAATGGCCGTCGTCATTGCGCCTGGGCGGAATGTACGAGAGAGTGTAGAAGTGCGAGCCCTGGTCGATGGCCTGGGCTAAGCGGGCGGAGAGGTCGTTGCTGTTGTACTGGGCGATGCCTCCGCTTTGCTCTGCAACTTGTTCCGCAACCAGTTGGGCGGTTCCCAGTCCGCCGACGCCAAGCGAGCTTACGGGAGAGATCGCGATCTGCTCTTCGCTAAAGAGTTCGTAGAGGTCCATGAGCCGATGTACCATGCCCATGTCGATGCCGTCTTCGGAGCCCGTGAACAATGTAGGGCCAGAATTACATTGGCCGCCGAATCTGTCGAGCGTTCCGCAAGAGACGTTGACCAAGCCTCCAGAATCACCGAAGTTGCCGCCGAAGGCGCGGGGTGTGGCGTCGCGGCATGACGAGGCGGCCCCCCAGCTGTAGCCTCCATCGCGCATCAGATTGAGGGGCATGCCAGGGGTAAACCAGACGAGGTTCTTTCTGCCCTGGATGCCAGCGACATAAACCGCAATTTGATTCAGTGCGTCCGCGGTGGCCCAGTCCTGCTCGTAGCAATCTTCGTTGGAACCGATATCGGTCCTATTGGTCTGGGCAGCCGCGAGCAGCAGCGTAGGGTCGGAGGTGAAGCCCTGCAGCAGATGCAGACCGCTGGAAGAGAGCCAGAAGATTGCGACCTCCGTGCCCTGGGGCATTCGCTTGAAATACTGGGCGATTGCCTGCAAGGAGCGCACGGTAGAAACGATGTCCAGATGCAGCGCGTCGATCAGGATAATGTTGACTGGGCCGGAAGTTGGAACTACATCGACGTTGGAATGGATGTTGGGCGGCGGAGGCTTACGGATAAGGCCGCCAGGAAGGGGCGGTTCGAAACCATACTCCTTGAAGCTGCGAACGGGTTGGGGCTTGCCGTCTTCTTTGATGAGGAAGTCCGACTGCTTCAGGCCGCGTATGGGCTCACCTTTTGAGTCGGTAACGATGACGTCCACGATGGTTTCGCGGGCGTAGACCTTGAGAGTGGGGACTGCCGACTTAGGTGGGTTCTGCGGAGACTGCCCAGCGGGGAGCTTGCTGAAGACAGGAAAAGTGAGAACCAGGGCCGAGACAATAACAATTAGCTTACAGAGACGCATCGCGTACTTCTCCGAACCGTCGCGGCAAAAGCGTATACCTAAATGGGCAGGTCGCGCAATACCTCCCCCAGGCTCGCTGATAATAACGGCCTAATAACTCAGTCGAGTACCGTGACGGACTCCGGTTGAGTTCCGCCTGCTGTTGTTCGGCAGACTCCATGCTGGACAGAAAAGATGACGACTGAGAACATCAGCAGGCGTTTCTTCAATGCGCCATGAATTTGGCAACCTCAACAGCGTAAACGTGACTGGCGCCAAACATGTTCGAGTTGAAGATAACGAGTTTATGATCCGGGCTGAAGCGCACATTGGGCTCAAGCGTGTAGTCTTGATGTGCCATATTGACCAGGTGTTGGGTTACGAAAAACCCCGACTGTACTAATCCAGCCTGGTCTATCTCCGCTGGAACTGGGCTCTCCCTCGGACTGAGCAACTCGATCCACTCTCCGTTCTTCGACTTCGCGACTTGGGCATAGTCTCCACCATCACCACAGAACATACTGTCGTCCGACGCTGCGTTATAGTGAATCGACCACGCATCCCGCTCTACGCTGTACCAGTGACGCGCCCTCGTGTCAGTGTTATAGCTCGCCAAGTAGAAGTTTTGTCCGCGCGGAATCTGTAGGTCATACCAGATCGTTTTACCGTCCGCATCCCAGAACTCGTGGCCAGCGATCTCATAATTCATTGTGCGTCTGTGAATCAGCTGATTCGCAATCCCATCGGTTCGAATCGTCCAGATGCGATCTACCTTCCACCACAGACCCTCGTGGCAATACATAAGCAAATTGGGGTCCGCCGGTGAAAACTGAACGTGACTAAGCCAATCGGTACTGCGCAATATGGTCCTTACCTCCGCAGTTATCAAGTTCAGCGTAAACAAGGCCATCGGCACATGATCGGCGAGACGTGCGTCCATTTGAGTCGCGCGAACGGAGCTGGCCTTCAGATTCGAAACTACCGGGTGGGAACGCAAATCAACCTCTGTAAACGTTCCGGCTGCGAAGGTCTCATCCGCGTTCAGAGTGGAAATAGTCGCCCGGGCCGGCAGGGTGGCGACCTTGAGTATCTGCCCTGTGTCCACGCCGACTGCATAGAGCCCAGGGTCATTAGGTTTCATAAAATATACAATCGGTGACTTACGCCCCACTACAATATCGGTAGCTGGCCCCGCTACTAACTGTCGGGTTTTGTGGGTGTTCATATCGAGCACATGGATACTCCGTTCAACGGTGTAAATCATCTCCGTCCCGTCCGGAGTGAAGGCGTTTTCGTTGAAATAGAGACCCTTTGAATTCGGTTCGGGTGTGAGCTCAAATATCCGGTGCCCTGTGTCCTTGTCAATCCACGTCATCGTAGGCACAGCGGGGTTACCTAACGAGTCGACTCCCTGCGCAGCAGTGCTTCGAGGCAAACACGCCAACAATGCGGCCGAACACGCGACGATTGTCATAGGGTTTCTGACCGACATCCATTTCATCTCAATTCCTCCTTACGTGCGCTTACTTTAGTTCAGTGTCTGAGATACTCCTGACGAGATAGCGGCCTATGGCAGTTACCAGTGCAATCTGCAGTTAATCAAAGCCGCAAGGGTCATCGTAAGGATCGCCGCCACCACCACCGCCACCGTCATAAACCGGCGCTGCTGTCGGGTCAATCAACAAGTCGAGGTTACCAACAGATAGATCGAGCGGTATGGGAGGGTTAGGCGTATATGGAACACCAGTTTCTGTCACAGTAATTGATGATCCATCTTGATAGGCGACTGTATAGATATACCACCCAGGAATTGAGGAATTATCTGTAAAGCCATCGGGTGCGATTGTGATAGATGCCATCTCATTGGCTAACAGTTGCTGTTCCGTGGGGGGTGGAGGATATTGGGATCCATCCGGGGCGGGTGGAGTGATGTTTAAACTACCATCAGGGTTGATATTGACTGTAGGAAGTGACGAAGGCGAAGGTTGCTGTGGTGGTTGGTTGGGTGGTTGCGGCCCGGCGGTGTTGAAATTGAAAACGGCGCTGTACTCCCACCCACTTACCAACGGGGGCCAGCTCGTCCATTGCTCAAAATTGTCGTATAGCGGCAAAGCGAGCGCAAGTGTTGCGCCGGTAGTGCCACTCCAACTCGATGTCGAAAGAGATGGGTAGGTTTGAAGAAAGTTCGAGACCAGATCCGACGCGATGGAGGAGGGCGTGGAGTTCTGATCATAGTTGGCGGCTACCTGGAAGTTGTTCCCCAATGTATCTAGAAAGTTCAATTGGATCGTTCCGGTCAGGGTATAACCATTCCAGCCGGGCCCTTGCTGAACGGTGAAAACAATCGTTGAAGGCTCTGGCCCTTGCGGGGCAGCTTGCTGGGCAGTCGCTAAGTGTGGGATGAACAGAGCCAGGACGAGTAGCAGTAGGGGTAAGTGTCTCGTGGTGCTTTTCATTATCCTCTCCTTCGACATTGTTACGTGAAGCATTCTGCTTAGGTGGAAAACGTGACCCGCTCAATGGGGGCGGCGTTGGATGTGTATGCGGTTGATGTGCCGAGAAGAACGCAAAGATGATGGGCGTATTGCATCTTGCTCAAAACCAACCTCAAATTCGTCCGCATAGTTTTAGCGCCTTTATCGTTAACGCACGTTTCTGCGCTCCACCTGCAACGCGGCACAGGGAAGTACTAATGCAGGTGCTGCTCGGTTGGGCCTAAGGCCTCTCTGTTTCGAAGTGGCCGAGCGCAACAACGATGCTCCAACGCACACGTAGCGTCAAGATAAATGGTGACTAGTTCAGCGTTTATTCTTTCTGACTGCCAGGGCCTTCGATCAGTGGGGCGCAAATAGTATGAGGAAGTGACAATGGGAATGCATTCTATGATCAGCAGTCACAATTCATCTGTGAGCAGTGACGCCGCGTCCCTCTTATTGCCGATAGATGGTATGTAGTAAGAGGCATCTATTCTGCGCAATACGGAGGCTGAGGCGGCGTGAAGCTGTGGAACCTGGGAGACGCAACATCGGCGCGGTGTGTGCTGAGCTATGCGCATGTTCATGGCTCACAAGCAGTCGCAAGAGAACCGTCAACTAAAGCGATCACTGACGCGGAAACGTGCTCCGTTTATTGCCAACGTTGTTGCTTATGAGCAATAAATCTTGGTTGGTCGTTGCTTATAAGCAACGAATGTGTGGAAAACTAGGCTGTGTGCAATGCAAGAACAGAAACTCATAACGGGCCTAGTTGCACCAGTGGGCATGTCTTCCCTTTACACGAGGTATTGAGCGCGGCAATGGCAAACCGGGTCTTGATCCACGCATGAGAGTTCTCCTTGGTTCTTTACGGCCCCTTGCGCGGAGCCATCGGTTGGCTTACATTGCATCGTGCTGCTGATCGGCAACGTCACCGACACGCAGATAGGTCGAAAAAGCTAATCAATGGGATATTTCAGAATTGGCGGTGCGGTAGCGTACGCACCACCCCTGCCTTTGCAAGAGGACGGAACACTCGGTGTTCGACGGAGTCACTCACCTTTGACTCTTTGGCGGGAGGCTGTTTGCCTGGGTTGTCACTAATTGCTATCTGCGCGGAAGCTGACAGGCGGCGGAATATCTGCGATGGAGTGAATGCGATCCGAGCGCGCGGTCTGTGGGACGGCGATATGATGCCGCGGATCGCCTTTTCTCCGCGGGAGCCACAACATTCGCCTACGACGCCGACGGAAACCGAATTTCGCAGACGAATGGTTCGACCGTCTGGGCATATTCCTACGATGCGGCAAACCGATTGTCGTCCGTCATCGGTACTGGGGTGAACAACACAAACTCCTATGACGGAGACGGCAACCGCATCGCGCAGAACACGGCGCTTGGCAGTTACAGCTACGTAAATGACACGGCTTCCGCCCTCCCTGTCGTGCTCAATGAGCAGGGCCCGGATGGCAACATCACCTTTGCTTATGGAACGAATCTGATCGAAGAGGCCAGCAGCAGCTTCAATTATTTTTATGGGTTCGATGGCCTTGGAAGCGTAGCTTCGCTTACGGACGGAGTTACAGGGAAGGCTGTCACAGCATATGCATACGACCCGTGGGGGAACGCAACTAGCAATGGCAGCGTGGGATTGAAGGACAAGTTCCGCTTCACTGGTGAGGCGCTTGATCCGGGAACGGGCCTTTATTACTTGAGAGCGCGCTATTACGACCCCACGATAGGCCGCTTTACTCAAAAGGATCCGAGTAAACCGACCGGAAATGGCTATACATATTCCTACAATCGTCCAACTGTAATGTATGATCCTACCGGCCTGTCGGGGGAACTGGCTATATATAGTTACAGCACTGGCAGTGACTACGGAATCCTTGGCGGGCATAGTTGGATAGGCTATCAGCCTAATGGAGGCACAACGACAACGTACGGAACATGGGGTAACAACCCAGACAGTCTAGGCAACGGCTTACACGAAGATATTGAACTCAACATTCCTTGTACACTGCAAGATGGGTGCGCCTCGCGGGTTACATATCTTGATGATGCACAACAGGCACAGTTATATGCCGTTGTACAGCAATACCAACAGGAAGGCTCAGCTGCATGGTCCTTATTGTCCCCCTGTTCCACTTTTGCAGCCGCGGCCTGGGGCGCGGCCACTGGCGAATACCTCAACCCGGACTTGGGCTGGTATCTAACCCGGATAATTCACGAAGTTTGAGACGCGAGAAGCCTCTTCTGCTACAAACATGTTATTGAGACAGTGTTTGCAGGAACAGGAGAGGCTTCCGCGTGATCGACTTTACCACGACGCAGTGTTTGTTGTTCCCGGAGATTTTTGCCAAGCCCGCCGTATTGCAGTTCGATCAGCGGCAGTCGAGTTCCGATGGCGGAGCCATCCTGCTGAAGGCTGCCGACCGCCGCTACGGATTGATCGACAGTTTGGCTGGATGCCTGCGAGACCAGCGGCAAGCAGGCAAGGTCGATCATCCGCTGAAGGAGCTTCTTGCGCAGCGCGTGTTCTCGATCGCCTGCGGCTATCCCGACGCCAACGACTCGGCCCGTCTGGGTGCCGATCCGATTCACAAGATGTTGCTCGACCGCGATCCGGTCACGGGACTCGATCTGGCCTCGCAGCCTACGCTGTCGCGCTTTGAGAACGCGGTCGGAGCGAAGGAACTCTACCGTATGGGGGAGGCCCTGGCGGCCAGCGTGATCGAGCGCCATGCCCAGCGGTTGCGCGGACACGCCCGCCGCGTCACCATCGACCTCGATCCTACCGACGATCCAACTCATGGGACGCAGCAGTTGTCCTTCTTCAACACGCACTACGACTCGTGGTGCTACCTGCCGATGATGGGCTTCGTCAGCTTCAACGACGAAGCCGAACAGTATCTGTGTGCGGCTGTGTTGCGCCCCGGCAACGTGACCGCACCGGCAGGCGCGGTGGGGATTCTGCGCCGCCTGCTGATGATGGTCCGCCACTTTTTCTCGGGCGTGCGCATCCGCATTCGCCTCGACGGCGGCTTCGCGCATCCCGCGCTGCTCGACTTTCTGGATGCCGAACCCAACCTGGAGTACGTCGTGGCGATGGCCAGCAACGCGGTGTTGCAGCGCAAGGCGGAAGAGGCCATGCACTATGCCCGCGTAATCGCCGGAGTGACCGGCGAGACCGAACATGTCTACGGCGAAGCCAACTACGCGGCCGGGAGCTGGGAGCGAGAACGCCGCATCCTGATCAAGGCCGAGGTGGTTTACGGCGAAGGCAAAGAGCCCAAAGACAACCCCCGCTTCGTCATCACCAACA
>Ga0224555_1005594_pt1 | contig 10355 bp, 10 predicted proteins | sample 714S23034metaG_FD_180687 | JGI IMG/M metagenome (GOLD analysis project Ga0224555, IMG submission 180687) | Peat soil microbial communities from Stordalen Mire, Sweden - 717 S2 30-34 | ecosystem: Environmental > Terrestrial > Soil > Wetlands > Peat | place: Sweden: Norrbotten County, Stordalen...
GCTCTTGCGACCATGCTTCTCAAAACTCGCCTGCGATGCCAGTGTCTGCTGAAAACGCGCCATTCGCTTCATACTTATAGTTTATTCAAATATCACGCCGGTCGCAGACTTGTGCAGAGGTTCCTTAACGTATGCAGCCCGACGTCGACGACAGGGACGACTTCGCCGGTGACCTTCAGCTTCGGCGGCGCCAATCAAACGGCAGGGCGTGACATGGAGCTATGGATTGATGGCGCGAAGGTCGGTGAGAACCTGAAGCAGACTTACTCGCGCTATAACTTCCTGAATGCGACCCAGTCGCTAAGCGCGGGCGAACATACTGTTACGGCGTATGCGGTGGGCTGGGATTACACGCTGAAAAGCACTACCTTCGAGTTGAACGTCGGCAGCAGCACCTGTGCGCCGCCGCCGGTCGACGGACTCAATGTGTGCAGCCCCATCAACGGCGCAACGGTAGGATCGCCTGTGCTTGCCCAGGCCAGCGGCAAAGTGAGCGGCACCATCCTTCGCATGGAGGTGTGGGTGGACGGGGTGAAAGAGTACTCCACGTTCGGCTCTGACACGTTGAAAACCTCGCTGACCCTTGCCGCGGGCCGGCATATGTTCACCTACTACGCCGTGAACACCGAAGGGGAACTATGGTCGGAAGCGACCTACGCCACCGTCCAGTAGAATGTGGCGTGCGATGTTCGCTCCCGCTTCGATTCCATCGCAGGGGACTCACACGGCGCAGAAGAGCTACAGGATCCTTCCGCGCCGGTAGATTGACCCAATGTGTTTAGGGTGTGGCTACTTTAGAACGACGCTCCAGTGGTCGGGATAAAGGCGGTGCTGATCTTTTTCGATATGGAAAGACCAGTAGGCATCAAAGTCTCCGCTCAAATAGATGGCCCTGAGTTGAACGATGGCCTTGGCCATTTCCTCGGTCCAGCGCATCCCCGAACGCTCCATCCGGTCCTTGATCAGATTTTTGCACGCGCCCTCGACAGAGCCACAGGCGATGGGCCATCCGTGGGCGAGATATTGGTCATAGTGCATGCGATCTCGATTGCGGTAGATGTAGTCCGCTACCCCCTGCAGTGTTTTCCGCTTGGCCCCGCGGAGCCCGCGTTTGGTAACGCTCTGGCGAAGGCCCTTGACGACCTGACCGGTATGGCCGGACAGGATGAGCAAGGTACTATCCATCACCCAGAGCTGGGCTTCCAGGCTTCCCTCGACATGGAATATATAGGCGGCTTTTCAGAGTTTTTCCAGGACGTGGAGTAGATCCAAGATCAAAGTGACATGCAGGGTCCGTTCAACCAGAATCTGCAGGGCCCGCTCGCCATCGCTGAGCGCCACGCGGGTCTTGACGACACCCGGATCACGGCGTTGCATCTCCTGGGCCACTTCCTGGATGACGGCGGTCTTGCCTTTGAGCAGACTGGCCCACACCCGTTTGTTCTCCGGACGCGGGGGAGCCGGTGAATCCGCTGCAGATGGACGGCAAGTACGGAACAGACTTTCCACGACCTGTTGCGGAGTGCGCACCCAGGGCGCGCGCGTGAACACGGTGGCCACGGTTGCCATTCTCTTTCGGTTGGCCTTCTGGCCTTTGGTGCGTCTCACCGCCGGTTGTGGAGCACCGCCGGGCTTGACCATCGGAATGCCCTTGCCATCCACCGCCGCCACCAGAACCGCGCTCGTCGCCGTTTCCGGAGAGCGTTGCTGATAAAAGGCGTCAAAATCCTGAGCTGCATCGCGCAGCATTTCCTCCAGGCTGCGTTTGGAGACGGCAACGCCGGTGAGGTCGGCGATTGCCGCGACCGATTCATGGAAAGGGTTCTGCACCGCCGCCTTGACCAGTCGCCGCTGTAGTTCGTAGGAGAACGAGCGGGCTGGCAAGACGAGTGTCTGGTCGAGGGGATAGATGCTGGGTGCGCCAGTCCGGGAGTAGCCCATGCGGACGACTTGTACCGTCCCAAAGACGGTTTTCAGGGAACCAGTGCCGAGACGGCGATGTGTGTACCATGTCTCGCTGTCCTCCCGTTGAACGCACAAGGCAGGGCCCACATCTCCCTGGCCGCGGTGTTGCAGGTGTGCCTGGAGCAGCAGGCGCTGCACCTCGCGGCCTCTGTCCTGTTGCTGGCACTCAATCTGGTGGAGGGGGAGCTGCAGGGCGCGGCTGGACGCCAGCCAGGTTTCCAGCAGGGCGAATTCGTAGGCCGCTGGCGTGGGGGCGGCTGGCGTGGGGGAACTTGTCTCTACGATCCGCAGTTGGCTTGCAGGGCAGCAAGGCAGGGGCGTGATGGTCGCTGTTGACATATTCTGACGGTATCAGTACCGTAATCATGAAGAAAGTGTCTAAACATGAGCAGACCTGAACGATCTCAACAGACCGAAGACTTGGATCGCTATATGCAACGTTTCCTGGAGCTAAAGCGGGAGTTCCAGCACCTGGAATGCTTTTGCAAAGGGACGGTACTCCGACGGATGGTCAAGTGCGGCAAAGATTATTGCGCCTGCCGCGACGATCCTGCCAAACGGCACGGACCTTATTTTGAGTGGACGTACAAGGCCAAGGGAAAAACAGTCAATGTGAAACTCACTCCGGAAGCCATGCCCGTGTATCGGGCTGCTTCTCAGGAGTATCGAAAGCTGAAGCTACTTCTGAACAGCTTGGAGCGCCTGTCGCAAACCGTCCTGCGACATCAGGCCAAGATGCCCCAATCCACGTCCCGCGATGGATCGTAAAACCGGGGATATTTTCATATCCCGCCTTTCAGCCCCCATCAGAAGCCGGTCACCTTAGCCTAAATTGCTCATTTTATGCGTGGTTAGCCGTCGTTATAAAGTAGCCACACCCAATCATTTCGCCTTCATAACAGCAAGAAAAGTGTGGAAGTTGGGTTAGCTCCTGGCCCATGGATTTAGGGCGAATCGTCGCCCAACCTTCCCCAACCTGCATCCCCTTCGCCTTGCGCAAAATAACCCTGCCTCGGCGCACCATGGTCAATCGAAGGGCGAACGGAGAAAGCCGGGGTGTTGGGTGTCTCCGGCCCGCACCGGCATGGTATGACACCCCTCCCGCTCCCCGTACCCCCCGGGGGTTTATCTGTGAAGATGTGAAGTTGTGAGACTCTGCCCCTGAGGCATGGGAGCCCAGCCGGCATCCGCTGTTAAAACACGGCGCGGTCCCGCCCGCCTTCGCAGCCAGGCGTGCCCGTCGTTTCGGCCGCCTCTCTATGGAATCCGGCACACCGTGAGCGCATCGTTGTGCCAGCGGCAGTCCAGCCCAGCCGGCTGGGGATACGAAACCAGCGTCCAGTCCACGCCGAACTCCATCTTCAGCCGCTCGAAGTCCGCGAGCTGAAACTGCGGCCAACCGGCCAGTGCCAACTGTTGTTCGTGCCACGCGGGCGCAAGCACAGGCACTTGCGTCACCACCGCCGTATCTTTGATTCCATCGGCCAACTGACTCCGCTCGGCCAGCGCGCGGAAGCTGCGGAAGTTCTCGCCCGGCGCGGCCATATATTGCGGGTCGAGGGCAAAGTAGGCGTCGGCGGGGGTGTTCCGGCGAATCCAGTCGAAGGCCTGCAGCCAGGGGTTGGCGCTGGCCATCGACGGCAGTTCAAGGTGCGCGCCATTGTCGATCAGCTCCCGCTGCACCAGGAACATCCCGCCGTTGAATACCAGCAGGTAGACCGCCCAGCGACCTACCTGCGTCTTGAGCAGGAAGCGGCCCAGCAGTCCGCCCGCGACCAGGGCCATGAAAATATAGACCAGTTGCAGGTAGCGCATGGGCTGCAGGGGAGTCAGCCGCACCAGCGAATCCGGCGCCAGCATGGCCATGGACACAACCTGCATGCAGATGCCATAGGCAAAGACCGCCAAGGCGAAACGGGCCAGCCGGGTTTCGCCGTGCATGTGCGCCACGCGCCAAAGCAACCCGAAGAGAAAAAGAGGCGCCAGCGCGCCCAGCCACTCATACCAGGTCCAGCGGTAGAGGTAGCAGTAGGTGCGCGTATCCAGCGCCTCGCGCCAGGCGGGACTGGAGGGCTCGAAGATCCAGCCCAGCGGCACGGCGGCAGCCAGAGAGTTTCGTACAGCGCGCAACCGGAACGGAGCCGGTTCGAGCAAAGCCAGCGTCAGGGAGCCGCAAAAGCACACTCCCAGCGCGGCCATGAGCGGATGCAGCACAAAGGACAGAACCAGGAGAGGAATCGCCTGCCACCGCCTGCCTTCCAGAATGCGCGCGACGGCGATCAGGATCAGGGCGGTGGCCAGGTTGCGCGGATGTAGGTGCTGGTCGGCGATGTTCAGCGCCGTCCCCGCCACCGGCAGCGTAAACATGGCTGCCACCATGGCCACCGCCGCCCATTCGGATCGCCTTTCGGCAAATACCTGCTCCGCAATCCTTTTTGACGCCCAGAGAATCAGGAAAAGCGCTGCCAACTGCCACAGCAACTCCGCCCAGGCCACGGGCATCCCGGTCCAGCGCACAAAATGCGCCATCCAGCCATCAAAGACGGTGGCTTGCAGTTGCAGCCGGAAAAAATCCGAATCGTGGGGGAACAGAGCGGGGTTCAGGTCGGCTTTGACTCCGGTCAGATAGACTCCATCGTCTTCAAGGCCGGGGTGATAACCCATGACCAGAAAGCCAAGCGCCGTGAACAGCAGAATAGGCAAGAACTCTTGCAATAAGCGCTTACGCCTCAAAAAGAAATTCCCCGCTCCTGAAGACCGCTGCAAGCTTCCCAACAGAACACCACACTCCTTGGCAAACTTCCGGGAAGGCCACCGGCGCGTTCTCAACATATCAGACTTAGACGCCGGTTTGGCGATGGAGTTGAGGCCGCAGGCAGGGTGTCGGTGGCGCAGCACCGGAAAGCCTTTGGCGACGCCGGCGCGGGAGAATTTCGTCTAAGAACCTGTCCAAAAACCTGCAAGGCCGGATACGGCGCTTCGTCCAGGGATGCACTCCCCATCGCATCCGGAAAACGGCTGACCTTTTGCAGTAAATTATGTGCCCGCGGCGCATCATGTGAATTGAGTAGGGCGCGAAAGCCCGACATCAAAGGTAGTGAGTTCCACCATGCGAAGCACAGGTCAGAAAGCTGCGCACAAACAGGCGCGAAAGGAGAGGGCCTTGTTTTCGTGGATTTGGTAAGCAGATTATCCCCTCGCACACCGAAAAAGCGGCATAACTCCTCTTGCATCTAGAATCTGCAAATAACTCGTTTTGAATTAAGAATTTGGAGCGAAACCCCTGTCGTAACCCACTGAAAACAAGGAATTTCTTCCGAGAGATGGGGGTGGGGGTGGATGTTACTCATGCGTTAACCGGGCGGCAACCCCCTGCTGCTTGCGCTCTCCCGGCCATACTCGCCCTCTGCTCCCGTGCGGGCGCCGCCCGCGAGTTCTTGAACAGGTTCTAAGAATTGTAGGCATCCAACCCGTAAACCTCCATATACACTGGATGAGCATGCCGTCGACCATGACACCACCGTCCCCTCTGCTTTCAGACGCGGCGGCAACTCTGCCGCCGGCGGCGCCGGGGAGCGTGGAGCGCGCGCAGGAAAAGCTCGCGCTCGTCATTCCCACGCTCTGCGAAGCAGAAAACATCGGCGGCCTGCTCGACCACGTCCGTTCCGTGCTCGATCCCCTCAACGTTCCCTACGAGATCCTGGTTGTCGATGACGACAGCCCCGATGGGACCGGGGAGTTGGTCTCCGCCATCGCACTCGAAGATCCGCGTGTGCGCCTCCTGGTGCGCAAGAGTGAGCGGGGCTTGTCCGGGGCTATCCTCCACGGCTGGCAGCACACGGATGCCACCATCCTCGGCGTGATGGACGCCGACCTGCAGCACCCTCCGGAGTTGTTGCCACAGTTGCTTTCCGGCATCCAGGAAGGCCGGGATCTGGTGATCGGCAGCCGCTACACCCCAGGCGGCGACCTGGGCCAGTGGAATCCAGCCAGGAAGCTCCTATCGGCCGCCGCCGTTTGGGTCACCTGGCCGCTGCAAAGGGCGCGGCTCCGGGCCAGAGACCCGATGTCCGGGTTCTTCATGGTCCGCCGCCGATGTTTGCCGCAAACCGGGTTTCAGCGGACAGGATTCAAGTTGCTGCTGGAGATTCTGGTGCGCGGCCGGATGGAGTCGGTCAAGGAAGTCCCGTTTGCCTTTGGCCTGCGCTACAGGGGCGCAAGCAAGGCCAACTTCAAAGTAGCCTGGGATTATGGGCTGCTGCTGGCGAGGCTCTACGCCGGGAAAATAGGCTTCCGACCCCGAGCCTGAAGGCTGGCGGCTCTCACAGCACCGGCAGCAGCATCCTCAGCAGCAAGAACGCACCAACTCCTGCGAAGAACACCAGCGCCATGCGAATGCCCGGCTCGCGGTTGACCTCCGGCACCAGGTCGGTGGCCGCCACGTAGAAGGCCACGCCGGCCGAGACCGGCAATCCATAAGGCAGCCAGCTGGGGACCAGCTCGATCAGCAGCACGCCGGCCAGGGTAGCGGCGGCCAGCGCCACGGCGGAGTAGAGCGCCGTGGTGCGGCTCCGTCCACTGGCCAGCATCACAGACGCCATCGTGAATCCTTCCGGCGCCTTGTGCAGAAAGATGGCCAGAAAGATCAGCCAGCCCAGCCAGTTGGTAACCAAAAAGCCGGAGCCGATGGCCACGCCGTCGAACAGCGCATGAAGGCTCAGGCCCGCCATCACTGAGTCGCCCGTATGCCGCGAGACAAACTCCCCCTTGTGCGTCTCCTCGCCAAAGTGGAAGTGGGCGTTGATGGTGTGCTCCAGCAGGTGCACCACGCAATAGCCGGCCATGATCAGGATCGGCCCCAGCCGGGGGCTCAGCTTCAGGCTCTCGGGCGCCATCTCAATCACTGCGGTGGCCATCAGAAATCCGGCGCCCAGCGCCACAAAGTAGCGCAGATAGCGCTCCACGCCGCGCGCCCGCACCAGCACCAGACCGCCAGCCACGTCGGCCAGCGCGGCAATCGCGCCGAGAATCAGCGAGATCTTCAGCAATGATTTGAACCCTTCCTGTCTTGAACCTGAGGCGCTTTGAAAGGGCACGGCTTTAGTCGTGCCAAAACGTGGCCCAAAACCCGTCTGGGTTTCAGCCCCTGAGGGACCTGGTTCTATGGCCCTGTATAGTGCTCGCGTACGTCATATGCCACGAGGCGATCGTGATCGTCGAACCGGAACACGATGCCGCAATCGGTCTTCACAATAGCCCATTTGGATGTATCGCGAACTACGGCATGGATAGAATTGCCCTGCACAGCATCACGGAGGTATTGAGAGTGTTCGATCTTCTGCCCGCTTAAATAATCAAGTACCTGGACCGGAGTCGATTGCAACGGAACTGCTTTCGTTAAGTCTCGCTCCACATCCTTCGCACTCGGTTTCACCGAACCGCAACCAAGGAGCAGCAAGCTGCACAAGAGATACGCGGTTCGGATTCTTTCTCGAAGCAACATCGGAAAACTCCTGAACACGGGCCCTACCCGCTGTGCCGGATGTGCACCACGTCCCCATCCTGCACCACGTATTCCTTGCCTTCGAGGCGCAGCGTGCCCCTGGCCCGCGCCGCGGCCTCTGAGCCGGCGGCCAGCAGATTGTCCCAGCGGATGGTCTCGGCGCGAATGAAGTGATGCTCCAGGTCCGTGTGAATCGCCCCGGCCGCCTGCGGCGCCTTGGACCCCACCGGAACCGTCCACGCGCGGCACTCATCCTCGCCGGCGGTAAAGAAGCTGATCAGTCCCAGCAGCTCGTAGCTCTTGCGGATCAGCCTGACCAGCCCACTTTCGCGCAGCCCATAGCTCGACAGGAACTCCGCCGCCTCTTCGTCGTCCATCTCCGCCAGTTCGGCCTCCACCTTGCCGCAGATGGCCGTTGCGCCTGAGTTAGGCCGGTGCGCAACCTCGTCCAGCTTGAAGCGGCTAACAGCCGCCTCCAGATCTTCCCCCAGCGTGGCGCTCTCGCCGATGTTAAGTGCATATAAGATAGGCTTTTGCGACAAAAACATGAAGCCCTTGATGAGTTTCTTCTCCTCCGGTGTCATCTCCAGTTCGCGCAGCGGCTGCTCCTTTTCAAGCGCCTCTTTCGAGCGCACCAGAAGGGCGTGTTCCCGCTCCAGTTCGCCGGTGCGCATCTTCCTCAGGTCCTTCTCCACGCGGTCCAGCCGCTTCTCAATTTGCGTCAGGTCGCTCACCATCAGGTCGAACTCGACGTTACGGATGTCGCGCAGCGGATCGATGGGGCCCACGTGCGAAATCGCGTCGTCCTCGAAGGCGCGCAGCACGTGGATCAGCGCGTCCACCTGGCGCAGGCTGGCCAGGAACGCGGTCTCCTTCAGCGCCTCCTGCCCGATGGCCGCCACGTCCACGAACTCCACCGACGCATACGTGGTCTTTTTCGGCGAGTAGAGGGCCGACAGCTTCTCCAGCCGCTCATCCGGCACACGCGCCACGCCGATGTGCGCCTCGCGCGGGTTGGAGTGGCCCCGCTCCTCAAGCCGGGCCTTGGTCAGAATCTTGAATAACGATGTTTTGCCCACCTGCGGCAGGCCGATAATGCCAGTCTTCATGCACGTCCCATGGGGCTCCCGGCAGGATGAAATGCGCGCCTGAGAGCCTCTTCGATGATACAGGAGGAAGAGTGGTCAGTTGTCAGTGATCAGTTGTCAGGGGCTGAAGCCGGATCAGAGTGCAATGCAGCGCCATTGACTCCACGGAAACTGACAACTGAAAACTGACAACTGACAACTGACAACTGGAAACTGCTTTTCAATGAATTCCGGTCATGATCGCGACCCCGAGGTCCATGGGCCAGTGAGCAACAATGAGCGGCGCCAGGCGGCGGATGCGCAGATAGACCAGCATGATGTAGAGGACGAGAGGAAGAAACATGAGAAACCGATACGCCAAATAGTGCCAATCGGGAACGAAGGGGACCATGCAGTGCTGCGCGGCGAACCAAAACCCGGTGACGGAAACGGCGATCCAGGTGCGGCCGGTGAGCGCCTCCAGCCTTGGAAGCACATATCCCTGGTAGGTCATCTCTTCCGTAGCCGACTGGATGATCCACCACACGGTCAGTGTGTACACCGTGGCCCAGATGGGCAAGGAGTGCGCTTGCAGAATAAACTCCATGGGGACCTTGGCCGTGGAGCCGTACACCAACACACCTGCGAGATAACTGCCGCCCATCATGAACGGATAGGAGAGGGCCAAAATGCCGAGCCCCACGAACAGGTCGCGTCCGTAGCGCAGGTGAATCGGGCCGATGAGGTCGCGAAGACGAATGCCTTCCTTGCGCGTGAAGTACCGCAGGCCGAGGAGACAGCAGATATCGACGAGGGTGCCGTAGATGATCCACCAGTTGCCTGCCGTCCGGAACGGGGTGGGACGATGCAGGGCAAGTAGAACCAGCGCCAGAAAGGATTGCAAAGTCAGCCACAGGACGGAGCGTGCTGAGACCAGCATCAGCGGGCCGATCCACGGAATGCGCCCGGCGGCCATGCGCTCTTGGATCTGAGAACGCGCGTTCGCCAGCATATTGGCTGAGCTGGCAATTTCGCGGGCAGGCGCCATGCCGATATGTCTCCGGCGCGGAGTCTAGCACGAGCCGGACGCGGGGTCTGCGACGAACTCAAGACGCCTGCCTGCTCAGACGTGCGCGGATTCCGCCCGCGCCACCAGCACTACCGTTGCCAGTCCCAGCAGCAGAATCGCTTCTTCCACGTGCTCGCTGCGGTTGTGCAGCTTGTTGAAGTGAACGGTGCCGGGGTTGGCGGCGTCGGCCGTATTGATCGCGCCACCGGCGGCGATGCGGTCCCGCTCCATGGCTGGAATGATGGCAAACTGCGAGTAGACGGTGAAGCCGATCATCAGCACAATGAGCCCCATCGGCGCCAGGACGTTACGCGGCCTGTAGATGCCCCATGCCGGAGCCAGCGCCAGCAGCGCCAGCGCCACCATCCCCGACACCAGTCCCATGCCGTGCAGAATGCGCAGCAACTGGCCCACGATCGTGCCCGCCGTGTGCGTGTCCGGCTGCAGTGTGGTGAACGTAATGGCCGCCACGACAGGGAAAAAGATCTCCGCGCCCAGCCAGACGATGAGCGCGAGGTAGAGAAGCGTTCGAAGAAGAGTCTTCATCAGGGTCCACCAGACAATGCCTAGAATACATTGAGCCGGCAGCGGAACGGCCGGCGTTTTTTTGAGAACTCCGAACAACTACTGATCCGGCCCTAAATAATGAAACTATTTGCAGTCAGCCTCATCCAATGAAGTATGGATCGAGTTGACGGGCGCAGGTTATCGATTGCAGCGTTGAACGAGCGTCGGCGGAGGGCGGTGAAGA
>Ga0224555_1005595_pt1 | contig 10352 bp, 13 predicted proteins | sample 714S23034metaG_FD_180687 | JGI IMG/M metagenome (GOLD analysis project Ga0224555, IMG submission 180687) | Peat soil microbial communities from Stordalen Mire, Sweden - 717 S2 30-34 | ecosystem: Environmental > Terrestrial > Soil > Wetlands > Peat | place: Sweden: Norrbotten County, Stordalen...
ATAAACCAATTTCCATCATTAACGCAACCCTTCCCGCTTGAGTTAAACATTCCTGTGACACTCCCATGAACGTATTATTCATTTTATTTTTCTCCCTTTATAGACGTTAATCCCATTCGCTATATTTAACGCATTAAATATAGTTGTATATCCATTATCAGTTAATCCACTTATATTTATTTCTTTAATTAACCCTTCTTTAAATTTATTGGCATCAGTATTTTTTAAATAGTCCTCTAATGAGGAAGTATTTGCTGCTTGGAAATCATATAAATTATCTCCGCCTATTTCCCTTTTGCTATTATTGTTGCTGGCATAATAATTCCAAATTAGTGTCCAGAGAAAACAACAAATTATTAAAAATATTATTATCGTAACTATATCGTATATCATTTTATTTTTTACTCCCGTCTAATATTTCATTTATTTTTAGTATTACTTTCGCCTTATAAGTTGGATCTTGCCTGCATTCGTTGATTGCTTTCTCTATACTTCCTTCCACATTGTTAATTAACTGCCTGGCAATTTTCTTAGATAGTTCTGATTTAATTTCTTTTGATAATTCTTCGTTATCTAAAGATTGAGTGAAAGCATCTCTTAATATTTTTTGAATTTCTTCTTTCTTTTCCGATATGATTTCATTCACGAACATACCGATAGGATTGTTATATCCGTCAGTCATTACCTTGTATACTGATGCTTTTATAGCAGACATAATATTATCTTCTACCTGCATGGATATTCTGGTCTTAGTTAGTTTCATTTCTATCTCCATGTTCTGCGTAGCAACCATTTCCTCTAATTTTTCCCTCGATTTACGCATATCTTCTAACATGTCATTTGTTCTCTTAATCTTTTCTTCTAACTGTTCTTTGGATTCCCTCATTTTATTTTTCTCCTTTTTTAATCTTTTTAACAATTATATTGAATGCCATCCTCACACGTTTAATTAGTTTATCCCACATTGATTTTTTATTAATTTCATCCCGTTTGGGGATAATACATTCCTTTATCATTCTTTCTATTTCTTTTATATCATTCCTTTTATACCACGTTCCATATCTTATTATATCTGATTTTTCTATACACAACCCTCTAATTGAATTCCCCGAGCCTAAATATATTACTTCATTTCTATTTAATTTATTATCATATAAAAATTTTACATATTGCCTAAAGTTGCCAGCGATTACATATTTTTTTCTTTTCATAATGTTCCTAATCCTGTTCTGATTAATAAAAATAATCCTATTGCACAAAGTATAATAAATGATATGAGCAATATTAATTTTCTCATTTTATATCTTCTTTTCGTGAACAAAATTTACTAATTGCCCACAACATAGTCCTGCTTCTTCACACTTAGCAATAGCATCTATCACGGTTGGAACTCCTATATCATTAAATTCTTTACCTAACTTTTCTAATTCTTCGTAGTTATCATAATTTGCAACTGTTTCCAATCCATTATCAGCACCATTTTCTGTCTTATTCATCGGTATTAGTTTAACACAGAATTTATCCCCTGTCAACCCCATTTTCTTTAATTTTAATACGTCCACTTCTATCCCTTTCATTACGATAAAGTTTAATGTTATTGTTCTGTTATTAATATCTAATGTATTAATCAACTTAATTATTTCTTCTAATTCTGCTACATTTGCTCCACCAAATAATTTTTTTCTTTGATCTTCATTAGTTGAATTAATAGATAATTGAAAATGAAGAAATCCATTATAATATTTATCTTTCATACGCAATACTTTAAATATTATGTCATCCCAATTATTATTTTCTATATGTTTTGGAAGTATAGTGTTGAAACAAGGCAACCATTTAAAATCTCTATTATTACTCTTGGATATATTTGGTAATTCTTTTTCGGAACTATGCACATGACAAAGCACGTCTATCCCTTGTGTTTCTTAGGTCTAATTTTCATAAATAACCCCAACGCTATCTCTGGTTTAAGACCGTATAAAGATAATCTCTTTTCATACTTTTTTCCTTTATTCGTTTTGCGTTTCATTTAGTTGCTTCCTTTATTATTTCGACTTCATCAGGAGTTACATTATATAGTCCATAAACTAACTCGTCAATTTTGTCATCAATATGACTTATTTCAATTTTATTTTTCTCGTCATTTATTGCTAATTTCATTCTATCTTCAACAAATTTAATAATAGATTCATAAATTTTAATTTCATTTTTGTCATTTATATTGATTGCTTTTATTGGAAAATTTTTTACATCCGTTATTAAAACTTTTGGAAATAACCCCTTTTTTGCTTTTGGTGAACAATAAATAAATAGTTGCCCTATTAACTTACTGTTTAAAATTCCCAATAGATATTTTAATGATAAAGTATTATTTTTTTGAGGTAAAGCAACCAACACGCTCGGATTATGAATAAAGGTATTAGTTTCTATTGTACAATATAAAGGATATGGTAATTTTGTCGTAATTTCTCTAATAAGGATTCTTTCACCCGAAAAAACATTTATTGGCAAATATGTTGAAACCCATTCTCCATATTTTACCCATATATTAGACCAACAAAGTGCATAACGAGAAACATCTGCTCCTTGAAGTTCTTTAAAATAATCTTTAGACTTTTTTGTATTTGAGTGCCATAATCTACCTTCGACAATTTCTTTCGCCTTTTTTGCTCCATGCCGTTTTGTTAGTGTTGTTGTTCTATAGGGAATATACCCTTGTTTTACATCTAAAAAAGTATTCAACGGTAAAAAATCTTTTAAAATTCTATCTAATATTTGGGACTTTTTAGTGCCAGAATTAGATAAAGTTCTCCAAAAAATATCATCTTTAAATTGTTCAAATAAATATTTTTTTTCATTAACGATATTGAAATCTTTATCAAATTTAGCGCAAATAACATTTTCATTACTACCATTAATTAATACTGGAATTATCGTTCTTACTGACGCATCATTAAAAACATCAACTTCAGATAAATCGTTAAATTTAATCAACGAAAAATTATTAATTAAAAATTTTCTAAAGTTTTTAGCATTTAAATTTAAAACCATAGTATTTGGTATTATAAATGCAAATAACGCATTTGTATTTAATAAACTTTTTGCTTTGGCAATAAAATACTGATAGCTTTCGTAATCTGATACAAACGGATATTTGTTTTTAAGAAATGAACGTACTTCTTTGTTTAAATCCGCTCCATATGGAGGATTACCAACAATACAGTCAAACTTACCATTGTCAAATATTGTTTTAAAATTATCTTCCCAATTAAAAACATTAATTTCCTTCTTTTGGTTTTCTTTCCACAAAGAAATTTGTTCATTATTATAAAATCCCTTATCAACTAATGAATTGCCACATTTTATATTACTTTTTAAATTGGGTAATGGTTGCAAATGGCTATATTTAAAAAGATTATTTATACTTTCTTGATTCTCTCCCTCCATTAATTTTAATAATAATGATAATTTTGTTACTTCAACTGCGGATTTATCAATATCAACACCAAAAATATGTTGCAATAATATTTCCCGTTTTTGGGAAATAGTTAACTTAAATGATTTTTTATATTCATAAATTTTGTTTTCTTGTATATTTTTATTGATATTTTCTTGTTTATACCAATTCAAATAATAATCCATTAAATGCTGATATACTGCGAGCAAAAAACTACCACTACCACAAGCAGGGTCAAGAACTTTAATTTGCTGTGCTTTTTTAAAAGATAAATCATTTAATAATTTATCTATTGTATTTTTCATAATATATTCAACGATATATTGCGGTGTATAATAAATTCCTTGCCCTTGACGTAATTTATTTTTTTGTTCTATTTTTACTTTGCCCGAAGGTAATACCCTTATGGTTTCCGCAAGAAATTGTTCATATATGCTACCTAATAATTCAATTTTTATTTCATTAAACAAATATGGGTGTTTGGGATAATATAGGTCTTCAATTAATGCTTTTATCGTTTCATCTTTGATTTTTAAATTGTCAATTATATTATCGGATGCAAACAACTCGCTATTATATTTTCCCCATGATGTATTAAAATATTCCAATAAACTAATGTAAACTTTTTTATGCTCTGAAATTTCTTTTAGATTTTCAAAATCTTCCGTTTGTCTATCTTCGCCAAATCTTAAAAATATAATTCTATCTATTAATCTTTGAACCGTATAATTTAATTCAATTTCTTCAATTTTATTATGGGCATATATTTCTTCTGCCAATATTTTACGCCATGTATTTATTAGTTCCAATATACTCTCGTCTATTTTTTCTTTGCCTTCTAAAGTATTTTCTTTATAATATTTGTTCAAACTTCCTTGCTGTATGCTTTTGCGGGAAAATAATTCGTATATATATTCAAATTTTTCTTCATATTCCAAATACGTGCAATAAAACACCCTTGCATAATCCGCCTTATCTTTTACTTTGGGTTCCATAACTGTTTGATATATTGCAAATTCTTTAAAATTAGTTAATATACATAAAACCACTTCATCATTTTCGTTAAACTTATGCCAACCATAATTTCTAATCTGAAATGCTGATTCCGCATCGTCTTTTATTGTTATAGATGGTCTTTTAGTTTCAAGAAGAAATTTTGTGTTCCCGCCAATACGAAAACTATAATCGGGATATTTTATATTTCCTTTTATTTTAATTCTATATTCTAATACAACTTCTTTATTCCTTTCGTCATATTTATTAATACTATTATCCATGTCCCAATCTAATAACGCAAAAAATCTATCAACAAAACCTTTCCTTGTATTCATTTCATCAAAATCTATGTTTTCGTATTGTTCTTTATTGCTTTTGTATAAATCAGTTATTAATTTTAATTCGCCCAATTTTTCTTTTAATATTGTTTTATCCACCTATGCACCCATTAATCCCTTCAGCATTAATCTCTTTCCTTCAAATCCTTTTATGGCATTTTCTGTCCGAACTCCGTCCGTTACTTTGTTGTTATCCCAACGAAAACTGAAGTAGTAGAATGTTGGTAAGTGACTGGCGGTATAATACCTTCTGGTGGAAGGATATTAGTTTAGTACCCACTGACGGAACTAATCAATCCCGAGGGGAAGACCTGCCAGTCACCCCCATTTCTTCTACTCTTTATCTTTCTACACCACCATTATACCAAAATTATCTTGCTTTGTCAAGTGCATAATTCCCTTATTTTTTAAACACTCTATTATTTTATTTAAGCATAAAGTTTTGCTATTTTTTTGAATTTCAAGTTCTGTTTCTATTGTTTGCTTTAATTGCATTTTATTCTTCTTCCTTTCTTTTATTTTAAATAATCTTATCATATTTTATTTACTTTGTCAACACATATTATTAAAAATATTGCCATAGTTATATATTCCTATTTTGATAAGAGGGTTGTGATAGACCCAAAAAGATGATATTATAATTAATCTACCATTAAGGCGTGGAACAAGGTTTTTGATAATCCATTTATCATCTTTCCTTCTATCACCCACGCCTTAATTTTTATTTATAGGGGATTAAATATGAAAATTTATGGTCTTTTTAACCCAAGAACATCAGGACTAAGATATGTAGGTATGACATCAAGAACCCTAAAAGAACGATTAAATAAACATTTACACGATAATACAAAAACACATAAAACGTGTTGGATTAAATCTTTAAAAAATATAAATTTAATACCTGAAATATTTTTGTTTGAAGAAGTTCCTGACAACGAATGGCAATATTGGGAAAAATGGTATATTACTTATTTTAAATCCATAGGGGAGTGATTTAACAAATGCTACCCTTGGCGGAGAGGGAGTAATTGGAAGAAAATGCACGCAAAAAACAAAAGATTTAATAAGCAAAAAACTTAAAGGAATTAAACCAACAAAACAATGTGTTGAAAAAATGATAGAAAGTCATATAGGCAAACCGTCAGGAATGTTAGGCAAAACGCAAACGCAAGAAACAAAAAATAAAATAGGGGAAAAAAGTAAAGGAAATACTTATAGCAAAGGATATAAAAACCATTTAGGAAAAACACATAGTATTGAAACAAAAATATTTATAGGAAACTTACAAATAAAATTAACAAAAGAACAAGTTTTAGAAATACGAAAATTATTTAAAGACGGAATATCTTATAACGAATTATCAAAAATATTTAAGGTTAGTAGAAATACTATAATGCGAGCAGATAAGGGCATAAGGGGATATGATAGAATATGCCCTATCCAATCAATCTAAATCTAAGTCTGATTCACATTTCCACCCCTTCAGGATTCCAAACCGAGGTATGTTTGATTCTTTATCTTTTTCCTGATATCTAATCGTTGCCATTTTTCCAATATATTCGTCTTTATGTTCCCATATATATTTTAATTCCTCATCCGTAGTAGAAGGCCTTGCATTAAATGTTACGTCAGAATCTTTGTTTAATTTTAATGTTATCGCTCCCAATAAATCTTTGTGGTTCTTCTCGCAAGTAAATCCTACTGTTAAATATTCCTCATCGAAAAAGTGCTTGTATTTGATTAATGCTGAAGTTCTCTTGTTTGCATATCCCTTATCTGGTAATCTAAGTATTATTCCCTCTGCTCCATTTTCTACAAATTTATCGTGGTATTCTTCTAATTGGGATGGAGATATCAAATAGTCTTTAACTGGTCTTATCACATAACTCTTTTCTATCATTGAAACATATTCTCTACGCTCACTCCACGGTTTATCTGATATTACATCAAATATATGGTAATGCATTCTCTTAGATATCTTTTCATCTACATTTTTAGCAGAACGAATAATAGATTGCAATCCATTAAACGTTATTCCCGTAGCAAATAATTCTCCGTCCACCCATTCTATTTCTTTAGGTAGACTTTTGGTTGCCTTAATTGTTTCTTCTATTATGTGTGGAAAATGTTTTATTTCCTTGCGTGTTCTGGAATACATTTTTTTTGTCACTCTACTAATTATGCAACGATTCCCGTCCAGTTTTTCTTGACAAAATACCTTGTCGTATGAATTAACTTTTTTAATTTGTTTCTTATATTTGTCAGCAAGCATAGGAAGTGGAACTTCGTAGTCAGGTTCTATATATTCGTTTGATGCTTCTGTCAGTTCTCCACTAATAAGTCGGTAATTTTTTTCTAACTTTTTTCTTGCTTTTTTCATCACTTCTAGTAAACATTGTTCTTCAGGAGTCGTCTGATTTGCCCTCCCGATATTTTTACCCTCATCGAATGTAATTGTTTCCGTCTGTTGCTTACCGTCATTATATCCCCAAGTATAAGTTACAATGTTACTATTTATTTCTGCTTTCCAAGTAGCAGGTTTACCATTCTCCGCAATCTTTTCTAACAATATTACTTTTTTCATTTGTTCTTCTCCTGCATTGCATATTTGATTTCCATTAGCAATATTATACCAAATAGATCATAATTTGTCAATAATTATTTTAACTGTTTAATCCTTTTAATTGTCCTTTCGTTATTTCTATCCCAAATTTTATTTTTACCTCATTTATTATATCTTTATCTCCATATTCTTTCAATGCAATTTCTTTCATATTGTATTCATATAATTTTTCTATATACTTTTTTATTTCTTTATTTTTATCCCAAAAGTTTGTAGTTTCTTTTACTTTTTGTTTCCCTCCATCGTATTTATACCAGGCGGACTTAATTGCACTTTGTTTGGTTTTATACCCATATCCGTTGGCATCATCTAATAATTTATTTGTTCCTGCATCAACTATAATATATCTTATTTCATCTTTCTCCCATGGTTCTTTGTTTGGCTTGATAAACACTTTAGGTTCTATTTTATATTGCATATTATTCTCCTTTTAATTTATGCCTTTAAAATTCCATATTTACTATAATGAGGTATTCTTCCAAATTTTTTATATTGTTTTAATCTTTTTAAAGACCATTTATCTTTATTTTTATGTATAATTTCGTGAACAGAAGAAACATTAATATCATTTATTTTAGATATTTCTGTGATTCCATTTCCTTTGTTAAATTCTTTGATAACTTTGTTTTTTAAATCATAAGATGCTTTTCTACCAGAATACTTCTTTATAATATGTTGCCATTTTCTTAGCAATATAGGCAATTTTAATCTTAATGCCGATTGTTTTAATTTCCATAAAAAATCAGTATTACGAGTTCTTATTTCTGCAGTATCATATCTTTTCCCATTTTTATTTCTTATAAATCTTTTTGATTTAGGAATTTTAATGCTGCTATTAAATAATTGAATACTCAATATATTCCATGCTCTTTGTATAAAATAAGTTAAAATTTTATTCCAACTGCCATGACAAGAAATTTCCAAGGTACAATCATTTTTTCTATCTTTTCTTTTTGCAATACATCCGTCTCCATCAATAAATCCTATTAAAAATGAAAGAAATAAATCGTCATTTTTAATATAAAGTTTGTTTGGAGGGTGATGCGTTTTATCTCCTACGAAATTAAACTTTCTACACAATAATGGCATTTTCTTTTTATTGTAAATGCTTGTTCCACAATACTTATGAAACTTATTATTTGTTTTAATCCAACGATAATTCATATTCGACCCAATTAATTTACAAAATTTTTTTAAATGTAATTCATCTTTTATGGATAATTCTATAACAATGCGAGCGTTATTATGAATACACCCGTCCGCCATTAAAAATCCAATCCAATAATAAACCTCCGAGGTATCTTCTAATAACTTTTCTATTCCCATAAGTTGCTACTTATTTTATAATTTAGCATTTTCTCGTATTTTATCAAAAGTAATTTCATTTTTTAAGTCTCCATTCTCGAAAACAGTTTTTAGTATGCTATCTTCATTTCTTTCGCCTCTCGAAAATTGCTCTTCATTAACTTCTTTTACTGTTTTTAATTCTTTATTAAGAAACAATCTTCCCTTTTTGCTATTCTTTGTGGGGTCGGTTAATGGTTGTTTAAATACGTCTATATTTTTGCCATTAATATTTATTGAAGAACATTTAAAAGCAAACCTTTGTGTATCTCTGTTAACCATTTGAAGCAAAGCACCGCCACAGCCAAAATTTATGTTATCCGCGCTTATCCCTTTCTGTTTTAATATACTAAGCAATATCTCGATGGAATTAATGTTGCATCCATCTCCCTGAATAACTCTTATCTTATCAGGCAATACTTTATATCCCTTCGCATTAATAGTATATCCAAATTTATCCATCAATGCTTCTATAACTTTTACAGGCACTATCGTAATATCACCCGAATCTGGACGAAATACTACCCCATTTTTTCTATTCATAATATAATCTTTTAATATATCGCCGTATATTACATTGGCAGCATTCATTACATCCCAAGAATCAGATACGCAAGCGGTTAAAAAATTCTCATTCTGTGTAAATACATTCTTAATTGCATCTACTTCGTGATCTTTCCCCCAAGAAGTTATCGTGCTATGTTCCGAAGCGGGAATAGAAAATGCTAACGTATTGATATCTGCGCCATAATAATCAATGGCCATAGTCAATCCTTCTATTGTATCACTACCCATAAAATTAATCAAGTGGGCAGAACCGCCTAATCCTGCACTCTCACAAGAAGAAACGCCTCTATATCCAAAATCATGTAGTCTAAAGTTAATTGATTCGGGAGTTCCAGTTGTTTTTAAATATTCCATTATAATTTTTTTTATTTCACGAGATAAAGTAGCGACTGTCGTTGAGTACCAAGTCTGAACCAATAGCGTTTCTACATAATTGGTCAACCATGGCACCTCTTCATCTGTATTCTCCACTGTCATCATAACATTACTTACTGGTACAGGCGTTCCTTCTTCGACTGCTTTAATAATAATAGGTAACTTGCCATTATGTTTATTTAATATGTGTTCCCAACCCTTTCTATTAAATACTCCTTTGCCAATATGAACGTCCGTAAATTTTTCCGCTTCATCTATCTTTTCTTTTGTAACAACTACGCCCTCAAAATATTCCTTTAGGATATATTGGAGACCATAGAACACGGTATTATTCCACCTTGCACCGTCTCTACTCTCAAAATAACTAAATACCTTTTTTGTCCCTGCAGGGTATTGATTGTAATGGGTCAGTTTGTAAGAATCTGTCTTTAGCACAATGTTATGCCTCATGTTTATTTTTCTCCTTTTATATATTCTAACATTTTTATATTCTCCATGTGAGTAGGGATAATATATTTTTTTACTTTACGAAACTCTATCCAATCGCAATTAGACAAATCATCTCCTGCTTTAATTGTTCCAAATGAATATATACCCTTAAATAATATACTCATTATTTTATCTTTACTATCTCTATAACGCCAATCATCCA
>Ga0224555_1005596_pt1 | contig 10352 bp, 9 predicted proteins | sample 714S23034metaG_FD_180687 | JGI IMG/M metagenome (GOLD analysis project Ga0224555, IMG submission 180687) | Peat soil microbial communities from Stordalen Mire, Sweden - 717 S2 30-34 | ecosystem: Environmental > Terrestrial > Soil > Wetlands > Peat | place: Sweden: Norrbotten County, Stordalen...
CTCCTGAACAGAATGCCGTTCCTTCGCGGCGCCAGCTTTTCAAAAGAGATTCTCCCTGTTTGCTGGCTGATTCTCCCCCGAAATCGAAGGATAAGTTCAAAAGAAGATCGCTGGGAGGAATCACATGCGTCTGCGCCATTTTCACGTTGCCCTTATCGTCCTACTGTTCTCGCTGCTTCTCGCCAGTCCGGCCCTCGCCAACACGGTGCAACTGACCTATGTTCAAGGCACCGGCAGCGGCATCGGCGGGGGAGCCGTGTATCCCTACGCGTTCTATGTGAATAACAGCAGCAGCTACACGTATCTGCTGTGCGACAGCTACGACAATACGATCCGACAAGGGGAGACGTGGACCGCGACGGTTTCTCCGTTCCTGCAAGGGATTAAGACGAGCATGTTCGGTTCCGCGATGACCATGGACTACAAAGCCGCCGGACTGATCTTCAAGGCAATGATGGCGGGCCAGATCAGCACGACCAATGCCAGTTGGGCGATTTGGGGACTGTTCTCCACCAATGCGCAGGGCACGTCGCAATTTGCGCTGACCGGCGGGGCCGCGACTGACGCCACCTATCTAGCGCTGGCGCAGACCGCTCCCAATAGCTCTTACCACGGACTGCTGCTCTACACGCCGGTGGCCGGCAGCCAGAGTTGGGGTGGGACGCCCCAGGAATTCATCGGGTACAGCGCAGTCCCCGAGCCCAGCACCTTGATGTTCATGGGTACGGGTCTGGTAGGCCTGGCGGGAGCGGTTCGCCGCAAGCTGGGGAAGGCATAACTTTCGTAAGAACGGCATCATCCTGCTTTGGACGATCTGTTTTTGGCGACTCTGCTTTGGACGATGTGATCCTCGAACCGCGCTGCTAACCGGCAGCGCGGTTTCTTTGGCGCTATCGGCGCGGCGTACTGGCGAGGGAAAAACCGGCCGGGTTTGACGATCTCTCCGACAGATTTGACTCAGAGGGCTGACTTACAAGTGGTCGTAAACTTTAGTGCTTACGATGGCGGCGGAGTCCATTACGAAGGCGGAAAGTTCTGATAGTCTGAGCTCATCCTGGTGTGTTTTGTCGGGTCGTTCTGTCATTCGACAAACTCACTTGCAAAATCGGGTTGCACATGTCATGTCCAAGGTAATCGAACAGGAAGTATCTGTCCTAGCATCGGCCAAAAATGGGTTGGCGTACTTTACCGCCAATGATTGGGCGCTGATTGCCGACAAAGCCCGCCGTCGCCACTTTAAAAAAGGCGAAATGCTCGTGCAAAGGGGCAAGAGAGGCGAAGGCGTTTTTCTGCTGCTGAAAGGCACGGCACGGGTGCAAATTTCGCATCCACCGGAGGGTCGAAGTATCGGGCCCGGGGAAATCTGTGGTGAGATGTCATTTCTGGAAGACAATGAGGCCAGCACCAGCGTAATTGCCGAGGGAGAGGTTGAAGCTTATTGCCTGGACCACGCCACGTTGGAGAATTTATTTGAACTCTTCCCTCACCTGGCTTCGCGCTTTTACCGGTCTTTGGCCACAGGTTTGTCGCGGCGTCTGCGGGAGTTGATCGGCGCGCCGTCAGGAACGCCTCTGGTGGGGACGGGGCGCAAGCGTCCGATTTGAGCTTCCTCCGCTTTCTCTACCTTTTTTTCTTTACGTCCGTTTCTGCGAGGGATCGGGTTTGATTCAGGATTGCCCCAGCCGCTATCTCCCGAAGCTGAATTGAGCCTCCGCCAACCGCACGGCCGTCCCCTGACCAGAGCCATCTTAGCGGTGCCTGTGCCTGTGGCTAAGGCTTCTGCCTTAGGAATCTAAGGGTTTCCCTGTATCAGTCCAGGCCGAAACTTGGGAGCTCATTCTGCTGCATTTCGGGGCCAAAACGCAAAAGGACTGTACTAGTGTGCAGCAGTTTGCAGTTTCAATTTGGAACGATCGCAGCGAATTCTGCGTAACCTGCGTGTAATCATCAGTTTATATTTAGTTCCTGTTTGGCACCCAGGGTGCTATTACAAGGTCGCGGGTTGGGTCAACGCCGCCAGTGGAGGCCTGAAGTCTCCGAAACATTTTCTCAGGTGGGTTGCTAGAAGTTCAGGAGGAATTATGAAGCGGATTGTTTTGATGGCCATTTTGGCGTTGGCTCTGCCAGTCGCCGCGTTTGCAGGAGACATTGACTTCACCAATACCGGCGGCACCTTAGCGGGAACTTCCGCTGGTCTGACCCTTACGGGATCTAGCCTGTCAGAGGTTGTCGGCTTCAACGGCAGTGGCAGCATCATCCAAGGCGGATTGGGCACGCTGAGCTTCTCGACGGGCTCGATGATCAGTGGGAATCTAGTTACCGGTGCCTCGTTCAACGGTGGCGGAAGCTTCGTAATTACGAGCAACGGTTTTGGTGGACTTCCGGTCGGCGTGCTTTTCAACGGCACCTTCAATGGTCCGGTATCTTGGACGGAAGATCTGAATTGCGGTCCGAACGGCTCGGTCTGCTATACCCTTGCAGGATCAATTACAGGTACCTGGTACAACGGGACGACGGTGAATGGCGCGACCGTACAGCTTACCTTTAACGCCGGGAAGAACGGCTTCACCGGATCTGTGCCGCTGGCCAGCGGCGACTCGGTGATCGCGACAGTTCCTGAGCCCGGCACTCTGGGCTTGCTGGGAACCGGTTTGGTTGGTCTGGCTGGACTTATTCGCAAAAAGCTGATGGCCTAACCTGGTTCTGTCCGCTTCCGCTTTATAACGCCCCGCGCGCTCGCGCGGGGCTTTTTCTTTGCTGGCTGCTTTGTCCACGTTGCCTTGTCCACTCGTCTTTATCCACTCGTCTTTATCCACTCGTCTTTATCCACTCGTCTTTATCCACTCATCAACGAATGCCTGGTTCGCAATTACTCCAGTAACGCTCCAGCCGGGATTACCGTTGACCCTCGAGGGTAGCCATCCATAGATTCCTTGTAGGGGGTCTTATGAAAGATATTCACGAAGTCTTGCGGCAGAAGCAGACAAGATACGCCCAACTGGGAAAGCAAATTGAGATGCTTCAGCAAGCGGCGGAGAAGCTGCGCGAAGTGGCACCTCTGCTGGCCGAAAACGACGACGAAGATAACGCCGTCTTGATGGAAGTAGACGAGGCTTCGCCCAACGCCGGGACCATGGCAGCAACGGCGGGTGCGGGTGCGGCAGGCTCTGGCACGGCAAAAGCGGCTCGACCCACTGCGCCGCGTTGGCCGTAATATCAGCCCCTAATCTCGCCCCAAGTGGGGCGGGAATTTTGTTTATGACCCTTCTGGCATTGCTAGTTACGAACGACGACGAGGCGGCGGAAGTTCTGGGCCGCGTTCTACCGACGACTGGACTCGCGGTGGAGCGGCTCAGCGATTTCGCCACTGCACTGGAGCATCTGCAGCGGCAAAGATTCGACGCGCTGGTCATCGATTTCGAAGACCCGAAGTCCGCGGCGAAGCTGCTGGACGAAGCTCGTCAGCTGAATGCGGGAGTGCCGCTGGTCACGATCGCTTTAGTCGCAGATCATCGACAGACACGAGACATCCTGGGCAGCGGGGCACATTTTGTCTTGTACAAGCCTCTCACCGACGACCAGGCCAAAGCTGGTCTGCGCGCGGTGGTTGCTTTGTTGAACCGGGAACGCCGACGCGCGCATCGCGTTCCGGTGCAGGCTCCTGTGGAACTGTCTTTGCCGGATACACGCACGGCCGAGGGAATTCTGCTCGACCTTAGCGAAACCGGGATGGACGTTCTTACGGCGGAAGCGCAGGTGCTGGGGGCTCTCCTCGATATCTGCTTTCAGCTGCCGGATAGTGGCCTGGAAGTGAAAACCCGTGGGCAAGTGGCCTGGGCGAATCCGAACGGCCAGAGCGGAGTACGGTTCCTGAACTTGGAGGAATCGACCAAAGCCAAGCTTCACGTGTGGTTGCAGAGCGCCTCGGGAATCCATGCCACGGCGGACGAAGGTGCGAGCCCGTGCAAGCTCACCGATCTGAGCCTGGGCGGCTGCTATGTGGAAAGCGATTCGCCGTTCCCGGAGAATGCGTTAGTCGACCTCTGTCTGCAAACGCAAGAGATTGCAGTTCACACCGAAGGTATTGTGCGAGTAAGTCATCCGGGTCATGGCATGGGAGTGGAGTTCCCTTCCCGCACGCCGGGACAACGCGCCCAGGTTAACAATTTGATAAGTCTGCTGCGGAGTTGTCCGGACTCGACGCCGCAACTGAGTATTTCGCCGCGTGCGCTGAGCGCGGATCCGGGCGAATTTCAAGCAACGACGGAATCGGCGAATGGCTTCGACGAACCGTTGAGCGGAGAAGATTTCTCCGCGGACGGGCTGGAAGATCCCCTACTCGAACTGCTACGCACCGGGTCGGCGATGCAACAGGAAGATTTCCTGGCCGAACTGCACCGCCAGCGATCCGGCGAGAGCGTCAGCACGTAGCTTAGTTGTCTCGCGCGAGTAGTTCCTCACTTGCAGGCACGATCCTAATTCTCCCAACATAAACCAGTCGTAGCCAAAGCCTCTCGCGGCAGGTGGCTGGAAGTTTTCTGGACTGGCTTGGGCGGGAAAAACTGCGGCGAAACGTGGCAGAGTTGAGCGAGAGGCACGGGGCGAATGGTTTCCGGAGGGCTGGAACCCGTGCCCCGTCTATAGCACGGGTTCTTCCACTCTCCGTGGTCTGTTCACCCAATGCAAGTACGGTAGCCGATCTGTGTTGCACAACGGTTTCAAGGAAGTTAAAACTTGGTTAATTGCCGGTAGTTACGAACAGGCTGGGGGCATCCGCCGGAGGTCTTTTTCGGTGTGAGGCTTCCTATGCAAGGCGAGGCCAGGCGGCTTCGGATCCCGGGTGCTGACGTCTTGTGCGAAGATGGAGTGCGACGATGCCGACCCGCGTTGCACGACCGCGCCATACGAAAACTACGCGCAGCTTAAGCTGGCCCCCTCTGGTCTCGATTGCGGCGGCGGCATTCGCGGTGGAAATTCCGTTTTTTTTTCGCGGCCAGCCGTCGGGACACGACTTCGAATTCCATTTGTATTCCTGGCTGGAAGTTTTGTCGCAGTGGAAGCTGGGCATCGTATATCCGCGATGGGCTGCGCTGGCGAACTCCGGGTATGGCGAGCCACGATTCATCTTCTATCCTCCGGCATCTTGGACTTTGGGCGCGGGGTTGAGCCGCATCTTTCCCTGGACGTTAGTCTCCGATATCTATATCTGGATTGCACTGGCGGCGGCGGGGGCGTCGATGTTTCTGCTGGCGCGGCAATGGCTGGACCGGAGCGACGCGGCCTTCGCGGGCGTGCTGTACGCGGTGAATCCTTATCATATTTTGATCGTTTACTGGCGAAGCGCATTCGCGGAGTTGCTGGCCGCATGCTTGCTGCCATTGCTGTTTTGGATGGTGTTGCGGGCTGAGGACCAACCTAGACGGGGCATTCTCGCGCTGGGAGGATTGCTGGCTTGCGCGTGGCTGACGAATGCGCCCGCCGCGGTTATGATCCATTATTCGCTGGCGCTGCTGGTGCTGGTGATGGCATGGCAGCAGCGATCACCGCGCATTCTTCTGGTGGCTGGCGGTTCGGTGCTTCTGGGGGCGGCGCTGGCGGCATTTTATCTGCTGCCGGCCATCTTCGAACAAAGATGGGTCAACATTGCGGAGGCAATTTCGGCGGGGTTACGGCCGCAGGATAGTTTTCTCTTTGCTCATAGCGGCGATCCCGACCACGATGCCTTCAATCGCATTATTTCCTGGGTCGCGGTGGCGGAGATCGGGGCGACACTTGGGGTAGCGTGGGCGGCCCGGACTTGGGGTATCCGCAATCGAGGGCTCTGGTACTTGCTGGTAGTATGGGCGGCCGCGAGTTCGGCGCTGATGCTCCCGATCGCAAATCCGCTGTGGAATATTCTTCCGAAGTTGCGTTTTATGCAATTTCCCTGGCGATGGATGCTTTGCCTCGGCGTTCCGTTCGCTTTGCTGATGGCGGTCAGCGTGCGCCGTTGGACCTTTCGCGCAGCCATTTATCTGGCGATGCTGGGCATCATTGTTTTCGCCGGCCATCACTATCAGCCACCCTGGTGGGATAGTGCTGCCGACCTGCGCGAGATGCAGGACAACATGGCGACCGGCGCGGGGTATGAGGGCGTCGATGAATACACGCCACTGGGGGCCGATCCTTCGTCAGTCGATAAAACTGCGCGGCGTGTGACATTGGCGGGCCCGGCGCATGCGGCGATTCGAGTTTCCGAGTGGAAGCCGGAGCGCAAAACCTTCACGGCGGAGGCGTCGGCGCCGGATGAACTGGTTTTGCATCTGTTCAATTATCCGGCGTGGCGCGTGGAAGTGAATGGACGGACGGTACAGGCTAAGGTGCGCGAAGGGACAGGCCAGATGGTTGTTCCCGTGGACGCGGGTGCCAACCGCGTGCAGATTGTTTTGGTCCGCACCTGGGATCGAAAACTGGGGGCGTGGATCTCCGGCTTCGCGATTCTTCTGACTCTGATTTTGCTGCGGAAGTCAGGCTCGAAAATCTAATGCTCAGAATTCTGATCGCGACCTCCAATCCGGGCAAGCTGCGCGACTTCGCAGGCGCGGCTTTGCGGCATGGCGTCGAAGTTGCGACCCTGCCTGACTTCTCTTCCCTGCCCACCGTAATTGAGGACGGGCTGACGTTCGAAGCCAATGCACGAAAGAAAGCGGAAGAATACAGCAAGTATGCGGCGGGAGAGATTGTGGTCGCCGACGATTCGGGATTGGAGGTGGATGCGCTCGGAGGCGCGCCGGGGGTGCACTCGGCACGTTATGCCGCGCCGGAGTTGCTGAATCAAGAGCCGCACGAGGCGGGAGTGAATACGGACGACGAGGCCAACAATGCGCGCGTGCTGCGCGAACTGCATGGGATTCCGCCGGAGAAGCGTACTGGGCGATTTGTTTGCGTGCTGGCGGCAGCTCGAGATGGCCAGACGCTGGCCACGTTTCGCGGAACGGCGGAGGGGATGATTCTTGATGCCCCGCGCGGCGGGAATGGATTCGGGTACGATCCGCTGTTTTATTTTCCGCAGATTCGGAAGACTTTCGCCGAACTAAGCGCCGAAGAAAAATCGAAGTATAGCCACCGCGGCGCGGCGTTTCGAGAATTCTTAGCGTGGTGTGACCAGGGACAAAATCTGTGAAGCTACGAATGAATATCAAATCCGCCTGGTTCGATTTCGCACACCTTCCTTGACTTCGCTTCTTAGCTGCGAGGATAATAGGCAGTTCTTTTGTCGTTAGCAGACGAATCAGTACTCATAAGGAGCGATGCGTGGCGTCAGCAGCCAGTTCTACGGCTCCAGCAGCGAAAAGTGTACACGGAGTTGCGCCCCTGCGCGCCGGGCAGGGCACGTCGTTTGTTCTGCGGAGATTACATTCGCTCAGCGGCATCGTTCCGGTGGGCGCGTTTCTCTTCGAGCACATTCTGGTTTCCAACGCCACCGCGATCAGCGGCCCCGAGCCGTATGCCAAGCAGGTAGCCTTTCTCGGCGGCCTTCCCCTTGTCTTTTTCCTTGAACTGTTTGGCATCTGGCTGCCGATCGCGTTTCACGCGCTGTACGGCTTTTACATCTGGTATCGCGGCGAAGGAAACACGGTGGAATATCCGTGGACGGGCAATTGGATGTACACGGCGCAGCGCTGGACCGGAGGCATCGCCTTCTTTTACATCGTCTGGCATGTCTGGACCATGCGCTTCGCTGGAGTTGACCTGCACGCGGACCCGAGCGCGTCATTCGGCAAAGTGCAGTTGGAACTTTTCCAGCCGGCATTGTTGCTCTTTTATGTGGTGGGATTAATTGCGGCCTCGTGGCACTTCGCGTATGGCATCTGGCTGTTCTGTGCGAAGTGGGGCATCGTTTCCGGCGAACGGGCGCAAAAGCGCTTTCTGATTGTCTGCCTGGCATTCTTCTTTTTGCTGAGTGGAGTTGGATTGGCCAGCCTGGCTACGTTCCGCTCGCGGCCGCAGCAATTGTTTGAGCCGGGCGCCGCGGCGAAGGCGGCAACGCACAGCGGCGCAACTTACGGAAAGACGGTGGAGTAAACGATGGCAGCGACTCCTAGAATTATCGTGATCGGCGGCGGGCTCGCCGGACTTTCAGCCGTCATCAAAATCGCGGAAATGGGCGCCAACGTCGATCTGTTTTCGATTGTGCCGGTGAAGCGCTCGCACTCGGTTTGCGCGCAGGGCGGCATCAATGCGGCAAAAAATCTGAAGGGCGAGGGCGACTCCACCTGGATCCATTTTGACGATACTGTCTATGGCGGAGATTTTCTCGCCAACCAGCCTCCCGTAAAAGACATGTGCGAGGCCGCGCCGGGCATTATCGATCTGCTCGACCGCATGGGGGTTCCGTTTAACCGCACGCCCGAGGGCCTGCTCGACTTCCGCCGCTTCGGCGGGACCTTATATAACCGCACGGCTTTCGCAGGGGCAACCACGGGCCAGCAACTTCTCTATGCGCTCGATGAGCAGGTGCGGCGTTATGAAGCGGAAGGCAAGGTCAAGAAGTACGAGCACTGGGAATTTCTTTCGGCGGTGCTCGATGGCAACCGCGTCTGCCGCGGCATCTGCGCCATGGACTTGCGCTCCATGGAAGTGCGCACCTTCCCCGCGGACGCGATCATTATTTGCACCGGTGGCATTGGCGCGATCTTTGGCAAGTCAACCAATTCTGTGGTCTGCACCGGTTCGGCGCAATCGGCGCTTTATCAACAGGGATGCTATTACGCCAACGGCGAATTCATTCAGGTGCATCCCACCTGCATCCCCGGCAACGACAAGCTGCGCCTCATGTCGGAGTCGGCGCGCGGCGAGGGTGGACGCGTCTGGGTTCCGAAGACTCCGGGCGACAAGCGCGATCCCAAAACCATTCCGCAGAACGAGCGCTGGTACTTTCTCGAAGAGTGGTATCCCAAGTACGGCAACCTGGTTCCACGCGACATCGCCACGCGCGCAATTTTCAAAGTGGTGTTCGAGCACAACCTCGGCATTGATGGCAAGCCGATGGTTTATCTCGATCTGACGCACATCGACCGCAAGATTCTCGACCGCAAGCTGGAAGGCATTCTCGAAATCTACGAGAAGTTTGTGGGCGATGATCCGCGCGAGGTGCCCATGAAGATTTTCCCTGGCATGCATTACACCATGGGCGGGCTGTGGGTCGATTACAAGCAGGCCACGAACATCCCAGGCATTTTCGCCGCCGGCGAGTGCGAATATCAGTATCACGGCGCGAACCGGCTGGGCGCGAATTCGCTGGTCTCATGCATCTACGGCGGCGGGGTTGCGGGACCGCAAGCTGTGAAGTACGCGCGTGGGCTGCAGGCGCTGCCTGACAGCAATGGAGTTTTCGAGGCGGAGAAGAAGAAGCAGGAAGAGAGCAATTCCCTGCTGATGAATAATCAGGGCACGGAGAATCCGTTTAAGCTGTGGAACGAGTTGGGCGAATTGATGACCAAGGATTGCACCGTCATCCGCTACAACAAAAATCTGGCGCAGACGGATGCGAAGCTGGTCGAGATGCTGGAGCGTTTCCGCAAGGTGAACCTGAGCGACCGGACGCAGTGGGCGAATACCAGCGTGATCTTCACCCGGCAGCTTTACAACATGCTGCAACTGGCGCGGGTGATTGCGCAGGGCGCGCGCATGCGCGATGAGTCGCGCGGCTCGCACTACAAGCCGGACTTCCCTGACCGCGACGACAAGAACTGGATGAAGACGACGAAAGCATATTTCGCTCCGGACGCGGATGAACCGAAATTTGAGTTCGAGTCGGTGGATGCAAATCTGATTCCGCCACGACCGAGGAAGTATGACGCGGTGAAGTAAGGACGGTTTGGTGAGAGGCCGGGAAGGGCACGAGTTCCACTCGTGCCGATTAGGCGCTCTTTGAAAATTTAGCTTTTAACCCACCGAGCTTTGTGTTGCCCAGGGTTCGTATCAGGGCACGCCTTCAGGCGTGCCGAATAAGCGCACCTAAGCAGCGGGCTTTAGCCCCTGCGGAACTGCATCCACTTCGAGGCTCTCATGCGCAGAGGAATAGACGTATTCGCAAGTTTTCGTAACAAGTCCGCGCCTTACCGGGTTGTTCTCGATGTATTGTTTAGCGCGCAAGAAATGCTGAACATCGTAGATCCTGACTTCCGAGAAGCCGCGCTCCCATACAGGGGCACGAAATCCGAGCTCTTTTCCGGCGCGAAACGCAAATCCGCCCTTGACGAACTGCACGGCGCGCTCGATGCTGATCGATCGAACCGTGATGAGAACATGAAAGTGATCGGGCATCACGACAAAGGCATGAAGGCAATAGTTTCGCTGCGCACGGTAGT
>Ga0224555_1005599_pt1 | contig 10348 bp, 8 predicted proteins | sample 714S23034metaG_FD_180687 | JGI IMG/M metagenome (GOLD analysis project Ga0224555, IMG submission 180687) | Peat soil microbial communities from Stordalen Mire, Sweden - 717 S2 30-34 | ecosystem: Environmental > Terrestrial > Soil > Wetlands > Peat | place: Sweden: Norrbotten County, Stordalen...
TCGTCCTGGCCGTCAACGGAGTGGCCGGCGCCCGTTATCTAGTCGCGGCGGTCGTGTTCGCCAGCGTGCTCGCTGGCCGGATCGTCGCCCAGGCCTGGCACCAGCTGCGACCCGGTCGGGCTACCCGAACGATCTGCGTCCTCGGAGCCGCTGTCTCGTTGTGGTTTGCCGCGGGCCTTGGCTACACCCTTGCCCAGCCTGCTCCGGTCCAGAGCGCGTCAGCGCTCGCCTCCTGGCTCGAGGTGCACCATCTTCGAAACGGGGTCGGCGGTTATTGGACAGCGAGCATCACCACCGTCGAGAGCAGGGGTGCGATCACGGTACGACCCGTGTGGGCGGATCCGGACGGCAAGCTCGGCCGTTACATGAAGCTGTCCACTGCCACGTGGTATTCGGGTCAGCACTTCCAGTTTCTCGTCTACAGCACGCCTACCTACCAGGGCGTCGACACTGTCTCGGCTACCCAGACCTGGGGGGCTCCGGCGCACATTTACGTCGTCGGTGACTACCACGTGCTCGTGTGGTCCGCCGCCTTCAGCGTCGCACCGTTCCCGTAGCGATTCGCGGCAGGCGTGCCACGAATGTCGACTGGGGGTGCTTCATAGCGGCACGTCCGGCCGCAGAAGCCATCTTGCCGGGTGCCTCATAAGTAACAGTGAAATTCGCCGATGCGGCAGAGCCTTGTATCGTACTGGGCAACGCCTCGACCGATTCGTCCGGCCCCACCATCTCGATTGCGTCGGCATAAGAGGGCACCGGCCACGAGCCGGACGGCACCGTAAGGCCGAGGTCCGTAAAGGTCACCGACCCGAAGTTCGCGAGAGGATAGGGCAAGTTGGTGGTCGGATTGCCGGGATCCTCTGCTATCCACTCGGCGGTCGTGCCAGGACCGGAGAAGGACACGGTGCCACCCGGGGTGCCTGACAACGACACGTCAGTGGTGACATCCGTGACGTTATAGGCCCAGTAGCCTGACGGTTGCCGGTAGACCTGGGCGTCGATGAGATCGCCGGGAGCGACCGTAAAGAGGAACTGGCTCGAGTAGCCCTCACCTGTGTCCGTCCACCACGTGTAGTCGCCCTCCTGCCCGTTGACGCAGTACGACGACGTTCCGTCCTGGAACAGACCGGGGTTCTGATCGCCGAAGCCGTTGACGCCGACCCAGTCCGATGTGAAGCCGTTGGGTACCGAGGAGCAGTCGACTGCCGGAACCGTCCACTCGGCACTTATCGACTGATACCCGCCGCTTCCTCCCATGAGGACATATCCCGACCAGTTGGGCGAGGTCCAGCCGGGGGATGGTGAAAGGGGCAGCGTCGTCGTCGTTGTGGTCGAGGTTGTCGTAGTTGTCGTGCTGCTCGATGTTGTTGTCGGGGGGACTGTCGTAGTAGTTGTCGTTGGGGGGAACGTCGTGGTAGTCGTGGTGGTCGTGGTGGTCGGTGCCGTCTGCCCGGCCACGACGACCTTGAGGTGGTCGACCATCGTCGCCGCGCCGCGCACGGTCAAGCTGAGCGTGTAGAGCTTCGCCTTGGTCGACGGGTTCGCCGCGAACCTGAACGAACGTTCAACACGCCCGGACTTGCACTTCACAGTGGTGGCGAATCCCGCGATGTTCGGCGACGATGACCACGAGCAGGTCTTGGCGTTGTGGACCATCGCCGGCCAAGTGACCGTGCCTCCGTTGGCGGTGAGGGCGCGAGTCGGGATCGTCGCTGTGCCCGCAGCGCTCGCCAGTGTGGGGACGGCTAAGGAGGCCGTAACCACCACTGCAACGAAAAAGCGAAATACCGTTCGCACGTCGAACCCCCCGGCCACTTCTTGATCAAGCTTAGGCCGTCCGCCAGTAGAGATAACAGCCGCTTTGGCGCACAGCAGCCTCACCACTCGAAAACAGTGGGGTTGCTGGCCCGCTGACGTCACCTTACCGACGATTCATGTACTCGGGTCGTGTACCCGGGCGCTCCGGCGCTTGGTCGTCCGCAAGAGGACGACCTCGGGCACGGTCGAAAGCGGCTCGCGACCGGACCAGTGGACGGCGAACAGGAGTCGAGGGAATAAGTGGGTGCGCGACCCTGTTGGCTTGCGACATGGAGGGAAGGGCCGTGCACCGGTCACGACGCCCAGCGGGACCGGAGGCATAGGTCAGGCACGCCTCCTGGCAGGGGGGACACGGAGAACCGGGGGCGAACGGTGAGTAAGCGGGAAACGCCCCCGGCAATTAATCCAGGAGAAGCGAGTGGCCGGGGGCATGCGCCCCCGGCCACTCTTCTCGAAGATGTCACGCGAAGCGGCCCGCCACCGAAGTAGCGGGACGTTTGCTCGTCGATAAGGGGTCCCGTCGCGGAGACATCCCCGGGCTAGCCTGACGTGGAAGTTTTCGGCTTGTTCGCTCCATCGCCCGGAGGTGCCCGTGGGGAAGTCCCGGATAGCCAGCCTGCCCGCGCTCGCCGTGGCCTGTGCGATCTCCCTGCCCCTCTTGGCGAGCTGCACCTCGGCGGGCGTCACGCGTTCGCGTACCGCGACGAGGCAGCTGGCCGAGCTGAAGGGCTCCGACACCGTCGCCAGCGACGAGTTCGGCGTCTCGGTGGCCGTCTCGGGCACGAAAGCCGTCGTGGGCACCTCAGGCGCCGCATATGCCGGGCGGGCCTACGTGTTCGCCAAGAGTGCGTCCGGCTGGACACAGGTCGCCGAGCTGAAGGGCTCCGACACCGTGGCAGCCGACCGCTTCGGCGCGTCGGTGGCCATCTCGGGCACGACCGTCGTGGTGGGTGCATACGACCACGCCAAAGATGCCGGCCGAGCGTACGTGTTCACCGAGACGGCGTCCGGCTGGACACAGGTCGCCGAGCTGAAGGGCTCTGACACCGTCGCAGACGACTACTTCGGCTGGTCGGTGGCCGTCTCGGGCACGACTGCTGTGGTGGGGGCGGTCGGCCACGCCAAGTATATGGGCAGGGCGTACGTGTTCACCAAGACGCCGTCCGGTTGGGATCAGACGGCCGAGCTGGAAGGCTCCGACATCGTCGCCCAGAACGGGTTCGGTACTTCTGTGGCCGTCTTGGGCACTACCGCCATCGTGGGTGCGGAGGGCTACGCCAAAGGTACGGGCCGCGCGTACGTGTTCACCGAGACGGCGTCCGGCTGGAAGCGGGTCTTCGTGCTGAAGGGTTCCGACACCGTCACCGGCGACAATTTCGGAACCTCCGTGGCCATCTCGCCCACGACAGCCATCGTGGGTGCATATGGCCGGGCCGACAACGCCGGGCGTGCATACGTGTTCGCCAAGGACGCGGCCCTCTGGAAGCAGACGGCCGAGCTGAGGGGCTCCGACACCACCACAGGCGACTATTTCGGCATCTCGACGGCGATCTCGGGCACGTCGGTTGTGGTGGGAGCATATGACCACGCCAAGGATGCCGGTCGGGCATATGTGTTCGCCAAGACGGCGTCCGGCTGGAAAGAGACGGCCGAGTTGAAGGGCTCCGACACCGTCGCGGAAGACTACTTCGGCAGCTCGGTGGCTGTCTCGGGCACGACCGCCGTGACCGGTTCGTATGGCCAGGCCAAGTATGCCGGCCGGGCTTACGTGTTCAAGAGCTGATATCGCAACGGTCCAACCCGGCCAGTCACATGCCGTCGATTGCGGCCGCGACTCGGGAAATGGCGACGTTTTCCCAATCGGTCACGGGGATTTGGAGGCCGGGATCGGCGGAAGAGCCGCCGGCTCTCGTCAGGCAGCTCAGCGGATGCGAGCTTGCGTCGTTGGGGTGTCAAGAAAAAGGCGCGAGAGCGCCCCTTTTGCGAGATACTCATAGTTGGTGCACGGCCCCTTGCTTCCCTCGCAAGGCAACGGGGGTCGTGCACCATCTATCGACCTCTTTGCCTCCAGCCTTGAACACCTGTCGCGAGGAGCGGTTGCCGGAGCGTGAAGGAGGCTTCAGCCACCGTCCCAAGGACGCGCTCACGCGGGTGAGAGATGCTCGCGCAGTCGGTCCAGTGCGCCGGTTGCCCGGTGCTGGACTGTGTGCTCCACGAACGGGGCGATGAGCGCGCCCGCGATTCCGCCCGGCGGTTCGTAAGTCACTGTGAGGCTGACCGTTGTCCCGCCTCGCCTCGGACGCAGCTCGAACGTGAGGCTCTGGCCGTCGGCCCCGGCTGAGGACCAAGTGATGCTGCGACGCGGTTCGAGCGAAGTGATCACGATGGTGGTGCGAAGAGTGCGGACCCCCACGTCGAGGATCGCCTCGAATCGTGCATTTTCACCCGTCGTTTGGGACCCCACGGGCGTGAGCTGCTCGAGACCCTCGATGAAGATCCCGGCCTGCCTGTAGTCGGCCAAGCATTCGAAGACGGTGCCGGCCGATGCCGCGATCGTCGTTCGCGCTTGAACGGTCTGCCTCAAGCTCAACTCCTCCGGAGCGGTTGCAACACGGGCCTATAGAGACGCGCGGCGGCCCGCCACTTGCTTGTCGAACACGAGCCGACCGGTGCTCAAGTATTGCGGAACAGGACGAGGTGACGGGCCAGACCTCGGCTGTTCGACGCGCACGTGGAGAACTGGGGCCCTCTCGGCCTATGCGCCTCAAGCGACAACCTGACTAGGCTCGCACCCCGGTGAGAGAGCACAGTCGCATCGTCCCGATGCAATCGCGCGTGGCGGACACTGCGGATGTGCTGGCAACACTCTTGCAGTCGTCGCCGGACGCCGTCATCGCGATCGATGCAGACGGGCTCATCGTGCTGGCGAGCGAGGCAATCAGGACACTGTTCGGCTTCGATCCCGGCGAAGTCGTCGGTCTCCCCATCGAGACCCTGGTGCCAGAACAGGCTAGGGACATGCACGAGCGCCACCGGAGGAAGTTCAAGGAGACTGGGCAGGCGCGTCCAATGGGACTCGGCCTCGAGCTCACAGGCCGCCGGCGTAACGGGAGCGTGTTCCCGATCGACGTCAGCCTCGCTCCGTTCTCGACAGGTGGTGAAGCGTTCGTCGGGGCGTTCGTGCGCGATGCCACTGCTCGGCGTCGCCAGGAGGCGAGGCTGCACGCGATCAACGAGATCACCCAGCGCCTGCTAGCCGGCGAGCCGACCGCGACCACGCTGGAGCTGGTCGCGTGCCGAGCGCGCGGCCTGGTGGACGCCTCGTTGGGTTGGGTGGTCGTGCCGTCTGGCAAGGAAGACCTCGTCGTCAGCGCGAGCGACGGAGACGGGGCCGCATCGATCTTCGGTATCGAGGTCGCGTCGGACGGGAGCATCGCTAAGAAGGCCATGATGGAGGCGGAGTCGATCATCGTCGGCGACCTGTCGACCGAGATGACCGTTCCGGCGGAAATGAAGGCGCTCGGTCTCGGGCCCGGCCTGTTCTGCCCGCTCGGCGTCGAGGACCGGATACTGGGTGCCCTCGTCGTGGCTCGACCCCGCGGAGCGCCGAACTTCACCGCGAACGACACCGCGCTCGTCGAGGTCTTCGCCAACTCAGCGATGGTCGCGCTGACCTTGGGAGAGGCCCGAGTCGAGCTCGAGCAGCTACAGGCCACGGCGGAACGCGAGAGAATCGGGCGCGACCTTCACGACACGGTCATCCAGCAGCTTTTCGCGCTCGGCATGGGCCTGCAGAGCATTGAGCGACTGACTAGCGGCTCGGTGGCGGGGCGGATCGATCGAGTCGTCGACGGCCTGGACGAGGTCATTCGCGAGATCCGCGAGACGATCTTCCTTCTCGAGCGACCGGCGATGGCCGACTCCGGTCTTCGCTCGGCGGTCACGGCTGTCGTCAGGGTTGCTGCAGAGCATCTCGGCTTCACACCCCGCGTCGGGTTCCAGGGGCCGGTGGACTCGGTCACGAGCGACCAGCTGGAGCCCCACGTCATCGCAGTCCTGACCGAGGTTCTCTCGAACGTCGCCCGACACGCCAAGGCTTCGTCGGTTGAAGTGGTCATCGCTGCAGAGGACAACATGCTCCTCGTCTCGGTCGCGGACAACGGTGTCGGTCCTCCTAGGGGGCGAAGTGCCGGCAACGGGCTTCGGAACATCGCGGAGCGGGCCCGTGCGCTCTCGGGCTCGGTCTCGATCACGGCACGCAGCCCCTCGGGGACGCTGGTCGAATGGAGCGTCCCCACCACGCCGTGAAGCTGGCCCCTTGTTGACAAGGGCGTCGCACGGCCGGATGAAAGGTGACTTTCGCCTCTAACCGGAAAGGGCTGCTCAGGCCGACTCTTGAGACGTGGACTGCGATCGGCGACTCCTTTTCGAGGATCTGGGCCGTGAGGACTGCCTTGAGCTGCTGCAAGGTGAGCACGTGGGTCGCGTGGCGCTTACGGCGCGGGCGCTGCCGATCGTCCTTCCCGTGAACTTCGCTTTGCTCGACGGCGACATCGTGTGGCGGTCGGCCCAGGGCACCAAGCTGAACGACGCCTCAGCGGGATTCGTTGTGGCGTTCGAGGTCGACAGCTACGAACTGGACCATCAGCAGGGCTGGAGCGTGATGGTCCAGGGGTTGGCACACGTCGTCACCGATGACGAGGAGCTCGATCGGGCGATGGAGCTGCCACTCGAACCTTGGGCACTCGACGGGATGGCGGACCGCTATGTGTGCTTGGTGCCCAACATCGTCACGGGCATGCGCGTTCGGCACACTGAATGAGCTGAAGTCGCGCAGGGCCGTTCGCACCGAGCCGAGAGGCACGCGCCGCCAGGCTTGAACACCTGAGGTAGGCCTCGCCCGTTCCGGTGCCCGTACACTTGCCAGCGTGGAGGCCGTGCCGACCGAGGCCATCAACCGCGGGAACGGCGTCGATCGCGTCTGGACCTTGCCGAACGTGATCTCCTCCACCCGGATCGTGCTCCTCGGGGTGTTCTGCTGGCTCCTGTTCGGCCCGGACGATCGGATCGCGGCAACTCTCGTGCTGATGTTCGTCGGTGTAACCGACTTCCTGGACGGCTATCTTGCGCGAAGGTTTGACCAGGTCAGCACGCTGGGGAAGGTTCTCGACCCGGTCGCTGACCGGGTGGTGCTTGTGACAGGGGTTCTTGCCATCGAGATCTACGGTGCTGTTCCCGCCTGGCTCGCAGCGGTCGTGCTCGGCCGCGAACTGCTCGTCTCGGTGGCAGTTGTCGCGCTTGCTGCGTTGGGGGCAAAGCGTATCGACGTGCTCTGGGTGGGGAAGGCGGGCACCTTCGGGCTTCTGTGCTGCTTCCCGTTGTTCTTGCTCGGGGACGAACAAGCGACGTGGGCTCGCGTGCTGACCGACATCACCTGGGTGGCGGTCGTGCCTGCCCTGATCCTGAGCTTCGTTGCCGCCGCCGCCTATGTCCCGCTCGCCCGCCGGGCGCTCGACGAGCGCCGGCCAGAGCGCGCGCAACATGAGGCGGCGACTCCGTGAAGGCCGTGATCATGGCGGGCGGGGAAGGCACAAGGCTTCGGCCGCTCACCGCCAACCAGCCCAAGCCGATGCTCCCGATGGCTAACGCACCGATGGCCGAGCACGTCGTGAACCTGCTCAGGCGCCACGGTTTCGAGGAGATCGTCGTGACGGTCGGCTTTCTCGCGAGCACGATTCGCACCTATTTCGGGGACGGGTCGGAGCTCGGGGTTCGTCTCGTCTACGCGACCGAGGAGACACCGCTCGGGACCGCCGGATCGGTGCTCAACGCGATCGACGAACTTGACGACCGCTTCCTCGTCATCTCCGGGGACGTGGTGACCGACGTGGACCTGACGGCGCTAGTCGAGTTCCATGCCAAACAGGGTGGGGTCGCGACGCTCGCGCTGGTGGCCGTGGAGAACCCCCTCGAGTTCGGCATCGTCATCCTCGACGCGGACGGGCGCGTCGAGCGGTTCCTCGAGAAGCCAGGTTGGGGCGACGTTTTCAGCGACACGATCAACACCGGCATCTACGTGCTGGAGCCGGAAGTCTTCGACTGGATACCCGCCGGCCGGGCCATCGATTTCTCCGCCGAAGTGTTCCCCGTGATGCTCGAAGCAGGTCGGCCGCTGTACGGTTATGTGGCTGGCGGCTACTGGGAGGATGTCGGCACGCTGGAGGCCTACTTGCGGGCCCATGCGGACATCCTCGACGGCAAGGTCGAGATGGACATGCCGGGCTTCTCGCTTCGCCCAAACGTGTGGCTCGGCGCAGGTGCTGAGATCCATCCCACGGCGAGCGTCGTCGGCCCTGCGCTCATCGGTGACAACTGCCGAATTGGAGCGGGCGCGGAGCTGCACGGGCACTGCGTGCTGGGCGCCAACGTGCGTATCGGCGAGAACACCGTCATCGAACGGTGCGTCATCCACGACAACGTCTACATAGCCTCGTCAGTGAGCGCCCGGGGCTGCGTCATCGCGAGGTCGTGCGATGTCCGCCAAGGCGTGCACCTCGACGACGGCGTGGTGCTCGGCGCAGGATCGAAAGTGGGGCGCCAGGCCGTCATCGGTGCCGGGGTGAAGGTATACCCGCACAAGATGATCGAGGCGGGCGCCGTCGTAAACTCCTCGATCATCTGGGAGTCCCGAGGCTCGAGGAGCCTGTTCGGGCGTCTCGGCGTCGCGGGAATCGCGAACGTGGACCTCTCGCCCGAGGTCGCTCTGCGCGTCGCCCTGGCGTACGCCACCACCCTTCCAAAAGGTGCCACCGTTGCCGTGTCGCGAGATTCGAGCCGGGCGGCGCGAATGCTGAAACGTGCCGCCATTGTCGGGATCATCGCGGCCGGTTGCAATGTGGAGGACCTCGAGGCCGCGACGGTGCCCGTGACGCGGTTCCTGACCCGTACCGGGAGCGCGGTCGGCGGGATGACTGTCAGGCTCGTGCCGGGCGACCCACAGTCGGTGGCCCTGCGTTTCCTAAACGAGGATGGCATGGACCTCGGTGAGGCCGCCCAGCGCAAGATCGAGCGGCTCTACGACCGCGAGGAGTCGCGACGGGTGCTCGCGGCAGAGATCGGCGACATCAGCTTCGCCTCGAGGACGCTCGAGCTCTACACCAACGAGCTCACCAGCCTGGTTGACCTCGAAGCCATACGTGCGGCGAAGTTCAAACTGGTCCTCGACTACGCGTTCGGAACGGCGAGCTTCGTCATGCCGAACGTGCTCGCGAAGCTCGGAGCCGACATTCTGGGGATCAACCCGAATGTCTCGACGTCCGGGGTCATCGGCTTTGACAGGGCGGCGCACGCGGCTCGGCTCGGTGATCTCGTTCGGTCCTCGGGCGCCAACCTCGGGGCGATGCTGGACCCCGACGGGGAGCAGCTGACCCTCGTGGACGACACCGGCCACGTCCTCGAGGACGACGAGGCCATCCTCGCGCTCGTCCAGCTCGTGTCGACCGCCGAGCCCCGGGGCGTGATCGCCGTGCCCGTGGACGCGAGCCTCCAAGTGGAGGCGATATGCGCCGCGACGGGCTCAGAGGTGCTGAGAACCAAGCTCTCGGCCACGCAGTTGATGGAAGCTGCCGGCTTGCCGCGGGTGCGTTTCGCAGCCAACACCTCTGGAGGCTTCGTCTTTCCTCTGTTCCTGCCGGCCTTCGACGCAGTCGCGAGTCTCGTGCGCCTCCTTTCTCTTCTCGCCTCCGAACAAGAGGTGCTGTCGCGCGTGGTGGGCCGTCTTCCCGCGACTCACATCGTCCGGCGGGATGTGCCGACCCCCTTCGAGCAGAAGGGCCTTGTAATGCGCACCCTCGTCGAGCAAGCAGACCCGGCCGGGATGCTCCTGCTCGATGGGGTGAAGACGATCGATGCCGACGGCTGGACCCTCGTGCTGCCCGATCCGGAGACCCCGGTCACTCGCGTCCATGCCGAAGGGAGGACCCGGGCCGAGGCCGAGCAACGGGCCGAGCGGGCGGCCGAGCACATCGAATGGATCCTCGCCGAAGGAACCGCTTGATCGGCCGCTGGCGGCCGGGTGGCCCCGGCTCGGTGCGGTTAGGAGACCGGGGGGCGTAGAGTCCGGCGAGTGACTACGATCGCCGAAGCGTTGAAATCTGCCGCCGCCCCGAAGGAGCCGTGAGAAATGGATATCCCGCAGGACCTGAGATACACCGCTGACCACGAGTGGGCGCGCCTCGAGGACGCCAAGGTCAGAGTCGGCCTCACCGACTTCGCCCAGGAAGCCCTCGGAGACATCGTGTTCGTCCAACTGCCCTCGGTCGGCGACCATGTCGTTCGGGGCGGAGAGCTCGGCGAGGTCGAATCGACCAAGTCGGTCTCGCAGGTGTACGCGCCTGTTGGCGGGACCGTGGTCGAGGTGAACACCTCGCTGACCGGACAGCCGGAGCAAATCAACACCGACGCCTATGGGGAGGGCTGGCTCTGCGTGATCGAACCCTCTGCTCCCGGCGAGTTCGAGCAGCTGCTGGAC
>Ga0224555_1005602_pt1 | contig 10342 bp, 14 predicted proteins | sample 714S23034metaG_FD_180687 | JGI IMG/M metagenome (GOLD analysis project Ga0224555, IMG submission 180687) | Peat soil microbial communities from Stordalen Mire, Sweden - 717 S2 30-34 | ecosystem: Environmental > Terrestrial > Soil > Wetlands > Peat | place: Sweden: Norrbotten County, Stordalen...
GTATGAAAACTCCAAGTAGAAAAGCCTTCACTTTGATCGAGATGGTCGGCGTCGTGGCCTTGCTGGGGATACTGACGGCAGGCGCCGTTGTTGGGCTGATGCAGCAGAGGGACAACGCCGAGATGAACAAAGTGCTGCAGTGCTTGTCGGCCATAGACCAAGCCAAGCAAACCTGGCTGGCCTTTAGCACAACCAACCTGTGGCCGGCAGACGAACCCAGCAGGTGGGCGGCCATCAGCAGCTACCTGAACACCACGTCCACCATGGTTTCCCCGGCAAACAACAACAGTTACAACGCCTTCAACGGGTTCCTACCGGACCAGAAGTACCAAGTCTGGATACAGGGGGTGACCCAGCCCTGCCAGGCCCAGCAGGTCGTCGGAGGTACCATCACATCCATAACCCGGCCGCTGTAGAGGAGCCTTCTGGAGAAGGCACGGGGGATGGGGCCTGGCGCACCAATCCGTGCCATGCGGAAGAGGGCTGCCCCCGCAGCCTTGCCTGTCACCCCTGCAACTCTTGAGGCGCACCTCTTTTCAGAGGTTACATCTCAAATCCCTGAGCATCCAGGACGGGTTCGATTTCGCTCAGACCATCGCCGCCGGCAGGACAGCTGAGGGCCTGCAAAGCCATCACCAGATCGGGATCTTTGATAGCCAAAACGGACCGGGTCTCACCGATCCCAGTCCGCTGCAAAACGCGGTTGCAGTGGATGTTCCCGATGCGGCACCCATCCGGTTTAGTCACCTGCACCTCATGGGCCTCCAGGAGGTAAATCATCAGGCTGTCTGCCTGAAGGGTGAGCTTGCCTTGGGTGGTTGCCCCCTCAAGGTAGGCAGCCTTGATTGACGAGGGAGTACGCTCGTCGCACTCGATGTTCTGAAACACCAGGTCGCCCCGGCAGTGAAGATTGCTGTCCCTCATCCGAATATCCCTGATCCTGTCCGGCTCGATTTCAGGGTCGGTGTCGTTCTTTGGGCCTGTCACCTCGTTTGCGCTGATGGAGCTGTGGGTCAGGTCCAGCCGTTCGACCCGCAGTACTGGCAGGTTGATGTCGCCGTTGGCCTTTAAAGTCCGGACGGATACGTTGCCCATTTGCGCCGCCACTCCATGCGGACCGGAGATCTCAACGGTACCGCCCGGGTTGGAGACGGTGACCAGCTGCGCTTTCGGGTCGGGCAAGTCGTAGGTGCGGACACCGCAAAACGCCCGCCCGTGAGCACCCTGGGTAAAATCCAGCAGGATGGTTTCCCCGTCACCTTGTGAGAACGCACCCTTGACGGGGTTCGTAACATTGACAATGCCTGCAAGTTTCATACCTCATTGTATCGTTCTTACCCCCTTCCCCTTGTAAAAATATCAAGTAAGACAAAAAATCCGCTCACGCGGAAAAAACATCACTGATATGTTGGACTCCATTCCAGTTGACCAGCGCGAAACCGCCTCCAGTCTCATCAAGCAAGCGGCTGCCGATCTTGGGGTGCCCTACGACCGGGCGCGCCGCATCCTCTACTGGCATGCCCATCGTTCCAAGCAGAAGCTGCTGTCCATGGAGGTCCTGAAAGCCTGGCTGTCCCGTCTGGATGCATTGATCCGCGCGTACAACCAGGAGATTGCGATGCAGCAACTGCGCCGGCAAGGACCGACCGTGCCACAGCCGGTTCAGGAAGACCTGGAGGGATAAAGCCGCAAAACAAAAAAACACGATGCCTGAAGAACCGTCCCATGCCCTAAACAACCGCCCCACCCGCCAGGATAATTCGGGCAACCTTATAACCAGTTGCGACGGTCTCCTCTGCGGCCGCCCAGGGGTGCCGGAAGAGCCGCCCCAAGATCCAGAGGCCGCAAGCCAACCCAAGGAAGCCGTTACTCCGGCCATTCGCCCCATCGTCCGCCGCACCGAGCAAGCCGGGACACCAGCAAAGCTATCTCAGGCCCTGCGCGAGCGCATCGTGGTCATCGTTAAGGAGGTCATCGCCCTCAACAAGATGGATCTCGGCGAGGGACTCACCTTCAACCGGGTCAGCGGCGCCGTCTACAGCCGGCTCTTGGCTCCGGAAAACGCCGGGCTATCGGAGGATGACGCCGTCAACCTGGCCATTCACCTCACCTGCAAGAACAACTTGGGATCCCTTCTGACCAACTACGACTCCGTTGTCCGCCGCCGCGCCGACCAAGCCAGAAAGCAGGTCTTTGGCATCGTCAATAACATGATCTCCGAGGACCTTCCCAATCGGGAGCAAATCCTCGGGGACACCCTCGGGATGCTGGAGAAGTTCCCCCTGGTCCGCAGCATCACCGGCATCCGAAAGCTGGTCCAGGCCCGCATCGAGAACGGTTACGTCGACGTCGATGAGGATGCCTACATGTACTTGAGTTAGGCTGAGTGCCCTTCTGGAGCAAGCAGGCAAAAAAGGCAGCTGCCCGAGCTTGAATGACACCTTGATATGACCCGAGGAAGATCCGGCAGTTTCACAACCTCTATCGAGAGGGGAGACGAGGAGATCGAGTTGGGGGTTCACTTTGTTCTTTCACCAGGGATGCGGGGCCACCGGGATAGGCTTGGCGCACCAGAAGAGCCGGACGACGAGCCTTGCATCGAGATCACCAAGGCGATAAACCAGCGCACCGGGGAAGAGACAGACCTCTCGGCAAAGGAGAAAGGGGCGTTGGAGAGCCGCTCGTGGGACTACCTTGAGGACGATCGCGGCTTGACCGATGAACAGGAACGGCGCTTATCGAACCAAGAATGGGAAAAACATAGCGGATGACATGTCGTTGTTTCCTGGGGCAGCCCGCCTGAAGGCGCTGGATGGCATAATTCACCCGCTCGGCGAGAGGCGGGCACCGATGGTGCTGGCGCCGCGAATCAAAGAGCCGCAGCCCGATCTTCATCCGGAAGCGCCCAAGGTGAGACTCGTGCCCTCCCTGGAGTTCTACAGCCAGCCAGCCGCTTTCCCATACTGCTCAACCCAGGGCAGCAGCAGGTCGTTTGTACAGCGGGAGCGAGCGTGCAGCCACAGATCCCGCGCATCCGGAGGGTTGGTGAGGTTAAGATAGTCGGCCAGCCATGCCGGATGAAGCAGCAGCGCCCGGCGAATTGACTCCTCAAACTCGCGGCCGTGCTTCTCGGCCCAGACCAAGAGATAAGGAGGATCCTTCAAAGCACTTGCGAACAGTTTCCTCCGCTCCAACTCGGGATAGAACTCCAAGAGCCACAGGCAGACGCAAGGATCAGTCAGGAGCAAGGGCAGGCGCTGCTGGATGTCGGCCAACGCACCTTGCCGGTCCAGCCTCGAAGCAATCAGCCGGTGATGCACGATGGCACTGCGGGCATTGTAGGCCTTCGTCCCAACGAGGTGCTTCATCACCTTAGGATAAAAAAGGCCGTCGTTTTGCTCAAGGCACCAGCGGAGTGCCCAGTCGGGATCTGTCAGCAAAGCTTCTTTGTATTTCTCAATCGGATTGTACGGCTTGTAGTCCGAGTTTCCCAGGAACAGGTGCAGCAGGTGATACGCGTACTCCGAGTCGAGCTGCAGCAGGTCGTCGAGCTGTGGGTTCCTGTCCCGAAGATACGCCTGGTACACAACGTACATGTGATGGGAAAGCACCTTCATGCAGTCGACGGGAATCTCGACCTTCTCCCCCAGCTTCAAAAAAACCTGGGGTAGGAGATCCAGCATCTCCCGCACGTCGCGGTCCCAGTTGCGCGACCCCAAGCTCAGAGCCAGCTGCTCGATGTAGTGATCAACACTTTGGAGCGCCCCCGAGCTTGGCGGAGGAAAACCAAAGATGGCTTGCGGCTGTTTGAGAAGTTTCATCGGCCGCGCCTCAGCTTATGGAAGGGGGAGCAAAGGCGTGAGCGTCGACATCGGGGATTTCGGGTTCCGGGATCTCGGGCTCCTTGCGCTTCTCCTTTGGAGGCTGCTGGCCCTTCGGCGGCGACCGGCTCTGCACTTCCTGCAGGGCCCGCGCGACAGACTCCCGAAATGTTTCAACATCACGGATTGGCAGAACGGCCGAGCGAGCCTCAGGCTCCATGGCATTCACCGCTCGCACCGCCGCAATGAAAACACTGTCGAGAGTCATATAATATAACAGTCAAGGCTGGCATTGGGCCGCCCCACAACTTATTATACGAAGTTTCAAGCACCATGGCGCGTAATAAGCGGCCAACAAAGAAAGCACACATAAATGCAAAAGAGCTACCTGGGAACCCAAATCCTCGTCTACGCGGCTGCGGTGCAGATTGTGAGCATCCCCCAGCTGGTAAACAGCCCGGAGGCACACCATGCGGCCGCGGAGATATTGCTAACGTACGAGCTGTTCCTGTGCCTCTTGCTCGCCATCCAGATCAGAGGCATCCCACGGCGGAAGCCCTTGGACGTTCCTGCGGCCATAGGCCTCAGTGTGCAGCCGCGGCTGTGGACTCCAACCAATGCTGCCGCCATCTTGACCCTCGGGGGAAGCGCCGTGGCGGCCTGGAAATCTCGGTTTCTTCCAATCCCCGCCACCGCAGGGGCCATCGCGGTGCTTCTATGCACGTTCCTGCTCTACAGGCGGAACCGTGAGCACTGGCGGGCAGCCGTGACCAAATTCTCGACGGAATTCACGGCACGCATCACCTGAGCATGGAAGAGCGCCGCAGCTATCTTGATCCAGCAGAGATTCTGAGGAACCGCCACCGGCCTCTCTACTTCCTGCTTGTCAAATCCAAGCCGATCCTCACCGAGGAGGACTTCCGGCCGACGCCAACCGCCAAGGGATACGCGACCATGCAGGTTACAGAGCGCGGACAGGGACGCAGAAAAGTGCGCGGGAAACAAAGCCCGATCGCCTCCGTCTGCGTTCCCGGCCTCGGCGAGTTCAACAACTCCTCGGATGGTACCGGGGAGCGGGAAGAGGACGGGTTTCTATATTTGTTCCTGCACCGCCTGGATGCTGAATTCTTTCTGGATCAACGGGAGAGGCAAAACCGATGCGCATGCCACGGAATGCGGGTTTCCATCCAAGAAACTCTGGGCGACGGGCGCTTGGAATAGCGGCTTAGAAAAGTCATCGAGCAAAATCATTCTTGGTCAGTATAATCAAAGCATGGGACCAAAAGCCGTCGAACCCGTCATCTTGACCACCAGGATGCTACAGCAGGCAATCGCCGGGATGGCGCAGTCCTTTTGCAGCCAGTGCAATTCGAAGGAAGGATCCGGCAGCGAGTTCGCACTTGCACTCTCCCTGGTTTTCCGCCGGCGCCAGATCGACTACATGCTTCGGCTCGGATTGCGCACCGAAACAGACCTTGCGAGCGAGCAGGCGGTACCAGTCACAAACTTTTCGCACGCGGTCGTGCAAGCCCTGGGTACGTCTTGGGATGTTGATGGGCCCGAGGCGCGTGCCCGCTGGGAGGCCATGTGGTCCTCCACCACGGATGTTCGCAGCCGGTTCCTATGGAAGAACATCAGCCAAGCCGACGGACAGATCGAGAATATAAACCGCCTGGCAGCAACTTTCGGGGGCGTTTTGCCTGACGAGAGGCTCGTCGACAAGCTCGCGGAGAAATTCGACGGGCTGCTTCCCCTGCACTGTGTCGTTCCGCAGGTCACCGAGACGCCTTTTGATCCTGGCAACGAGACGGCCTTGGAGGCAATAGAGAGCGGGGTTTGGAGCACATGAGCGAGTACGGATACATACGTCAGCTGAACAAGCGCAAGAATGAGGGCCCGAAGCCGCGCCCCGGCGAGACGGTGATTGATGTCGACAGGAACAACAGGGTGCTGGGAAATCCGTTTCCGTTGGAGGACAAGGATGACGAGGTCGCCCGGGCCCGTGTCATAGCACTATACAACGAAAAGCTTGAAGCCGACTTCGCGATTGGCGGTCCCATGTTGATAGCCGTGAAGGCTATTGCCCGCCGGGTCATCGCTGGAGAAAAAATAGGGTTAAACTGTTGGTGTGTCCCCCGTGCCTGTCATTCGGACATCATCGCAAAGAAAATTGTGGAGATGGTTCAAGAGATGCAGCCTGACAATCCGGTCCTCCGAAACGATCCCCCGCCGCCACCCGCTCTGAAGCTGGCCGAGTTTGAGTTCTGATAATCTGCGAAGCAAATTGCTGCAGATGAAGAAAACACTCGCAAGCCGCTGACATTTAAGCCTGACCGCCGGCGTGGTCATGCTGACTGCACGGACTGAATCCACAAACGGAAGAACCGGTCCGTGATGAGGAACGAACCGTTGTCCCGGTCAATGACGTCCTTGCTCAGCAGGGCCTGAACGGCGCGTTGGGCGTTGGACGCCGAACCGAGTCCGTGGCGGCTCACAAAATCACCAGCGAAGACCTTCACTCCAGCGGGCTCGGCCGCCAATCCCGTCAAAAACCGCTTCTGGGAAAGGGTCAGTGACTCCCACAGCGTCGTGTAGGCGTAACTTTCCCGGGCCAACAACACCTTCACCGCCGCCCGGAGCATTTCCCCGTTCACCTCAGCCTTCGGCTCACACAACTCCCATAGCACATGGCAAAGATGCTGCGTGTAAAACGGATGCCCCTGGGTCAGTTCGCACACCTCATGGATGAGTCCCTGGTCAATGCCCTTGTCGGCATCCGCAAAGCGCTGGCGGATGAACGGCTGCCAATGTTTCTCAGCAATGGGTCCGAGCGGATAATGTCCACCGGCCCGATAAAGAGGGCGGTTGCGATCCAACACCATCTTTTGAATCAGATGTTTGCGGCTGCCCAGGAAGAGGTACCCCACCTCCCGGTGATTCTGGATCACGCTGCGCAGTTTCCGCTCCACTTGGTCGTTGCCATACTCCAGAATCTGTTGAAACTCGTCGAATACCACGACCACGCGCGGTCCGCCCTTCGCCGCGATCCGCGCCGGGGTCTCCAAAACCTCATCCAGCGCCGGTCCAACCCGTCCTTGCTTGGCCAAACCAAACGTCAATTCCGGTTTGCCCTCCTCGCCCATCGTCACGCTGGGTGATAGGCTGCCGAAGAACTTCTTTGCTGTTTCCAACAGTTTACCCACCGACGTGCTCATAGACTCGGCGATCGCCTTGGCCACCGTTGTGGCGAAGGTCGCCTCGCTGTCCGTTGGCCACAAATCCACGTAGGCACAGACGTAGCCCTTCTTGGGAAGTTTTTTCAGGGAAGCATGCACCAGCGAGGTCTTGCCGTAGCGTCGCTCCGAGAACACGAACAGCTTCTCCCCGTTCTCCATCGCCCGCACCAAGTCGCCCGTCTCCTTTTCCCGGTTGCAGAACGCCTCGCCGCTCACCACACCGCCATATTCGAATGGGTTTCTCATATTACGCATATTGCGTTACGCATGTTGCGTAATACCACAAGCCCGGCAGGCGTGTAAAGCTCGCTTGCAACCAACTTTGACCGCCGGTCAAACCAGCAAGCTTGTGGAGCAAGTCCGCCTTTGGCCCAAGCCTCATCGGTCGCCGGCCTTCGAACGCCGGCAGCCCTTCGAAGATTCTGGATGGCCCGACTCGATCCATGGTCCACAGAGCAGGCAGTTCGTCGGCTTTTCCGACTTGCTTGACCCCGCCCGCCATCGGCCTTTGGCTCCCGTCCACCCGGTCCGCCCGCGCACATGGGACAAACTGGCCCCAGAAGCCGCCATCCACCGCGCGAAAAGCGGCTTGTCCGGCGGCGAGGCTGCACTACCCTCAAGCCCATCATGAGCGGCGCGGCCAAACACATTTTTCTATCCGCCCGGCTTCCGGGATTCACCGGGCGCGGGGACAAGTATCTGGGCGAGATCGCCCAGGAATTGCGCCGGGTGTTGTTGAAGACCCAGAACACCTTTGTCTTTCCTTCATGCCGGTTGCCGGACGCCGCCTGGAGTGACGTGGCGGCGCTGCTGGTCGAGTGGGCGGAGGACGTTCATAACGACATCGGGTTGTGGCGCGCGGTCGAGACGCATCAACGGCGATGCTTCGGCACGCCTCTGCCGCTGATTGTGAACGCGTCCCCTGAAGTTGAACCGCGCGATTTTGATCCGCGGCGCATTCGGTTTTTCCTCTGGAGCTTGTGGCCCTGCCTCAATCCAGAGCGAGTGCTCTCGCCCACGCATAAGGATTTGAAACGGCTCGCGGAAGCGGCCAGCCAACTGCTGGCGGAACGGTTTGCCCGTGTGCCGCGGGACTCCGGCGTGACGCGGTTTCTGGCCAGCCCGAACGAGTATGGCTGGGACATCAAACGCAAACTGCTCTGGTTGGGGATCAACTCTTACCTGTTCCGCTTTCAGTTCTTTGAGTATCTCGATGAACACCAAGGCGAGCCGGACATCCAGACAAAGGACGATTTCGTTTGCCAGCATTGCACCGAATGGTCCGGGCTGGGAGTGATTGATGTGCTGGCGGAGACGCTAAATGTGCCGGCGGAGGACAAGGCGACACTGCGGACATGGTACGAGCGGCACTGGTCTTTTTTTCGCGTGCTCACGCGGCAGGAAGAGGGGGATGAGGTGAAATTCATCACGGCCCGGAACCTGGTGAACGGCCAGCCTTACACCATCCGCATGAACATGGCTGATTGTCCGTTCACGCCCGGAATGGTGGTGTCTGGCGCGGTCACACCTTGGCGGGGTGAATGGTATTGGTCGGGGGCGCAGAAGACTCTTAAGGACATACCGGAGCATGAGGAAGCCAACATCCGCAAGGAGATGATCGAACGCTCCAGTTCCATCGCGTATCGCTATTGTCCAGCGGAAGCCGCCAAAGCCTTGGAGTTCGCCCGAGAAATCCATGCGAAATTTGTCGCCCATTACGGGGGTGACCTGGTGGTGTTTCCCGACGGCCTGGCGCTGGCGGCGGCGGAGCAGAAGCGCATGGCGGCAGAGTGGCGGGCATCCGACCCGGACAACGTGGCGCGGGTGATGCGGGAACGCGGCTTGGAGCATCCGCGTCCGCGCATGAGCTTCCCGCCGGAGTTTTTGAACCATGACCAGGGCATCGGTGCCTTCTCCAATCTGGACGAGGGGGTGGAGTATTCGCTCCGGTTCAATCAGGTGCTGTCCGGGTTGCGCAAAAAGGGCGCCGGCTTAACCGACGAGGAGGGAGACGCCCTGCGACACCTCCTGACCGACGCAGCGAGCAGCCCGGCTTTTGTCCGGCGGCTGGCGGCCGAACACGGGGCGGAATCGTTGACGGAAACTTTTTTGATGCGGAACGCGCCATCCGAGTTGGCCCTTGAATTCCTCCTGCGCCGGCACAAAGGCCAGTTTTATCGCAAGCGCTACCCCGCTCTTTCGCTGCTACAGGCGGCTTCTAACCAATAGAGCGATGAGGCCACCGAGCACAGGCAAAGGACCGCCCCGATAGCGTGGCATCCTCCCGGGGTCGTCAGGGGAGATGATGGAGTTCAATGACAGAGGCACACATGGCGCGGGCAAAAAAACGTTTGTTCCTCTCGCCGAGCCGGATATGCTCGCTTCATGACTGGGAACAGTAGTCATTATGAGGTGTGGTCGGAGAGATTGGGAGAAGTGTCCGTAGCGACCGAATCTCCAAGATAACCTGCTTCCCATGCACTTTGAGCGGCTCTTGGCGGGGAATGTCCGGCACCTGGGCAATCGCGAGCATGATTTCACGACTGGGCCGGGGCGTCTCCGGCGGTGGAACCTGCTGCCAGCCGGCAGTTCTTCCTCGGCGCTCCTGCGCTCGCTGGCAATGGCGGGCTTGGGCTGGCGGCAATTGGAGAAGCTCGCGCAGCAATCTCCGCTAGACTTGGCCGATCGCCCCGATCAGCCGGTTCACCTCGAGTTCGTCCAACTTCTGCACGCGCCCCAGGAACGCGGACTCGCCAGTCCGGTGCGCCGACACCTGGGCTGGTGTGGAGGCTTGAGAGGCCAATTCAGCGCGTTGCCCAAGTCCGCCATGCTCTACCGCGATCCAGCCACACGGGCGGCTCGTCCGGATTTAGGCAGGTCCAATGTCGGTCGGCTGCTCCTCGGCTACAGAAGCCAAGTCCGGGCGCAGGCTGGCACGGACTGCTTCGACATCTATCCTGACCAGCGACTAAAGCGATGCGCGAGTTTGTTCGACTCGGAGGCGCAGGTCACCGATCCGGTGGCGTTCCTGAAGCGATTGCGCCACAAGTCTAAATATCGGGCGGGGCGCGCTCGCGCGCTCCTCACCAGGTTGAGCAAGGATTTGAGTGATTGGCTTGGTTGGGATGTGGGCGGCAGCCTGGGCAGGGAGGGCGCGTTCGAGGTCCGCTGGCAGGCCACGCGCGCGTCGTTGCGCCGCCCCATGATCGTGGCCTTGGACATGGCCCGCCATGTTTTCGACGCCTCCACACGCCTGGACGATCCCGACCCGCTCCAGCAACCGGG
>Ga0224555_1005603_pt1 | contig 10341 bp, 6 predicted proteins | sample 714S23034metaG_FD_180687 | JGI IMG/M metagenome (GOLD analysis project Ga0224555, IMG submission 180687) | Peat soil microbial communities from Stordalen Mire, Sweden - 717 S2 30-34 | ecosystem: Environmental > Terrestrial > Soil > Wetlands > Peat | place: Sweden: Norrbotten County, Stordalen...
GGGTTCGCAGGCATCGAGCCAAAACGCGCGGATCCCGTACCGGCCGTACCCCTGTCTGACCTTTTCCCACACATAGCCGCGTGCTTCGGGGTTGGTCGAGTCGTAGAACCGTACGAAGACCTGGCTATTGCTGCCCTTGTCCCAGAACGGCATATTCAGCGGCAGGGAGCGTACGTTGCCGACGAGCAGCCCACGACGGTCCATTTCGCCATAGTTTTCACTATCGGGGTTTATGCTTGGCCAGACCGAGACCATGAGCTCGACGCCAAGCTCCTTCAGTTCGTCCACCATGGCTTGCGGGTCGGGCCACTCGGCCGGGTCGAACTTCCACTCGCCCTGGCGGGTCCAATGGAAGAAGTCGATAACGATAACTGACAGGGGCAAACCACGCCTCTTGTGCTCCCGGGCCACCGCTAGCAGCTCTTCTTGAGTCCGGTATCGCATCTTGGACTGCCAAAACCCCGACGCCCACTCGGGGAGCATCGGCGGCAGGCCCGTCGCTTTCGAGTACTGGCTGACGACCTTGGCCGGCGTGGGCGCCGCGGTGACCCAATAATCGATCTGCCTTGCTGCCTCAGCGACCCACTTGGTGCCACTGGCGCCTAGCTCCACGCGACCAATACCCGGCATGTTCCACAGGAAGCCATAACCACGGTTTGAGAGGGCGAAAGGTACGCAAACCTCCGTATTCCGTTGCACCAATTCGACGACGGTCCCCTTCTGGTCGAGCAGCCCGTGCTGGTGCTGCCCGAGTCCGTAAAAACGCTCATCCGGGAAGGAGCGGAACGACACCTCACAACCATGAAGGTCGCCGCGTCCAGGCCGGTAACGCCGCTGGGGGGGCGCACTGAAGTGGGGGACGCTCTCGGAGAACAGCTCCTCGCCGTCCGGGCGAAGGAACCGGACCAGAGGGGGGAAGTGCAAGAAGCCCCCGTCATCGTTCTCGCGCACTTCGACTACGAGATCCCCATTGCGCATGAGCGCTCCGCTGTCGGATACCTCGATATTGACGTTGCTAGGCCCTGGCTCCTCAAGTGCATCCCCGGGTGTTTCTCTTATGAAGGGGTGCAGGGTCGACCAGACACGCGCACTATTCTCACCCCAGGCACGGACTTCCAGTAGCTCCTTGCCGTCATGAACGGAGAAACCGGAACTGCTGCCAACAAAAGTCGCCACGTAGGCCTTCCTTTCAAAATTGGCGCGGGGCCTCAGCCCTTGAGCGCACCGGCCCGGAGGCCGCCCATCACGTAACGCTGCCCGAAACTCAAGATGAGGCCTGACGGGATGGCGGCTAGGACCACTGTAGCCAGAACACCGCCCCAGTTGACGGTGTTGTTAGTGAAGAAGCTGAGGATGCCCTTGGTCAGCGGGGTCACATTGCCGCCCGCAGTGAGGGTGTAGGCGTAGAGGAAATCGCCCCAGGCAAAGAGGAACACGAAAAGACCGGCAGTTACGATCCCCGGTACCGCGAGCGGCGCGATCACAGAGCGGAAGGTGCGCCATTCCGAAGCGCCGTCGACATAAGCGGCGTCGGACAGCTCGGCAGGAATCGAGCCCATGTAGGCGCGCAGCACCAGAGCGGCAAATGGCATCCCGTTGGTGGAGTCGGCCAGGATGAGGCCCGGGATGCTGTTGAGGAGATGAAGATGGAAGAAGAGTTTGTAAAAGGCCAGGGTAAGCGATATCCCCGGCACCATCTGGGTAACCAGCAGCACAATGATCGCGACCGATACAACGGCACGGCTCTTTAGGTAGCCGAATTTCGTGAGGCCGTAAGCCGCCGGCAGTGCGATCCCGACGGATAGGACGACGGCTCCTAAGGCGATAAGCAAGCTTGTTACTATGCTACCACTCTCCTGGTCGAAGGCCAGTCTGTAGTTGCTAAAGACAAAGTGGCTCGGCACGAGGGACTGCGAGAGAGCCTGGAACGAGCTCGACGGCGCGAGCGAACTCTCAATGGTGAAATAGATCGGGAGCAGCAAGAGCCCGGTGATCACCAGCCCCCCGATAGGGAGCACAAAGCGACGGGCCCGCCGCTGCCAAAATAGGCTCATTGTGCGGCGCCTGTTCATGCCACCGCCACCTCACGCCGCGTGGCACGTATGTAGAAGAAGGCAACGATCATGCAAAAGACGAACAGCATGTTCGCTACGGCCGCGCCCTGACCGGTCTGGAAGTTTTGGAACGCAAGCGTATAGGCCCAGGTCGACATGAGCTGAGAGCCGTTGTCCGGACCCCCGTTGGTCAGCACTACGACCAGGTCAAACGTCTTCACCGTATAAATGATCCCCAGCATGATGACTATGAGTGAAACCGGGCGAAGGAGCGGGACCGTAATGTAGCGGAACCGCTGCCAGGCGCTGGCACCGTCGAGCGCGGACGCTTCCCGCAGCTCGTTAGGGATGTCCTGGAGTCCCGAGTACAGCAGCACCGCGTTGAAGGGGATCCCGATCCAAATGTTGACAAAGATGATGACGAACATCGCCTTGAACGACGAGTCGAACCAAAAAATAGGGGAGCTGATCAAGTGGAGCGATTGCAATGTTTCGTCGATGATGCCACCCTGGCCGGCGAACATGATCGCAAAAATCGTCCCGCTGGCGATCGGTGGGAACAGCCATGGGATAATTATCAAGCTCCGAAGGAACCCGGAGAGGAAGAAGCGCCGGCTGAAGTACGACGCGATGCCGAAGCCGATAGTGAACTGGAAAAAGAGCGACGCCACCAGGAAGATCGCGGTGTTGGCCAGAGCTTCACGGGTGACGGGGTCTTTTATCTCGACTATGTAATTGTGGAGCCCGATGTAAGGCCCGCTCTGGGCAATGAACCCAATCTTCTCGACGCTCATCGTGAAGCCGTAGATGAGGGGGTAGGCAAAGAAGAGGATCACATATATGAGTGCGGGGACGACGAAAGCGAGCAGCGTCGCCTGGCGCTGGTGCGAGCGCATCCAGTGCCACAGCCCGGCCCGGCGGGCCGGGCCGGCCGGGCGCCCCGAGGTGTCGTGGCCATAATCGGCTGGGCGGGCCAAGGTGAGCGCTTCGTTGGCACCCACCTTGGCCCGCGCTGACCAAGTTGCCTGTCGCTCAGGAGGGGTTGGCTCTTCGCGCGGCAACTTCCTGTTCACCTCTCATTAGCCTCGAAGTTTTCAGTTGCCTTCGAGGATGGAGTTGACGTTTGCTTGGGCAGTAGCAAACGCGGCTGCTGGCGTCTGCTTGCCGATTAAAGCCGACACGATGCCGTTGCCGACCGCCGTCTCGACCCTGGGGTACAGGACACCGAGCGTGCTCGTACGCACGAAGCCATGCTTCAGCTCGGCAAGCAAGGGCGCGTACAGCGGGCTAGCGGTCTTCTGCCAGGTCGGTATAGCTGCCTTGACGGTCGGGATGTCACCGGAGGCCGTCGCGAGGCTGGCGTCAACCGAGGGCTTGGCCATGTAATTGAGCAGCTCGTACGCAGCCTTCTCGCTGGTGGGGTTGCTCTTGGGAATAGTCCAGACCTCGCCGCCGATCGGGCCGACTACGTTTTGACCGGGGGTGTTGACCGGTATCTCGACGACACCATAGCTGAGGCCCTTGACCGAGTTGAGGGTCGGGAAGAACCAAGGCCCGTTGATCATCATGGCGGCCTTGCCAGCAGCGAACATGGCCTCTGGCTGTCCCTGGTTCCAGTTGGTGAAGTCCTTGTTGATGGCCCCCTCCTTTGTGAGTTCAGTCCACAAAGTGAGCGCCTGGACCGACTGCGGGGTCGTGAGGTGGGTCAGGCTCCCCCCGTTGGTCAGGAGGAAGGGGATGAACGTCCACACGTTGCAGCCCGCGCAGGTTTCACCCGAGAAGGCGATGCCATAGTGCTGAGCGTTGGTCAATGCCTTCGCATCTGTCAGGAGCTGCGCCCACGTAGTCGGCGGCTGGATGTGTGCGGCCGCGAACATGGCCTTGTTGTAGAACAAGGCGATCGTGTTGGTGTAGAGCGGGTAGCCGTAAATGGTGCCGTTGAACTTCGCCTCTGCCTGTTGTGCGGCGCCAAGCGTCGGGATGGCGGTCGGGCCGAGAGTGCTGAGCGGCGTGAGCTCGCCGTACGAGGCGAGAGTCGGGACGGTCGGGTTGTCGAGCATCAAGACGTCGGGAAGATTCCCGGCGGCGGCCTCGGCGGCGACGGCAGTCAGGTACGAGTTCCCGCTGTTGACTATGTCCTCCCTCTTGATTGTGATCCCAGGGTGGGTCTTCTCGAAGTTGCTAAAAACGGTGTTCAGGGCGGTGTAGATAGCCCCGTTGCTGGCGACGCTCGTGTAGTAGCTGGTCTCGGTGAGAACAATCTTGCTGCTGCTGGCGGACGCCTGCCCCGTGGAGATGCCGAGGACGCCGACAGCTGAGCCGGCAGCGAGGAGCGCTACCAGGAGCCTCCCCCTAACGGTCCTGTGGGCAAAATTGCGTTTCTGTATCAACTCATCCTCCTTTTTTGTGCTGGTTTCTTGGTTGTCTTCTGATGGGGAACGGGACTGATGAATCGTTTAAACAGGTACCTGCGGGTCGATCGCAAGTGGAATTGTCAGGTCTTTCGCGCCGGCCCGAGCGTTGCGCCCTCGACAAAAACAGCGGGTAACAAAGTCCCGGGCCCCTTGTTCGCTAGGAGCTCGATCGCTGCACGCCCTATCTCCAGCGAGGGGAAGTTGACGAAGGTGAGAGGTGGTACGAGGTGCCTGACAGCCTCTCCCCAGGCGACACCGACAATCGAGAAGTCGTCAGGTATGGACTTGCCCCTTTGCTGGAGGACCCGTATGAGCAAGTCGACCACAGCTTCGGTTTGGACAATGAGGCCGGTGACTGCCGGTTCCTCCGCCAATAAGGCGTCAAGTACCTTTTCGGTGCCTTCCATGGTGGGCTCGACTGGCAAACCGTGGAACCCGAGGCCCGCCGCCTCGAGGGTACCGGCGACGCCGTGCCAGAACCGGCGGGCATAGCCGAGCATCTTTTCGAAGGTCCCTGGCGGGGAGGCAAGCAGGGCAATGTGCTCGTGGCCGGCACCGATGAGGCGCTCGACGCAGGCCCGTCCGGCCGCCTCAAAATCCAGGTCGACAAAGGGAATATCGACCGGCTCCAGGGGCATGCCGATAGCGACGGCCGGGACTCCCAATCGCTGGACGACCTCCAGGCGCTCGTCGCCCGCCCGGACCTCCATGAGCACGACGCCGTCGACCATCCTGCCCCGCACCACCGAGTTGACGTCCGACCCTCCGTCGCTTGTCACGAGCACGACATTCCAACCGTGCTGGCGGGCCGCTTGGACCACGCCGTAGACAAAGGGCATCAACACTGGCTCGGAGGACCAGTCATAGAAGGGCACGACGAGCGCGACCATGTCTGTCTTGCCCGCCCGAAGGGACCGAGCGCCCGCATGGGGCTTGTAGTCCAGTTCTTCGATGGCGCGCCTCACCCGCAGCTGGGTGCCTTGCGAGATCGTCCGATTGCCTGTGAGAACGTAAGAGACTGTGGCTGGGGAAACGCCGGCACGCTTCGCCACCTCGACGATGGTCGTGCTCGGCACCCGACCTCCTTTTTTTCGCTTGCTGTTTAATCGATTCAACAGCAAGGCGACAACCTACTAACGTTGCTGTTGAGTCGATTCACTCGCACTTGTACTCCCACGTGCAGATGATGTCAAGCTGCCTGGGAAGCTGCAGGTTCCAGAAACTGGCTTGAGCTCCCTGGATGGTCCGGTGTGCGTCGGGACCAACGGGACATGCCTGAAGAATGGGACGGGCGAGGTCGCCCCTCGTGCGAACCTGTTTGGGCCCCCGGCTCCCAACGGCGGCCCGACCGAGACGACGTGCATCGGCGCCATCCCGTACAACACCACGGCGACGCTCAACTCTGCCCGACCACCGACCAGAGGGGGACGCCGAGCTTCTCAGGGCAGCGCTGCATCGCCGGGGCCGTGCAGCCTTAGCCGAGGAGAGCCCGTCCGCACGACATCGAGGAAGGCGGCGCTCGTTGTAGTCGGGAGCCATGTTTCCGATGCATCTGTCGAGCCCGGCGAGACCGTGTGGGGCAGAGCACGGCGGCAGAGGACCTGCAATGGAGTTGTGGAGGCGGCCGGGAATGGGTGAGCTGGGTAGTGTCTTGGTGATTGGGAGAATGCTCTAAGGGAAGCAGGTCTGCAGATGAACGGTCGTCGCCGATGAAAGTGGTGGTGGTAGGCGCCACGGGCCACATCGGGAGCTACCTGGTCCCAAGGTTGGTTGCCGACGGGCATGAGGTGGTTGCTCTAAGCAGAGGTGAACGGCGCCCCTACTTGGAACACCGCGCTTGGGAGCAGGTCGAAAGTGTGCAAGTGGACCGAGTCGCCGAAGAGGCTCTCGGCACGTTCGGCGAGCACGTCGCCTCCATGCGGCCGGATGCGGTGGTGGACCTTCTTTGCTTCACCGTGCCCTCTGGCCGCCAGCTGCTGGAGGCCCTAGTCCCCATCGGCTCATATCTGTTGCACTGCGGCACCATCTGGGTGCACGGCTCCGCCGTGGAGGTGCCTGTCACGGAGGATGTAGTACGCCGGCCCCTCGGCGACTACGGGGTGCAGAAAGCAGCCATAGAGGAGCTCTTGCTGGACGAGGCCCGGCGAGGGACGGTGCGCTGCACAGTGCTGCACCCTGGACATATCGTTGGCCCGGGCTGGGTGCCGGTCAATCCGGTTGGGAACGCCAGCCTCGAGGTCTTCAATCGGTTGGCCAAAGGTGAGGAGGTTGCCTTGCCCAACTTCGGCCTGGAGACCGTGCATCACGTGCATGCCGACGATGTGGCGCAGGCATTTGTGAAGGCTTTGGCCCATCCGGCGGCAGCCTCTGGCGAGTCGTTTCATGTGGTTTCGGGACGTGCCGTGACTCTGCGCGGCTACGCCGAGAGCGTGGCGCAATGGTTCGGGCAACCCGCTCGTCTGTCTTTCCAGCCCTGGGAGACGTGGGCCGCTGCCTGGGAACCGGCGGATGCCCAGGTGACCTGGGAGCACATTATTCGCAGCCCCTCGATGAGTATCGATAAAGCGGCCAAAATACTGGGCTATTGCCCCCGTTTCAGTTCACTGGAGGCGATTTTCGAGTCGCTGATGTGGTTGGTGGACAATGGCAAGGTGGACGCGGCGGGCCGCCGTCTGGCCTTCTGAGCGTGCCGAGCGAGAATGGTCCCGAGAGCGACCTCGTCGTCACCTTCTTGACCTACCTCGACGAGGACGACGGGCTGGACCGAGAGGCGGTCAAGCGGATGCGCAACTACCTCGCGCTCTACTCGCGCACGTCATCACCTTCGCCTAGCTCGTGGAGGACGGCGCGGGCCGCTGCGGCCTCATCGATACGCCATCCGAAAAGCGATTCGCTGTTCGAACTTTGAGCTAAGGGTCTGGAAATAAATTACATGGCTGAATGAACCACACGGCTGTAGTTCAGCTTGGCAGCACCGTGTAGTTCCACTCGCCGTGGAAGTCGTGGCGCCGGATCGGTACTTCTTTGAGTTGTTTGTCGGTTATCTTGGTCCCGCGGGGGTAGTAGCTCTGGTCGAGGCCTGCCTTGACCTTGAGGCCCGTGCGCGTCGTGGTGGCGGCGATGAGGTCGACAATGACTTGATGGCTGACGAGCGGTCGGCCCTTCCAGTTCATCGAGACGTGGCTCCAGAGCCGATGCTCCACCTTGTTCCACTTGCTCGTTCCAGGCGGGAAGTGACATACCGTGATCTCGATGCCGGTCTGGCGGGCGAGCTTTGCAAGCTCGAGCTTCCAGAGCCGGATGCGGTAGCCGTTCGAGCCGCCGGCGTCGGCGGTGATGAGGAGGCGCTTGGCGTCGGGGTAGGCGTGTGAGCCGACGAGGTCCCACCAGCGCCTGATCGTCTCGACGGCAAAGGCTGCGGTGTCGCCACTGTCGCCGACAGACACGAAGCCCTCGTTCGACCCGAGGTCGTAGACGCCGTAGGGGACGGCCTTCGGCACCTCTTTGTCGGGGAAGTCGTGGGTGGCGACGCGTGTCGGTTTGCCTGTTGGCTCCCAGGTCTTCCCGGCGTTCTTCAGGTCTCCAACGACCTCCTTCTTTTTCGAGTCGACGCTGATCACGGGCTGGCCCGTGCTCAGGTGCTGCACGACCTCCGTGTTCAGATGGGCGAACTGGGCGTCACGGTCGGCGTGCTGGGAGCCCTCGTTCTCCTTGGCGTTGGCCTGCAGGCTGTAGCCCATCTCGTGCAGGAGCTCGCCGACGGTGACGTGGCTGACCGAATATCCCTGGCGGGCGAGCTCGCCGGCAAGTGCTCGGGTCGACTTGGTCGTCCATCTGAGCGGGCACATGGGGTCGCCCCGGCTCTCCGGCTCGACCAGCTCGTCGAGGGCCAGCAGCAGGCCGGGCTGGGCGTCGACGGTCTTCGGCCTGCCCGCACCGGGAGCTCTCACGCGAGCAGTCACCTCGACGCCGGCGTCGATCTCCCCGACGGCCCGCTGCACCGTGTTGCGGCTCATGGACGCGGTCTCGGCCACCGCGGCAATGCCGCCACGACCGACAAGACGGGCGACCGAGCCAGCCACGAGACGGCGCTGGCGCTCGTCGAGGTGTGGGAGCACGGTCCCGAAGAACACCTCCAGGCTGTCGTCGCTGACGGCGAGCTCCCGCACGTCCAGACAGTACACCTCAGAGGGCCATATCGCGCGTCTTATTCTCTACCGAGTTCTAACCAGATCGTTCAACAAGCTGCGGTCATCGCGTCACCGAGGACATTGTGACCTGTCAAGGTCTGCCGACCGGCACTTGATCGACGCGGGGGTGTGCGAGAGCAACGGCGCATGGATCCATTGTGTTGTCCCGGCTGGAACGGTCTGCGGTCGCCATTGCCCGCGAGCTCGCCGGGTTCCTCTGGGGCGAAATGGCCGCCTGAAATGAGACCGATCCACCTGCTCGCCACCTCTCCGTCAGAGAGAACGCGACCGAGCCCGTGTGGCCCTTGCGCAGCTGGCGAGCAGCCAAGTTGACCGAGTAACCGAGGGCGTCGACCGCGTCGAGCACCACGGCCTTCTTCGAGTCCCGCACACTGTGGCCGCCGTTGAGGACTCGTGAGACCGTGACCCGCGACACGCCGGCGACCCGAGCAACGTCCATGATTGTCGGACGCCGTCCTCGCGGGCGGGGGGCGCCTGCGGCCGCCCTCAGGCCGCTGTCGACCGGCCCCCTCTCGCGGGACCAGAGCTAACCGGAGCGCCTGCGACAGCTACGTCTCAGCCACGGACAGGAATATCGTCGGGACGACGGAGGATGGGCTCCGACACCCCCACTAACCTCAAAAATTCATCCGACCTCGGAGGCTGACGCCGAGCGGGCACTCGGTGGCAGTCAGATGCCATCACGAGCCCCCGGCGACGTGCGGGCGTGACGGGTCAAAGGTCCGTGCTCTCATCAGTTGTCACGCCCCCGGAAGACTCACCGTTGTCGGGTCGGGCGCCGGGACCCCACCTGCTATGGGAAGGTCGATCGCAGTTTGAGGAACGCACGTTGCAGCGCCGGCGCCCAAGGCCAGGTCTCGTCCAGGCGCAGCACGAGCCGCCGGTCACGGCGCACGAGCACCGCCGCGACGTGCAGGATCCGGTAGCGGAGCGTCTTCGGCTCGGCTTTCTTGAGCTCATCGTCCAAACAGGTCATCTGTGCCCACGCGAGCAGCGAACCGGCGACGAGGCTTGTGGCCACCCAGGCGAGGTTCTGGGTGAAGCTGGCGAACGGCAGGTTGGCTAGCCCACAGTCCTTCCAGTTGCGTATCCGGTCCTCCACTCGTGCGTGACCGCGGTGGCGCAGCTCGAGGACGGCGACGTCACCGTCGTTGCTCGGCGCGTTGGTGATGAAGCACGTATGTCGGTATCCCTCGGAGAAGTCGAACAAAGAGAGCTGGGCACCGGGGTGCGGCCGTTCCCGGCGCATGATGAGCCGTGCCTCCTCGCCCCACGACGACAGATCCATGAGCGGGGTGAGCTCTGCTAGGAAGGCGCCTTCGCGGACGGTGCCGTCGGCTTCGATGGCTTGGACCCAGTCCTCTTCCTGGAACAACAACAAGGCTTCTCTCACTTTCGCGCTCACCTGATGGCCGATCGAGTACTCGATGTTCGCCTCGACGAGGCCGCTGACGAAGGAATGGCTCGCCCCGGCAGAGTCGGCTCTCACGAGGATGTGGTGGCGGACAAGGCTCGGATCGTCGCCCGGCTCGTGGCCCACCTGATAGTCGCCAGGCAAGCCGGCGACCACCTGGTCCAACAGCTCGAGGTGATCCTCGGCATCGTTGGCGCCGGCGTTGCCGGGACGAAGCATCGCCGCGAGCGGTTCGTCCGTCGTGTCGC
>Ga0224555_1005605_pt1 | contig 10338 bp, 6 predicted proteins | sample 714S23034metaG_FD_180687 | JGI IMG/M metagenome (GOLD analysis project Ga0224555, IMG submission 180687) | Peat soil microbial communities from Stordalen Mire, Sweden - 717 S2 30-34 | ecosystem: Environmental > Terrestrial > Soil > Wetlands > Peat | place: Sweden: Norrbotten County, Stordalen...
AAGGTATTGCGCGTGCTCATGATATTGCGCTCGTCCGTATCGGCGTAGAGATAGATTTCGCCGCTGCGAGGGCAGCCGGCAGCGGGTAACAGGCCGTTGCGGGCCAGATCGAGGCGCATATAAGCGCCCATCTGGTAGATCGCCGCGCCGCCGTGCGGCGTTAGATAGCCAAGCGGAACCTCCCACTCAGGCCAAGGGTCGGAGGAATGAGCGTCAAGAGCCGAAGCGGCTGTGAGAGGCGGCCGGATGCCGTGGCGAGACAAAACCAGCGTGAAGCGAAGCTCGTCCTTGCCATGGACTTTGGGTGCATGGGTCTGCGCCGGGACTAGAGCGGCCGAAAGCAGGAAGGCGGCAACAACGAAAGCTCGCATATTGTCTAGGATGCCACGGCCACAGCATTTTCGAATGTATTGTTTGCAGAAGCCTGGAAGCGGAGTGGCGTTTTTCTCAAGAAAGAGCCACCTTCCACAACCTTCAAAATGGCGATTGCCGGGGGAGGCGCTGAGCATGGATCCACCCTGAGAGCCGCCACCCTCAGCCCTCTGCCAGCCCAGATATTTGAGTTAGTTAATGATAATAATCTAACTTGGGTGAGCTTCGATGGAAGAACCTGGAAAGCCAAGCAAGAATACGATGTTAGCAGCCTTTCTATGCCGCATCCGATTACTGCTGTAGAAGACCGGCCTATCTGCCGATATGTTACTTGCCGGGAACGCGGCCAGGCCGCCGCCCCGCAAAATCATTGACTCGATGAATGGAGACTTCGACGGTGCAGATAGAGAGGCAAACAAATGAGGCGCCCGATCCGCCCTGGGCTCATCTGCGCCTTCCTCCATTTCCTCAAGTCGCCATCCGAGTTTTGCAGTTGGCCCACAATGAGAATGTGCAGTTGCATCAGTTGAGCGAGTTGATTTCGTCCGATCCGGCGTTTGCCAGTGAAGTCCTCACCATCGCAAATTCCTATATGTACGCTCCTCGCTTTCCCGCCAGCAGCATTCTGCAGGCGATCGCGGTGCTGGGAGCTAACAACCTGCAGGGCCTGTGTCTCACCGTCGGAGTAAGATCCTACCTCGGCAAATCGCTGAGTCATCCTGCCATGCGAGACATATGGCGCCATAACCTGGCGTGCGCATTGATAGCTGAGCAGTTGGCTTCAGCCGGTTTCATGGACAAGGATCTGGCATACACCTGCGGAGTCATGCACGACATCGGACGATTGGCGCTGGCCGTTATCCGGCCCAAAGAGTACGCGGTTCTATTGGGTACGTATAGCGGGCCCTCCGGCAACATCCTCCAGTCGGAGCGGGCGTTGTTTGGGTGGGATCACTGCGAGGCGGGAAGGCGCCTCATTGCGGATTGGGAACTGCCTCCCTACTTTGAGGCCATTGTCTCCGAACATCATTGCCCAGGCGAAAAGGACGGATCCTGGGGCATGGCTGAGCTGATCAACATGAGTTGCAGAATGGCTGATACGGCGGGTTTCCCGGCGTTTCCGGGGTGCGAGGCCGCCCGGTATCCGGAGTTGTTTGATGAACTTCCCGCAAGAGAGCGCGGGCTCTTCCACTCCGAGGTTGAAGCTCTGACCTCTGAAGTTGCCAAACGAATCCAAGCCGTAGAGTCCGTCTGATGCCATGCCGCCGAGAGGATTCCAGGTGGCATGGCGATCGGGCTCAAATCCATCACGCCGCGGCAATCTGCGCGAACCATGCATTTATGTAGATTGAGTAACTTATTGAGAACCAGATAACTACCCGCAAGACTATCCAATTATTAAGCCAATTGTCCCCCACAGGCGTTTCCGCGCCGCTGGAGCGGAACTCACCCGGTTTGATCTGTTTAGTTATTGAAAGGATTGGAGGCGCGGGCCGGGATCGAACCGGCGCATAAAGATTTTGCAGACCCTTTGGTTAGTGCCTCTCAGCCCAGTGTTTACGCATGGTTTGCAATTTGTCGACATTTTCTTGTCCGGTTTTGGTCCGACCCCCTGAAAGAGGTTTGGCCCGTGTCTTAGCTGTGAGATGGCATAATCAGCACCGAACCGCACAATATTCTACATACCTTAAAAATGGGCAGAGATTGGTCTGTTAACAGGCCAAACCGGAGACACACCTGCTGAATACAATCAATTCCGCGCCATCCGGTTCGGCTACTGCCACGGCTGTCGTCTCGGCATGGACATCCAAACCCAAAAATCGCACCTTGTCCTTCATGACCGGTTCGCTGCGCTTATGGTTCTGAGCTATGCTTCCTTCTCGAATCACAGCCTAACCCACGCCTAGCAGCCCGTGGCGAAAGTCGGGTTTTGAAAGGGCACGGCTTCAGCCGTGCCGCAAATAGCTGAGAATAAACGACGGGCTTTAGCCCCTGAGGGGTGTTTTCCAGCGATCTGGACTTTCACCACAGGCTGCTAGCGCATTGGAACCGCACCACTCCATTCTGACTAGCGAAGCAGTGGAGTAGTCGCTTCCTCCCCGCATGGCGTTTCCTCTGGCCGCCATCGGGACGCTTCCGGCCAGAACGGCATTCGCCGGCAGCTCCTGCCGGCGTCGATCATGCGTCTAACAAGAGCGACAGGCAAATTGCCGTCGCTGTAAAATGGCAAACAGGAAGCGGCAGGCGGATCGCATATTTACTGTTGCGCCTTGGGGTTCCGAATGTTCAACGAAAACTGCATCATCGCTCGACGCCTCCGGCGCATCGTCCTGGCAGCCGTGACCTTGCCGGCTGTTCTGCTTCTCTCCGTTTGGCTTTGGCCATTTGGGCACAATGCGCTTGCAGGCGCTGACACAACTCGATCCGCTGCCGCCGTAAGTCCTGAACGGAAGTTGTCGCCGATCTCGATCGACTACCCCGAGAACGGCTCCATCTTCCCCCCAGGCATTACGCCGCCCATGTTTTTGTGGCGCGATACCGCGGCAACTTCCTGGCAGATCGAGATTTCCTTTGCCGATAAATCCAAGCCCGTTCGTGCCTTCTCCAACGGAGAACGGATGCAAATTGGCCCCATCGATCCCAAGTGCGTCTCCAGCACCAACAAGCCGCCCACGCTTACCCCGCAACAGGCCGCTTCCTGGACATGGACCCCCGATCCAGGCGCATGGTCGGCCATCCAGGCGCACTCCACGCTTCATCCGGCCACAGTCACCATTACCGGTTATCGCAGCGGCAACATTGCCGCATCCAGATCCCGGATCTCCATCACGACCTCGCCAGATCCGGTGGGCGCGCCCATCTTCTACCGCGACGTGCCGCTCATGCCCACCGACGGCAGAGACGGAATTGTTCAGCCCCTTGCCGCTTCCGCCATCCCGCTCATTCACTGGCGCCTTCGCGATATTCGCCAATCCGAGAGCCACACCGTTCTGCAGAATATGCCCACCTGCGCCAATTGCCATTCCTTCTCCCTCGACGGCAAAACGATGGGCATGGACATCGATGGTCCGGCCAACGACAAGGGCCTCTTTGCATTAGTCCCGGTGCAGCGCCAGATGACCATCCAGAACAAGGACGTAGTGAAGTGGAACACCGATGGTCAAATCGGCCAGACCAGAGTCGGCTTCATGTCGCAGGTCTCGCCCGACGGCCAATATGTAGTCAGCACCTTTGCCGGCCCGTCTCTCAACGTCCCAAAGACCTTTTACGTCACTAACTTCACAGACTATCGCTTCCTTCAGGTGTTTTATCCCACCAAGGGCATCCTTGAGTGGTATAGCCGCGCCACAGGCATGCGTCATCCGCTGCCCGGCGCCAACGATCCCAAGTTTGTGCAGACCGATGGAGTCTGGAGCCCCGACGGAAAGTACATCGTGTTTGCCCGCGCCATTGCCAAAGATCCGCAGGAACCGGGTCAAAAGACGGCCCTGCATGCGAACGATCCAAATGAAACTTCAATCCAATACGACCTTTACCGTATCCCCTTCAATGACGGCAAGGGCGGAACTCCCGAACCCATCGCCGGCGCCTCGCGCAACGGCATGAGCAATAACTTCCCCAAGGTCTCGCCCGACGGCAAGTGGATCGTCTTTGTGCAGTGCCACAATGGCCAGCTCATGCGGCCTGACAGCCAACTCTACATCGTGCCGTTCGCCGGAGGCGAAGCCCGCCGCCTGCGTGCCAACACGCCGCTCATGAACTCCTGGCACAGCTTTTCGCCCAACGGTCGCTGGCTGGTTTTTTCCTCCAAGGCCCGTTCGCCCTACACCCAGATGTATCTCACCCATCTCGACGCCAACGGAAACGACAGCCCGGCGATCCTGGTTGACAACGCCACCGCCGCCAACCGCGCCGTCAACATTCCCGAGTTCGTCAACATTCCCGCCGACGGCATCCAGGACATTCAAGTTCCCGCCGTCGATCTCTTTCGGCTGATGGATCAGGCAACGGCACTCCAGGTACAAAAGGAAGGCGACCAAGCCCTGGAAGCCTGGAGAAAGGCGTTGAAAATCGATCCGGACGACGCCACCATTCACAACGATCTAGCGGTTGCCCTTTATCTTCACGGCGATACGGCAGAGGCTTTCGAGCAGGTTCGCGAGGCCATCCGCATCAATCCAAAACTCGCGGGCGCCCACTACAATCTCGGCATGTTTCTGTCGTTGCAGGGCCAGCCGGACAAGGCATTGGCGGAACTGGAATACACGCTCACCCTCAATCCCCGGTATCCCTCTGGAGAAGCGGCCCTGGCCAGTGCCTATGGCGCTCTCGGCAAGGACTCCGAAGCCCTCGCCCACTGGCGCAGGGCGCTCACACTTGAGCCCCGGCGAGTCAGCGTCCTGGTTGGCATAGCGCGGATTCTGGCAACCGCGCCTGACGCTGCCTTGCGGGATGGCAAGGAAGCCCTATCTCTTGCCGGCCAGGCAAATCAGATTGCGGCCGGAGCGGATCCCAGCGCCCTCGACACCCTGGCCGAAGCCTATGCCGAGACCGGGCAATTCTCGCAGGCGCTTACCTATGCAAATCGAGCGTTGGACCTGGCGGTTGCCAAGGGAGACACTTCCACCTCCACCGAAATCCGCGGTCGCATTCGCCTTTACACGGCGAACACCCCATACCGCACTCAGCATCCGTAGAAGGTTGCCGGGCGCCCAGATCCGCCATCAGCTCCGTGCCCCCATCCTTTCACAGTCTCATCGTGAAAGGGGGTAGTGTCCTAATTTGGATCGGGGCGCTGCTATTAGGTGCATCGCAGGTACTCCTCGCCAGCGAACTCCCAAATGTCAAAAGGTCCACTGATTACTCCCGCGTCTATCGACGCGCATTCACAGAACCTTGCGATAAGGTCTTCGCCTTCGCCCACAGTAGATCGGTACTTGACGAAACCATACCCCACAACCAAGTCATTAAAATCCTCGCGCCGCTTCCCAGTTGCCGTCCGCAGAATTCCGTTCTCGGTTTTAGACCAGAAAGCATAGAAGGAAACACAATCTCCTGGGACCAGAATTCGTCCATCAAGCGAATCGACACGCCCAAAATCCGACGGATTGGTCCAACCCGGTTCGATTGTGTCGAGAATCAATCTCGCTCCAGCCTCGATGAGCCTCGCAGGACTCTTGCCAACATTTTTTACTTCCCACTTGAGACTCACGCTTCCGTTTTCTCGGAGGCACGACTCATTTTCCCCTTTGAAATGAGCAACAAGCCAAGGCCGTTCGGAATCGATCATTACCTGCACGGTTTTGAGGGCAGCGGCGGCGCTGGCTTGAGCGGCCTTAGCCGTAGCAAGAGCGATCCTGGCAGCCTCCGCTCCAGAATCCCGAGCATCTTTAGCTTGCCGCTCCATGATGTTGGCTTGCTTCTTGATAGCAAGGAGGGTGAGTATCGCCAGCAGCCCGCCGATGGCCCCCAAAGCAGCCAGAATCCAATTGGAGAGGTTTGCAGGGGCGATAGCAGCTTTCAAATACTCTTCGGGATGCGCCTTGTAATAAGCGTATCTCTCAGTATTTTCGGCATTCTCTTTGCATACATCGGAGGTGCAAGGCTGTGGCGTTGCTGGGTTGGGTGCGTGTGTTTGGTTTTGGGGTTGTTGCTGTTGTCGGCCCCCATTCACTGGGAGTGGTTTCTCTGCGCAGACCGGAGCAACCAGCAGCAAACCGAATATAGCCAGCCATTTACGCATGGCGAAAATGTATCACAAATACCTCGACTTGCGGCGGTGGGCGGTGAGACCATTTTGGACATGGGAAAAAATGGCAAGAAGGGGGGCGGTGGAAGTGCTCATGAACGGGCTATAGCGCGGGCCAGTGCAGGCAATCCGCAGAATCTAACCTCTCTGCTTTCGCCCTTGGGACTCGCGGAGCAGTCGCCCGCACCAGTATCGCCTCCGCAACAGCCAACGTCGATTGAGCGCATATTCACCTTCCTTGAAAACGGAATCGTTTTAACCGTCATGGGCACAGTCGGTGGCCTTGCGGGCGTTTTTATCGACGGGAAATACCTTCTGTTCCTTTGCATCCCCATTGCGCTCGGCCTTCACCGTTCACGCGCTTTGGCTGGCACACAATTCAAGACAATGGTTCTCGCCCACCTCACTGTTTTCGCAATTTCCGCACTATTGCTGTGGGTGGTTGGGGAAGGCGTAAACAGATCGCGGGAGCATATACCAACGGCAAAGGAAATTGGAGATTACGTTGTAGAGCACATCTCAGGGAAAGAAAAACCAATTGCAGCGCTGGACACTAAACCCAAGACAACGATGAAAGACCAAAAGCCAATCCAACAGCCCAAACGCACAGTGGCTCCCCCGCCAGATCCGAACTATCCACCCCCAAAAGGTCCGCTGGTTCGCTTTGACGGAAATGCTGAGCCTCAGTCCAGCCAGATGTGCCAAGGAATGTCTGATGCATCCCAAATTGACTGTCTTTGCCCGTCCCCGCTGCATTACACGCTACATGCGTTGCCATCTCCAAGTGATAACAACTATGCCACTGAGATAGATATTAAGAAAACACGGCGTCCCTTCTATCGCATCCGCGTGTTTTCTAGGACTGCGATGGTTGCAAGATATGGCCATCTCTCGATACCGCCAAACGATGCACATTCGTCTAGTTTTCTTGAGTCGTTCGATTACGATCCTTATTCTGTCGTGTATTCCAGAACGGCACCGACGAACGAATTAAAGATCACAGTTCATTCTTCTGAAGGCATGCGATTAAAGTGCATAAACCAAGAGAATTGAAACTGTTATACAAAAACACTCGACAATCTTTTGTTTCTGTATCACATTTATTCCAGTGTGGAAGCCGTTTGGGTAGCCATTTTGCAAGAGTTGAGGAAGTTGAGAGCCAATGCCGAAATCCAATCCGAAGCCTGAGCCAAAGAAACCCGGACGCCCACGGCTGGCCAAGGAACACGCCAAGGCCCGGATCGTCCCAGTACGTTTCAAAGCCGATGAAGTTAAGCGGATCGCAAAGGCGGCGAAGAAAAGCCAAAAAACAGTATCGGAATGGGTCCGTAGCACGTTGTCTGCCGCAATCGGAGGATAAGCCTGTGGATTTCAAATTAGGACACTACCTGAAAGGGTGGGATACCGCGAACCCCAACCAAGACCGGCCGGGTGGCCCAAATCTAACCATTCACAGTGGATAGGATGGCCCAGGTCTCGATTTTGAGACCTGGGAAACCGCAAAGGCTCGACCCGTACAAAGCCGCTGCCTTGCCCTCGTCTAGTCTTTCTTCTCCGCATTCCGAGCCCGCACCTTGAACCAGATCGGCGTGCCCTTGAAGCCAAAGGCTTCGCGAATCTGGTTTTCAAGGAAGCGCTCGAAGCTGAAGTGCAGCTTGATGTCCCGGTCGGTAAACAGAACAAAGGTGGGCGGAGCCACGGCGGCTTGAGTCATATAGAAGATGCGTACCCGCTTGGCCATGGGCACCGGCGCGCGCTGAAAGTCGATCTTGTCCAGGAAGCGATTCATCTGCCCGGTCGACACGCGCTTGCGCCGTTCGGCGGCCACGGCTTTCACCTCGTTCAGCACCCGGCCAATTCCCGTCCCTTCCAGCGCTGAGAGAAAGATGACCGGCGCGTAGTTCAAATACTTGAGCACGGTGCGCAATTGCTTCTCGAAAATTTCCCGATCGGCGGGCGGTTTGCCGTCGGTGCGGCCCGTGGTCACCGCGTCCCACTTGTTCACCAGAATAATGACGCTGCGCCCGCTCTCGTGGGCATAGCCGCCGATGGTGGCGTCGGCGCCGGTTACGCCGTCGTTGGCGTCCAGCACCAGCAGGGCCACATCCGCGGCCTCCAGGTGCCGGCGGGCCATCACCACGCTCATCTTTTCGGCCATCAGGTGGGTCTTGCTCTTGCGCCGGATGCCGGCCGTATCCACAAACCGCAGTTGGCTGCCCTCGAACTCCACCATCTCATCCACCGCATCGCGCGTCGTCCCGGCAATGGGTGAAACAATAGCCCGCGAAGTCCCCGTCAGCGCATTCAGCAGCGTCGATTTGCCCACGTTGGGCCGTCCGATGATGGCTACTGAAGTTTCATGCTGCTCAAACTCGCCATGCGTGCGATGCAGCGGGCGAAGTTCTTCGTTTCCGGGTTCTTGCGGGACGGGCCCCCCCTCAGAGATTTCAGCCTCCTCGGCTTGGGCGTCCTCGGCCTCTTCAGTTGCCTTTGCTTCTCGCCCGGCCTGCGCCTCCTCTTCGGTCAGCACCGGCTCCGGCGGCGCCGGAATCGCCTCGGAGATAGCTTCCACCAGATCGCCGATGCCCAGGCCGTGCTCTGAGCTGATGGCAAACACGTTGCGCAGGCCCAACTGCCGAAAGTTCTCGGCGGCCATGGCCATGGCTTCGCCCTCCACCTTGTTCACCGCCAAAAACACCGGCTTGCGGCTGCGCAGCAGCAGCTTCACCAGGTCATAGTCGGGACTCGCCAATTCCGTGCGCGCGTCCACCACCAGCACCAGCGCGTCGGCCTCTTCCAGCGCCACCTTCGCCTGGTTGTAGATCTCTGTGGGAATCAGCTCGGGGTCGTCGGGCACAATGCCGCCCGTATCCACCAGCCGAAACTGCCGCCCGGCCCACTCATACTCCCCATAAATGCGGTCGCGCGTTATGCCGGGCTCATCGCCCACAATCGAGCGGCGGCTTTTCGTCAGCCGGTTAAAGAGCGTGGACTTGCCCACATTGGGCCGGCCCACAATGGCCACCAGCGGCAGCGCCGCCGAGCCCGGCGTTCCGGGTACTACCGATCTGCGATACTTTGCCAAAACTTGTCTCCAGGGGCCGTAAACAGGGGAACGGCGCTCTTGCGTCGAGGACTCGTCGCACGCCGGCAAATGGAAGACTCTGTTGCGGCAATCGAGTAAAACGCTCTCTTTCAGCTTAGTCCCTCCAGGGGAGTGAATCCAGGCGCGGGGACTGGAGGTTGCGCCGGATTGGCTTTTCCTCATCATCCATGCAGGATCCAGGCAAACCAATTGCACACTGGCCGCTCAAGGAGAATACGATGCATATCCACGGCAGCCAATTGAACCCTCTTGCGCTCAATCCCTACTCCGCCGCTGCGGAGAAAGCCATCGCCGCGCAACGCGCCGCCGATCTCCGCAAAAAGCTGATGAAGAGCGCAGCGGAGATCGAAGGCGTTTCGAGTCCCGAAGAAGCTTTCATGATCGGCCAATGGATGGACTCCCGACACAGCCAGGTACTCACCGGAGACGAGTACCACGCCGCCGAATCGGGCAAAGATCCCGATTTCGGTTGAGCCGCCGATCCCTAGAGCATTTTGGCTTTTGCAGTAGACTTCCATGCCCCATCCTTTCCGCTTTTTTCTGCGGAAAGGGTGGGATACCAAACACAATTTCGGTCTACACCATTTCCAAAAGATGAATATCAAGTTAGCTCCGGCATGGCGACAAGCTGTTTGTAGGTGATGGTTTGCGTGCTCAGGCAGGCGCGCAGCAGGCGCACCATCAGGTCTGGCTCCATCTGGCGCCGGTTGAGCCTGTAGTTGAATTCGGCGACATAGTGCTTGAGGTGTTTTTGCTCCACCTTGTGATGGGTGCCGAGCAGAAACCGCTTCAGGTTCGACAGCGTGATGTGAACCCAGGGGAACAGCTCATGCGCGGGTTCATTCTGCTTGGAGATAGCCGTTGCCGTGTGCTCAAAGCCCTTCTGCTTCAGGCGCCGGTAGCCGTGCCAGCCGTCGGAAAGAATATGGCTGCCGGGCTTGACTTTGCCGGTGAGAAACTTTTCCAGCGTCTCTGTGGCGGCATCGGGAATCACCTCCAGAGCCAGGGCAATCGCATTTGGAATTGCGCCGAACCAGCGGTGATACTTCCGGTATGAAGGCTTGAAGCGAGACCCTTGCAGGAGGGTTTTACGATGTTCTGTGAAGATACC
>Ga0224555_1005606_pt1 | contig 10335 bp, 13 predicted proteins | sample 714S23034metaG_FD_180687 | JGI IMG/M metagenome (GOLD analysis project Ga0224555, IMG submission 180687) | Peat soil microbial communities from Stordalen Mire, Sweden - 717 S2 30-34 | ecosystem: Environmental > Terrestrial > Soil > Wetlands > Peat | place: Sweden: Norrbotten County, Stordalen...
CCGGTGGCATCTACGCGCCGATGATTCATCCTTGGTCGAGGGGCAAGGATTTGTACTTCAATCTCTCGCTGTGGTCGGCGTACGACGTGATGTTGATGCACACCGTGCTGCCGTAGTCATGCTGGTAGGCGGAAGCTCATATCGAGTGTGGTTCCCGACGGGGTGCACTCCATCTCGAGCCAGTCACTCACCGCGCGAATCAGCAACAACCCTCTGCCGCGCACGCCCGGGTCGGCAGGTGCCGGCTTCCACGAGCCACTGTCAGTGACCCTGAGATACACTCGGGCGCCGTCGTTTTCGCCTTCGATCCGAACCCTGCCGGGTTTGCGGCCCCGGTAGCCGTGCTCGATGCTATTGGCGCAGGCCTCGTTGACCGCCAGCACGATGTCGGCGACCTGTTCGTCGGGAACAGCGGCGGCCTGCATCCACGCAGCGAGTTGGTGCCGGATGTCGCTCAATTGGTCGGCCGTAACGACTTCTTCGATCACTAGTGGCGCATATGGTCGCCGATAGACGACGATGGCGATGTCGTCGTCGTACCCGTCCGCGGGCGCCATTTCGCTGAGCGCCGCATCGGCGACGGCGTCGACGGCGAGGTTCATTGCGCTTGCCACCGTCGCGCTGAGGTGCGCGATCCCGTCGTCGAGCGATACGTCGCGCCGCTCGACCAGGCCGTCGGTGTAGAGCATCAGTATCGACCCGGGCGGCAGGACCACCGACGATTGCGGTCGAGATTCCTTGCTTTGCACCGCTAATGGCACGGATCGGGCGTCAATGAGCAGAGTAGGCGCAGACTGCGGTGCTGCCAGCACAGCAGGCAGATGACCGGCGCAGCTGTAGAAGAACTCGCCGGAGTCGGTATCAAGGACCGCCAGAAAAACTGTGGTGCAGAACGCATCCGGGATCAGCTGAGCCACGGCGTCGAGTTCTTCCAACAGCATTGCCGGCTCTGCGCCGGTGAGTAGCAGCGCTCGCGCTGAGCTGCGCAGCTGGCCCATCACCGCCGCAGCGGACAGGCCGCGTCCCACACAGTCTCCGACGATGATGCCGATCCGGTGATCGCCGATGCGCAGCACGTCATACCAGTCGCCGCCGATTTCCAGGGGCGAAACCGCGGGCTCGTAGCGGACCGCGAAGCCGGGCGGAAGCTCGGTGGGTGCCAGCATCGCGTGCTGCAATGTCAGCGAGGTCTCGCGAGCTGCCTCGAACTGGCGCACGTGCTGTATTGCCAGCCCGAGGTGGCCGACGAGCACGGTCACCAAGAGACGGTCCTCCGCGCTGACCCGGCGGGGCACCCGAAGCTCGAGCCACAGTGCGACGTCTCCACCGCCGGTGAGGACGGCAACGATTCCGCTTGATTGTCCTGGCGCAGAATGACTTTCAATCGGCTGAACCGTCAGCGGCAGTTGGCGGCGCGCCTGCTGAAAGACCTCCCGCAACGGCGGATCGAGTTGACGCCAATTCGACGGGGCCTGTTCGCCCGCCAGCTGGATGGTGGGTTCAGCACCGCTCATCGGCCACACCGCGGCTACCACCCGGTGAACGTCGAGAGCAAGTCGGCACTCGTTGAGGGTGATCGAGAGAACTTCGGACAGGCTTTTGGCCACGCTCACCGCCGTAGCCAGGCGCAGCACCGCACTTTCCCGCGCGGCAAAGGCCCGTTCGGCGGTGATGTCACGAAGCGTTCCCACGTACACGTCGCCGTCGGCGGAATCGGCGTTGACGCGGTTGATGTTCACCGCCACCCAGACCAGGCGTCCATCTCGATGCCGGATCGGGGTTTCGTATTGGACCTGGTTTTCCTGGACCAGCCTGGATTGTCGTCGCCGCGCGGCCTTCTCATCGACCAACCACGGATGCGGCCATCGGTAGGGCACACCGTGTGCCGGGTATCCGGTGAGTTTGGTGAAGGCGTCGTTGAGCTCGACCACCGCGCCGCTGCGATCGGAGACGAAGAATCCCTCCTGCAGCGAATTCACCAATGCATTACGAAATTCGTCGCGATCGGCGAGATCTTCGGCACGGGCTCGCTGTTCCTCGTAACGCTTTGTGCCAGCGAGGAATCCACGCGAGGCTACGTCGAGCGGGGCCAGCGTCTGCAAGAGGAAAGCCAGCGCCGCCGCCTCGTCGAAACCCGGCTGTCGCTTCAGCTCTTCGAACAGCTGAGAGTGTTTCTCGATGATCTCCAGCATGCTGATGTCGTCTTGCAAGGCTCGGCGCCCGAGCTCGTGGCCGACGGCGAGATCTTGCTCGCCGCGCGCCTCCAGGTAGGTACGCAGTGCGGCGGCATACCCGACGTGGAAATCGTCGTCGCGGGTCATGGGCGCCACTCCTCGGTCCCGGCTCCGCCGGGACCATCGTCGTCGTCGCGGGTCATGGGCGCCACTCCTCGGTCCCGGCTCCGCCGGGACCATCGTCGTCGTCGCGCGTCATCCCGACGTACCTCGGTGACGCGCCGTGAGCACCATGGCGTCGTCATTGTCCTTGGCGTGGTTGTGCAGGATCTGGTCGGCGATCACCGGAGCCGGCGCGGAAAAGTCGATGTCGTCCAGGTGGTTACCGGCAATGCCGTCGCTGGCGAAGACAATCAAATCCCCGGGACGTATCGGGACGTCCTGCGGTACAAGCACATCAGGCATCCGATAGCCGACGATGCCACCGGCGAGGCGCGCCGACGAACGCACCTCGACACCGGCTGGGTGTTTAGCCACTAAGTCGGCGGCGACATTGCCGATCCCGATCCAGCTGAGCGTGTCCATCCGAAAGTCAATGCGCGCCAACGTCATCGCTACGCCCCGCGTACTCGATAGGGCACGGTGACACCGCTGGACCAAAATGTCGAGCGGCTCGGTGCGGGCATCACTGAGGGCATCCACGCCGCAGTTGGCGGCCTCGGCCGCCTCGGCGCCATGGCCGAGACCATCCAACACACCGATCAAGGCGCCGGTGCCGTTCACGTCGACCGCGATCGAACGGTCGCCGCAGATGTGCTCTCCCGGGCGCGGGCGCGACGTGGCCGCCCATTCGATCGGCCCCAGCCAACCATGCTCAGCCATTGTTCGGAATCCACTTCCACATCTCGATTATCGTCCCTTGGCCCGGGACGGATTCCACGATCAAGCGGTCCATCAAACGGCGGGCGCCCGGCAAGCCGAGTCCCAGGCCGCGGCCGGTGGAATAGCCGTCCTGCATTGCCCTTTCGATGTTGGCGATCCCCGGACCGTCGTCTTCGGCCCGCACCACCAATGCTTGCCGGCCCTCGCGATCCTGTACGGCAACCCGGATCGCCCCGACGCCGGCATAGCTGGTGATGTTGCGGGCGACTTCGGAGATCGCAGTGGCGATCATGGTGACATCGGTCAGCGAGAAACCGAGGTGGCGGGCCAGTTGGTGGCCCGCCTGCCGAGCGGCAACGATGTCGTCCGGGTGACCTACGTCGACGACGACATCATCCGCCACCGTCACGTCCGATCGGTTTGCGAGGCGCCAGTCGCCGGTTCAGCAGTGCAAGGCCCTCTTCCAAGTCCAGCGCGGTGTGCATGTCCTCGAATACGATGCCCAGCTGGACCATCGAGAAAGCCACCTCAGGCTGCAGGCCGACGATCACCGTGTCGGCGCCTCGCAGCCGGGTCATGCGCGCAATCGTCTGCAACGAGCGGGCGGCGAAAGAATCCAGCACATCGATGGCGGTGACGTCGACGATGATGCCTTGTGCCCGGTACTCGGTCACCCGCTGCATCAGATGCTCTCGAAACAGCTCGGTGTCAGAGTCGGAGAGAGCGTTTTGCACGGTGGCGATGAGAATCTGTCCCTGTTTCAGGATGGGTACTGGCATGAGACTTTTGTGGCGATTGTGGTGTTAGGTGGTCTGTTCGCCGGTGCGGGTGACTTCGCACCCAAGCAGGCGCTCGGCCTCCTCGATGCCGCCCTGCAGGTCGCCGACGGCGTTCATCTTGGAAAGATCCAGCCCGATCGTCACCAGGGTGAGCGCGATCTCCGACGACAGGCCTGTGATGATCACGCTGGCGCCCATCAAGCCTGACGCGTCGACGGTTTGCACAAGGTGGTTGGCCACCGTCGAGTCGATGGTGGGCACACCGGTGATGTCGATGACGACGACTTTGGCCCGGTTGGCGCGAATGGCTCGCAGCAGTTGCTCGGTGACCTGCCGGGCGCGCTGGCTGTCGAGAATGCCGATGATCGGCAAGATCAATAGTTGTTCGCGGACCTGCAGCACCGGCGTCGACAGCTCGCGGATGGCCTCCTGCTGCTGGCGGATGATGCGCTCACGCTCTTGGACGAAGCTCACCGCGACGGTGTTGGCGATTCGGTTGGCGGCAGGCTCGTAGGCGTCGAGCACTCGATTCAGCAATTCGAAGTCCGACTGGTATTTCTCGAACAACGAGCGTGCCAGCACGTCGCGCAGCAGCAGCACGATGCCGACGACTTCGTTGGTCTCGACGCCGCGCGGAATGATGCGTTCGGAAAGGTCACGCGCGTAAGCCTGCAACGCTTCAACGCTCCCGGTCTCGAGCACCTCGACATAGTTGTCGTAAAGGCGGTGGCCTCCGAGAAGAGCTCTTCCGGAGACATCGCGGTGAGCAATTCGGCTTCGGTGATTCTGCGGGCCCATTCCTCGCGCAAAGCCGTTCGGTTCTGCCTCAGGTGCTGCACAAGCTGCGGCAACAGCAAACCCGCACCTGAGGTCGCCGGCGTCTGATTGACGACGCCCGTTGCAGAAAAATCTGTCGACTGATCCGACACTGCGCCTCCCGGATCTCCGCGGCGGGCATAAGTTCCGCGCCTAGAGTAACCGAGCCTCGCCGCGAGGACTGTTGAAGTAATATTTCTGCCAGTTTGCGACGGCGGCGAGGGTCGGCACCGGGTCCGCCGGCAGTGATGAGACTCAGATGAAGGATGGCCGTTGTCAGCTACGGATCCGATCACCACCGCCGTCGCTCACCGAGCGGGCGCCACCGTAGTAAGCATCGGCGGCGAAATCGATTTGAGTACCGCGCCGGCCCTTGAAGCGGCGATCGCGACAGCGCTCGAAGAAGACCCGCCCGTTCTCGTGATTGAACTTTCCGAGGTGACCTTCATGGCATCGGTGGGCCTGCGGATCTTGGCGGCCACCGAGGGAAAATTCAGCAAATCTATTCGGATCGCTGTTGTCGCCAACAATTCCGCGGCGAGTAGACCGATACAGTTGACCGGCCTGGACAATGTCATCGCGTTGTACCCGACGCTGGATGAGGCGTTGACCGCGGTGGGCGAGGCTCCGCGCAACTAACTTTCCGGCACCGGCTAACGCAGAACCTGACGTGCGATCGCGTACTTGTGCACCTCGGTTGGGCCGTCGTAGAGGCGGAAGGCCCGCATGTCGGAGAAGATCATCCCGACCGGTGTCTCGTCGGAAATGCCGATGCCGCCAAGGATTTGGACGCAGCGGTCGGCGACCTTGAACAGCTCCTCAGATACGTAAGCCTTGACCATCGAGCTTTCGTGTCGGCCGGTGCCCCGGTCGCCCATGTCCAGGGTCCAGCACGCCCACCAGATGGCGAGTCGGCACTGCTGGAGCGCGATTTCGTTGTCGGCGATCATGAAGCTGACGCCTTGATGCTCGCCGAGCGTTTTGCCGAATGCGGTCCGTTCGCGGGCGTGCCGCACCGCGATCGACTGCGCGCGCGAGGCGGCCCCCAGCCAGCGCATGCAGTGCGTCAGCCGTGCCGGCGCCAACCGCAACTGTGCGTAGCGCAAGGCCTGGCCCACTTCACCGAGCACAGCTGAGGCCGGTAGCCGCAGGTCGGTGAACCGCACCACGCCATGCCCTTCGACGTAGTTGCGGTCCATCGTGTTCATCACCCGCTCGAGCTCGATGCCCGCGGTGGCGCCGTCGCACAAGAACAATGTCGGCCCGCTGAAGTCTGGGCCGCCGTGCGGGTTTGGCGCGACGCGGGCCATGATGATCCACGTCCGGGCGCCGTGCGCACCTGTGATCAACCACTTGAGGCCGTTGATCACGTAGTCGGCGCCGTCGAATTCCGCCACAGTGGCCAGCTGGTTGGGATCTGACCCGGCGCCGCCGGGTTCGGTCATCGCGAACACCGACCGCTGTCGTCCGTCGATAACCGGCAGCAGGAATTGCTCGACCTGTTCGGGGTTGGCGACCTTGCCCAGCAGGTACATGTTGCCTTCGTCGGGTGCGGCGCAGTTGAGCGCCACTGGGCCCAGCGTCGACCAACCGGCGGCCTCGAACAACACCGCCTGCTCGCGGTGCGATGGCTCCCGGCCACCAAAACGCTTGGGCGCCTGGAATGTCAGCAGCCCGGCGTCCCGGGCCAGCTCCACCAGCTCGGCGCGCAGCGCGTCGTTGGGACCGTGACGAGTGAGGCGAGGATCGGTCTCGTAGGGCACGATCTTCTCGCTGACAAACGCGCGGATCTCGTCGCGCAGCGCCGCCAGGTCCGCGGGTATGTCGAAATCGATCATGCGGTCTCCATCAACGTCAGCGCCTGCTCGAACAACCGCACGGTGGTCTCGTGGAGTAGTTCGCCGACTTCCTTGGGCGCCTTGCCGGCGCTGGCCCTTGCCTGCGTGCCCTCCAGCACGATCCCGAGCTTGAAGCACGCCAGCACGGTGTACCAGGTGATGTGCGACAGGTCGCGGGTGGTGTTGCGGGCGTACCGCTCCACCAGGTCATCGGTGCCGGCCAGTCCGCCCTTGTCGAAGAGAGTGCCGCCGAACGCCGCGGACTGTCCCCAGGTGGCCAGCAGCCAGCCCAGATCCAGCAGCGGGTCGCCGATTGTGCACATCTCCCAGTCGACGATCGCGACGACCCCGGGACCGGTGCGGGAGAACATCACGTTCGCCGCGTGGTAATCGCCGTGCATGATGCCCGGCGTCCACGCCGACGGTCGGCCCTGTTCGAGCCATGTGGCGACGTCGTCGACCCCGGGAATGTCTGGGCCGGGATAGTTTTCGAACTCCCGGTACGACTCCAACTCCGAAAGCCAGCGTGGCACTTGGCGTTCCAGGAAGCCGGTCGGCTTACCGAAATCGCTGAGGCCGACGGCGGCATAGTCGACTGCCCCCAGCTTGGCCAGGGCATCGGCCATCGACAGTCCCATCTCGAATCGCACCGCCGGGTCGCCGGAATGTGGCGGGGGCAACTCCTCGCCGGCGTTGAATCCGTCGACGGGCTCCATCAGATAGAAGACCGCGTCGCCGAGCACGTCGGTGTCGGCGCAGCTGGCGATCAGGTGTGGATGCGGCACGTCGGTCCCGGCCAGCGCCGCCAGCACCTCGGTCTCCCGCATGATCACGACGTTGCTGCGCGGGCGCAGATGCTTGGGCCCGCGGCGCAGCACGTACGGCCGGCCCGATCTGGTGAACCGCAACATGATGTTCTGTGTGCCGCCGCTGATCTTCGACACATCCTCCAGCGGGCCGTCGCCCAGCCCCTGCTGCGACATCCACTCGGTCACTGCCTCGAGGGCTTGAGAGTCCACTCGCCAGAACCTACTACTCGCGGGCCTGGCGCTCGATCAGTCTTGGCCGGATCGGTTGTCAGCCCCAATTCGCGCAGTAGGTCGTAGGTGACATCCTCGACCGTATGTTGAGACGCCATTAGCCGAGGCTCCTTTTGCTCCAGTATGTTTCACGCTGAATCTTCGCGCCCAGGCCATCGTCCTGTCTATGTTCGGGTCGACAATATCGGAGGCTGATCACAGTGCCGGGCCACACCCAGGGTGTCCCAAGTTTTCGGGGGTAATCTGCGGAACTGCTGACGATGGGAGAAATGACGATGCCGCGGACCGACAACGATTCCTGGGAGATCACCGAGAGTGTGGGGTCAACAGCACTGGGGGTGGCCGCGGCCCGCGCCGCGGAGACCGAGAGTGAGAACCCGCTCATTCACGACCCGTTTGCCCGGGCATTCCTCGATGCGGCCGGCGAAGGCATGTGGAGTCTGATGGGCGACCCCGAATTGGCGGCCAAATTGACCGACATTGCGCCGGATCTGCGGGTGCAGATGCAGGTGATGGTCGACTTCATGGCTGTGCGGACGGCGTGGTTCGACGAATTCTTTCTCAACGCGGTGTCCTCCGGTCCTCGGCAAGTCGTGATCTTGGCGGCCGGCTTGGACGCGCGCGCGTGGCGGCTGCCGTGGCCGGACGGGACCACGGTGTACGAGCTGGACCAGGCGAAGGTGTTGGATTTCAAGTCGAGCACCCTGCAGCGCCGCGGCGCGCAGCCGACGGCGCGGCTGGTGAGTGTGGCGGTGGACCTGCGGCAAGACTGGGCAACGGCGTTGCGGGAAGCGGGCTTGGACCCATCCCAACCAACCGTGTGGTCGGCCGAGGGGCTGCTGCGTTACCTACCTGCGCAGGCGCAAGACTTGCTGTTCGAGCGGATCAACTCGCTGAGCCTGGCCGGCAGCTGGCTGGCCACCAACGGACCCGCGAAGAGCGCGGTGAACCCCGACCTGTTGGCCCGCCAGCGTGACCAATCCAAGCGCCTGCGCGCCGCGGCCGCCCAGGTGCTCGACGCCGAGATACCCGACGTGGAAGACCTGTGGTACCCGGAGGAGCGCACCGAAGTAGCCGACTGGCTGGGCGAACACGGCTGGGACGCGTCAGCTATCGGCATGGCCGACCTGCTGGCTCGATATGGGCGCATCGTGCCCGCCGACGACGTGCTGCCGCCAGTCGTTTTCGTGTCTGCGCGACGGCCCTGATCGCGGCTGGCGCAGCCAGCTGAATGTGCCGACGGCGCAACGTATTCCGCCGACGGCCAAGTGGGCCTGTCAGCCGCTTCTCAATGTTCTTGTACGGCAGTACTAATCGAATGGCGCCGGCTCGGCCGCAAAGCGCCTGCTGCCTATTAGTCAGATGTTCATTCCAGATGTTTGGACGATTTCCGGCTCGGGTACGTTAGCGTTGCTCTGCGGTTATCTTTCCGACATTGATGGAGGCCAGGATGCGCGGCGGAGGTTTAATCGGTGCAATTGTGGTGGTCTGGTTGGTGATCGGCGTGGTGGCCGCATTCCAACGAGGTTACTTGAAGAATACCGACCAAAATTGTGCCTCATTGGGCACTATCGCGGTCACGGTGCTCGTCGGTCCCCTGAATTACGCGGGTGTCAACCCGAAGGTGGGCGACTGTCATTTGCCGCAGCCAAGGTCGATGCCCGCCATGGACATCGAGCACCTGATTGGAATGGAGGCGTCGTGATTGTCTTGGGCATCATCCTGCTGATATTGGGATATTTCCTCAAGGTGTATGTCCTGGAAACGATCGGCATCATCTTGCTGGTGATCGGTGTGGTGCTATGGGTTCTAGGTTCTGTCGGTCGCCCGGTGGCCGGCAGGCGCTATTGGTACTGACGCGAATGACCGGGAAAACCCTCACTAAAACATCTGGAATGGAGTCGTCATGATCGCCCTCGGTCTCATCTTGCTCGTCCTCGGTTATGTGCTGTCGGTGCCAATTCTGATTACCCTCGGGTGGATTCTCGTGGTCGTCGGCGTGGTGTTCTTGATACTGGGCAGTGTCGGTCGCCCGGTCGCCGGCCGGCGATATTGGTTCTAAGTCCCCAACTGCAGCACGGTTGGCTCACAGCAGACGCATAGCATTGCCACAGCAGCCCCTAAATCAGGCTGCGCATACTAGGAAGCTGTGAGCCAACCCCATGCACCCGTCGAGCGCGTGGTCATGCGCCGTGCCGACGGGAACCCGATCAACGTGCTGGTGGTCGACGACGAACCCGTCCTCGCCGAGATGGTGTCGATGGCGTTGCGCTACGAAGGCTGGAACATCGCCACCGCGGGCGACGGCGCATCGGCGCTGGAATCCGCCCGCTCGCAACGGCCGGACGTCGTCGTCCTCGATGTGATGCTGCCCGACATGAGCGGGCTGGATGTCTTGCGAAAACTACGCGGAGAGAGTCCACAGCTGCCGGTGCTGCTGCTGACGGCAAAGGACGCAGTCGAGGACCGCATCGCCGGACTCACCGCCGGTGGCGACGACTACGTCACCAAACCGTTCAGCCTGGAAGAAGTGGTGCTTCGGTTGCGCGCACTGCTGCGGCGTACCGGTGTGACAACGGAGGACAGCGGCGCGCAGCTCATCGTCGGTGATCTGGTGCTCAACGAGGACAGCCATGAGGTGACCCGCGCCGGCGAGCCAGTTGCGTTGACGTCCACCGAGTTCGAACTGCTGCGCTTCATGATGCGCAACTCCAAGCGGGTGCTGAGCAAGGCGCAGATCTTGGACAGGGTGTGGAGTTACGACTTCGGCGGCCGGTCCAACATCGTCGAGCTGTACATCTCGTAT
>Ga0224555_1005607_pt1 | contig 10334 bp, 11 predicted proteins | sample 714S23034metaG_FD_180687 | JGI IMG/M metagenome (GOLD analysis project Ga0224555, IMG submission 180687) | Peat soil microbial communities from Stordalen Mire, Sweden - 717 S2 30-34 | ecosystem: Environmental > Terrestrial > Soil > Wetlands > Peat | place: Sweden: Norrbotten County, Stordalen...
CACATATGCGGGTGAAGGGGAGTCGGTTTCCGGATCTGACTTTCTGATCGGCGTGGGTTATGGGACAAAAATGTCAAGACTGCTTTATAATGATCTGACCAAAAACATGGAAGCGGGTATCACCATTGATTTTTCAGGGCAGAACCTCGGGCCCACTTACAGCGACATGGCCGTTTCGGCGGACATAGGCGCCATATATAATATTATCCTTGAAGAGCCGGATTTTATGCAAAACCGCGGGGAAACAATATGGAACAAAATTTCACTCGGATTTGATATCAGGAACCTTGGTTTTAGTTTTGGTTCCGGCCTTACGCCGATGATAGTGGCGGCCGGAGCCTCCACACAGGTTTTTAATCTTTTCGGGCTCAACAACAGGTTCATTTACAGCCTTGATCTAGACATTTCCCAGGCGGACTCACTTAACATCAGAACCGGATTTGATTACATGCATAACTTCGGCGACTTTAATGTTTCACTCAGGGCCGGCTATGATTTCAACCCGTCTGACAGACTCTACAGTGGAATCTCCGGCGGCGCGGGCATAGGCTTTAAGAACGGTCAGACATCCATGTATTCCCTCGATTATGTATATTCGCCGTATGGAGAACTCGGCAGCAGCCAGAAAATGGGGATATATTTAAGACTTTAGAAAGCCCGCCCTTAAAACTTGACAGTATAATTAGAAATGATATAATTAATCATTATATTGAACTTAATAACAGGAGGAACAGATGAAGAAGTATTTTGTTCTGCTTTTAATGGTGGTTTTTGCTTTTGGAACTATGCTTGTTACCGGATGCGGCGGCTCGGGCGGAGGAGAGAAAGTAAAGAGCGCGGCCGATGAGGAAGGGCAGGTAATGGACGAGGCGAAACAAAACGCAAAAGAGGAACTGCCAAATACTTATGTTGTTGAAAAAGGGGACACGCTTTATTCGATTGCTGAAAAAGCGGACATTTACGGGAACAAAGAGCAGTGGCCGATAATTTATGACGCGAATAAGGATATAATTGATGATTATAAGACCGTGACAGAAGGGCAGAGGCTTATAATTCCGAGAAATATTACAGCCGTGGACATTGAAAAGGCAAAACAGAGGGCCGAACAGCTTAACTGGCCGCCGAATGAAAACGCAGCGACAGCACAGGCATCCTCGGGTGAAGAAGGCGCAGTTGCGGGCATAAGCCCGGCAAAACATAAAAAGGCGCACGTAAAAGCCGTTCCCGCTGCCGTTGAAGCGGCTTCTTCCGGATCTGAATCTGTCGGAAATGATGAACAGCCGACGCCGATACCGGAACCGTCAAAGAAAGCCAAAAAAGGATCTCCGGGAATGCTGGCGCTTGTTCTTATCCTGCTGGGCGTGATTGCGGCCGTGATTTATTTCATAATTGCCAGGAGGAAGAAAAAGGAAGATGATGAGGAAGAAAAAGAGGATAAATCGGATAATATACTGGGATAAAAGAGCGCGCTTATTGGCGCGTTAAAGATAAAAAAGGCGCAGGGTTATCCTGCGCCTTTTTTATTAAAAAAGGGAGCTTATGAAAAAGTTTAAAGAATGGTTCTTTTTTAATTTATTCCTTCCGGCCGCCATACTGATTTTTAAGGTTATTTCGTCGACCTTCTCCTTTAAGGAGCTTAACGGCGCCGGCATATCGCCTTATCAGGATAAAAAATCGGGCTTCATTTATATTTTCTGGCACTCTACACTGCTGGCTCCGGTATGTTTTTACAGGAACATGGGGATAGTATCCCTGGTTTCAATGAGCAGGGACGGCGAGATAGCCACCCGTGTGGCGCAGAGTTTCGGTTTTGTAATAGCAAGGGGATCTTCTTTCAAAGGTGCGGCCAAAGGACTGCTTGAATTGAAAACACTGGCGGAAGCCGGAAAAGACATAACCATAAATACGGACGGCCCGCGCGGCCCCGCGGAAAGCGTCGGCAAAGGCGCCGTATATCTCGGCAAACTTACGGGGCTAAAGGTGGTTCCTTTCGGGTTTGCCTGGAAAAACAGGATAAGGCTGACTTCCTGGGACAGGTTTCAGGTGCCGCTTCCTTTTACAAAAGGCGTATTCAAATTCGGCGATCCTGTAATGATAGACCCGCAGGCCGATGCCGGCCGTGAAGAGGAAATCAGGAAACAGCTTGAAGTTGAATTAAAGAAGCTTAACACCGACTGCGAGGCGCAATTTGGAAGATAACAGCGATTTTTTCAGGGAACAGATATCCGGGGTGGCGGAAGGTTTTGATGAAAAAGGCGCCACCATTATAATGACGGCTTTTGATATGGCGGCAAAGGCCCACGAAGGGCAGAAAAGAATGTCAGGCAAACCATATATATCGCATTCAGTTGAAGTCGCCCGTATATTAAAGGATATGAAAATGGACGCCACCACAATTGCGGCCGGGCTTTTACATGATGTCATTGAAGACACGACATTTACAGTTGAGGATATAAAGAAAATATCCGGCGAGAATGTGGCCTTTCTTGTCGAGGGAGTCAGTCATGTGACGGCTAAAGTTTTTAAGACAAGGGGGCAGATATTCAGCGAGTCCCTGAAAAAAATGTTTTTTGCCATGGCAAAGGACATAAGGGTCATAATAATAAAGCTTGCCGACAGGCTGCATAATATGAGGACCATAAGTTTTCTTGACCCGGAGAAGCAGAGGATAATATCCCAGGAAACCCTGAACGTATACGCCCCGCTGGCGCACAGGCTGGGAATGGAAAAGGTGAAGTCGGAGCTTGAGGATATTTCTTTTTCGGTTATAAACCAGGAAGCTTACAGGGATATAGCGAAAAAAATAGCGGAAAGAAAGGAAGAGCGGGAAAAACGGGTCGAGGCCTTAAAGGCGAGCCTTGACGGTGAACTGAAAAAAATGGGCCTTAAAGCGGAAATAGTCGGAAGGCCGAAGCACTTTTATTCCATATACCAGAAGATGACGCGCGACAACAAACGTTTTGAGAACATTTACGACCTGGTGGCGCTCAGGGTCATAACGGACACAAATTCCAGCTGTTATACGATACTCGGCATAATTCATAATTTTTTCAAGCCCCTTCCGGGCAGGTTCAAGGATTACATCGCCATGCCAAAATCCAACATGTATCAGTCGCTGCACACCACGGTGCTTGACGGCTCCGGAAGGCCGGTTGAAATACAGATAAGGACCCATGAAATGGACGAACTCGCGGAGGAAGGCATCGCGGCGCACTGGAATTATAAGGAAGAAAAGGCTTTTGACAAAAAAACCGATACGGCATTCGCCTGGGTAAGGCAGCTTCTTGAATGGCACGGTACCGTGCGCGAAAGCGAGGAATTCATCAAGGAACTCAAGGTGGATCTTTTTGACGAGGAGGTTTTTGTTTTTACCCCCAAGGGCGAGGTTAAAGAACTTATAAAAGGCGCCACGGTGCTTGATTTTGCCTACAGCGTCCATTCCGACCTTGGCGACAAATGCATTGGCGGCAAGGTTAACGGAAAATGGGTAACGCTGAAGTATGAAATGCAGAACGGGGACATGGTGGACATTTTAAAGGGGGCAAACCAGCATCCCGTGGTTGACTGGCTTAAAATAGTAAAAACGGCGAAGGCCAAGAACAGGATACGCCACTGGCTGCGCACCAACCAGAACATGAAGGAAAATGTTGAAAAGGGCCGGGCCCTGCTCTCCGAGAGATTTGCCAAGTTTGACATCAGGCTGGACGGGATACCGGAGGAGGCGTGGGGGGCGCTTCTGGAACAGTATAACGTAAAGGATAAGGACGATATATTTGCCGGAATTGGATACGGTGAATTTTCCGACTCCAAGGTGGCGAACCATGTGGTAAGGTTTGTCAGGGAAAGCGAGGATTTTAAGGCGGTCCATCCCCACATGACACACGGGGCCGCGAAGGGCGAGATAATAGTCCAGGGGGAGCTCAGCGATGTGGCATACAAATTTGCCAGGTGCTGCAATCCCGTTCCCGGGGACGAAATAACCGGTATTTTTACAAAAAAAGGCATATCCATACACAGGAAAAACTGCTCAACTCTCGCCATGTCAAAGATAAACGCGCCGGTTGTGGCGGTTAACTGGAACGAGAAATCCGAAAATTTCTACATGTGCCGCCTGAAAGTGACGGGACGCAATACCGATTCGCTTTTAAGCGACCTGCTTACGACGGTCTCAAAAAACAATGCCATGATAAGTTCGTTCAATTCGAACCTTATTTATGAAAATCATCTGCAGGCGGATCTGGCCGTCAACATCAAGGGACAGCCCCATCTTGCCGAACTAATGTCGGCGTTAAGGAAGGTGAAGAACGTTATGACCGTTGAGAGGGTGGATTAATAAAAAAAACCGCGTTTCCGCGGTTTTTTTTATTGGGTTTTAACTCTTATGCCACTTTTTTAACTTTGCCCGACCTTAAACAGCGTGTACATACCAGAGCCCTGCGCACCCTGCCGTTCAAAAGTATCTTAACCGGCTGAAGGTTGGGTTTGTTCCTTGTTTTGGTCCTGTTTCTTGCATGCGATACATTATTTGCCGTAACCGGCTTTTTATCGCAAATTACACACGATCTTGCCATCTTTGAGCCTCCTTCAATTTTCTTTACCAGATAAAAAATATAACATAAAAAAATGGGGGTGGCAAGAGGAAAAATTAAAAGTCAAAAGTCAAAACCAATAAGTGCAACTTTTGAATTATTAAGTGAAAAAAACAAAAACATCACGGATTTGAAGAAATTTGTCCTGATTTTTCATTGCATTGTTTCACTTATCAGATTTTACAGTTGTACTTATTGGTTTTGCATTTTAACTTTTTACTTATTTACGTATTATTGACAAATATAAAAAATGTGTTATCATAATTTTACCCATATATTTATATGTAAATCGGGAGGTTGTTTAATGAAAATAAGGTATTTTTTAGCCGCTTCTCTGCTGTTTTTATTCATAGGCTGCGCTTCCACGCTTACACATTATGAACTGGGCATGCAGTATTATGAGAACGGGAAACTTGACGACGCGATAGAGGAACTTCAATCTTCCATAGCCATTAATCCGGCGGATCCGATAGTCCACAAGGCCCTGGGGGATGTTTTCGCGGACAAAGGGATGTTGCTTGAGTCCATAACCGAATGGGAAGTTGCTTTAAGGCTGAAGCCGTCTTATGATGAGGTAAAAAGAAAACTGGAAGCTTCCTATATGTCGCTTGGCAACGACGAACATGACAAGGGGCGTGTTGACGACGCAATGGAGATATGGCGCAAAATAATCCAGCTTGACCCCGATAATGTGGAGGCGCATAAAAGGCTCGGACTTGATTATCTGCTGAAAAGGGACAACGGCAACGCGATTCCCGAACTTGAATATGTAATATCAAAAAACCCGAGCGACGAGCTTGTCTATAAAAAACTCGGCATGGCATATTTTGAAAAAGGAAATTTTGACGGGGCGGTAAAGGCGTTTCAGGAGCTTGTCAGGCTGAAACCCACAGACGCGCTGGCGTATAACAATCTGGGCTCCATTTATCTTAAAGTGAACAGGTCGGATGACGCCATTAATATACTTGAACAGGCTGTAAAGCTTGACGCCACAAAGTCGCCTATTTACAATAATCTTGGCAATGCATATTACCAGAAAAAGGATTACAGGAAAGCCAGGGCGCAGTGGGCGAAGTCGCTTCAACTGAGCCCCGACGACGAAACGGCAAGGACTAATTTGAAAACCCTTGATTCAATGGGCGAATGAATTCAGCATTTTTTTTGAAAACACAACACATACCGACAATGGAGCTGATTAAATGAAAAAAGTGTTTGAGAACCTGGCCCGTTTGTTTGTTTTTCTGGCCGCAGCCGCGATGGCCGCGTCTATTTTTGTGCTTCCGAGCCATACCTGGTGGCAGCCCGCGTTATTTTGCTCTACTTTTGTTGTTGTGGGAGCTTACCTTCTGCTCGGGCCGATGGCGGGGACGATTTTTCTTATATACAGCACCGTGCTTTATGTGCTCGCCATATTCAAGGCCGTATCGGGCGAGGCGCAGATGATTCCGGTGATAGCCGGGCTTGTTATACTTTATATCTCTTTTTTTATAGTGAAAAAGATGGCGGATTCCAGTGTGTTCATGCTTTCATCCACGCAGGACCAGCTTAAAACGCTTGAGGGAGATTACGCCGCGATGATAATAGAAAAGAAAAATCTCACCGGCGGGCTGGAATCCAACCGTGTAAAACTTGAAAAATATATCAAGCTCAAGGAAATATACGACAGCCTTTCTTCCGAGCCGGATTTTTCCTCCAAGATGCGCCATATCCTCAGGAATGTCATCGATATCTTTCACAGGGAAAAATCCATTTCTCTTTTCCTGACAAAGTCGGACAAGGTAATGAAAGTTATGGCCGATAAAAAAGACGACCTTTTGACCGGGGAACCCGATGTGGAAAGCCTTTACCTGAAAAATTTTGACGAATTTATCCTGCGCAACAGAAAGTCCATCATAATAACCGATATGGACAAGGAAATCCGGTTTAAATCAGAGGGGGATGACAGCATACGCTCGCTCATATCCGTGCCGGTGTTCGTAAAGGAGAATGTGGTGGGCATCTTAAGGGTTAATTCGGACCAGCCCGGATGCTTTAACCAGGAAGACCTTCGTTTTCTTGATATAATAAGCTCCATGGTGGGCAGGGTGCTGGAGGAGGAAAAATATGTCTGATAAAAAATCGGTCATTTTCATTTCGGTGCTGATAATAATAGCCTCACTGGCCATGTCGGCGTTTTTGCCGGAGAGCGCCGCAATGCACGCGCCTTTCCAGATGATTGTAATAGCCGTCATACTGCTTTCCATACACATGCAGATGAAAGACATAATAATCATCGTCATGCTTTCGTCCGCAGTCATGTGGGGGCTTGCTTTTTATGAAATCGTGATACAGACGCCCCAGCTTATAGCCGAGAACGCGGTGATTTTTGCGGTTTCGTTCGTGCTGGGGATTTATGAAACGGGCTACAGGGATGAAAAACGCAGGCTCACTGTGGTGGCAAACTATAAGAAAAAGGAAGCCGATGCCATGAAAACGGAGATTGCGGAGCTTAACAGGGAAAATCACGAAATAACCGAAAAAATAAAGGAATATAAAAAGTTTTTTTAAGGCGGCATAAATAATAAATGGGGGCAACCCGTATATATGGCGGCAGGAACACTTTACTTAGTTTCGACCCCGATTGGCAACCTGAAGGATATAACTTTCAGGGCGGTGGAAATCCTTAAACAATCGGCTTATATAGTGGCCGAAGACACCAGGGTCACGGGAAAGCTCCTGAACCATCTCGGAATAACGTCGCGGCTTATCTCGTATCATGAACATAATGAAAAATCCCGCGCCGGGGAAATTATAAAATTGCTCAACGACGGCAATGATGTATCAATGGTTTCCGACGCGGGAACGCCGCTTATATCGGATCCGGGCCATGTTGTCGTGGAAGCCTGCATTAAAGAGGGGATAGCTGTGCAGTCAATCCCCGGGCCGTCTTCCGCGGTGAGCGCTGTAATTGTTTCGGGATTTGACCCTTCCAGGTTTGTTTTTTATGGTTTTCTTGAAAAAAGGGGAAAGGCAAAGTCCGCGGAGCTTTTGGAAATTGCGGGATATTCCATACCGTGTGTGATATTTGAATCACCGCACAGGATAATTGATACTCTCGCGATGATATCGGAATTATTGCCGGGCAGGCATGCGGCTGTAGTGAAGGAACTGACGAAAATACACGAGAAAGTCTTCCGCGGGGCGCCGGCAGATGTCTCGCGGGAGTTGAACGAAGAAAATCTCAAGGGCGAATTTATTATTGTTATCGGCCCTAAAAATGACATTTCTGTCCCGGTGGATGAGGACGCCATAAAACGGGAGCTGTTAAGGCTCATTGATTCGGGGATGACAAAAAGGGACGCCGTCAGGGAAGCGGCGGCATCCTTGAATATAAATAAAAATGAAGTATACAGGGTTTCCCTGAACATTTAAAGGAGGTCAAATGGAACTTATAAGGCTCAAAGTTGCCGCGGCAAGCAACCCGAAATCGGTGGCGGGTTCTATTGTGAATAATATAAGGGAAAAAAAAGATGTTGAAATAGTCGTTATGGGCGCCGCAGCAGTCAATCAGGCTATGAAAGCCATTACAATTGCCAGGGATTATATAGGACCGGAAGGCGTGGAAATACTCATCAGGCCCGAATTTACCCATCTTGAACTTGACGGGGAGCAGAAAAGCGCCATGCGGTTCGTCATAATCCCGCAGATAAAATAAGCCAAAAACCCGCAGTTGACCTTTTTTATTCATTAATATATAATCATTCTTATGAAAAAGCTCCGGAGGCGTTTAAAACGCATCAATTTGTGTTTTATATGCCGGAACAATGAAAAAATCCGGAAATAAAAAATTTTTAAAAGGCGGAAATTATGCTGAAAAAAGCGACGGCGCTGGTAATAGCGGCCCTGTTTTTATGCGGCCCGGTTTTTGCTGATATCATAGTCCTAAAGGACGACCAGCAGTTCCAGGCTGAAGTAAAAAATTTCGACAGTTTTTATTTGAATGTGGAACTTTCCGGCGGAACGCCGGTTTCGATTCCATGGAACGAAGTAAGGATGATAAATCACACCACGACGGCTTCGTCCTGGCTGGAAGAAACACACATTACAAAAGATGACAACGAAGTTAATACACTCGTGGTGCCCCTTGACGAAAACAGGGGGCTTGAAAAGGCCCTGTTTCCGGGGCTTATAATGCACGGTGCGGGGCAGTTTTACGCCAAGGATCAGAATATGGGAATGTCGCTTTTAAGCGCGGAGATAGTTTCTGTCATAGTGATGGGAATAAGCCTTAATGAAGTGCTGGGGCCCAACGAACAGGATGACAGCCTGAAGGTTTCTAAAATAGTTTTTTATTCGGGGCTGACAATGTTCGTGGCGTCATGGCTCTGGGATATTTTTACGGTCAGGAGCGCCGTCTCGGATTATAATTCATCCCATAAATTCCTTATAGACGGGGCAAGGGCCGAGGCAGCTTTAGTTACTTCAACGGCGGCGGCCGTGATTTCGGCGCCTGCTGATGTAACAGCAACCGGCGTGGAAAATACCAAAGGAGAAAATAAATGAAGATAGCACTCGGAAGCGACCACGCAGGCTGGGAACTCAAGGAGGAAATTAAAAAATTTCTGAGCCTTCAAAAGGTTGAATACAAGGATTTCGGCCCTTATAATGAGGAGTCTGTTGATTATCCCGATTACGCGGAAAAAGTCGGGGAAGCGGTTAATTCCGGAAAATATGACCGCGGGATACTGATATGCGGGACGGGCATCGGGATGTCAATCGCGGCCAACAAAATAAAGGGCATCTATGCCGCGCTTGTCGATAACACCTATACCGCGTTATACTCCAGGAAACATAATAATTCAAATGTCCTGGTCCTGCCGGGCAGGCTCATAGGGAAAGCCCTCGCGGATGAAATTGTGAGGATATGGCTTGCCTCGGAATATGAGGGCAGCAGGCATGAAAAAAGGATCGCAAAAATAAAGACCATTGAGGATAAAAATATTTAATTTAAATTTTATACAGGAGGCCGGGCATGGATTTTACAAAGTACATTGAAAAAGTGGACAGGGAAGTTGCCGAAATAATAAAGCATGAGGTAAAAAGGAACAGGGAAACCCTGCTTATGATAGCGTCGGAAAATTACGCCGATGAGGCAATACTCCAGGCGCAGGGGTCGGTTTTTACGAATAAATACGCCGAAGGATATCCCGGAAAAAGGTTTTATCAGGGTGTGGGCAATTCGGATGATATAGAACAGCTCGCAATTGACCGGGCGAAAAAATTATTCGGGGCGGAGCACGCCAATGTTCAGCCCCACTCCGGGTCACAGACAAACCAGGCCGTATATCTCGCCGTGCTCAAACCCGGCGACTCGCTGCTCGGCATGAATCTGGCGGCTGGCGGACATCTTACCCACGGAGCGCCCGCGTCGTCATCGGGCAAGCTGTACCAGGCGCATTCTTACGGGGTAAATAAGGACACATTCCTCCTTGATTATGATGAAATATTAAAAACAGCGCAGGAAGTAAAACCGAAAATAATAGTGGCGGGAGCCAGCGCTTATCCACGCGCGATTGATTTTAAAAAGTTCAGGGAGATTGCGGATTCCGTCGGGGCGCTTTTGCTCGCCGATATGGCGCATTATGCCGGGCTCGTGGCCGCGAAGCTTTATCCGGACCCGGTGCCTTACTGCGATTTTGTCACTACGACCACCCATAAAACACTGCGGGGGCCGCGCGGGGGGCTGATTTTATGCAAAGAAAAATA
>Ga0224555_1005608_pt1 | contig 10332 bp, 8 predicted proteins | sample 714S23034metaG_FD_180687 | JGI IMG/M metagenome (GOLD analysis project Ga0224555, IMG submission 180687) | Peat soil microbial communities from Stordalen Mire, Sweden - 717 S2 30-34 | ecosystem: Environmental > Terrestrial > Soil > Wetlands > Peat | place: Sweden: Norrbotten County, Stordalen...
GCGGGCAAAGGGATTTTCAACAAAAGGCAACGAAGATCACGAAGAAAAATCGCGTGTTTCCGACTCCTTCTTCAAGGATGCATTTTCATCTTCGTTACCTTCGTTTCCTTTTGTTTCAAATCCAAAAAGACATTGGGGTCGTACTTAAACATTTAACATTTTGCCTGACGCGGGTTCTGGTCCGAGATTGAGGTGGGTGGAGACGGCGCGGATTCTTCGGGGGGCCAAAGGGTCCTGGAATTATGACAGTCTTGGGTTTGACAAAAACGTTTGACAAAAATGCTGACTGCAGCGGAAAAGCGCATTGAAGAAGGTGTGAGAAGATTTATGATCAGTTTCTGAACACGCCCGGCTCGGCAGAAGCCTTCCTCCATCCGCAATAGTGCTGCCACTTAGGACAGGCGCCCTACCGAGGCGTTGATGGCAGATGGGGAGGCTCTTGCCGAGCCGTATGCCTGGCATCGCTCAGCAAATGGGATGCCGCTCGCGTTTTGTCCTTTTAAAAGCGGACTCGCTCCGCCAAGGTGGCTGTTGTGAGCAATCAAACGCCAAGGTTTGCCGCCGCGATTTTCCTCGCATGGATCAGTCTGGCCGCGTCCGGATTTACTCAAGACCATCTCCAGACCATTCACGGCCGCAGACCGGCGGCGATGGCGCATTTGCATCCGGCGGGCAAGGTGGATGAAACCAAGCCGATGGAGGTGCTTATCGGCCTGCCTTTGCGCAATCGGGAAGCGCTGGCCGGTCTTCTCCATGATCTCTATGATCCGGCCAGTCCCTCCTGGCATCAGTACCTTACACCGGCGATGTTCACGGAGCAATTCGGCCCGTCGCCGGAGGATTATGGGGCGATCATCGCCTTTGCCAAGGCCAGCGGCTTGACCATCCGGCATACTTATTCCAACCGCACGATGTTGGGCGTCAGTGGACGGGCGGGCGAAATCGAGAAGGCATTTCATGTCCAACTGCTGACGTATCAACACCCGGCGGAAGCGCGCACTTTTTACGCGCCGGACAGGGAGCCGTCGGTGGATCTGGCGGCGCCGGTGTTGGCGATCACGGGCCTGGATGATTTTAACTTGCCGCATCCGCAGAATGTGCGGGCGGCCAGCGGGAGTCTGGCCGGGCGGATGGCCGGCTCGGCTCCGGACGGGCTTTATTGGGGGAATGATTTTCGCGCGGCTTACGTCCCCGGAACGACGCTGACCGGCGCTGGACAGACGGTGGGTTTGTTTGAGTTGGACGACTTCTACTCGTCGGATATCGCGGCGTACGAAGGCGACGCGGGCCTGCCCAATGTGCCTGTCACCCGCATGGTGGTGGATGGATTCACCAGCGGCAATCCCGGCGCCGAGGACGTGGAGGTCTCGCTGGACATCGAATTGGCGGTTGCCATGGCGCCAGGGTTGTTGGGAGTGATCGTTTACGAGGGGCCGGCGGAAGACAATGTCACGGCCCCCAATGCGGTGTTGAACTGCATGGCGACCAATAACGCGGCCAGGCAATTGAGTTCTTCGTGGGGCTTTGACATCGACTCGAACACGGTGCAGATCTTTCAGCAATTCGCCGCCCAGGGCCAATCGTTCTTTCAGGCTTCCGGCGACAGCGGCGCAGTGACGGGCGCGGTTGACCCGCCCTCGGACGACCCCTATATCACGGTGGTGGGAGGAACGACATTGACCACCAGCGGACCGGGCGGTTCATGGGTGGCGGAAACGGTGTGGAATTGGAACAGCACCGGCATTGGAACCAACGCGAGCACCGGCGGCATCAGCACCACTTACTCCATGCCTTCCTGGCAATCCAACGTCAGCATGACGCTGAACAATGGTTCGACGTCCATGCGGAACATCCCCGACGTCGCCCTGACCGCGGACAACGTGTGGGTCGTCGCCGATAATGGCCATTTGGAAGCGCTGGGCGGCACCAGTTGCGCGGCGCCGTTGTGGGCGGCATTCACCGCGCTGGTCAATGAGCAGGCCGTCTCGCGCGGCCAGAAGCCCGTCGGCTTCCTCAACCCGGCCCTCTACGCCATCGGCCGCGGCGCCGGTTATGCCGCCGCCTTCCATGACATCATCACCGGGAACAACACCAACGTCGCCAGTCCAACCAATTTCTTTGCCGTTCCCGGCTACGATCTTTGCACCGGCTGGGGCACGCCTGCCGGGAGTAATTTGATCAACGCGCTGCTTTCGCCGCCCGACCCGCTTCAGGTCTTCCCGGCGACAAACTTCACGGCCGCCGGCGCAACGGGCGGCCCGTTCAGCCCGGGGGCGCAGAACGCGGGTCTGACAAATATCGGCGCGTCTTCGCTTGATTGGGCGGCCGCCAGCACGGTTCCCTGGCTGAGTATCTCTCCTGGCGCTGGTGTGCTCGCGTCGAACGGCGCGGGCACGGTGGCGGTCTTGAGCCTTAATTCCGCCGCCGGCAGCCTTCCGCCGGGAATCCATGCCGCGACAATCTGGTTCACCAATCTGAGCGATGGATTTGCCCAAAGCCGCCAGTGGACCCTCAACGTCTCGATCACGTCTTCCGTGCCCGTGATCCTCAGCCAGCCACGGAGCCAGACGGCGCCGCCCGGAGCGTCCGCGGTTTTCACGGTGATTGCCGCGGGGCAGGAGCCACTGTCCTATCAATGGCGGGAGGACGCCACGAATCTGGCCGACGGCGGCAATATCTCCGGCTCAACCACCGCCGCATTGACAGTCAACAATGTCTCGGCGGCCGCGGCTGGAACTTATTCCGTCGTCGTGAGCAATTCCCAGGGCGTGGCTGCCAGTGCCGGCGCCGTGCTCTCGGTGGCTGCCGTTGCCGCGCCGGGCGTGGCCTTTTCCACGCTGTATTCGTTCACGGGGGCGTCCGACGGCGGCAGCCCCAACGGGCTGATGCAGGAGACCAACGGCAATTTCTATGGCGCCACCCAAAGCGGCGGCACGGATGACTCCGGCACGATCTTCGTGATGACCCCGGCCGGAGCGTTCACCAATTTGTATCTCTTCGACGACGCAGGCATCGGCGGGTTTTCCCCCGGCGCCGGGCTGACGCAGGGAGCGGACGGCAATCTCTACGGAACAACAGAGGAGGGAGGCGCCAACGGCTGGGGAATTATTTTCAAAACGACGACTAATGGCAACCTGAGCACGGTGGCAACCTTCGCGGAGGGCAACGGCGCCGTTCCCAACCAGGCGATGATTTTAGGCGCGGATGGCAATTTCTACGGCACAACCTCATCCGGCGGAGCCAACAACGAGGGTGTGGTCTTCCGTGTGACGCCCGGCGGCGCGCTGTCCGTTTTGGCATCGTTCAACTACCAGAATGGCTTCGATCCAAGCGACTTGACGCAGGGCGCGGACGGAAGTTTTTACGGGACAACTTCCGCCGGCGGGGCCAATGGCGACGGCTCCGTTTTCAACGTCACGACCAATGGAGCGATGACCAGTTTGTTTTCGTTCTCCCATACGAACGGCGGTTTTCTTCCCGCGGCGGGCTTGACGCAGGCGCCGGACGGAAACTTCCACGGAACGACTTATGAAGGCGGCGACTTCGGCGCGGGCACGGTCTTTCGGGTGTCGCCATCGGGCGCGATGACGGTTCTTTATTCGTTTACCGGCGGAACTGATGGCGGCCACCCCGCTGCCAAACTCCTTCTTGCCCCGGACGGCAATTTCTATGGGACGACCGTTTATGGCGGGGTTTGGGGCGACGGCACGGTCTTCAGAATGGCGCCCGGCTACGCGCCCTTCACCCTGGTTTCGTTCGATGGTTATGACGGCGCCAATCCCCAGGCCCCGCTCGTGCTGGGCGCGGATGGCAGTTTTTACGGCACGGCGCAAAATGGCGGCGCGGGCGGCAACGGCGTCATTTTCCGTGTCAATATCAATTCTCCCGCCGTGGAAATCACCGGCCAGCCGCAAGGCCAAAGCGTCTTTCTCGGGGCGAACGCCCTCTTCAGCGTCGCGGTGGCGGGCAATCCCCCCCTGTTCTATCAATGGTCAAGAAACGGGGCGAATTTGAACGACGGCGGCAACATTTCCGGCTCCGCCACCCGCCTGCTGACCATCAGCAACGCCGGCATCGCCGACGTCGCCGTGTACTCCGTCACCGTCAGCAACGCGGCCGGATCGACGGCGGCCAGCGACCCGGCGTTTCTCGAAGTCAACGTGTCGCCGCCGCAAATCATCGCGCCGCCGGCCAATCAGACCGCCTCGTCGGCCGCGAGCGCGGTATTCACGGTGGCCGCCGTGGGAGACCTGCCGCTGTCGTTCCAATGGCAGAGCAATCAAGTGAATTTGAGCGACGGGGCCAACGTCTCCGGCGCCACGACCAGTTCCCTGACTTTAAGCGGACTGACGCAAAGGGACAGCGCCACGTATTCCGTCATCGTGAGCAATGCCGTCGGAACAGCCGTCGCGGAGGCCACGCTGACTGTTTATGCCGTCAGCGCGCCGGGCACCGTCGCGGCTTCGCTCCATTGGTTTACAGGCGGGGCCGATGGCGGCTTTCCCAATGGCCTGACCCTGGGGGCCGATGGCATTCTCTACGGGACAACACAGACGGGAGGGACATACCACGATGGAACGGTTTTCAGCATCACGACCAACGGAGTGTTCCAGACTCTCGTGACATTAAACTATTTGACAAACGGGTCCTTTCCCCAGGCCGCGCTGGCGCAGGGGGCGGATGGAAATTTCTACGGCACGACTGAATCGGGCGGGCCGAATTCGGAGGGCACGGTGTTCCAGATGACCGCCGGCGGCGCGCTCACCACGCTGGTCCTGTTCACCAATGAGGCCAGCGCCAACCCTTATGCCGCGCTGGCGCAAGGTCCAAACGGCAACTTCTACGGCGCGACGGTGAACGCCTTCACCGGGGATGGCAACCTATTCGAAATGACGACGAATGGGACGCTCGATATTGTCTATTCGTTTACAGGCGGGCTGGACGGCAATGAGGCCGTTGGCGGCCTGGCGCAGGGCGCGGACGGCAATTTTTACGGAATGACCGCGGGCGGCGGCGCCCACGGCCACGGCGGTGTTTTCAGGATGACTCCCGCCGGCGCGCTGACCAATTTCTATTCGTTTACCGGCGGCGCCGACGGCTACAACCCCGCCGGCACGCTGGCGCAGGGCGACGACGGCAGTTTTTACGGGGTTACAAAACGCAACGTCGTCAGCGGCTTCACGTTCTACGGCACCATTTTCAAGGTCTCCACCAACGGCACACTGACGACTCTGCATACGCTCAACCCTTATATTGCCGGCGACGGCAGTTACCCATTCGCCGGATTGATTGAGGGAGCGGACGGCAATTTTTATGGCAACACGTATCTTGGCGGCGCCAGCGGTGATGGCACCGTGTTTAGAATCACCTCCGGCGGCGCGTTCGCCACTCTCCTGTCCTTTAACGGCTCCGACGACGGCGCGCAACCGGAAGCCGCGCTGGTGCAGGACGCCGCCGGCAACCTCTATGGAACGACGACTTCCGGCGGTCCGTGGGGGAAAGGTTCGATATTCAAGTTAAGCGTCACATCGGCCCCGCAAATCACTTCCCAGCCGTCCAATCAGACCGCGGCCGCGGGCGCCGAAGTGTCATTCAGCGTGGCCGTCTTCGGCGCTTCACCCTTGAGCTACCAATGGCAGAAGAACGGCGGGAATCTGGCCGATGGCGGCAACGTCTCCGGGTCCGCCGCGCGCATCCTGACCCTCAGCCCTTTGAGCGCCGACGACGCCGGCACCTACTCCGTCATCGTGCGCAACGCTCTTGGCTCGATCGAGAGCGCGGGGGCGCTCCTCGTCGTGGAAACGCCGCCCGTCTTCCAATCCGTCGCGCAAGCCGGGGGAACGCTGACCCTGACATGGAGCGCGATACCGTGTCAAACATACCAGGTGCAATCCACCGCCAGCCTGGCCCCCGCGAACTGGACCAACTTCAACAACACCCTCACCGCCAGCAACGCCGCCTTGAGCGCCTCCTGGCAGATCGGCTCCGCCTCGCAGCAGTTCTACCGCGTCGTCCTGCTGCCCTAAAAAGGAGATTCGTGTCCTATAAGATCGGTGGGCGCGAGACAGGATTTTTTGGGGCTCGCCCTCATCCTGACCTTCTCCCCCTGGGAGAAGGAAAAGCGGGCGCACGGTTCTGCTGTTGCATGGGCGTGCCCGGCCAATACAGTCGTTGGAATCTCAAGTGGACGGCCGATGATTCTCCCTCTCCTGGCCCGTCCCGTTATAGCCGCCAGGCGACGGCGGAAGGAGAGGGCAGGCGTGAGGTCGAGCCCCGAAGGATTCTTTCCTTGCCGTGGCGGTTTTTTGCCGCATCATGTGAAACATGAAATCAAAGTCGCCAATGATTGCAGCCTTGCTTCTTCTCTGTTCGACTTTATTCGCGCAGGACGATATTGGCGCCTCGACGCTGGTTAAAGTGGGCGACCCGATGCCGGCATTCAGAACAACGTCCCTTTCCGGAAAAGTGCTGTCATCGGAAGACCTGAAAGGCAAGGTCATCTTGATCCATTTCTGGGCCACCTGGTGCGGGCCATGCAAAGCGGAGCTGCCCCTGCTGCAAACCTATATTTATGAGGGGATTAAAGACCCCAATTTCGCGGTGCTGTGCGTCTCGCGCGGGGAAGCCAGGGATGTGGTGGGGAAATTCATCAGTGAAAAGGAATACACGTTCCCTGTTTATCTTGACAGCGAAACCAACACTTACAAACTGTTCGCGACGAAGTATATTCCGAGAAGCTTTGTCGTCGGTAAAGACGGGAGGGTGAAATGGGCCGGCACGGGCTTCGAGAAATCGGAGTTTGAGAAGATGGCCAAACTGATTGAGGCCGAGTTGAAAAACTGACGCAAAGAATGCCCCGGTTGTCGCGGCTCTTTATCCTCCTTCGCGCTGCGCGCTACGGCGCGACAAGTCCGCCTTTGCGCGGAGCGCTGGCCCCGTTTCCGGCCCGCTGGGTCCTGGATTAGAAAGGGGACTTAACCACGGATTTCACTGATGAACACGGATAAGGAATTCCCATCCGTGGCATCCGGGAAATCCGTGGTTAAATCTCTTCATCTGCGGGATGCGTTTTGCCTTCATCGGCTTGTGCTCTGCGAATTTGTCGGTGGAAATGAAATCATCTGAACCGTGCCTGTGTTTCCAAGGCCAACAGATTGCAGTTCCGCTTCAAACCGGCTGGCATTCATCACCTGTAAAAAGTTTACAACGACTGTGCCATCTTTGAAACGGTAATCATACCACCAATAAATACGTGGTTGCTCCGTTCCGGGTGGTGCTCCCGCCGGTATTCCTGGATTGTGGCGATATCGCATCGTCGGTTCGCCGAGCATCGCCTCGACTTGGTCGGTGTGCATGTTAGTGGTCAAGAGAGACTGGGCGACCGACAAACGCAGCCCAATTGGAGTATTAGATGCTCGCCAGGCTGCAAGCAACTCGCGCTTGCTCTGCCCGCCGTTTGCACTCGGAATAGTGGGGGTCTCTGAGCATGAGACGAGCGTCGTGGTGCCAACTGCGAGGACTCCCAGAAACTGCCAAAGATGTGAAGTTGCGGTCATGGTGGGGCGAGTCGGTCTAACGAAAAAAGCTGAGCCACCGCCGATTCGTGACTTTCGCCAACCGCAGCTTCTCGGATTACTGATAGCGCCATCCGCCTTCGGTCCGAAGCTACGGTCGGCCAGGACGGCGGTTGGCGCCGGCGACTTGTTAGGCCACATGGTCATAGTTAGCCACAACCAATAAAATAACCCATCATAAATGTCCCCTGACTCTGCGCTGCCTTCCGGTGCTCTAACTCCTCGGCTTCAAGCTTGGCTCGTATCTTCTGCTGCTCTGCTGTGTGCTCGGCTGCATTCTTGTCCAGCACCTCAATCTCCGCCAGACTAAATAACAACTCCGGCGGCAACTCTGCTCCACAATAGCCGCAAGTCTTGAGGCGTCGGTTGTAAATCACTCGACTACACTTTGGACAATGATAACTCATAAGGCGTAATGTGCCCAACGAAAAAAGCTGAGCCACAGCCCGAACAAATCATGGCGAACCAATCCGCTCAAACGCAAACCCAAAGCGGTATCGGTTGTTGGCTCCGGAAACTTGTTAGGCGGATGGTTACTTTTTCTTCGCCTCGACTCTGCGTATAAACTCATCTTTGAATGCCTTCGTAAATTTTGCGGCTGTCTCTTTGCGAATGGGGATTCGCTCCAACTGTTTGAGAACCTCCTTGTCACCAGCCTCTGAATCGTCGCTGATGTGTTCAACCTTGCTGGCGACATCTCTCAAGAGGGCAGCCGTCTCTTTGTTTGTCTTTTTCATAAAATCAAAAGTGCGCGAATCCGCCTAACAATCAATATACAACAGGTTGTTTGTATATTAAAATGGCCAAATGAGTACCGACGATGCGGCGCGGCGGCTTACGGAAGTGGTTCGACGCAAACACCTTGCGTTCGCGACCGGGCGCACTTACCGCGCCTGGCTCAGGCGATACCGCGACTTCCTCAAAGGGCTGCCCTTGCATTTGCCAAGTGAACATAAACTGGAACGGTTTCTGACCGTCCCGGCCCGCTAGGATGCCGCTGCCACCACCCAAAATCAAGCCTTTAATGCGAAAGCGCATGACAAAAATCTTTACCTTCCTGGTAGGGCAGAGCTGCAGATGGAACTGGATAGTCGATGCACAAGTGAACAAATTATTGGGCAGACGCTTGCGCGCGGGCTTTGCGGGCTGCTCCGCCCTGAATTCTGGGGCGGCGCAGCAGCACCGCCCTACCGACGGATGATGATTTTTGTCATGCGCCCTCCTAATGCGATTATCTTTTTCCCAGCGCAGTCTGGGGAAAAGTGTATAATGCACCTCAGAGAAGTCTTCGTTTATAGCAAAGTTTTTTCTCTGCGGGTTTGCATGAGCGAATCCCCGGGGCAAGGGGACTCTGGTTGCGGCTTTCCGTGCTGCGGCTTCGGGATATTATCGGGAATGGATAGACTTGTTTTTCAATGGCCGCTGAGTTGCTGCAGACCGCGCGATGCATTGAAACGTTGGATTGTCAACGAAGTCAAGTTGGTCATGTTCCCTCCAGCGGCACGACGCAAGGCCGCCAGAGGATTCATGCCAGGGGACACGGTTTCGCATTGCACATGCATGGTAAAGAGCGTCTGTCCTGTCTTTGGGTCCTTGAAATCCCATTGAATGCCCAAGGCGACTCCACCGTGTTCCGCGAGGTCTGAACTGGTGACCCGCGGAACAAGGAGAAGTCTGGCTTCGGGGCGGGAACTCTGGCTGTCGAGCACTTGCGCGTCTCCAAAGACCGAACGGGCAACGAAACTGGCGTATTTCTGCAAGGCGGGTCCGAAGTCCGCGTGATAGTTCCAACCATGCACGGAGTGCTGGTAACTGGCGAATTCCTGGCTCAGACTCAGGGCCACGGGACACGGCAGGGTCGGGGCCGCAGTGGAACCGGTTTCATAGATGATTGGGACTGTAAATGCCCAACCCGTGCAGGCCGCCAGCATCAAAAAGGTCAGGGTCAGGATGGCAACGTGGCGATGATGGATGGATCTTTTCATACGAAACATGTTCCTGGGTGATTAAGGCTTGCTGCCTTCGAGGGAGGAGGGAAAGACCGCTTCAACTACCTCGTTGGCCATGAACTCCGAACTTCGGCGCATGACCGGGGGCGCGCGCCTCTCACGCACCGAAGCCAGCAGGTTGCCGGAGCGGGCATCGTAAAACTTCACGTCCAACGACAGGAGATACCAATAAGTGTCCCAGAACCAATGGTCTTGAATGAGCACTTTGCAGTCCGTGTCGGTTGGCATGGCCGAAATCAACCCGGAAGCAGCCGGAAAACCGTGATCTGTCAGCGCCCGCTCCACCGCATGAAGGCTGCGCAGATGTCTATCGTCCTGCCTGCCAGCCTCTTCCTCATGGGCCACGTAAAACTTCCTCATCCCGTTCATATTGACAGTCGGCGGTTGAGCGGAGAGGTCGGGTCTTGGAACGAACACCCGGGTCGCGCAACCGGGAGCCAGGCAAACCAACAAGGCCGCAACCAACAACGGGCGGAACAGTGGCTTTCGGCCTTGAGATTCCACGGTTGGCGGACGTTTTGCATCGAGGTTATTCATAGGATTGCCTTGCTTCAGCGTGAATACCATAGTCTGCGGCTGATTGTGGGCTGATTCGGGGTTTTCGCAAGTCTTTTTTTGACAATTCTGCAATTCAGACAGTGGGGGAAGGGAAAGAGCGGGCGGGTGCCGCTTCTGGTGGGCGGATGGATCTTGTCGGGGCGGTCCGCGCCATGAATTGGTGGGCCTTGCCCAAGGTCGGATGCGGCCAG
>Ga0224555_1005610_pt1 | contig 10329 bp, 10 predicted proteins | sample 714S23034metaG_FD_180687 | JGI IMG/M metagenome (GOLD analysis project Ga0224555, IMG submission 180687) | Peat soil microbial communities from Stordalen Mire, Sweden - 717 S2 30-34 | ecosystem: Environmental > Terrestrial > Soil > Wetlands > Peat | place: Sweden: Norrbotten County, Stordalen...
CCGCTTCGAGCACAACTTCGGTGACAATTGAGGCTCCAGTGGCTGCGCCCAAGCCAACGACCAGCGAACTGTGCCCGGTCCACTTCGATAGGGACCCTCGGCGGCCCACTCGCGTGGACAACGAAGCCAAAGCCTGCCTGGATGAGATCGCGGTGATCCTACAGGGCAACTGGAGTGCCACTCTCGTCCTGGTTGGGAACTCCGCCGGCGGCGAAAAAGACGGCGAGAAACTCGCCGCTGAGCGTGCGGTGAACACAAAGGCCTATCTGGTCAGCGAAAAGGGAATCGATTCCTCCCGGATTACCGTTTACACAGGCACTCAAGACGAAAAGGTCGTCACTACCACCCTGGTTCCGGAAGATGCGACATTCGATGCTACGGGCGACACTCCAGTGAAGTAGCGCGCACTCGAGGGGCATACGGCCGCTGGTTCAATGCAACTTCGGAAGTAGTGATCTCCGACCCACGGATCAACGAAGTGATCGGCGGCCCGGGGCTATCTTGTACCAGTGGAAGTGAGAGAGGCTGGTAGGGGAAGAGCTTGGCGTGGCACGAGGGAAGACGCATTCACCGGAGCAGATCGTTGAGTCTGTTGCGGCTAGTTGAAGTGGCTGTGGTGAATGGCAAGACAACGTCGGCAGCTTGTCGAGAAGGCGGAATCAACGAGCAGCACGATTGAAGACTTCTTCGTGGTTCTGAGATTCCCTGTCTAATGTCCAAACTGAGCGGACATCAAGCCAGCCAATAGGAGGACCGATGCCAGGCGAAATGGCCCAATCGCAGCATCGTTCGACAGCACCCTATTGATTGGCGGCCCTTGCTCGTTTCAGGAATTGATCAAGTTGATTGCAATCGGCCCCACCGAGAGGCGAAAGCTGTCCGCGGCCCATCTTTCGGGCGTCTTGCAGGACAAACTCCAGCCCTACGCCGTCGTTGCCCCAGCGTACGGCTCGCGTTTGGACGGTGATTGAACTCACGTTTGGCGGTTCCAAGCTATTTGCCATTGTGAGCGTCATCCGGATCAGTGTGCCCGGAGACCAACGCTCTTGGTTCACTATGTACAATCCAGTCGCACTGATATCCCGGATCGTGTGCGCCTTCGGAGGGCCGCCAGTCCAGTAGTGTGCTGAGAGACCAGGCGCTGGCTCCCGTGGAGCTTTCCTTGGGTCAGGAGGGTCAGGGGACCACCAACGCTGCAGCCAGTTTTTGGGCGGTCTGTTGCCTCTCGTCTCTCGTTCGTTTAAGCCGGCCTCATGGATCTGCAGAGACTTTGGAATCACCCCCGAGAAAGACTCCTCAGGCTGCAGCAGGTCGGATCCCCCTTTCGGCAGGATTCCGAAACCGCCATTACATTGCGACTCCTGTGCAAAGCGAGTAACTCCCGGGACGCTATCCTGTAAGGCGCCGGAAACGGCACTTGCACTGGAAAGCCGCTTCAAACGCCACTGTATCTCCCCGGCCACACAAAGGATCAACTCATCGCCAAGTTGAGTCTGGGAAGCGTAGATCGAGTGGGCCGGCAATGCCAGAACACTCGAAGCAGGCGGACTGGAGGGAGAAACTCTGTTAACGGGAGCGGACTCGACAATGTCGACGACCTTGGAACTCTTGTCGAGATAGACCAAGTCGAGTGGACCATGTAAGCTCGTGGATTCAAACTCTCGAACGGGCGCCATCCAAAGGCCGGAGCCAGAATTGGGTTGAAGAATCGGCATCCAATCGTCGAGGCTCGCATAGGAAAAGTCTCCGGCGATAACGTTTGAGCCGAGCAAACATCTCCTTGTTTGGTTGTACGCACAATGTTGTTGTGATTCCACGCAACCTCCCAGTTCTATTGAGCTTCGGACAACGAAGTCTTCGCTTTTGACTCCCCATCACTAGCTCAGCCAGGCAGAGATTATTCTTTGTTTCGGGTACTTCGAGACCTCGCTTCGCGCCCCAACAAAGACTCCCCTTTTTCTCGTCGATCAAAAGTTCATCACGTTAGCAAAGGAATATACCGAATTTGAACGAGAGAGTCCGAGCACTTTTGACCATAAGTGACATTAAGCGCTATGGGTTTCACCTTTATGTGCGGTGACTTAACCATATCGTAGCTAACTTATTCAGGCAACGTCATCGGTTAGATGCTTCTGCAATCCATGGACAACTAATTACGCAAGGTGGACGCCTAAGCAACTACTTACTCGATTGTCTGTCTTCGCAAACGCAGCGGCCTTCTCTCTCCGGCTCGATGGGTGTCTTCTCAGTGCCTATTTTGAGTGATAAAACCCATAAGTGGCTAACACCTACGATGCAGATTGTGCAAAAGTGCACATACATCATTCTGGACCTTGGAAATGATGGCAAGTGTGATCATTAAGTGGCTTCGGACGATCAAGGCGGACGGGTTTAGCGCGCTTCGTGATGCAGCATGTTCGACACCACCACGGAGTATGAATTGGCAAGACCGTCCGTGCATGTTGGGGTCTTCAGTGTGAATCTTCGCCGCTCATCCCGCCGCATTTCGCGAACAGGGAGGAGAACAATGCCAGGGGACATTACAGGGAGTGCGGCGATCTACCCAAAGCAACAGTGGCAGGAAGCGACCCCGTTGTCAGCGGTGATCGGCGCGCACGTTGCGCCCGAGGATGCTGAGAAACATTTGGTGTTGATGGAGGCGCGCTATCGCGGGCTTCTTGAGGCGGCTCCAGATGCGATGGTCGTTGTGAATCAACATGGCGAGATCGTGCTGCTAAATGCTCAAGCGGAGAATCAATTCGGATACAGTCGCGATGAGCGCTTAGGGCAGAAGGTAATGAAGCTGATTCCGGAGGGCTTCGCGGAGCGGCTGATTGCCGATGAGACTCGTACTGCGGCTGAAGCGCTGGCACAGGAGATCGGCACCGGAATTGAGCTTATAGGTCGCCGCAAAGATGGGAGCGAATTTCCAATCGAAATCATGCTAAGCCCGCTTGAGAACGCCGATGGAATCCTGGTGACCGCAGCAATTCGTAACATCACTTCCCGCAAGATCGCGGAACAACACCTGGTCCGGATGGAACGCAGATACCGTGGCCTTCTGGAGGCAGCTCCGGACGCGATGGTCGTTGTGAATCAACACGGCGAGATCGTACTGCTGAACGCACAGGCAGAGCATCAGTTCGGATACCGTCGCAACGAACTCCTGGGCCAGAAAGTGAAGAGTCTCATTCCGGAAGGCTTCGCGGAGCGCCTAATTGCCGATGAAACCCGCACCGCAGCAGAGGCACTGGCACAGCAGATCGGGACTGGAATCGAGCTCCTGGGGCGGCGTAAGGATGGAAGCGAATTCCCAATTGAGATTATGCTTAGCCCACTGGAAAGCACCGAAGGGGTGCTCGTGACAGCAGCAATTCGCGACATATCAGCCCGCAAGATCGCAGAGAGGCACTTAGTTCAAATGGAAGGCAGATACCGCGGGCTTCTTGAGGCGGCGCCGGATGCGATGGTTGTGGTGAATGATTGCGGGGGATCGTCTTAGTCAACAGTCAGGCAGAGAATCAGTTCGGATATCGCCGGGATGAGCTCATAGGCCAAAAGGTGAAGAGGATAATCCGGGAGGGCTTTGCCGAGCGGCTGATCGCTGACGGCGCCCGCACAGCGGCTGATGCGCTGGCGCAGCAGATCGGTACTGGAATTGAGCTTATTGGACTGCGCAAGGATGGTACAGAGTTTCCAATCGAGATGATGCTGAGCCCGCTGGAAAGTGCCGAAGGGACTCTGGTGACGGCGGCGATCCGTAACATTACGATTCGCAAAGTGGCGGAATATCACCTGATCCAGATGGAAGGAAGATATCGTGGGCTTCTAGAGGCGGCGCCTGATGGAATGGTGGTGGTGAACCAGAGCGGAAGGATCGTTCTGCTCAATGCTCAGGCAGCGAAGCTGTTCGGGTATCAGGGTGATGAACTCCTGGGCCAGAAGATAGTCAGGATCATTCCGGAGGGTTTCGCGGAACGCCTGATCGCCGATGGAACCCGCACCTCGGCCGAAGCGTTGGCGCAGCAGATCGGTACTGGAATTGAGCTTCGCGGGCAGCGGAAAGACGGAAGCCGTTTCCCCATTGAGATCATGCTTAGCCCGCTGGAGAGCGGCGAAGGAATCCTCGTGACGGCGGCGATCCGCGACATCACGATCCGCAAAGACGCCGAAGCTCATCTTGTGGAGAAGGTGCAGGAGTTAAACCGCTCGAATGAAGAGCTAGAACAGTTCGCCTACATTGCCTCTCACGATTTACAGGAACCGCTGCGAATGGTGGCGAGTTATACGCAACTTTTATCCAGGCGTTACACGGGAAGGCTGGGCTCCGATGCCGACGAATTCATCGAATTCGCAGTGGACGGCGCCAACCGCATGCAGGAATTGATCCAGGATCTTCTTACCTATTCGCGCGTCGACAAAAAGGGACATGAAGTGTCTGAAATCCCAAGTGACAGGGCACTGCACCTGGCTCTGGTTAATCTACGCAACGCCATTGCGGATAGTGGCGCCCTCGTGACGCACAGCGCCATGCCTCAAGTGAAGGCGAACGAGATTCAATTGACTCAGTTATTCCAGAACCTTATTGGCAACGCAATCAAGTACCAAGGCCCCGGAGTCCCTCATATACACATTTCAGCTGTCGAGGACGGCGAGTCGAGATGGGTATTCTCGGTCCAGGACAACGGGCTCGGAATCGAGTCACAGTTCTTCGAAAGAATATTCAGGATGTTCCAACGGCTGCATAAGCGAGACGAATTCGAAGGAACCGGAATGGGCTTGGCCATCTGCAAGAAGATTGTCGAGTGCCATGGAGGCAACATCTCAGTCGAGTCGACACCAGGGCTGGGATCCACGTTTCGCTTTACATTGGCAGCGATTGACCGGGAATCATGACGGTCAAAGGAGAACAAGAAATGCCGATAGAGGTTCTTTTGGTCGAAGATAGTCCAGGGGACGTCCGGCTGACGCAAGAAACGTTCCGCGAGGCGAACAGACTCATCCGTTTGCACGTGGCGTGCGACGGTTTAGAAGCTATGGCTTTTTTGAGGCATGAAGCCTCGTACGTAAATGCCCCTCGGCCAGATCTCATTCTGCTGGATCTGAATTTGCCCAAGATGGACGGTCGCGAGGTTCTTTCCCATATTAAGAGCGATGAGAGCCTGAAAACCATTCCTACGATCATCCTGACCACATCCACCGCGGAGGAAGACATCCTCAGGAGTTACCAGCTTCAAGCGAACTGTTATCTGAGCAAGCCGGTACAGTTGGACGAATTTGAAGCTGTTGTTAAAAGCATCAACGACTTCTGGCTGACCGGGGCCAAGCTGCCCCGGCGGAGGTAAGGAGAATGAACAGACGACAGATCAAAATCATGCTCCTGATTGAAGACAACCCAGGCGACGCCCGCTTGATCCAGGAGATGTTCAAGGAGCAATGCTCTCAAAACGTCGAACTGAAGCATGTCGAGTGCATGGAGGATGCTGAGAAGTTTCTTGCAGTCTGTTCGGTTGACATTATCCTGCTCGACTTGGGCTTGCCCGATGTGCAAGGCCTGGAAGCGGTGCGAAGAGCGCGCGCGGCCGCACCAAATATTCCGCTTGTCGTGCTATCGGGCCTCGACGACGAGTCCATGGCGATGCAGGCCATGCAAGAAGGCGCTCAAGACTACCTCATCAAGGGCCAGATCGAGCCGCGCGAGCTGGTGCGAGCCCTGCGCTATGCCGTGGAGCGCAAGATTATCGAAGAAACCCTCTTCGCGGAAAAGGAGCGCGCCCAGGTGACGCTGGACAGCATTGGTGACGCCGTCATGTGCACTGACGTTTCAGGAAACATCACGTTCCTCAATAGCGTCGCGGAGAAGATGACGGGCTGGCCCTTGCGAGAAGTCAGCGGTCGGTCCATGGCCGAGGTATTACGCATCTTGAACGCCGACACCCGCAAACTGGTTCCAAATCCAATGGTTTTGGCCACCCTGCAAAATCGGGCAAGGAATCTGCCGTCAAACAGTGTACTCATCAGGCGTGACGGAACGGAGATGTATATCGAGGATTCTGTTGCCCCAATCCATGATCATGAAGGACAGGTCGTGGGTTCGGTGCTGATCTTTCGCGATGTGAGCGCCGCGCGGGAAATGGCGAACCAAATTGCCCACCTGGCCGAACACGACTTTCTGACCGGATTGCCCAATCGATTGCTTCTGAACGATCGGATTGGCCAGGCAATCGCCCTGGCGCAGCGAAACAAGGCTAAGATCGCGGTGCTCTACATGGACGTGGATGGCTTTAAGCACATCAACGATTCCCTGGGACACCCTGCCGGCGACCGGCTCTTACAATGCATCGCAAATCGTCTGCGGGATTGTGTCCGCGCTCCAGACACTGTAAGCCGACAGGGAGGCGATGAGTTTCTTATTCTTCTTCAGGGAGTGAAGGTTCCCGAAGATGCAGGCATTGCGGCGAAGAGACTGCTGAAGACTCTGTCAGAGACCTATTTCATGGGCCAGCACAATCTCCACATCACAGCGAGCATTGGCCTGAGCATCTATCCCGATGACGGCCTGGACGCAGAGACGCTCATCAAAAACGCGGACACTGCGATGTACCAGGCAAAGGAAAACGGGCGCCAGAGCTTCCAATTTTTCAAGCCGGAAATGACTGTACGCGCCGTCGAGCGTCAGTCTATCGAAGAGGATCTTCGGTGTGCTATGGAACGAAAGGAATTCACGCTTCACTATCAGCCAAAATTCAATCTGGTGACGGGCGCAATCACTGGCGCGGAAGCACTGCTTCGGTGGACACACCCTATGCGAGGGTCAGTCTCTCCTGCGCAATTCATTCCGATTGCAGAAGACTCCGGACTGATTGTGCCGATCGGAGCCTGGGTCGTCCGCGAGGCTTGTACCCAGGCACAGGCATGGTTAGCAGCTGGCCTACCGATAGAGTCCATTGCCGTGAATGTGTCCGCAATCGAATTTCGAAACGAAGACTTCCTGGAGAACCTTTTTGCGATCCTTTGCGATACGGGCCTGGATCCAAAATATCTTGAGTTGGAGGTCACCGAGAGCGTCTTAATGAAGAATGCCGAACTCGCGTCCACCATCCTCCAAACCCTGCGCGGAAGAGGAGTGCGGGTGGCAATCGATGATTTCGGCACAGGTTACTCCAGCCTGAGTTATCTTAGAAAGTTTCCTCTCGACGCACTCAAAATCGACCAGTCTTTCGTTCGCCAGATCGCCGACGCCCCTTACGGAGCCACCATCGTAACCGCGATTATCAGCATGGGCCGAAGCCTTCACCTGAGGGTCATTGCCGAAGGTGTTGAAACTGTTGAGGAATTGGCATTTCTCAAGGGCCAACAATGCGATGAGGCGCAAGGGTACAGGTTCAGCCGTCCAATCCCGGCAAAGCCGTTTGGCGCATTGCTCAAAGCTGAGCGAAGCCATCGCAAAGCTCAGGCCAGAGAGCTCCCTGGAAATAGGGTTGCCGATAAAGGCCTTTTGCGACCAACTAATTTCACGCATGAGGTTAAGGACCGAAGACAATTTGATCGCGAAAGACTCAAGCTGATTGCTCGCGAGGGATACGCTGCAGAGGTTGCATCTTGAGGCATATTCAGAAGGGCTGTGGGTCGGCCGCGGTTTGCAGGGCCAGCGCAGGCCTCGTTGAGGGATGCGCGCCTAATGGGCCACGTTCTTTGTGGCGCTACAGCAGGCTTCGGAGGTCGCAATGAATGGGTCCATTCTGATGTCCAGCGGAAACGCGCTACTAGTGGCAATTCCTGTTGTCGTATGTGCGGTGTCTTATGTGTTCCGGTTGGATGAATTGCCCACCAAGATCAGGGAGGATTCCAGCCGGCCACGGCTAATGTGGGGAACGGACGAAGACGGAGAGCCCATTTTAAGCGATCCAGGCGGCAGGGTCGTGAGGAAGCGACCGCCGCGCAAATTACTGGATATGGATGATTCAGCACAGTCTCAAGCGCACAGAGATTGAGCATGTTTCAAGAGCAACGTGGCGCAAGGCATCATCTTTTGAATTCACGAACGAAAAAGATGGGGTGGTGCCAGGGAAATTCCAGGACAGGAGGAGCGCATGGCAGAACAATGTTTCAAGAAAGTGGATCCTAAGTCTACCGTTTGCGGGGTGCACTACGTGCCGCTCGTACAAGATCGGGTTCCAATCGATCAATTCGCCCCACATGTGGGCCAAATTGTCTGCCTTAGGTGCCCCGTTAGCCGGGACGTAGTGCAAGAAGCACCGGGCTTTTGGAAGCAAGAACCAATCTGACCCACAACCCTCTTTGGACGCAGCGGTAGCAATATGGCACCCCATCCCAGACCTCCGATGTCCCCGATACGGGCGAACTGTCCGTGGTGCTGATCGGCCCAGACGATAACTGCCGCAGAGCCGTTGCCGAAGCCCTTTCTGGACCGCTGCCTGCACGGGGGAGTTGGAGCAAACAGCGGCAACCCGCCCGCAATGGGGTACTCATTGGGGAATGCGCTGTCTAACGCCTCTGGTGCCTCACCAGGATTGCGATCTTCTGTTGAACCAGGCTGCGCCTCGTCAGAATTCCGGCCTGCTCTGAGGCGACTTAGGCGAGCATACCGTTCGCGCATAGATTCTTGTTGGAGTCAAAGCCACTTTCATAAACACCTTCCGACGGGTGGGACAACTAAAGCTGCTCGCATGAGGCCAGGAGACTGTCCACAAATCGGCAGGTAGCGGCTCTGCCAGTGCCGGGTGCTGTCTCCTTTCACAGCTGCGCTGCAAAGCGTTCCCGCCGCCTTCCGATCCATTGCAAGGTGCCCCAAGGGCGCTGGACGGGGGAACAGGCCGCGCGCAGCGTATGCGCGGATGGTGCTTCAGGAGATTCGGACCCCTTAAACCTGCCAACATGACGAAACTGAAAACCGAGATTTGTCCTGGTGAACGCCCTGGCATCAATACGGCAGTCTGAGATTTAAATCGAGGCCAGAAGGCGACGACAGGCCAGCGGCCAGGGGCGTCCCAACACGTTCCCATTTCCTCTAGGGAACCACTTGGAATGAGGAGCCAGATGATCTCTCTGCGAGATTCAGCAAATAAAGAGTGGGCCAGAGTGCATATCTACCTTCGGCCCGATGGCACACCGGGCGGATCAGGAAAGCCAGACACAAAGATCGTGAGAGAGGGCAACGTACTTTACATGCAGGAGAGAAAGCATTCCTCGGTATAATTTCGGCCATCATGGCCAAGCATCTTTACGTTGTCGTGGACTGCAAAACAGAGGGCTGCAAGAAGGTATGCGCCGTAAAATACCACGGCGTTGATGTGGGGCAGGTTGAGATCGGAGAGCTGGCTCCTACTGGTTCCGAGTACCAGTGCGGATTATGCGGCCAGACTCATCGCTACGAGATGACTGAGAAGCGGATGGAGGTTTTTGACTTTCCACCACCAACGGGATGGATAAACGGATGGGAGCCCTAGTCTCGTCCACTTTGACCATTCGCCCAGAGAACAGTTCATTCATGCCGGACAGCATAGCAAAGTCAATTATCTGCCTTACCGTAGCAGTCAGCGATCAGAGCCGTATTCGCTTCCCTCTCCTGCTTCTCCAGCAGGTCCACCATTTGCTGCAATACATGGCTTTCTCTAAACGACTCGACCCAGCGGCGGGTGATTTCCGACCTCTGCTCTTTAGTCAAGGATTCGGTCTTGAATTGACTATGCAGGGATGCACAACACAGGTGGCGTTGCGCCACCTGTGCCTTTAAGGAATGAATCTTTAAGCTGCGGAACACCGATTCCAAGGCCCACCTCCAGCTAATGCACGCCGGGCCTCAGCCACAGGTCGGTAGCAACGCCCTCTCTCTGGCGTATCGTCTACCTGAGGGCGCCCATTGAAGAGAACTGTACCGGCGTTTGGGACAGTTCCGTCTGATCTAAATCGCACACGGGATGCGGCAAAGTGCTCGCCGACGCAGCCGTGCTGTGACACGCATCGCAGGAAGAGCGTTTCCGCCCCACGTTCATTAGTCAGCCAAGTATATTATTGCCAATCTTAATTGTTTAGTTTGTTTAGCTTATAGAGAGAAGTGCCCCGCATTTTTGACCATTCCTGCGCGTTTCTTGCACCATCATTACCGGTACCAGACTGGTCACCCCAGAGTGAGCAAAAGAGAACAGTTCTGCTGCGTGGGCTTTGAGATTCTTCGATCAGTTTCGTCTGGGAAGGTTCTGGGAGCATGTCCCGCGCGCAGTTGAAAGTGGCGGGCGGCGGTTGGGTTGATGATACTACGCTGCAACTTGCCCAGCGGCAGGCTGAGCGTCGTTGAGGATTGCCTCC
>Ga0224555_1005611_pt1 | contig 10327 bp, 9 predicted proteins | sample 714S23034metaG_FD_180687 | JGI IMG/M metagenome (GOLD analysis project Ga0224555, IMG submission 180687) | Peat soil microbial communities from Stordalen Mire, Sweden - 717 S2 30-34 | ecosystem: Environmental > Terrestrial > Soil > Wetlands > Peat | place: Sweden: Norrbotten County, Stordalen...
TGCGGCACGTCACCACGCCCTGGCCGTATTGCCCGCCGAACACGAATGCCCCCTTGATCATCCCGGGAACCACCGCGACGCAGGTCGCCTGTTGCAGGATGTTCATGGGAATGCTGCTGTCCTTGGCGCCCATAATCTGGTCCAAAACCACCTTGGCGGCATCGATGCGGTCCTGCAGATCCACTCGCGAGGATGCTGCAAACGCTGTGCCGCTCAGCAACAACCCGGCGCAAATCGACGAAATAATCTTCTTCATTTCCCGTTTCCTTTCCAATCCACGGCCTCTGGGGAGCGTGGAAGCCTGAGTTCTGCATTCCTTGAAACATCACATTCCGATGGGGCTGTCACCCTGCATGCCCGCTTCGAACGCGCCGTACTCCTCTCGCGCACAGCATCGGAACATCCTGAATCAGCCTATCGCAACTGCCCATGACAAAAAAACCGCGCCCGCCACGGGCAGACTCAATCTTGAAACCCGGGCTTCATCTTGAAGTCTGGACTTCAGCACTACTCATTGAAATGCGCGCGCTTGGGCAACGCGCGCGCAGGCCAAGTGCGGCAGGCCGCTCCTCGGGAGCAACCTCGAATAGCCTTGTTGCTCTTGATCAGATGCAGAAATGGCCTGCCGGGATGGATGTTGGGGGAGGGCTGAAGAAGACACCACAGATATGTTCCCTTGTGGAAATCCACAAGAAAGAAAAAAGAGGAGTTCCAAGGCCTCATGGAAACATGCTGCCTTGGAACTCCTTTCCCCAGATCTGCGTTGTTTCTATACACATCTTGTAGAAAAGGTCTTTTTTGCACAAGAGTACTTGAAGACCTTGGCGTTAAGTAACCGTTGATATTGCTTAATCAGTTAATAGACTGCGACCCCGCTCGCCCTCCATCCGGCCTTCATTCCTCTACGGCAACTGAAAAAAGACTCCGCGCCGAAATCGACAATTTAATGCGGTTATCTGCGCCTGTTTTGCGCATTAATCGAGCCAAATGGGCGCGGACTGTGCGCTCTTCGATGCCCAGTTCCGACGCGATCTCGCGGTTGGAGTGTGCCTTCAGAATCAGCTCAAGAACCTGCCTTTCGCGAGCCGTGAGTTGAGGCGCTCTCTCTAAGGGCTCCGTCTGTAGAGGCGCCATCGGTGGCGGCGGTATCTGCGCAGGCCTGATCTGTGCAGGACCTATAACGGCCTCCCTGGCGTCGGGGCTCTCCAGCAAACGGTCAATCAGTTTCGACAGCAGCCGCCGCGGCGCCCATATCGAACCTTCCGTCACCTGCTCAATCGCAGTGAGCACCGCCTCCGGCCCTGCCTCATGGTCCAGGTACGCCCGGGCCCCGGCGGCGATTGCGTTCAGGGCCAGGTCGTCGTTTCCGCCCGGTCCAATCACGATCAACTTGATGTCGGGGCGCGCGCGGCGAATGGTGTCCAAAGTCTCGAGTCCGAAAGTGGAAATATGCAGATCCACAACCAGGTATTGGAGTGACTCGGCCTCCAGCAATTCCGTCATGCTCCCGATGATCGGGAGCAGTTGGCCATGGACAACCTGGACAGCTTGCTCAAAGACGCTGGTCAGCCCCGCAAGACGTATTGGCTCGTCGGCAACTAACCCGATACGGATTGGGCTGGTATTCCGATTCCCGGAATTGCGATTCCCAGTATCGCGATTAGCAGTATCGCGATTCCCCGGCTTACGAATCGAAGACATCTTCTTCCCCAAGGCAAAAAAAATGCAAGAGAGCCGAACCTGCTGCGGCGATGGAAAGCGTTTGTCCCCTTTCTCATGCCGCCGGTGTTCTTTTTTCAACCACCCCGATCGCAAGGCGTGCGCCAACCTAAAGCTTGGGAAGCACAATCCCTTGTTGATTTTGATATTTGCCTTTGCGATCCGCATAGCTGACCTCGCAGGCCTCATCGGAGCGGAAAAACAAAATCTGGCACAGCCCTTCGTTGGCGTAAACCTTGGCCGGCAGTGGAGTTGTATTTGAAATCTCGAGGGTCACAAATCCCTCCCATTCCGGCTCGAACGGCGTTACGTTCACTATGATTCCGCAACGCGCGTAGGTCGACTTGCCAACGCAGATCGTCAATACATCGCGGGGAATTCGAAAATACTCGACTGACCGCGCCAACGCAAACGAGTTGGGCGGAATAATCACCGATTCTGCCTGCACCGAAACAAACGAACGCTCGTCGAACGACTTCGGATCGATGATGGCGCTATTTACATTCGTAAATATCTTGAACTCGTCGGAAACCCGCAAATCGTATCCATAGGAGGAAAGTCCGTAGGAGATTACGCCCGTGGCCACCTGCTTTTCGCTGAATGGCTCAATCATGCGATGGTTGATGGCCTGTTCCCTGATCCAACGATCGCTCTGAATCGACATGCCTCTCCCGTCCCGGCGTCTAACTCTCTCAAGGGGAAAAATGGCCCGAGTTCTGATTTGTAATTTCATCTTACGAAAACTGTAGCCACATTGACAATCGAATTATCCCCAGGAATCGCTCCTGCTGTGCAAATCTACCCAGCCCTTTTGCGAGCCCGGCAATCGGTCCTCGACGATACAACCTGCTTTTCCTCAGCTCAAAATCCAATGCGTTATCATTCTGCTGTTCCATATTCGAAGCAAAATCTGTAGCATCTCCACTGTAAGTCGTAGTAAAGTCAATACCAGTCGCGCCAGCGAGGATACCCCTTTGATTAAACAGGACATCGTCCATCACGTTATCGAGCGCACGGGCCTGCCGCGCACCAAGGCGGAAGCTGCGGTGGATACGGTCTTCGAGGGCCTTAAGCAAGCTCTGACAGCCGGCGAGCGCATCGAACTGCGCGGGTTTGGCGTTTTCAGCGTCCGCGCCCGCAAAACCGGCATCGGCCGCAATCCACGAACCGGCACCGAGGTCAGCATCGCTCCCGGCAAGGCCGTGCGCTTCAAGCCCGGCAAGGAATTGCACGTGCTCGAGAATGGCGCTGCGCCCCACTCCTGAAGCCGCGCCGCCAATAGCAGTTCGCATGTGCCCTGGGCAACTTGTTCCGGTCCGCCTGTTTCGACTCTTTTGCGGCGGGTTGCCTGGCCATGCGGGCTCCCTACGTTCCCACCCCAAGGGACGGTGTATCTTTCCTCAGCCTCACTTGAAATCCACGAGGAGTCTGGTGCGCTCAACCTTTCGGGAGTATGGCCTGCCCGCGCTGCTGCTCGCCGCCAGCGTGGTCACCACCACGGCCAACGGCGCACGCTTCATGCAGAACTTCCTCGCAGGCATGCCTCCGGTGGTGCGCGATGCCGACCTCTGGCCCTGGGCTTGGCTCTCCGATCATCCCGATCTCTACATCACGGGCTGGGCTTTTTCATTCTCCCTGCTGGGAATTCTGCTCATCCACGAGTTCGGCCACTACTTCGCCTGCCGCGCGCACCGCATCGATGCCACGCTTCCCTGGTTACTTCCCGCCCCCACCCTTAGCGGCACGGCGGGAGCCGTCATTCGCATCCGTTCCCGCATCACCAACCTCAATGCGCTTATGGATGTGGGCATTTACGGTCCTCTCTCCGGCTACATCGCGTCCATGCTGGCGATTGCAGCCGGCTTTGCCCTCAGCACACAGGCCGCGCCCAACGCGCCGCCGGCTATCGTGCGTTTTGGCGGCGAACCACTCACCATCCGCTTGCTCCACGCGCTGCTCTTGCGCTGGGACCCCCAGATTCCTCCCTTCGACCGGATCACCCCGCACCCGGTGCTCATCGCCGGATGGATCGGCCTCTTCATCACTTCCCTGAATCTGATCCCCGCGGGCCAACTCGATGGCGGCCACATCCTCTACGCCATCTCTCCCCGCGTGCACAAGATCTCCACTGACTTTCTTCCTTTCGCGCTCTTCCTCGCCGGAGCCGTCTTCTGGATGGGCTGGATTCTCTGGGGCATCTTTCTCATGATTCCAGCCATGCGTCATCCCAGCGTCTCCCGGCAAACCTCCCTGAGCCGAGGCCGTCTTCTGCTCGGTGTCATCGGCATCGCCATTTTCCTGCTCACCTTCACCCCCACACCCTTCTACGACAACTCACTGATGCACTTCATGCACGTGGACCCCCTTCAGTTCCACGCGCAACTAACTCCACTTCCCACTCCACCCCGGAACGATACAATCCCCTCTAGGGCAACCTGGAATTCACAGGCTGGCCTCAAGGAGCGCATTCATCCATGGGTTATCAAGTTCTGGCCAGAAAATACCGTCCGCAGCGCTTTGCCGACGTCGCCGGTCAGGACCATGTCACGCGTACCCTGATGAATGCCCTCAGCCAGAACCGCATCGCGCACGGCTACATCTTTTCCGGCCACCGCGGCATCGGCAAAACCACCATCGCCCGCATCGTCGCCATGGCCCTTAACTGCCGCAACGCCGTCGGCTCGCCTGAGCGCCCCACCCCCGAGCCCTGCGGCGTCTGCGATTCCTGCATCGAGGTCCGCCAGGGCAACGCGGTCGACGTTATCGAGATCGACGCCGCCACCAACCGCGGCATCGACGAGATTCGCGAGCTCCGCGACGCCGCCCGCTACGCACCCTCGCGCGACCGCTACAAGATCTACATCCTCGACGAAGCCCACCAGATTACCGACGCGGCCTTCAACGCCCTGCTCAAAACCCTCGAGGAACCTCCTTCTCACGTCATCTTCATGATGGCCACCACGCAGCCGGAAGACATTCCCCAGACCATCCGCTCCCGCTGCCAGCACTTCAGCTTTCACGCCGTCAAATTCGACGACATCCTCGCTCAGTTGAAGATGATCGCCGGCCAGGAGCAGGTCACCGCCGAAGATACAGCCCTGGCCCTGCTGGCCGAAGCCGGCGACGGCTCCATGCGTGACGCGCTCTCCATCATGGACCAGGCCATCGCCTCCGCGCCTCTGGAAGATGGCCGCCCTGTCCTCTCCTCCGCGCAAATTCGCGAGCTCATGGGCGCGGTGCCCAACGCAGTATTCGAGCGCCTGCTTGAAGCTGTCGCCGCCGGCCAAAGCGCCGAACTTATGCAGCAGTTGAACATCCTGGTAAACGCCGGCCATAGCCCTTCATCCCTCGCCCGCCAATTGGTTCGCTATCTCCGCAATACGCTCATGGCCAAACTCGGCGGCGAACAAACCGAGCTCCTCCAGATCTCCGGCGACGAACGCGCCCGCGCCGCTCGCACCGCCCTTCTCTTCACCGAAGAAGAGATCACCCGCAACCTGCAAATCGTGCTGCGTACCTTTGACGATCTCAACTACCGCCAGGAGCAGCGCTTCCATCTCGAGTTGGGTCTGCTTAAGCTCATTCACGCCCAGCGCCTGCTGCCCATCGAGGAGCTGTTGAGTGGCGCAGCCTCGGGTGCCGGCGCCCGCCCACCCGCTGCGCACAGCGCGCCTCGCGCCTCTTTGAGCCCAGCCCCAGCGCGCACACAAGCCGCGCCGCCGCCCGCTTCCTCCATTTCGCCCTTTGCGCCCAGCAGTTGGAGTTCAACACCGAGCGTCAAGCAGAGCACCGTGCCCTTCGCCACGGCGGAAGCTCCCGGAAGCGCGCATCGTGAACCCACTGCCTTCCCTGCCGCGTCAACGTCGCCGCTCAGCTACGGTTCCACCGCCACGCTCACCGAAGGCGCGCTCGCCAAGGCTCCTGAAACTTCAGCACCGCCGTCCGCACCCACCATTGACGCACTGCGCCACGCCATCGGCAGCTCACTCGTTCATGCCGGCCACGACTCTGCGGCGCAACTGCTCGGCTCCGGAACATGGTTGCTCGATACCGCCAGTTTGCGCATCGAAGTACCTGGAGTCGGCAAAAAGATGCTCACCCTTACGGTGAATGCCGCGGCCGAGAAAATCATCCGACAGGAACTTCAACGCCTGGGCGCTCCGTCGCGCTTCATGGTTGTTCCCGGAGAAGGCGCCGCCCAACCCTCCGCACCCATAGCCGCGCCACTGGCCGGCAGCATTCAGGAAGCCGCGCTCGCCAACCCCCTGGTGCAGCGGGCGCAGGAGATATTCAAGGCAGAGGTCCGCAGCGTAGTCGATCTCCGCCAGAAATGAACTTGAGCAACCTCCACCGTAGTTGGTTTTTTGAAAAGTTGATGTCTTGAAAGGGAACGAATTCAGAACTTGCCGAAAAATCACATCTGAGGGAGGCGGGAGTTCCAACCCCGCATGAAGCCGGCAAATTCACTGCGGGCTTTAAAAGCTGCGGAAAACTTGGTCTTGGCACAAAACCTCAAGGCTTTGTATCAGGGCACGACTTCAGTCGTGCCGCAGATGTCGCAAAATGAACGTGGGCTTTAGCCCCTGAGGGCCGCTCTTCTGGACTTCGTAGGAGAAAAACTAATGATCAACCCCCTGAAAATCTCGGATATGCTTTCTCAGGCCAGCCACATGCAGGAAGAAGTGCAGCGCAAGCTGGGCGAGACGGTCGTCGAGGCATCCAGCGGAGGCGGCGCCGTCACCGCCACCATGAACGGCAAAAAGCAACTCCTCAAGCTGCACATCGATCCCTCGGCAGTCATCGGCCTCACCAGCGGCCAGCCCGACGTCGAAATGCTTGAAGACCTGATCCTCGCCGCCGTCAACCAAGCCGGGCGCAAGGCCGACGAAGCCATCCAATCCAGCGTGCAAGGCATGTTAGGCGGCCTGAAAATTCCCGGCCTCACCTGAAGATCGCATCGTCGGCGGAACTTGCTCCCGGAGGGAGCCGTCGAGAATAGCCCAGGGGAAGTCTGCTGCAGCGGACGCAGCCCTGGGAAAGCTCCGTAGAACTTCCTCGCGGAGCCAGCGTAGAGGAGGCAACTAAATTGTCACGCTATGCCGAGCCCATGGCCCGGCTCATTGAAGAGTTGAAGAAGCTCCCCGGCGTGGGCACCAAGAGCGCCCAGCGCTTCGCCTTCCACATTCTCCGCTCCACGGACGATGATGCCGCGGCCCTCGCCGAAGCCGTGCGCGGCCTCAAGGAAAGCCTGCGCCTCTGCTCCATCTGCAACAACGTCACCGACGTCGATCCCTGTGCCTACTGCGCCAGCCCCACCCGCAACCAGCGCCTCGTCTGCGTCGTTGAGGAGCCCACAAACATTGAGTCCGTGGAACGCACCCGCGCCTTCCAGGGCATCTACCACGTGCTCCACGGAACCCTTTCGCCCCTCCACGGCGTAGGCCCGGAGCAATTGCGCGCCGGCACACTCGTCGCCCGCGTCGAGCGCGGCGAAATCGACGAAGTCATTCTCGCCACCAGTCCCACGCTCGAAGGCGAAGCCACGGCCAACTGGCTCGCCTCCGCACTGCGCGGCTTCCCCGTCCGCATCACCCGCATCGCCACTGGAGTCCCCGCCGGCAGCGACATCGAATACGCCGACGAAGTCACCATGGCCCGCGCCCTCGAAGGCAGAAGAGAAGTCTAGTGTCCTGACTCGAAAGTTCGTTTCACAAATCGAATGGTCAAGTCCTGAAGAGCTCCATCGTCCCAGGAATCACCCGTGCATTGAACATGGTGCCGTCGCACAAATCCGCTAACTTGCTAACTTGCTAGTTCCGCGAAGCGGAAGCCAACTTGCCATTTTTCAAGAAACCTCGGCTGAGAACCCATCCTTGCGCGGCCCTTGGCGCAAGGATGCGATCGCATGAACGTCCTCCTTGCAGAGAATTACCGCGTTCCGGTGCAGAATGATGGTATGAGCCTGCTCCAACTGCCGATGCCGTTTCAGCCCCATTTCCGGCCGGAATTTCCCGCACACAACATGAGGGGAGGGTACCCCCCATTCGACGACCTTCTTTTTCAACCCTCCAGCCATGCAAGTAGCTTGTTTTTAGCCACTTGTAAAATCTACATATTCACTAATCGGTAAACACGACACTCTCTTTTTCCCCGTTTTTGGCCCAAAAGACGCACTTTTTGAGCAAAAAAAGCCGCCTCGAAGGCAGGAGAGGGCATCCACTGTGCCCTCCATGACTTCACAAAGACGGCTCTCGAATACCCACTTCGACCGGCCCCAAAAACGGCCGCGCAAGAAAAGGGGCGGGAAAAACCCGAGGGTTCGTCCCGCCCGCTCATGGGCGGGGAGGCCGCCTCTTTGAAGATTTATTTGCCCATCTTGTCGAGCGCCAGATTCAGCTCCAGCACGTTGACGCGCGGCTCGCCCAGCAGACCCAGAGTGCGGCCAGTGGTCTCTTGCTCGATGAGCGCGTGCACTTGGGTCTCCGTCAACCCGCGCGCCTTGGCCACGCGCGGCGCCTGGTAGTACGCATTGTCGGGAGTGATATCGGGATCGAGCCCCGAACCTGAAGTCGTCACCATGTCGATGGGAACCGGCTTGCCGGGGTTTTGCGCGGCCAGCTTATCGATGTCGCCCTGAATGCGCTGCACCAGCTTGGCGCTCGACTGGGCAAGATTCGACCCGCCCGAAGATGTGGCGTCGTAGCCGTTGCCCGCCGCTGAAGGGCGCGGATGAAAGTATTTGTCCGAAGTAAAACTCTGCGCCAGCAGTTCGGAGCCGATAACCTGGCCGTCCTTCAGAATCAGGCTTCCCGCGGCCTTGTGTGGAAACATCACGGCGGCGACGCCGGTAACCACAAGAGGATAGCCAATGCCCAACAGAACCGCGGTCACGAGCGTGAACAGAATCGATGTCTTCCAAACGGATTGCACGGTGAATCTCCTTTAAGTACGGCCCTCAGGGGCTAAAGCCCTCGTCATTTGTTGCCAATCTCATGTACGGGCTAAAGCCCGTACCCTTCAGTCCCGGCGGGTAATTACACTACGCCAGATGCAGCGCTACCAGAAGCACGTCGATGGCCTTGATGCCGATGAAAGGCACAATGATTCCGCCCACGCCATAGATCAGCAAGTTGTTGCGCAACAGGATTTCGGCGGCCTTGGGCTCGTACTTCACGCCCTTCAGCGCCAGCGGAATCAGCGCCACGATAATGATCGCGTTGAAGATCACCGCCGACAGAATTGCCGAATGCGGCGAATGCAGGTCCATGATGTTGAGCACCTGCAGAACCGGGAACACGCCGGCGAACATCGCGGGGATGATAGCGAAGTATTTGGCCACATCGTTGGCGATGGAGAAAGTAGTGAGAGCCCCGCGCGTCATAAGGAGCTGCTTGCCAATTTCGACAATCTCGATCAGCTTGGTGGGATTCGAATCCAGGTCCACCATGTTGCCGGCTTCTTTCGCCGCCTGCGTGCCGGAGTTCATGGCCACGCCCACATCGGCCTGCGCCAGCGCCGGCGCATCGTTGGTGCCGTCGCCGGTCATGGCCACCAGTTTGCCCTTGGCTTGCTCGCGCTTGATCAGGTCCATCTTGTCTTTGGGCTTGGCCTCGGCAAGAAAGTCGTCCACGCCGGCTTCGCGCGCGATCACTGCGGCGGTGAGTGGATTGTCGCCCGTAATCATGATGGTGCGAATGCCCATCGCGCGCAGCCGGGCGAGACGATCCTTGAGGCCGCCCTTGACGATGTCCTTGAGGTAAATCACGCCCAGGGCCGCCGAGTTTTCCGCCACCACCAGCGGCGTGCCGCCGGCGCGGGCAATCTCTTCTACCTGGTCGCGAACCTTCGCCGGCAGCCCAGTTCCCTGCTCTTCAAGGAACCGCGCAATCGCGTCCACAGAGCCTTTGCGAATGCGCGTGCCCGGCAGGTTCACGCCGCTCATGCGGGTCTGCGCGGTGAAGGGAACGAACTCCACATGCATGTTTTCCAGGTCGCGCCCGCGAAGGTTGTACTTTTCCTTGGCCAGCACAACAATCGATCGTCCCTCCGGCGTTTCGTCGGAGAGCGAAGCCAGTTGCGCGGCGTTGGCCAGCCGCTCCTGGCTCACATCCGGAGCAGGGAAGAACTCCGTAGCCTGGCGATTGCCGAGCGTAATGGTTCCGGTCTTATCCAGCAGCAGCGTGTTCACGTCGCCCGCGGCCTCAACCGCGCGGCCGCTCATCGCCAGCACGTTGTACTGCACCAGCCGATCCATGCCGGCAATGCCGATGGCCGAAAGCAGCCCGCCGATGGTGGTGGGGATAAGGCACACCAGCAGCGATACCAGCACGAAGATGGTCTGCGGCGCTTTGGAATACATCGAGAAGGGCTGCAGCGTCACCACCGCGAGCAGGAACACGATGGTGAGCCCGGAAAGCAGGATGCTCAGCGCGATCTCGTTGGGAGTCTTCTGCCGCGATGCGCCTTCGACCAGCGCAATCATGCGGTCCAAAAAGGTTTCGCCGGGGTTAGAGGTGATCTTGACCTTAATCCAATCCGACAGCACTTTCGTCCCGCCGGTAACGGCCGAGCGGTCGCCGCCGGCCTCGCGAATCACAGGCGCCGACTC
>Ga0224555_1005612_pt1 | contig 10323 bp, 10 predicted proteins | sample 714S23034metaG_FD_180687 | JGI IMG/M metagenome (GOLD analysis project Ga0224555, IMG submission 180687) | Peat soil microbial communities from Stordalen Mire, Sweden - 717 S2 30-34 | ecosystem: Environmental > Terrestrial > Soil > Wetlands > Peat | place: Sweden: Norrbotten County, Stordalen...
TCCCGCTTGAAGGCCGGCGCATACGGGTTCAAGGTGATCGCCTCCTCCACCACCGCGAAGCGCTCTGCCACCGACTTCGGCAGCCGGGAGCGCTCCTTGCGGGCCTCCCGGTGGGACTGCACGGTTATCATGTCGTAATTATAGCGCGTTGCCCGCCTTAGTACAACATCTTGTGCGATGTTGCAGAAGGAGTATCATCGGACCATGGCCAGCACCATCGCAGAGTTGGAGCGCCAGGTCACGGGGCTCCGACGGGAAGTCGAGGAGATGCGCCGATTCATCGGCCTTCCTCAAGGACGACACTCCGCCGCCTTCCTCGCCTGGGCCGTCCACCACGGCGTCGACCCCGAGGACTTCGTGCCCCTCGAACTGGCACCAGCTGGCACCCACACGATGACCGTGGCCGAGGCCGCCGCAGCGCTCGCCATCGGCGAAGAGCAGACACGGCGGCTCCTCAGAGCCGGGACCTTGTTCGGGGTCCCGCTCGGCGGCCGGGCGGGATGGCGCGTCTCCCGCAGCGCTGTTGAGGAGCTGCTCCGCGAGCGCTCCGGCCCGGCTCCGCAGCGCGGACGCCGTGGCCATGGCAGTCCTCCAGTCGGAGGAGGCAGGCGATGAGCAGGCAGGCCGTGGATCCGCAGGCCTTCGACCGGGCGGCGCGTCTCGCCGCCCGGCTTCCGCTCGAGGAGCTGCGCGTGGTGGTTGAGAGAGTCGAGACGGGAGAGGGGGTAATGCCGCCGGCATCACGCCGTCCGTCGCCCCGGGCCTCGGTGGCCTTCCAGACCGTCGACGAGGTCCTGGCCGCCGTCGAGGCACGGCTCACCACCCGGGATCAGGGGACCCAACTCCTGGCCGTGCCACCGCGGCGGAGGCCTCTCGCCTGCGCCGCCGCCGCATCGTCACGACGCCGGCGCTCGCTGGCGACGGAGGACGACTGATGTCGCCGGACGGCCAGGCAGAGCGCACTCGCGCGTAAGCAAGACCACGCGCAGCCCAGACACACGGGGGACAAGGGGTAAAGAACGAGAAGAGATGAACGTACCCTTGGGAGTCATGGGTTCTTCCTGAGCGGAATTCCCTTGCCTACCAGGCACTTCTGGTATAGCGGAGGTGTATCCATCTAAGGGCGGCACGGACGGATCCACCGGTCGCACCGCGGATCGCTACACCCCGCCCTTGCCATGGGAACGCACTAGTGCGGCGCTCGCCTCAACCGCACCACGCATTCCGTCCGGATGCTGAATGGTGCGGCAGCTCCGGTCGGTGCGAAGAACGGCGAAAGAATCCTCACTGCGCACCGCCCCACGGCTGAGGGCCGGTGGCCAGGGGTAGTGGATGCCTCGGCCCCCTCTCTCCGTGCCTCTCAGGCCCGCGTATTGGCAAGCGATCGACGGAGAGGGGGCGGTTGGTGAGACCGACGCGCTAAGTAAGGCTGAGGCGTCGTGCACTCCGCCAGCGCCCGAGGAGGCCCCGGCGACCGGCACCCACGCCTCACCCCGGGAGCACCAGCGGGCGGGCATGCGCGGAGAGTGGCGATAGGGACGGCGAGGGAGCGTCTCGTGTGGGTGCGGCCCACCACCGTGCGCCCGGGATCAACTAGTAGGGGTGGTTCGTTTCTCTCCTAACCCAGCACCCTGACGAGGGCTCAAATCCCAACCACGGCCAGAATCCACGTCGCGAGAGTCACGGCGTGGCCCCCGAGTCCGGCGGCTTGTAGATCGCACCGACAACCGGATTGTCTGGGAGCGTCGGATACATCTGGCGCGTGATCGGATCAGGCCAGGGTACAAGCTCATTCGTCCCCGGCTGGATCGTGACCTTGCCGTCCCCCGTCTCAACTACGCATCCGGGACACACGTACGGGAATACACGCACGCCGAAGCGGGCCACTTCGGCGAGGCTGGAGAATCGCCCGCATGTCCGGCACCAGTAGTAGTTGGCCATGGCTACGAACCCTCCATGTTGACTGCCGGCGCCGCCTCCAGCTCTCGGCGCAACCCGTCGCGCTCGCGCCACCACCTATACCAGGCGGTAACCTCAGCCTCGGTCGCCGGCTCCCACGTCTTCGGGTCGCCGTGCTCGCTCCAGAACACGTAATAGGGCACGCCGCCGCGCCACGCGCGATGCACGCGTCGCGGCCTGCCAGCCGCCCGCCACGCCTCACTGATGGTGCGGGAACGTGTGCGGGCGTTCTCGTAGATAGGGCCAGACCGCTGTTTCATTTGCGTGTAGGCGGCCATTTGCCGGCCGAACGCGGCAGTAATTGCCTCAAGGGTGTCGTCGGTCATCGGATCACCCCCCATCTTACTCACGCCAGTACTACTGTTCTGTGTGCTTGGCACTGCTCAAGACACGGATTCGCCTTGTGCCGGGCGGAGCGAGCTAAGTACCCGGCGGAGCTGCTGCTGAAGTTCGGGCGCACGCTCGACCTCAGTGAGGTCCTCGTCGAGACCCGACATAAGCGCGACGCCGGCCGGGTGAGCCGTATCCGCCCCAAGGAGGAAGACGACACGCTCACCTTCCGCTCGCGTCTGCTGCGCACCAGGGCTTCCACGTCCGTCAAACGGTGTCACGGAACGCAATGATTGTCTGGCGGCGAGTCTCGCGGCGGTCGGTGTCGCGTGAGCCCATCGTCACGGACCCGCCGGGGCGTCGTCAGCACCGGTCTCCGCGCCGGGTACGAAGAAGTGGTGCTCCCCGCTGGCCAGGTAGCGGCTCAGTCCCTCCCGAGCTGTCGCGAGGGCAAGGAAGTACTCTCGGAAGCTCTGAGAAACGGCATGTGCCGAAACGGCGTCCGGCGCCAACGGGATCTCGATCTCGTGGTAGCGGTCGCCAACGTCTTCTCGGTTGGTTTGCATGAAGACGACGCGACGCCACTGATCCCGAACCACCCGGAGGGTGAGCGCCCACAGCAAGTAGAAGGCGTCGAAGAATGCCTCGGGCCCGGGGCGCACAACGATGACCTCCTTGGTCACCAGCAGGTCCTCCTGGCCCGGCATCAGCACGCAGAAGTCACCAATGTTCCGACTCGCGCGTTCGGGAGAGAGGAGATCGTACGCATGCAATCCGGACGTGGTCCCGCCCCACATGCGCTCCGCCCACTTCTTCGGTACCCGGTTCGTCGGATTGATGTTGACCATGCCGGCTCGCAAATCTGAGACCTTGATGTAGGGGATGTCACCTACCCTCAAGTCTTTCGGTGCAGAACCGTGTCCGTGGCGAATCGTTATCTGCCGATCTGCAATCATGCTCGCGATCGTCACCCTACGGAAGCCTCGGAACTCTAGACGTTCCATGGCACGAACGAATGCCTCGTGGTAGCGTCGGTCGTAGTACGTTGGGACGGCGAGCCGGAGAGACACATCTTCGCGTCTGACGAACCGCAGTGTGGGGGTTTCCTTGCCGCCCTTTCGCAGCTCCTCCATATCACTCAGGAGCACGTCGTCGATCAAGGGCACCATAGCTCCGGTCTCCGGGTCTGTGCAGTCGATCCGTTGCCCCGTCGACAAATCAAAAGCATACAGCAGGCCACCACCCTTGGCGATGCCGCAAGTCGGCGCCGTGGACACCATGACGGCGTCGTCGCGAAACCACTGCGGCTTCGGTACGCTCATTCTGTTTGCTCCTCATCGGGACCGTAGCCGACCTTCTCGAAGATGTAGAAGTTGGTCTTGGCTCGGCACCATTCCTGGAATGCTTCCATCGGGATGTTGATCATGCCGCGCAACTCAAGGCGCCCTTTCAGCCACCCTGGGAGCCAGCGGTAGCTATGACTGAAGAAGTAGGTCTCCGGAAGGACGATACCGACCCTTCCGCCAACCTGCAGGAGCTGCCATGTCCGCTCGAGGAAGATGAGACCGACCTCCAGGTCGACGTAGTGATAGGGACCTCGCATTGCCGCCGCGTTGGCGATGGTGTACCCAGCGGCCCTCGCATCTGCCGCCTTAAGCTTCAAATCCTCCCCGAACGGCGGATTCGTCAGGACGCATGTGAATTGCTCCGCCACCCGGCCAGAGTTCCTGTCCCAGAACTCGGCATACAACTGAGGGAACTGCTCCTGCCACCGGTGGTTCCGAATGCTATCGCCGATGAGCGTGTGCAGCGAGCCGTCGCCGATTGCCAGCATCATCGCCCGGGTGAGCTTGACGCCGATGTCATCGACGTCGATGCCGAAGGCCCGCTCGTTTGCCCACTTGACGAGGAGGTGCCGGGTGCTCTCGTCCGGAGCATAGCGGTCCTTTATCTGCCGGACCGCCTCCAACAGGAATCCGCCAGTGCCGCAGGCCGGGTCAATGATCTTGTCCTCGTACTGAAGGTCCAGAGCTTCGACGCACGGCCGGATGATCCGCGTTGGCGTTATGAACTGACCTTCCTTGCTCTTCCAGGCCGCTGCACGAAACACCTGGAACGCCTTGGACACGACGGCGACGTCGTCGTAGAGAAGGCGGAAACGGGCCAGCTCGACCACCGCTTCGTAGATTGTCCCGTCGTCAAGAGCCAGCTCGGGGCCGTCATCCTGGGTGAAGATGGTCGTCTGACGCCGGGCGAACAGGTCCCGGAAGGCCTTGCGCACCTGATCGGCGGTGCGCTTTACGCGGCTGGTGCGGTCCCCATACACGCGGAAGGTTACCGGCTCGCCGGGGTTTGCCTCAGCTATCGAATCGCTGTCGAGCTTGACGAGGAGAACGTGGGTCAGCTCGCGCAGCTGATCCTCCCTCCGCGTGGAGCGGCTGTCGCCGATCACAACGGTTACAAGAAGCCGCCGCAGAGACCCGGACAGCTCGGCCTCCGTTGGGATTGCGAGCGTCTGCCACGTGAGAGGCGTCTCCGGCGGGGCGCTAAGGTCGTCGTCGGGCCCGGGCAGGGGTGCCCCCTCAACCTCCTCCCAGCCTCCTTCAGGACGCTTGTAGACGGCCAACGTTTTGTTGCCGTTGGTCCAGTAGCCCATCTTCGCCATCGGCTCGTTGCTGAGGTACCGCATCAGCTGCGCCCTGCCAGCCTCGATGGTGGGCTCCTTGAACTCGAATATCACGCTCAAGGCGTGCCATTCGTGGGAGTCGTCCGCGAAGGCGACGAGGTCGCATGTGCCGCAGATGTCGAACTTGTAGCCTCGCTCGCGCTTCGTGAGATCGTGAGGAGTGTCCGGGACCGCCCACTCGGGTCTCCACTGGAGGCGGCTCTCGGCCCAACCCAGTTGACGCAATTGCTTGATTACCGTCTGACGGACGACCTCTTCAGGTTTCAGAGGCCTCTGACCTGCAGGTTCCCCGGTCGGCATTTCCCCTCCAATGATGGAAAAATGAGCTGCTCCTCTCCGGTAATATAACCCTTTGAGAACGAAAAAGGAGCTGCTCCTTTTTCACCAGCGATGCGTGGGCGCTCAGGTCGAGAATGCGCCTCGGAGCGCCTCTAGGGAACGTTGGTCCCGCCCAATCGCTCCATCGCCCGGCGGGCGACGGCGGCCCCGCCGGCGGCGGCGGCGGTGGTGGCGGCCCGCACCGCCAGCTTCTGCCAGAGGGGACCGCTCTCCTTGCGACCCTTGGCCAGCTCGTCCCTGATCTCGTCGAGTTGGGCGGCGACGTCCTCGAGCGAGGTAGCGGTGACCGGGGGGCTCTCCTTCCTGCACCTCCCCGACCTGAGGACCACCACCGAGACGGTGATGGCCAGGGTCACGGTCCCAATGACCGCATAGCGCAGCCCATCCCGCTGGAGGCGCGCCCGCCAGTCGAGCTCGTTCCGGACCCGGGCGTCCAGAGCGGATGCATGAGCCGCGAGCGCCTGCTTGCTCAGCTCCCGCTCGCGTTCTGCCTCAGCAACTCCTTCGCCCACTCCAGGTCCTCCTTCATGGTGGCGGTGACCCGCCGGCCCTCGGCGATTGTCCTCCTCACCGTCAGGTATCCCAGGCCGCCCAGGATCGCGGCGACCGCCAGCAGCAGGCCCGCCATGATGAGCCAACCCAGCCAGCGATGATGGAGGAGCCCGCCGATTCCCTCGGCAGCCGCCCCAAGGAGAAAGATCACGACCAGGAGCACGGTGATCGCAGCGCTCGCCAGCAGACCCGCGGCCAGGGCGGCGCGCTTGGCCGCCCTCGTGCCCTCGGCCCTCGCCACTCCTACCTCCGCACGGACGAACCGAAGGGCGTCCGAGAGAATCTCCCGCAGTGCGGCGATCAGCGGGGCGCGGGCTGGAGAGGCAGTGGCCGGGGCATCCTGAGCTGCCATCAGCAGAGCTTCCCAGATACGGGCCGGCGGGCGTCGGAATCAGCCGTCTCGGCGACCGCCTATATGGCAGGCTTCGGGGGCCCTGAGCGACTCAGGTGCCAGAGCCGCGTTTGCACTGCTACCGAGACCTGTTGGCGGCCAGCCGGAAGTGGCCCTCTCCAGGATGACCACGTTCCCCTCGCGTAGGGGGCCGGCAAGTCGGACGCCCGGCGTTTTCCCCTCGTCCGCCTGCTTGAGATGTCGGCGGTCACGTGATGAGGCCAGTCCGCGCCAGGTGGCGAGGCCACTTGCGGTCACCTAATGAGGCCACGTTCGTGACCTCATCCCGACCGCGCGGTGCCACAGCGACGATGGCCGGACCGAAACTCTATACCGCGAGGTAAACAGCACCCGGGCGGCGATTGAGATTGAAGACGTCGCCGCTGACCTCTCCGCCTCCGCCGATGGTCTGATCGGCAAGTGGGTGAAGGATCTTGAGCGGGCGGCGGTGGGTGGTAATGAGAGGGTTCTTTGCGCCGGCGTCGCCGCAGTTCCAACCCGGGAATGCTCGCACCGCTGCCTCGATGGCCAGACGCCGCGTGGCCGCCCAGCGATCAGTGCGAGGCGCCCCGTAGCGAACGATGTCGAGCGTATCGGCCGCGAGCCGCCAGTCGAGGAGGGGGTGGTAGGGGGAGTTACCCGGATCTCGGAGGCAGCGATAGCACGAAGTGTCGCAAGAGTGATGGGCGGGGTTCTCCCATCCGTCAGTCAGGTCCTCGACCGCCTGCACCAAGCGTGAGAAGTTCCCAGGCTGGGCCAAGAAGGACACATAGCCCGCGCCGTTCTCGATGGTGTCGGCCAGGAAGATCTGAGGTTGCAGTCCCGAACCCGCTGAACCGACCAAACGGAGCCCCGTATCCAACTCCTGCACCTCGACGTCGAGCATCCGAGCGGCGGCCGCCCGAAAGGCGAATGCCAGTGACGTCCACGCAGCGCGACGAGCGGTGGCGACAAGCGGGTGAAGGCCCAACGGGGAGACAACCCAGTGGGACCATCCAGATGGCGACGGAACCTGGGCGTGGGCGATGAGAACGTCGCTGACCATCGCGGCGCCCAGCGCGACCTGCACGGGCTCCCCCTCACTGTCCACCATCCACGAGGGTGCGCTACCGACCTCAAACATCCCGACGTGCCGAGCACCCCGGCCGCCACGGAAGGTGAAGCACTGCCCATGGTTATCGTTGACCGTGAAGATGCGTGTGCTGCCCCCTGTGACCGCGAATCCTTCCGTTACGTGATGCTGCATTCCTCTGGCATTGATGGCCAGGCGCGGCACGGAGGCACGCGATAGACGCTCGATACTTCCGTCGTAGATCTGACGTTCCCTGCGCCACTCGCTTCGGAACCCCGCGGGAAATGCGAGCACGATGCGACGATACTCGGTCTCAGCGCCACAATTCCCACACGCGGAACCAGGCTCTTCGTCCACACACCCGCAGGCGTCACAGAGACCGATGTTAGTCATGCGCTCGAGCGGCTGAGCAACGGCCTTCGGTCTGCCCCCAGGCGCGGGGTAGTAGTCGACACAGCCGATTGACGTGTAGATGGCCTTGTCCACTACGATCTGGTTGCCGGGGGCAAATTCTGAGACGGCGATGCGCATGTCCCGATCGACGCTGCCTCGCGGAGGCCACGGGCGAGATTGCCATGGTTCGCGGGTGTACAGGTTACGAGCCTGGGTTGGAAAGCCGAACATCGGAAGGAGCCCGCTTTCGGCGAGGCGTTGCGAGAGGTCTGGATGGCCGGACTCCACACCGGCCACCTCGAAGACGCGTTGGTCAATCTGCTTCGGGCTGAGGAGGAGGTCATCCGCGTTCGCCGCGAACGCGGTGCCCTCGACCAAGCACTGGCACAGGGTCAGCAACTCTGGGCGCGCATCCTCCACGGCTGAGAGCACTGCATGGCGATGGCCTGGCCAGTCGGCAGCTGCGCCGAAGTGTCCATGCACGTTGGAACCTCCGTCGAAGTTGGCTGTTCCTTCGAGGCTGGCGAAGCCACGACGCAAGGACTCGAGGAGAACGACGCGATCAATGATTTCACGCTGATTGACCGACAGGTAGGGAGGGGGCGGAGGTACGGCCGTCATCTCTCGCGCATTGCGGAAGTAGTAGTCGTCGTGCGAGCGCTCCCGTGCCACGGTGACGACCACCGAGAGCGGATCATCACGGCGGCCCGCCCGTCCGACCCGCTGCTGGTAGTTCAACCGCCTAGGCGGCATGTTCGCCATCACTACGGCGAGTAGCGAGCCGATATCTACGCCGGCCTCCATGGTCGTCGTCACCGACAACAGGTCCACCCCACTGGGCAAAGCAGGCTCGTCTTCGAGAAAAATGCCCTGGAACCGAGCCTGGCGTGCAGCAGAGACCTCGCGCTCGGTCTGTCCAGTCAGCTCCTCGGTATGCAGGCGAGAGATCGGGGTACCCCGGCGAGCTAGCCAGGTGTAGTAGTCGTCGCCCTCGGCGAACAGGCCGGTCGGGTCGCCGGGAAGGTCGGAGCGACAGTGAACGCAGACGCCAGCGGTGGCATGTGCATGACGCCAGTGACATTTCGGGCAATCCCAGAGAGGCGCCCCTGGCTGGTGAACCTCGAGGGCATTGAGCTGCACGGTCCAGCGTTGGCACGTCTGGCCGGCTTGGGGCAACTGGGCCTTGGCCCAGGCCACCGCCTCCCCGTCGCCAAGGCCCCACCGCTTCTCGACGGCTGTCAGCCATCGCAGGAGGACGCGAGGGGGATTCCCGTCAGGGTCCCGCCCCTCACGCATCCCTTCAAAGAAGTTACTGAGCCCGAGCACGCGGAGTACGCCCCGGATCAGCTCAGTCTCTTGGGCGGGGGAAAGGCCGGACAGCGGCGTCGCGGAGTCAGGAAGAGCATCGACGATTCCCAACCCAAGCGACTCGACGTCCCGGCCGCCACCGGCGAAGAGCGAACGGGCAATCTCTATGGCCAGCCTGTCACGGACGTCGGCGATCCGACTATCGCCCCGAATACGCGGGCTCGGCGGAGAGCTGCGCCAGTCGAAGAGCGATGCCCAGTCTTCCTCCAGCTCGGCGGTAGGACCGGCCGGATTGCGTCCAACGGAGAGCAGCCTATCGAAAAGGTGGTCTCGGACGTTTGCGAGGGCCACAGCCCCCACCTTCTCGCGGGCCACGAGCTGCTCCGCCCGCTGCGCCTCTTCGAGGGTCGCCAGGGCATCGGCGGCCGCACGCAAGGCTCGAGCTGCCTCCGACTGCAGGAGGGCCTCGCGAACCTGCGGAGCGAGGCCAGCATTGTTGATTGGATCACGAAAGTACGCCTCGACAATCTCGATCTTCTGGCTCGTGTCGCGAGCATGCCCCAGGTACTCGACCACGAGCTGCCGAACCATGTCGCGGTAATGGGCATAGTCAATCTCCGCGTTGACCTTGGCGGCGTCTTGGCGCGAGTCGGAGAAGACAACCACGCGACGGTCGGCGGGGTTTGGATACACAGCATCTAGTAGGTGCTCAGTAAGAACCTGAGTTGCCCGATTGGATGACACCCTGGCTCGCCAGAAGGGACTCCTCATACGTTCAGGGGAGGTGAGCGCCAACTGGACGATCTCGCCCCCGGATCGTTGCGTGCGTGTCTCCCAGTTATCGCCGCAGTTCGGACACCGAGTGGGGAGCGCCGAGACACGATCGGGGTCAATGCCACTCGGGGGGAGGAAGCGGAAGACCCAACCGTTCGGCGGCCGCTCGCGGGGCAGGCTTAGGCACCCCGCCGCCTCGTGCAGTGACGCACGGACCCACTTGAAGGTCGCACCCTGCGAAACCCACTCCTCACGGACGGGGTCTCGGAGGGTCGGCCAGAACAGCCGATACCGTGCGTGACTGCGTTCCGCCGAGGTGCGATCCGGCACATGCTCAAGGTCCGGGACGTCGGGGATCAGATACTCGTCGACTGATCTGTCGCTAAGCTTGGCCCAGATCCACCGATCTGCAGCCAAGCGATGTGCTGAGAGCGCGCGAACGGTTGCATCGAGCTGGACAACGGGGAGAGTGGTGAGGGTTGGCTGCAGCCGCAAGTGATCGAGTCGGCTGATGCGTTG
>Ga0224555_1005613_pt1 | contig 10323 bp, 6 predicted proteins | sample 714S23034metaG_FD_180687 | JGI IMG/M metagenome (GOLD analysis project Ga0224555, IMG submission 180687) | Peat soil microbial communities from Stordalen Mire, Sweden - 717 S2 30-34 | ecosystem: Environmental > Terrestrial > Soil > Wetlands > Peat | place: Sweden: Norrbotten County, Stordalen...
CAAACAAATTAAATTTGAAAGGCATGTATGTCCAAACAAACACTTTCTGGAGACAAGGCGCGCGCGGCACTCTTGCGCGGCGTCGATTCCGTTGTTGACCCCGTGAAGGTCACTCTCGGCCCACGTGGGCGCAACGTTATGTTGGACCGTCCAGGGCAGCCCCTGGCCACCCGCGACGGCGTAACCGTGGCGAAGGAAGTATCAGACCTTCCCGACCCGTTTGAGAACATGGGCGCGGCCTATGCGCGTGAGGTTGCCGACGCTGCGGTGACTGAGGCCGGGGACGGTACAACCACCGCCTCTGTAATCCTTCAGGCAATCGTCACCGAGGGCATGAAGCTGGTTTCCGCCGGGGCTGAGCCGCTGCTGCTGGCTGACGGTATCCAGGTGGCGGCGGACGTTTGCGCTGCGACCATCAAAAGGTTAGCCATCAAAGCCACGCCGGAGCTGGTCAAGCAGGTTGCCATCATCTCCACCCACGGGGACGTGGAGCTAGGTTCACTGATCGCCGAGGCTACGCTGAAGGTCGGTGAACGTGGCGTGGTGGAGCTGAACGAAAGCCGTGACCACACAACCACCGTCGAATACCTCGAGGGATTCTACTTCGAGCGGGGATGGCGGGGCGCGAACGGGGCGAATCAGTTTTTTGTGAACGACCTCACCAGCCAGCGGTGCGTGCTGGACAACCCGTACATCCTTCTTTCCGAGCGCGTTATCGTCGGCGGGCAGAATATCGCAGGCGATCACATTTTCAAGATTCTTCAGGCGTGCATCATAGCCCGGAGGCCTCTGCTGATTGTGGCCGAGGATTTGACGGGTGACGCCCTGAATCTCTTCGCTGCCCAGGTTGCCGGTGGAACTATCCCTGGCGGGTGCTTTGTGAAACTGCCGGGCTATGGAGAATCGCGCACGGCCGCGCTGCTTGACCTTCAGATTGCGATCGGAGCCAAGCGTGTCCACTCGCAGACTTCGACGCGCGTTGACGACCAGCTCTCCAGCTTTACGCTTGATGATCTTGGAAGTTGCAAGCAGGCCATCATCTCTCCGACGCGAACCGTGCTGGTTGAGGGTGGTTTTGACGAAGAAAAGAAAACTGAGCGCATTCGCCAGTTGATTCAACAGTCGACGGACGCGACGAATCCCTACGAAAAGGAGCAGCTTGACCATCGCATTGCCCGGTTGACCGGCGGTGTGGCCGTGCTGCGCGTGGGGGCATACTCTGAGCCCGCCATGATCGAGAAGAAGGCCCGTGCCGAGGATGCGGTTCATGCTTGCCGTGGTGCGCTTGAGGCCGGTGTCGTGCCGGGCGGCGGCGTGGCGCTGTTACGCGCGTCAAAACACAACTCTCCATTATTTGAGAAATTCACTGAAAACGGCACTCGCCAGGGCGCGCAGATACTCCTGAACGCAATCCGCGAACCTGCAACTCAGATCGTCCGAAATGCTGGGCGAAAAGATGCAGCGGAGATCGTAAGTGCCATCTTGCGCCAACCTGATTCACACGGCTATGATGCAGCCCACGGAACTTTCGGAGATATGTACGAGGCGGGCGTCGTTGATCCTGCCAAGGTTGCTCTTATTGCGCTGGAAAAGTCCGCTTCCATCGGTGCGTTGCTACTCACCACGGAAGTGCTTGTCAGTGACATTCCCGAGCCAAAACAGGCGGCTCCATCCAACATCCCAGCTATCTACCGGGGGTAGTTCAGTGCGGTTCTTACGGCTCTTGGCGTCGTTTCTGCTTATGATCTGTGGCTTGTATGCGCTCGAACCAAGGGCGCAGGGTCCGCAGTTGTATTTCGGAACGGCGCTTATGGGGGCCGCGTATCTTCTCGTTTGTCAACCAAAGAAATGAGGCGTCACAATGTCTGATTTTCCACGAGCTGATCTTGTCACAATTTGCCGAGGAGCTGCAATGGAACTTTTTCAGTCCGCTCTCGCGCAGGTCAACAATAACATCAAAGACCCAAATACCAGTGCGGGCAAAAAGCGAAAGATTATCCTGTCGTTTGAGTTTGCTCCGTCCCTTGACCGTTCCGGTGGAACCGCGACGGTGAAGGTCGATACCAAGCTCTCCAGCCACCAGGGAGTCGATGGGTCGTTCTATCTTCTGAAGAATGGACCGACCATTGAAGCCTTCACTCAAGATCACCGCCAGATGGGGATGTTTGACGGCAACGGTGAAGCTGAGTCCGTCGAAGATGCTTCCAAAGTCAATTAACTCGTTTGACATCGCACCAACAACCGTCTGTATCTACAGACAGAATGAGAGTTTGTAATGGATGCACAGACAATTCAAAAGATTGTAGACTTGGGAGCAGCCACAGAGCACCCAATTGATGGGCGTACTTACACAGACAAGCATCTTTCGCTTGTTAAACCTCCAGTTGCCGAGGCCTTTAGTGTCGGCACGCTGGATGGATTTGTAAACATGCTCGAAGCAGGGATCGATAGCTTTGACGCAAAAGATTTTGTGGTCCATATTGTGGACCATGAAGAAGTTAGGCTTGCCAAGCGCGAGGCAGATACATACGGAGATCGAATTGCAGCGCTTGTCGCCAAGCCCACGGAAGGCATTACGGTCTTTCGTTATTTCAATGCCTGGGGAGCGCAGGAAGACTTTATCATTGGCCTTCAGTCGCACTTCCAGGACTCCGAAGACCTCAAGAAGCTTCTTGATCTTGCCAGTCATATCGATCTAAAGGAGTCGGTAAAACTTGCAGACACTGGAGTGAGTCAGGAAGTAACAGCGCAGAAGGGCGTTGCGTTCAGGGAGCAAGTTGAAGTCAAGGCGCGCCTCAGTCTGAAGCCGTTCCGCACCTTCCGTGAACTTGACCAGCCGGCAAGTGACTTTATCTTCCGAGTCAAGAACGGCGGAGGTTTTGCCCTTTTCGAAGCTGATGGTGGTGCGTGGAAGATTGCGGCCATCAATGCCATTGCAGCCTGGCTGAAGAACAGATTACACACCTCTGAGGTCGAGCAGTTGGACGCCCTACCTATCATCAGCTAACCACCGGGAGAAACAAATTGAGACCGAAAAAGGTTCTGCTGTGCGTCTCTTCAGACGCACAGCAGCTTTCCATTTTATCTTTTATGCTCTCCACCAACGGCTACAAGGTAGAAGCGTGTGACTCGTCAGCCAAGGCGCTTCTGTTTGCGCAAACACATGATTTTCGTGTGCTGATAGCCAGTCAAAAACTTGACGGATCAACAGGAGATGATCTGGTGCGACTCATTAACCCGTTGGCACCACGGTCACGTTCAATAATTATCTGCAAACCTGGAGAAATACCGGAAGATCATTTTGCTGACAGCTGCATGGTTGAGCCATACATAACAAGTGAACTTTTAGAGCATGTTCGTATTATGTGCAAACGAAAGCATAGGCCTCAAAGGAGAGTTGATCATGGAGATTCAAGGTCTAAATGAAGCCGTGAACGCGCAAATGAAAATCATCAAAAAAGAAGTTGATCGGCTTATCGATCAATGCAACTCAGGAAAAGTGTCGGAACAAAGTGTTGCGAAAATCGTTTCAGAGTCATTTGTAGCGGGTTATAATCGCTGTCTCTCTGATCGGGATAAGTTACCTCTTGCCGGGAGTGTTCAAGTCCCGACCTAACCTGATGCCCTTCCCTTTCTTCCGCTCATCCGCCAGGATGGCCTGTTCACGGTTCCAGGCTATTCTGGCCAAAGTTGTTTCGTCCACGCCCTCTTTGCGCTTTTCGTCTATTTCCTGCTGTAGCGCGGTCCGCGCCGGCATCTCGCTATTCAGCTTCCACGTGTTCCATCCTCCAGATGTTTCATCGTAGCTGTCGTCCTCCCATGCGCCGTGAATCTTCTTTACAGCCTTACGCTCGTCCACAATTCGGCTGCTGATTGCACGGTAGGTCAATGGTAAATCGGAAGAAGCTCTGGTCAACGTCAAAGCATTACTGGAAAGACCATTGTAGAGCACTTGGGCATTGCCGGCTGGATCATGTGCCCATTTCATTGTTGCTACGCCATGAGCATTCATTATTTCAGAGATCACAGCGTAAACGCTTTTACCCGCGCCGTGATGTTGATCCATTGCTTCGTCCATCACACAAAACGCTATGCGCGGTGGCTCGGGGTCACGAGCTTTTAGTTTCTTCAGCCAAGATTGCTGGGGGCCCTGAAAGGGAAAATCGGTTGAACCAAAGCCCTTTTCGCAAATTCCTAACGCGTAGTTTTTCGCTGACATCTTGCGCTCGATGCGCTCGCGCGTCTTGAACACCCGGCCATTCGGAGCCACGGCGTACAGGCCGGCGGCGGCCGCCGAGTTTCCGTAGCCATAGTCGATGGCCATGTAGTGCTGCCACCACCAGGAGTCGCCGATTGAGGCATAAGGGACAACGTCGTCCGGGCGCATAAAGTCGAAGTACAGGCCTGCGGCATTGCACCAGCACCCGTACAGGAGCTGCTGCTGCAGGGCTTTCGACTGGCTCATCAGGCCGGTCAGCTTCTCGCGGCCATAGAAGGGATTGTCGGCGAGGAAAAACGGAATGAAGGATGTGGTCTTGTAGACCGGAGAGTCGTCCGTCCAGCACGCTCCGCGGTAGATGCGTCCAGGGTAAACGCTAGTCTCGTAGGGGCGGTCGTCGGCGTAGGTTGCGGGGCTGTGAATTGGGCAGCGATTGCGCAGAAAGACTTTCATCTGCCAGCCATGGCCGATGCCGCCAGGGTTGCTCGTGAAGCGGCCGCGAACAAATAGTCCAGAGTCTATTGGGGCCGCCAGCCAGCCGATCATGAATTTGATTCGGTGTTCCGGGTGCTGGCCGGTCTCGTCAATTCCGAGCCAACTATATGGGTTTCCCTGGTAGCGATCCAGATCCTTGTCTTTGGCCAGATAGCCGGGTCGGATCGTGGCTCCGCTCGGAAATAGCCAGTGCCTGAACCGGCTGACCCATCGACCACAATAAGGCTTCGGCTCGTACATCTTCTGCTGAACGTCTTCTAGTTGCTGCATCTCCTGAAAGGAACGGCGAATCAGCAGAGCACGCAGACGAGGGTTTTTGTACTCCTGAACGGCATCAGCAGCAAGAACGATGGTTTTTCCGCCACCTGAAGCACCTCCGCCCATCAGCAATTCAGCGCGTGAATTAAGAAATGCCTGCTGCCCAGCATTGGCGGGCCACCAGGCTGGCTCTACGCCCTCTGGAGGAAATTCAAAAGGCGGAAACCACTTGCCCATGGACGGAATTGAAATAGGGTTAGCGCTCATCCCAGGTCCACCGTGATGACTTTGCTTTGAGGCGTTCTCTTAACAAGCGATGCGGAGATCGGCGTATCAATTGACTCGCCAATTGCTGACAGGACTACTGACTTTGAAGCGTCAGGGTTCTTCTCTGGGACCAAGTCAAAAACTTGGTTGTTATCGGCTGGCCTTTCAATGGGTTCATCGGCGGGCTTCTCGGCGCGTAGCCGGGCAAAGACGGCTGTATATATTCCTGCTCCCTTGCTGGCTGTGCTGTCGTTGTCTCCGGGGGCGACGCGGCGGGTGTTGCCCTGCTCGAGAATACCCTTGATGACAAATGCGGCTTGGATGGCGGCCAGCTTTTGTTGTGGATGTATATTTTGATCGAGTCCGACTGCCATGCGCATCAACTGATCTTCGAGAACCGTCTCGTCAATCCGTTGCAGCGGAGCGCTGACCACGGCGGCCAGCTCATTCTGCGCGGCCTTCTTTTCTTCTTCGGCCTTGCGGGCGTCCTGCTCGATCTTCGCCGTGACCTGAAGAACCGCATCACCCACCAGCTCCTGGCGGCGCTGCTCATCCCAGACTGGCTGCATCTGGCGCTTGATCTCGCTCTGCACCCGCTTCTTAGCCAGAAATCTTTTTGCTGTTCCCACCTTCAGCTTTGCCCGGCGCTCAGCATATGCAATCTTTTCCTCGACCGCGCCCTCTTTCACGTAGAAGCGAATGAATCGCTTCTCGTCGGTGGTCGGGCTACTGATCCCCCTTTTCTGAGTGGTCTTACTGGGCATTGCGGGCACTCCGGGCGGTGCAACTACTGTCCATCCTATCAAAGCTATTGTGGGCCAACCGTGATTCCCTTGTCTTTAAGCCGCGCTTCCAGTTCGTTCGTGGCGTCGATTCCCTTGTCCTTGGCAGTGGCTTCGAGTGAGCGTGAGGCTTTCTCTGTGATTACGTCCTTCAGTTCCGCCCGCTCTCCCGCGCCAGCCTTGTTCCAGATCGACATCGCGTCATCCATGCTGAGGTGTAAAACGTCGTACTGAAACTCGGTCATTCCGGCCCGGAGAATGATTGTTGAGGCAGCACGCGAACTCATCTTTCCATTGGCGACCTTGTCGCGGATGTCGTCCACCATCTTCTGCGCTGGCTCTGGCCATGCGCTCGGGTTGTCTCCAATCGCACCAGCGTCCCGCAGTTTCTTGACCTCCTGGACATTGGCGCGGGCTTCGTCCATCTTCTCTTCGGTTCCGGGACGATCAGGAATATCGCTCAGCCGCAGCTCGTGCGCTTCCTGCTCGAGTGGCGAACGATAATTTCCAAGCTGAAGACCGGCGCTCGTAAAGAGGGAATCGACCCAGCCCTCGTCAGAAGTGGTGAAGAGCTTTTGCACTTGGATGGGAGCCATCTGTTTCAGGTAATTTTTGGCGAAGTTCATCTTGCTTTCCTGACGGCCAAAGTTGTCGCGGCCGGTCAAGAACTCAATCGCCGGGCGCAGCGTTGCGGGGTTCAGGCGGTTGTATGCCCAGGTTACAGGGTTCTTGATAAGCTCCATCATGTCTCCCTGAACCATCCGGAGGCCGATATGCTTGTCACCCAAGACGCCCCAGCTCTTGGGAGTCACCACAACCAGTGCGTCTTGCCAATCCCAGTGGGCGCCCTTCGCTCCCTGATCGCGGTTGATGACGGCGTTCGTGATCCGGCAGATGCCGTACATCACCAGCGCTCCGCGCAGAAGCGCCGCAAGCTGTTCGGTGTGGAGTGGTGGGGGTGTCTGTGTGCTCTTGAATGGCTTGGCCGCGACACGGGCCGCCAGACGTGGAATCTCTCCAATACCCTGAGCCGCAAACTGAATGCGAGCCTTTGTAAAGTCTGGGCTGAAAAGCAGTAGATGCTCGATCGCCTGATAGGTCTTATTGTTCATCCGGTTCAACTGCTCAAAGAACGCGGGGTCGAGTCCGCCAAACGCGGCGTTTGCCTGTTGCGCGGTCAGCAAGTGAATCTCGTCACGGGTCATGGTTGCAGCCTTGCCGTCCTTGGCCCCTCCGAAACGCTCCATGTTCCTTGCGAAGGCCTGCTTGTACATCTCCGCTTTCAGCCGCGGGATATAGTCACGGAAAAGGTAGCGGTGATACGTTCCCATGCCGGGCAGAGTACTCAGAACGCCTGTCGTGTCGATGTTCAGAAGATTCAGGCCGTGGGCCACACCCTCCAGCACGATTGGGTTGTTCGCTTGCTCGTCCATGCTGGGTAGCCTGAACGGGTTCACTAGGTGTTCCATCGAGTGAACACTCAACTGGACCTGATGGAATCCGCTGCCGTAGAGAATCACGCCCTTTGCTGTGGCTCCTGCTGTGCCGATGGCGTTGAGCCCGAGGCGTGCTCCCTCCTCAACCCGCTCCGGGCCGGTCATCGCGCCCCAGGTCTTTCCGGGTTTCGTCTTAAACCAACTCTTCGTCACCAGATCGTGAACCTGCTTTGCCACTTCCGGATGAAGGAGGATGTCACCGCGCAGCGCCAGCACCTTACCGGCTGGAACTGGGAAGCGCGGATCGTCTGGTCCGAAGAGCTTGGACTGTTCATCCTTCGGCATCTGGCTGTAGCCGGGGGCCAGCATCTCGCGGTCTTCGTCGGTCAACTCCCAGGTGAAGTTCTTCATCTGGCCGGCGGGGTCGCGAACATAGTCACTCATGTCCTCCGGACGCTTGGGTTGCTTGAGGATGCGCGCGCCGCTGGTTCCTTTCTTGTCGAGCACTGTCGTACCGGCCCGGCTCTCCAGAATGGCCAGTGGCCGCCCGTCCTTGGCGTTGCCATAAATCAGGCTGCGGATAAAGCTGCGCGTCATGAAGGTCTTAGTGAACGCATCATGGTAAGCGCTGAGGATCTTTCCGGCGTCGAGCGTCGTCGGCTTCTCGCCATTCTTGATGGCCTCGAAAAAGCTCGGATAGACGCGCTTATTCAGAAAGCTGGGATTTGGCGACAACTCGTTCAAGTTGGTGACCGAGTTCAGCCTCGATAGAGTTTCGGGGTCACTGGCAAACATGTGCATCGTGTAGTTGCTTGCGCCCGTCGGCAGAAGACCTGCGTCCGTCAGAATCTTCAACTGCTGGCTGTAGTAATCCCGGTGAGCCTCGGCCACGGATTTTTGCTCTGGCGTCAGCTTCAAGGCATCGTCAAAGGCGCGCACGGCTTCTTTGGGAATGTTCGGGATGGCGCGGGCCGCCATCTGCCAGTGTTTCAGTTGAGCGGCGCTTTCGGCCTCGCCATAGATCGTGATTGCATTCCGTTCGCGCTCGCTGGGAGCCACCTTCACAAGCGTCTTCTGGTAGACGTCGACCTGGCGCGCGGCCTTAAATTCGGCTGAACGCAGATCGCTGAGAGATTGCCGATAGTCTGACCATGCCGGAGGGGTACACCAGGTTGACCACGCGCCAGCCGCCGCGCCCTTCACGCCAGCAAATGCGCCCTTGACGGCCTCTGTCTTTTCTGTGACTCCCTTTGTGGCTGCATCGACGGCCTGATCCATGTGTTCGCTGGCGCTCATCTTGCGCTTCGGCAGCTTGCCCAGCTCGTCAATCGTTTCGTCGATGCCTTTGTCGATGTCGTGGTTGCCGGTGGTCGCGGTTGTCTCGCGGGGCTTGGGGCGCTCTTCCTTGAGCGGCAGGCCCTCGCGCGCCATTCTGGCCGCATCATCCTCGTCAGCGCGTCCGGGGCCTTTCGCTGACTTGGTAAACAGCGGCTGGCCTTCGCTCATCACGCGGCCGCGCATCTCGTCGGTCACGGGCAGGTATTGGACGGCTAACGGGCCACTCTTCTTCATCCGGTCAACTTCATCCTCGGCCTCGGCGCGCGTGTCAAAGGGGCCGGCCAGGGTATGGTCGGCAGCATCGGCAACCTTGAACCCACCGAGAGTGGCCGGAACGATGTGAGCGGCCTCCGCCCCCTTCTCTGCTGCTACTTGAATCTCTGTGGTGCCGACCTTCGCGCCGAACTGTTTGCCGATCTTGTTGGCCATGTCGGGAACAATCTTGTCGTAAAAGCCCGTCATTCCCTCGCCGCCAACCTTCAAGTCTTCTGGATAGAGTCGACGCGACTTGGCACCAATCGAAACATCGTCGGAGCCGTGCGTCGGCTCCATGGCCAGCAGCTTTTGTGCCGCCTCTTTGCCAATCACGTCGGGAAGTTTTTCAGGTGGCACGATGTCGTTGTGAATCACTGAGCCGTTGGTTCCACGGACGATAAGACGATCGTTGCCTCTATAGGTGATTTCAGAAACCTGCTTGCTGAGGTCATAGCGTTCCGCTTGCTTCTTGCCGGGAGTCCAAGAAATGCCGTCGTAGCCGTTCTCTGCCGCGTAGCGCACCATGCGCTTAAAAAGTAACTCTGGCCATGTCTTCTTGAAGGGGGCGTCGGGAATAGTCATCCCACGCGTTGATGATGTTGGGCGACCCTCCACCTCAGCCAGGAATCTACGCGCCGCAGCGCGAGCTTCCACTTCAGAGCTAAAAACCTCCGCCGATCCCTCTCCACCTGTAGAACGTAAAACTGAATCTGAAGGCTTCGCCCACCCTGTATCTATTTCATTTTTGAAGGGTTTTGTTAAGAGCACTGAACCATTTTCAATGGGATCTATATCGTAACCCTTCTCGCGGCCCTTTTGATGCCAGTCGCTCTGTAGTTCCTCGATATGCAGAAGCTTCTCACCGTTCGGGCCGGTGCGGTCATTAAAGCGGATGTGACCCAGCACGTTAGGCTCATCCCAATGGGGTCCGTGGAACGATGCCTGTCTAAACGAAGGATTGCCAAGTGGTATCCGTTCTACATCAGGTAATTTTAGAAGCAGCTCATGATAGTTCTCTCCACCAGGAAGAACATAGCTCGCATACCGGGTGTCTTGGCCTTTAGTCTTTGCTGACTTATCGACCTCGTTGATCTTGGTCGCATTGACGGCCAGGTACTCTTTCACCTCATCCGGCGTCACGCGCTTCTCGCCGCGCAGATCCTCCAGGCCACTCCACTTGATTTCGTCTGGCTTGACGCCGTTGTTCTCCAGCATATGCAGCAGCGCATCGCCGGGCATCGGGCCGCGCATCTTGGAATCGATAACTTTGGCA
>Ga0224555_1005615_pt1 | contig 10316 bp, 6 predicted proteins | sample 714S23034metaG_FD_180687 | JGI IMG/M metagenome (GOLD analysis project Ga0224555, IMG submission 180687) | Peat soil microbial communities from Stordalen Mire, Sweden - 717 S2 30-34 | ecosystem: Environmental > Terrestrial > Soil > Wetlands > Peat | place: Sweden: Norrbotten County, Stordalen...
GGCATCACGTCAGCGGGAGCCTCCGCCACCACGTCAGCGGGAGCCTCGACCGGCAGGGCGTCAGCGGGAGCCTCCGCCACCGCGTCAGCGGGAGCCTCGACCGGCAGGGCGTCAGCGGGAGCCTCCGCCACCGCGTCAGCGGGAGCCTCGACCGGGAGGGCGTCAGCGGGAGCCTCCGCCACCGCGTCAGCGGGAGCCTCGACCGGCAGGGCGTCAGCGGGGGCCTCCGCCACCTCGTCAGCGGGGGCCTCGACCGGCAGGGCGTCAGCGGGAGTCTCCGCCACCTCGTCAGCGGGAGCCTCGACCGGCAGGGCGTCAGCGGGGGCCTCGACCGGCAGGGCGTCAGCGGGAGTCTCCGCCACCTCGTCAGCGGGGGCCTCGACCGGGAGGGCGTCAGCGGGGGCCTCCGCCATCTCGTCAGCGGGAGCCTCGACCGGCAGGGCATCAGCGGGAGCCTCGACGCTCATCGTCGCTCCGGCCAGAACGGCTGGTTGCGGGGCACGCGCCGTCGAGCGGGGCGGACGCGCTGGACGAGGGGGTCGAGTCGGTCGAAGCGGCTTGGGTGGTGGCGGCATGGACAGGCCCAACATCGGTGCGAGCGCCGGGAGGCTGCCCGCCGCGACTCGGGCCTTGCGCACTACCTCCCCGGAGGCATCCTCAGGCAGGCCTGCGGGATGGATCTGTCGCCGGATCGGGGAGGTGACAGCAGCATCGAGAATGGCCAGCCAGCGTTCAACGGGCGTGCTCGCGCTCATTGCCGCGCCTGCACTGTTCGCGAGGCTCTCCACAAGGGCCGCCGGGAACCGTGCAGTCGGCTCCGGGGGCTGGGCCGAAAAGCGCAACGCCTGAAGAACGCGGCCCTCTTCGAGGGCATGGGTAATCTGCTCTTCCCAGTTGGAACGGAGCTTCTTCACCCGGCGGTCGAGTTCCTCTCGAAGCGTGCGGTCCAGCTCTCTCGTTGTCTCGTCACGCGGCGCTGCCGCCGCGACCGTCGTTCGCAGGTCTCGAAGGGAGATCTGATCAAGTTGCGCGACTGCCGCCTCTGCCCGGTCGAGCCAGGTCGCTTGCTTGACTGATGGGGCGAGTTGCTCTGCTAGGGCGAGGATCGCCTCACCGGTGGCCTCGGGCCTGCCTTCAGCGCGAGCCCGTTCCCGCTCTACGGCAATCGCTCGGCGAACTGCCGGTATGCCTCCGGCAGCGAGACGTTCCGCGATGGGTCGTTGCTCAGGCGCCAGACTTGCAATCAAGAGATCGCGATGCTCTGTTCCCGGTTCGAAGCGCGGGATGGTTCGGCGGGGTGCGGCTTGTGGTTGGGCGGAGCGCGAGGCTGCGAGTTGCCGAGTGTCGGTGCGGCTTTGGTCTCCGCCAAGCGTTCCTGGATGACGAGCGCCGGTGCCCACCGTCCGAGGACGCCGCTCGCCGCCAGAGGTTGCCGGGCGGCCTTCAGCGGTACGAGAAGAACCGCCTGTGGGCGCTCCCTCCGGTCGCGGTCGCCGTTCGGGACGCCGCTCGCCGCCAGAGGTTGCCGGGCGGCCTTCAGCGGTACGAGAAGAACCGCCTGTGGGCGCTCCCTCCGGTCGCGGTCGCCGTTCGGGACGCCGCTCGCCGGCCGCTTCCAGAGCGCCGGCAGCCGGTTGCGGTCGACGAGCATCTGGGCGCTCTCCGCCACGTGCCGGACGATCCCGCGAGCCAGTTCGACCGCCGCGGCGCGGACTGTCGAGGAGATCGCGGCGATCGCCGCCGCGACCCCCCTCGGAGAGAAGGACAGTCGTCACCGCTGGAACCGACTTGGACGAGGCGAGCAACTCGATCCGTCCCGAAGGCGTCGCCTTCTCTTTCGGCGGCAAAACAGCCAGGATCGTGATCCCATCGATCTCGACCTCGGCCTCGACGCGCAGGACATCTCCAACCTTGGCGTTGTCGGCGAGGATCTTGGAATCGATGACGCCCTTCGGCTGCCGTGCCCCAGCGGCGCGCCAGGTGTAGCTGCCGTCACCCCGCACGCTGGTCAGTTCGATATCGAGACGGTTAGGCATGCTCCGGTCAAACTACAGGCTGGAGCCGGGTTTGCGAAGTGGCGGTCGCTGAGAGGCGCGCGAACGGTCACGCGCCACGCCCTGCCTCCCGACGCGCTACAACCTCAACCGTGGAACGCGACGCCGGTGAAGGGCAACCCCCAGATGACCTCAGGGCCACCGGGACCCCTCGTCCACTACCTCGACCGAATCCCGCTGCGGAGCCGGTATTCCCTTCTGCTACTTGGCCTTCAGCTGGCGTTTCGACCGAAGGACCCCAATCCGGCAACACGCGCCGGGGCTGGATTGGAGTCGTGCTCATCGCCGCATTGGTCGGTGCCGCGGCTGGCATTGGCGTGGGTGCAGGAGTCGCCGCGTCGATCCACGCCCACGACACCACGACCATCAAGTTCTCGCCGAACACGAGCGTGTTCAGGCGCATGAACAACGTCCAGGCAGTTCTCGCACGGGTCCTGCCTTCTGTGGTGGCAATCCAAGCGTTCGGACCTAGCTGCACATCGGGATCTCTCAGCGGGGCGACCCAGTTCGAAAAGGGAACCGGGATGATCCTCACGCGTAGCGGCGCGATCCTGACCAACGATCACGTCATAGCGAACGCAACTCAAATCAGAGTCACGCTCTACGGCCAGAAGACGGCTTACCCGGCAACCCTTGTCGGCACGGACCCCACCTACGACGTCGCACTGCTTCAGGTGCACGGGCCGACGACCCTTCGAGCGGTCTCGTTGGGTGATTCCTCGCCGATCCGGGTCGGAGACGATGTTCTCGCGATCGGGAACGCGCTCGCTCTTTCGCAGAGCACGCCCTCGGTCACCGAGGGCATCATCTCTGCTGAAGGGAGGTCCATCAAAGCCGGTGGGGACGATTGTGCCGGAACCGAGTCGCTGAACGGGCTCTTGCAGACCCAGGCGGCAATCAACTCGGGGAACTCGGGCGGTCCGCTGGTCAACAGCGCTGGTCAAGTCATCGGCATGAACACAGCGGCTGCTACGAGTACGGCGGGAAACGCGCCCACGCAAAACGTCGGATTCGCGATCCCGATCGGTACCATCAAGTCGCTCCTCTCCGGACTGACGAAAGGGGGTGAGACCGGGGCGCCCAAGGCCTTCTTGGGTGTGGAAGTGGTTTCGGTCACGCCAGCTGAGCGCGCAAGCTGGGGGCTCACCGCGACAAGTGGCGCACTGGTCGTGGGCGTCTTCCCAGGCGCCCCAGCCACGCTGGCCGGAATCGGCGTTGGCGACGTCATCATCAGCTTCGCTGGCCACGCAATAACGACCGACGTGTCTCTCACCGTGGCCGTACGCACGGCCCATCCCGGCGAACGAGTGACGGTCGAGCTGTACCGACGTCGAACGCTCATGACAATCTCTCTCGTGCTCGGCGCCAAGCCGGCGCCGGAAGCAGGCACGAGCTGAGCACGTCAGAGCAGGGCGCTGGCCTCTCGGATCCCAACGGTGGACTACCTGAAGTCGTCTGCTGAGAGCCCGCTCAGCTGGCGCGCAACTCCACGGCCTCGAGGCCCTTCGGCCCTGGGCGAAAGAGGAATTCGACGCGGGCACCCTCGGCGGGCACTTGATCAGCCCCGTTCAGCGCGGAACGGTGCACGAACACGTCACGACCGCCGGCGTCCGGGACAATGAAGCCGAACCCTCTGGTGGGGTCGTACCATTTCAGCGTCCCGGTTGCCGGACGAAGCGATCGAGGACTGCGCATGCCTGCCTTCGAGGCGTCGAGGTGCCCGGCACGAACCGGACGAGCATCGCGCCCAGGTCGCTTGCCATGCTCTGACCGCTTTGGCACGACCGGCGCGTGCGGCGAAGGCTTCGGGCGAACCAGGACGGGGTGGGGCGACATGTGCGTCGTGCGCTGTGGGACCGACGGCAGGTCGACTGGTTGGTCGAGGCTCTGTCGAAACCCGAGCACGCGCTGCATGATGCGGGCCGAACTTGCTTGGTCAGGTGTGACGAGTGAGATGACCGTGCCGTCTGCGCCTGCCCGGCCCGTGCGACCTGAGCGATGCACGTAGTCCTTGTGGTCACTCGGCGGGTCGAAGTGAAGTATGCAGGCAACTTTCTCGACGTGGATCCCGCGCGCCGCGACATCCGTGGCGACGAGCACGCGGGCCGCTCCCGAGTGGAAGGCCTGCAAGGCTCGGTCGCGTTGGACTTGGGTGCGACTCCCGTGCAACGCGACCGCATGCACACCGGCGTTGACGAGTTGGCGTGAGAGTCGGTCGGCGCCGTGCCGGGTTCGGCAGAAGATGATCGAGGTCTCGTGGCCGGCCACCACCTTCACCGCGAGCTGCACACGGTCTGCACGGTCGACTCTCCAGAACATGTGGCGCACTTCACCGGAGGAGGCCTCTGCCAGCTCGACCTCGTGACGTACAGGGTTCTTCTGGTACCGGCGGACCAGGACGTCGACCTCACCGTCAAGCGTCGCAGAGAACAAGAGGACTTGGCGGTCGACCGCGGCCTGGTCGAGGATCCGTCGCACGGCCGGCAGGAACCCCATGTCCGCCATCCGATCCGCCTCGTCGACAACGGCGATGCTCACGTCCCCGAGGTTCACGTCGCGCCTGTCGATGAGGTCCTCGAGTCGGCCGGGACAGGCCACCAGGATGTCGACCGCCTCGCGCAAGGCACGAAGCTGGGGGCCATAGCCCGCACCGCCATAGACGGCGACGACCGTGAGGCCTCGGGCCTTGGCAAGAGGGCCGAGGACGGCGCAGACCTGGGCGGCGAGTTCCCGGGTTGGCACGAGCACGAGACCTCGAGGGCGGCGGGCCTTGGAACCAGAGGCGCCGGTGAGCGCCTCCACGATGGCGATCGCGAAGGCGAGGGTCTTGCCAGAGCCCGTCGGTGCCCGACCAGATACGTCGCGGCCGGCGAGCGCGTCGGGAAGAGTCGCTTCCTGGATCGGGAACGGGGCTGTGATGCCATCGCGTTCAAGCAGCGCGATGACGTCAGCAGGCACACCGAGATCGGCAAAGGTGGAGGACAAAGAGACTCCAGTCAGCTCAAGAAACAAGGCCAACCAGAACTATCGTCTCGAGGCCTCACCGGCGACAGCCGGAAACCGGTCAACCGACCGGACCTCCGAAGTCTAGCAGCTGTGTGTCGGTATCTGCTCGCGATCGCGAGCGCGCGCTAGCCAATCACACCATGTCTCCTCGACTTCGGGCACTGGATGTTCATCAACCGAGACCTCACGATCCACCTGAGCCGCCTGCCGATGGGGGAGTGGGCTGGTCTCGAATCGCACACCTCCGGTGAGTCGCAGGGGATAGCGATCTCGGGAGCAGGCTCCGGACCGAGCACGGGCCGGCGGCGCGTTGTGCTCGGTCGCTTCTGATCGACCGGCTCGCACTCGACTGATCCAGCTCCTGGAGCTGGTCGGGGACCGAAGAGAGCCGGAGGCCATGCCATTGCCCGCTACCGTGGCGAAGACCTTGAACCCCCTCGTGGCCTCGGAGGAATGATGACGGACTTCAACGACTGGAACCAGAAAACCATCGAAGAGTTCCGCTCCGCCGGCGGCAAGGTGGGCGGCCAGTTCGCGGGAGCACCGATCCTGCTCCTCACCAGCACAGGCGCAAGGACCGGTCAGGCGCGCACGACACCGATGATGTATCTCGCCGACGGTGGCAGATTCGTCGTGTTCGCGTCCAAGGCTGGTGCTCCGACCAGCCCGGACTGGTACCACAACCTTGTCGCTCATCCACGGGCGAGTGTTGAGGTCGGGACCGAGACTTTCGAGGTTGACGCCGAGGTTGCAAGCCGAGAGGAGCGGGATCGTCTCTACGCGATCCAGTCCGAGCGCTACCCGGGCTTCGCTGAGTACCAGGAGAAGACGACGCGTGTGATCCCCGTGGTCATCTTGAAAAGCGTCGAGGCGTGAGCAGTTCACCTGATCCGGCAAAGGTGCTGGTCGTAACGGCGCATCCCGACGACGTCGACTTCGGCGTGGCGGGCTCGGTCGCGATCTGGACCGAGGAGAAGATCGCGGTCTCGTACTGCATCGTCACCGATGGCTCGGCCGGAAGCACCGACCCGTCCATCGAGCCCGGCGCCCTCACAGCCATCCGCCGAGACGAGCAGCGCAAGGCGGCGGCCGAGGTGGGCGTCACTGACGTGCACTTCCTCGGCTACCCCGACGGCTCCCTCGAAGTCTCGCAGGAGCTTCGCCGGGACATCGCCCGCGTGATCCGGATCGTCCGGCCCGACAGGGTGGTCTGCCAGTCGCCGGAGCGCAATTGGGACCGCATCCGCGCGAGTCACCCGGATCACCTCGCCGCAGGCGAGGCAACGCTTCAGGCGGTGTACCCGGATGCGAGGAACCCGTACTCCCATCCCGAGCTTCTCGCTGCGGGACTCGAGCCTCACGTGGTCGGAGAGGTATGGCTCATGGCCTCACCGCGCTCGGCGCACGGCGTGGACATCACGGCGACCATCGAACGCAAGCTCGCCGCCCTGCGTTGCCATCGCAGCCAGATGGCTGACACCGACCACCTCGAGGAGATGATCCGCTCGTGGGGGGCGGCGACTGCGGCGTCTCTGGGTCTGCCCGAAGGGCGGCTGGCCGAGGGCTTTCAGGTCGTCGATACAACGTAACGGCAGGGCCTCGTCGACCACGTCCCGCCCATAGGGCAGTTCTGCAGTGGCAGTCTCGTGCTGCAACACCGTGGCACCAGGGCACTCATCGGGATTGCACATGTTTGACACTGCCCATGAGGGTAAGACGATGGCGACAAGGCCGCTCTTTGTGAAGGTCGAAGACCGCGGCGCCCAGGAACATGCGCCTGCCAGTGATTCAGCGACCCGTTAGGGTCCGGTCCACCAACTGGGTGCCGGAGCCGGTTTCAGAGGCTCTGAGCGCATCCGAGGGGTTCCGGTCGAAGGCGCCATGTCAACCCGGTGTTCGCCGGTTTCGGATTTGGCAGCGAGGTCGCATGGGAAGACGGGGTGCAACACTCGCGGGGTCCCGCACGCCGATTCGGCCTCCACGGGTAAGGGTGGGGGAGGGGGTCTGACGCTCTCGTGTCAGCAGCCATCTACGCAACACGGCTAGAAACGCGTAGACGTCGCTAGATATCCCTGGAAAGAGCAACGGCGAGATAGCCCTGCAGTCACAAGGACTTCGCGGCTGTGGCCTCGGGAGGCTCGATGACGGCGACCAGCTCCACGTGCTCGGTCATCGGGAACAGGTCGAACGCCTTCAGCGAATGGAGGGCCCAGCTCGCATCGAGCAGGACACGGAGGTCGCGCGCGAACGACGCCGGGTCGCACGCGACATAGACGATCCGGCGGAGATCAGGTTCGAGGGCGGCTAGCGAAGCCATGACCGCGCGGCCAGCGCCCTCGCGAGACGGGTCGAGCACCACCAGGTCCACACTGCCGAGTCGCTCGGTCACCAGAGCCGGCGTGACGCCAGCCTTGAGCACCTCGACGTGGGTTTGCTCGGCCGTGTTCCTCGCAGCGTCAGCGCAAGCCCACCTGTCTCGCTCCACAGCGAGCACCGATCCGCTCGGGCCCACGACATCCCCGACCAGCCCGGCAAACAGGCCGGCTCCCGCATACAGATCGGCCACGCGATCTCCGGGCTGGGCAGCGAGCCCGTCCAGCACGGCTCGACCGAGAACCTGAGCGGCGCCGGGATGCACCTGCCAAAAGACCCCCGCGCTCACCTCGTAGTGACGCTTCAGGACCTCGAAGCCCAATCGTTCGGGCCCACGGGCGACGCGCCCGTTCACGACCAGGCCGGCCTCGAGGGCCGGCAGGTGCCCGAGCCGCCGCCCGCGGGCGGTCAGCGACACGACGCATTCGCCGCTTTCGTCCGACGCGAACACCTCGAGATCTTCCACCTCGGGCCACTCGCGGCCTTCGACCCCCAGTGCCTCGACCGCGGCCGAAGCGATGAGACAGCGGTCGAGCAGCTGTAGCTCGTGCGAGCGATGCTTGTGGAGGCCCACATGACCAGCGTCGTCGACCGCGAAACGGACACGGGTCCTCCAGCCGAGCCCCTCAGGAGCACCGGCGACCTCCTCGACCTGGACGACCCGCTCGATGCCGGCGAGGCGCCGAAGCTGCTCTGCCACGAGGTCTGCCTTGAGGCTCCGCTGGGCCGTAAGCGCGACATGCTGCCAGTCACAGCCCCCGCACAGCCCTGGGCCTGCGTAGGGGCACGCAGGCGGCAGGCGCTCGGGGGAGGAGTGGATGATCTCTAGCGCGTCTGCCCGCAGGTACGACTTCGTCTCCTCGGTGATCGCCGCGCCTACGCGCTCGCCGGGCAGACAGTGGCGCACGAAGACGACACGGCCGTCGTCGGCTCTCGCGACGCAGCCACCGCCAGCCGCGATCGGACCAATTTCGAGCTCCAGCAGCGGGGGAGCGGTCACGTGCCGACCACTTCGCCATGTCTCTGTGCATCGAGCCACGCACTCATGGTTTCGCCAGTTGACTGTGATTTCCAGCCGGCTGCAAGTGCCAGCGAGGTATGACCTGAAGTTGTGGATCACCCACTCGCTCGGAGGCGCGACGTACCTTCCCCGTTGAACGAATTTCGACGAGTGCCGACGGTCGAACGCCGGCGGAGGGAAGGAACGCCAATGTTGAAGGTAGTCGCTGAGAAGGCCGCGAGCGAGGAGCCCGCCTTCGGGATCGATGAGATCTGCCGGGAGGGGGCGCGCCGCATGCTTGCCGTTGCCCTCGAGGCCGAGGTCGATGCCTACGTCGCCGAACATCTGGAGGACCGTGACGAGCGCGGCCACCGGCTCGTCGTGCGCAACGGCCGCGCCGAGACCCGCACCGTGAAGACGGTTGCCGGCGCCGTCGAGGTCACCGCACCGAGGGTCGACGACAAGCGGGTCGACGGGGAGAGCGGCGAGCGCCAGAGGTTCCGCAGCTCGATCCTGCTGCCGTGGTGCCGTCGCAGCCCGCAGGTCTCGGCCGTATTGCCGCTGCTCTACCTGCACGGTCTTTCTACCGGTGACTTCGTGCCGGCCCTGTCGGAGTTCTTCGGCGACTCAGCCGGGCTTTCTGGCCCCGTAGTCGCCCGCCTGACGAGAACTTGGCAGACCGAGCAGGCAGCGTTCGCCTCGCGCTCGCTGGCCGAGGTCGACTACGTCTACATCTGGGTCGACGGCATCCATTTCAACGTGCGCCTCGGCGAGGACCGCCTGTGTTGCCTGGTCGTGGTCGACGTGCGGGCCGACGGGCGAAAGCAGCTCGTGGCCATCACCGGCGGTTACCGCGAGTCGACAGAGTCCTGGGCGAGCCTGCTGAGGGACTGCAAGCGTCGGGGGATGCGGGCCCCGGTGCTCGCCGTCGGCGACGGCGCCCTCGGGTTCTGGGCGGCGGTGCGCGACGTCTTTCCTGAGACGGCCGAGCAGCGCTGTTGGTTTCACGTCTCGGCCAACGTGCTGAATGCCCTCCCGAAGTCGGTGCAGCCGGCCGCCCGCCGGGCGCTGGCCGAGATACGCGACGCCGAGGACAAGGCTCATGCCGAGGCGGCCATCAAGGCTTTTGCCGACGAGTTCGCCGCGAAGTGGCCGAAGGCCGTCACCAAGATCACCGACAGGCCCGAAGCATTGCTCGCCTTTTACGACATGCCCGCCGAGCACTGGATCCACCTGAAGACGACCAATCCGATCGAGTCGACCTTTGCCACGGTTCGCCTCCGCACCAAGGTCACCAAGGGCGCCGGGTCACGCTCTGCCGGATTGGCCATGGCCTACAAGCTCATCGCCACGGCCGAGAGCCGCTGGCGGGCCGTCAACGCCCCCCACCTCGTCGCATTGGTTCGCGCTGGTGCCGTCTTTCACAACGGCGTGCTCGTCGAGCGCTCCGAGGAGGTGGCGGCGTGAACAGCGTGCGTAACGATACCGAGACGATGGCGTGTGCCGTCTGCGGGACAGCCTTCAGGCGCTCGGGGGCGCCGGCTCTATTGCTCGGAGGCCTGTCGTCAGGCCGCCTGGCGTCGTCGCAGCCAGGCGCCGAGAGAGCCGATCGTCACCAAGCCCGACACCGTCTACCAGTGCCCGATGTGTGACGCCAGGCTCATCGGCGAGCAGTACTGCGAGGAGTGCCACAGCTTCGCCCGCAGGCTGGGCCCAGGCGGCAACTGTCCTTGTTGTGACGAGCCGATCTCGATCACAGAGCTCCTCCAGCCGGAACAGTTCGCGGCACGTAAGGGTCAAAAGACGACACGAGGGAGGTGATCAGAGAGCAGGAATCGAAGGAAGGTCGCCGCGATCCCATCCACAGGTATTGACTATTTCTC
>Ga0224555_1005618_pt1 | contig 10312 bp, 19 predicted proteins | sample 714S23034metaG_FD_180687 | JGI IMG/M metagenome (GOLD analysis project Ga0224555, IMG submission 180687) | Peat soil microbial communities from Stordalen Mire, Sweden - 717 S2 30-34 | ecosystem: Environmental > Terrestrial > Soil > Wetlands > Peat | place: Sweden: Norrbotten County, Stordalen...
ACTTTTCCAAGACATTACCCATGCCAACAGAGGGTAATTTCCCCCGTCGGAAGCAATGTCTCAGGCCGTTTCTCTATGGCCGGTTTTGAGGTGACCCTCTATGGCCGGATTTGGGTGACCCCCAAGGTCCCCGTATGGGGAACATCAAGGACACCCAGGGTGTGGCATACGATGCCGATTGCAATTCTGGTATTTACAACGACTTGAAGGATCGCGGAGACTCGGCCGATCTGATCTGGAATGACCCGAACGAGATGGTCCCGACTGAAGTAGACGGAATCGTCATCATGGCGCCGCGGCGGAAGCCGATCCTCGAGATGGTGATCGACAAGAACAAGATCACCGACTTCGATGGCGCCATTTGGTTTGAGTTCGATCAAACGAGTGCTGAACTGCGGGAGTGCACTGACTCCGAGCAGGCATCGTTCCGCGTGCGGGCTGAGGCTGTCACTTCGAAGTCTCTGGCAGCTGCGATCGGTGGATCGAACGCACCCAACAAGTCGCCGTTCTAAATTCCCGAGGGGGCTGACTAAGGTCAGCTCCCTTTTCGTACTGGAGGAAGTATGTCACAAGAAATCATCACCGTTCGGAACTTCTACGTGCACTGCGGCGAGACCTGGGAAGACGACTGGAGTTGCGGGTGCAATGACCAGTGCCCGAAGTGTGGCACCAAGGATATCACTCCGTATCACACGGAAGAGGTCGAGACGCTGGCCGAGAACTGGGCTGCTTTCTATCGGCCCATCGGCAATAGCCTGGTGCGACCCGGTTCACGGTCTTCGATCATGGGTGGCGAGATGTTCGGTGTCATTGGCGCCGAGTATGCCTATGTCCAGTCCGTAGCGGATGACAAGGTCTGGACCGTGGTGAATGACGGCAAGACCATGTCGATTCTTCCGGGGCGCCATACGGTCAACCGCGAGGGCTACTTCATAACGGAAGTGCCCTACAACCTGGAGACCCCGCCGACAGGATTCCTCTGGAGTGTCGATCCTCCGGACGATCTCCTGGAGGAAGCACATGCCTAGATATCGAGTGGCAGCATCAGCCGATGCCATCATGCGAGCATCACTCTACGTTGATGCTGATACTCCAGAGGAAGCGGAAGTAACTGCGAAGGAGTTCTTTGAGTCCGGAGAACCTATCTGGAACTATGACGGCGTTCTGGATGACACGATCGAGGTTGAGCGTGCCACCCTCGCGTAAACGTTGTCCCAACATTCTGAAGGCCAAACCTGGCGAGCTGCGAGCTCGCTGGGCGCGGCCGGATGAGCACAATGGCCCGGATGTCTGCTACGCCTGGGGCAAAGGTGTCAATCACTGCGATGGGTCACTACTGGCCACTGTACTAGGGACACCTCGTGCGCGCATCAATCTGCGCGCACCATTGGGATCTCCACGTTATATGTGGGCAGCCTACGACGAGAGCCTCCTCAAGGAACTGGAGAAGCGTGGCTACGATCTCACCACCATCCAGTTCAGCATCATGAAGAAGGACATATGAAGATCACTGAGGCTGGCCTTTCCTCCCACCTGAAGTGTCCAGTCGGGGACTTCCGGGATGATCCTTTCTGGGACATCATCCTGGCTACGACCAAGACTATCCTGAGGGACGCGGCCGGCATGAAACTGCGTGATCTCAAAGCCATTCGGGACATGTACTCGAAGTCCTGGGAGGCGCTCAAGTCGGTCACTGAGCCGCATGTCTATAACTTCGGGCATCGGAAGATCCCGCGGATCGCTCTGCGGGTCGTCTACCTGATCCGGGATTACAAGATCGTCGTTCCGCCAGTTCAGATCGATCTGGCTCTGGAGCAAGGCATTCTTGCCGTCGAGTATGCCGTTGCGAAACCCTGGCGCAAAGACGAGCCCTGGCTGTGCGTGAACCTGGTTCGGTCTCGATCGCCGACTTACGGGATGTATCCGGACATCGTAAGCCTCTCTCGTTGGCTTGACTTGCAGACTCGGGAGCGGCATCGGGAGATCAAGATCCTGAATGTTCCTCTGCTGGCCGGCAAGAGCTGGATCACGTCTGGATTGTCGAAGCCTTTGGTTCGCCGGCAGGTCAACGCGATACTGACGGTGATCGAGCGATCTTCGCAGGAAGTTCAGAAGTTCGCTCGCCCAGGATCGCACTGTGAGTCCTGTGTGTCACACAGATGCATGGAGATGACGTATGAACGGTGACCGGATGGTAATTCGCAGGAAGCTGGCGGCTAACTTTGTGCTCGATGAGCACAACGTGACTCGCAAGATCGAAGCCTGCGCAGACCACGGGGACTATACGGGTCTGATTGCGCCGGAATGTAACTGCATGCCTTGCTGGGCCTTCTGGTACAGCACAGGTCTTGCCATAACCGATAACAAGATCGACGAAGTGAAGGAGTAGCTATGGCAGCAAGTGGATACGGTGGACCAAGTGAAGGGGCTTTGGCAATACAGGATCGTCAGGCACGTCAGGCGCGCGAGATCGAGCGTCCGATCATCTGCCCGGAGTGCAAATCGTCCTGGTTCTCGGAAGTGATGTACAACCAGTACTCGGACATCGCCATGGGATCTGGTACCGGCGGCGACATCCGCCAGATCAACATGATGCCCCAGACTCTGCGTGTATGTCTCTGCGGTCATCCTTACTCGCCGAGCATCACCGGGATCCGCGGCCGGGCTGCCACGGAGTCACTGGCGTCCTTCCAGGAGTCTCTGAAGGGTGCCCAGTCGGTCCGCAAGGTCATCCTGGCTGCTGGTAAGGCCACGCCGCTCAGCATGACAGAGCTGGCGAAGTCTTTCGCAGGCGTGACGGAGCTGAAGGGCGTCCGGGATGATGTGGATGAACTCCTGGTGCGATCCTCGACTCTGATCGCGACTGGTGAGCAGACTGGCGAAATTGCTGGTGTCACCAACCTGCCAGTTGAGACGTTGGTACCTGGTACTGCCGCCGTCGTTGGCGTGTTGGTCCCTGCGGGCCCGCCTGCACCGACGAATGCAGCCACCGGCGAAGCAGGTCTCGCTGGAGCACCTGCATCGATCAAGGTGGTGCCGCCGGCGCCGGTCGCCGAGCCGCACCCAAACAGCAAGGAAGGGAAGGCCCTCAAGGCTGCCCGTCTTGCAGTTGATCTCGCGGCGGATAAAAGCTGATGCCGCCAGGTCAACCACCTACCAAGTTCGCCTCGAAGCAGGTGAACCTCGAATTCATCCAGGGTCTTGAAGTCATGGAGAACGAGGTTTACCCGCTTCAGGGAGCTACCGGAGAGCGGCAGTCGAGAGATTCTCGGCTGTCGACTTTCGTCGGCGCCGGTCTCAGTCAGGGCAGCACTGTCTGCTACTACGAGCACATGACCACCGTGCGCCACACACCCACCGGCACGTACTACGTCATCTTCCGGGAGACGAAGGACGCACAGCTGGCCCAACAGTCTGATCCCGCCAAGTACCCCAAGTGGCTGATGAACCATCCGGTGAAGGACGACGAACGGTCGGTCTACATCCATATGGCGAAGCCGAATGCTCAGGCGCTTCTGCGCAAGGGCGTTTCCTCGATCGCTGACTGGCTGGATGAGATTCCCAATGCTCAAACCTTCAACGATATTTCGTGGTTTTTGTTGAAGTCTGGCATTTTCACCGAAAAGATGTACGGGAGTATTTCCTGATGACGACCAAGAAGAAGAAAGGTAACCTCCATCCGAAGAAACTCAACCTGCGTCCCGTCAATCATGTTGGCGGGTCGCCAGGTAGCCAGGGTCTGGGCCCGAACTACAACGGGGCGTTGAACAGTCCCGCGTTGAATCCCGGGGTCAGGGAGCAATAGCCATGGCAACCACCTGGTTTACGGGTGTCTGTGACACTCTGCTCCAACGGATTCAGGCCTGGGATACCGGGTACGAGAACGGTGAGGTCTACGCGACCCGGAAGTACCTGTCGGAGAAGTTCGAGCATATGGACGTCCCTGTCCAGTTCCGGCACTCGATCCCATTCTCTCTCCAGGAGATGACTCATCTGGTTCGGATCCTCACGGCTGAGAAGCCGAAGTGGACGCTGACCCAGGACTTCACGAAGATCCTTGCCATCATGCGAAATCCTGTGGAGCGAAAGAAGCACCAGAGGATGATCGTGTCGCGGACGGATGGTTACTTTGTGATCGCGCTCGTCTGCGAGAAGACCGAGGTCTCTGACCTCTCTGCGATCCTGCTTGCCGTCAAGGAAGGCCGTCCAGTCATCACGATGGATGAACTCGCCGCCGGCAAGAAGAAGGCAGGGAAGGGCATGTGGGAGCGTTGACATGGCATCTCCGCGTCAGATCCGATTCGTCTGGTCTGTTCACGCGAGGATACGAGAACTTCAGAGAGTCGAGGACGGGCTTTACCCTGCCTGCCCTCGGCTCTTTTGTTCGCCTCCTATACCTCGGGGACATAAGGACCGAAGACATACCAGAACAGCGGTGGGTGTTCCTGACCTGTCGTTGCTTTGTCTATGGGCAGATCTTCAAAGCCCCCAACTACGATGTCTTCCTCATTCGCACGGTGATTGCACGTCCACACCTGCTTTGGCAGGCGCCGCGACGTGTAGCACTCTATCACCTGGAGACGATCAATGAGCAGGGCGAAGAAGGCAATGAAGCATACACCTGGAAGGGCTACACCTATCACCTCCACGACCACAATACAGCAGCATGAGAAGGGAACTATATGAGCCGCGCGTCTGTAGGAATCGACCCTGGAACCACCGGCGCGATCGCCCTCATCACTGAGGACGGAGCGGTTCAGTTCTGGGATACACCAGCACCGAAACTCAAAGTCGGCAAGAAGGAACGGCACGTCTACGACGTACCGGCGATGATTGCAATCCTCAGGAACCTGCCAGTTGGTGCGATCGTGACCATCGAAGAGCTGCATGCTATGCCAAAGAACGGAGGCCTGGGAAACTTTGCCTCCGGATTTGGCTACGGACTGTGGATGATGGCGCTGGCACTCCTGGGAATTCCCCATCAGACGGTTCAGCCGGCGAAGTGGAAGAAGTCCCTCGGGATGAAGAAGCCTGAAGGCGAGACCAAGGACTCCGACAAGAAGTCGTCCGATCGTCTGTTCGCCTGCCAGCTCTTTCCAATCGCTGTCGATCGGATGAACCTGGTCAAGCACCATGGTCGGGCTGACAGTCTGCTGATCGCTGAATACGGACGGCGTACTGCTGGTTGAACTAGGACGATGAACCAAGGAGCCGTAGCGCATCCCGCGCTGCGGCTTTTTACTTTGAAGAGGAGTGTGAGATGCCGGATGTGAAGCTCTATGTCTATGTGTGGCGCGGGAAGGGAGTGCTGGAGAACTATGGTCCTGGGCTCGTAGTTGTCATCGCTGAGTCCGAGATGCAGGCCTGGACCAAGTTGAAGGCGCAGCAGTTTGGTGTCTTTGCCAATCTCTGGTGTGGCGGGCCCTCCTGGTTCGATGAGCAATATGAATTGGATCAGTGGATCGAGGAACTCAAGGAAAGCGAAGAGGGAATTGCTGACCCCATCGCACCGGTCCAGTTTGAACTGGAGCAAGCACCTGTACTGCATCAGAGAGGAACTGATTGACCTTCGCTTTGGTACATGAGATTCATCCCCTAACCTAAGAACAGTCAAGCAACAACCGGGATACAGCGGCTCCAGTGGGGACTGGAGCTGCACATGTACCGAAGCACACTTCTATCGCCATCACACTACGCCGGCAAGTGGACCATTCCTGAACAGGGTCAGCGTAAGCCTCTTCAGCAGGTAAATCTGCTGGGATACGACTATGCGACCTCGCTGGATGGGCCGGAAAAAGAGGCCAAGCTGTTGAAGGTCCTTGAGCAGTTTCACGGCTACATGTCGAAGTATCTGTGCATGATTGTCAGGGGGACGGTTCCGCCGGCCGGGACTGTCGCTGGCAAGGACTCGAAGGAGTTCCTGCGCAATCTCGCCCCGCGGGGCGCCGAGCCGTCGAAGGCTCTGACGGAATACGTGTGCAAGACGCTGCACCTGGCATTCAAGCAGCAGACGACGGAAGAGATCTACGATACGTTAGTTTTCTGCTTCATGAAGGCGGCGCGGAAGTACGATCCTTATTACGCCGACAAAACACGAACAGTCTGTGAGGTGGTCAGTGAGTTACCGGCGGGATTCAACCGCGAGCAACTGGAAGCTCGAGTCGGCTTTGATTGCCTTGGGATTTGCCGGTCTCTGGTTAAGAGAGGCTTTCTGGCCAGTCACATCGCCAAGAAGAAAGTGGTCGGATACTCGCGCGGTCCAAAGTGGCCGGCGCCAGCGAGTTACTTTGCATCCGGTCCTATCGGATTTGTGTACATGCTTCAGATCTGGTTTCGGCATTACTTCAAAGAGCACATCGCTGCGCAGATGGCCGAACTTGAATCCAACGACGGCTTCCTCCAGCTTGGTGTTGATCTGCCTGGCGGTACTGTTCTGGCAGGTGGAGTCATCTCATCCAGCAGCGACAATTCTGAAGTCATTCAAGCGCATGCTGATGGGAACTGTCTAAACTCGACAGGAACCTTTCGGTTCATGGCCGATCGCGAACTCATGGACCGGTCGATGGACATCTCGACGATGAGTCTGGAGTGGGTCAGCGGGACAACGGACAAACTGTTCAAGGACCTGACCTCGCAACAGAGGATGTTCCTCTACCTCTACTTCTTCGAGGAGCAGAGCTTCAAGACCATGGGCAAGAGCCTTGGCATCGGCACTCAGGCGATGCAGCAACGGTTCGCCGAGGTCATTGACCACGTCCGCCGGGTCGGCAAGATCGAAGTATAGACTGGATTCTCTCCCCAAACTGTAGAAGGGTCGGAGCTATATGCTCCGGCCCTTTCGTTTTAGAATGAAAGCGAGGTCGTATGGATCAACCAGAGCAGAAGAAAGCGCAGAAGCAATTCCACGTGTCATTCGAGTTCCAGGAACTTCCGAGCGCGCACATCCACCAGACGGTACGGATCGAGGCATCCGATATGGGGCTGGCCGTTCACCGTGGCCTCAAGGAAGTCCGCAAGCGTAAAATAGTCAAAGGGCGCCGGCTGCACTCTGCCAAGATCAGTGTCGTCGAGATCAGAGACATGAAGGAAACCGGATGAACCAGAACAGATTGAGCTTCAAGGAAACAGTCGAGCAGTGTGGCTTTCCAGGTGGGCATCAGAAGACCACCAGGCCCACCACATTCACCCATACTCGCGCGGCCTTTGTCATCTACGACGAGGGACACGCAGCGCGCCAGGTACTCTGGGATGCGGCAGAATCAGATTCTGATGTCGCCGTGGCCCAGGCTGCCGATGCGGCAGCCCTGGAGAAGCTCCAGGATGCCTTCTACCTGGACACCCAGGAGGTCAACAGCCGCGAACACTGCAAGCACATCGATGCCTACGATATGCGCAAGCTGGTCACGAAGCATAATCCTCAACCTCTAAACTAATAGCGGCCGCGTCGAAATCGGAGGTGTGTTGTGTGCGCTCTCCTGTCAAGAGGATATTCCTCAAGGACAATTCTCAGCTCACACTGGACTCGGTCAGGCACTTTTATGAGGAGTCGAAATTGGCACCGAATGTGCGTTCACAGCCTTGAAGTAAATACAAAGTACTCTCTTGTTTTCTCTTATCCTTCGCCTATAATCTGCGGAGATATACTTGCGGGAAGGGCACAGACAATGAGACCTCGATTCCTCCGTGTGTTGGCAGCATTGGGACTATCGCTGTGCGTTGCCGGGGCATGCGCGCTAGCGAGTATTTTCTTGCTGGTCCTAAACTGTGGCACGGCCAGTGCGCAGCAGGGCGGAGATGTGACGGTGATAATTAAGGCGAAGTCTAATCCTGCCTCCCTTCCGACGCTGTTGGTTATGTGCGACTTGGCGTGCGACTGGAAGCTGGACGGAGAAGTCAAGGACCATATCGATGCTGGAGGGTCTGCCAAGGTTAAGGTCGAACCCGGCCAACACATGGTGGAGGCCAGCACCGAGGATGGAGTCGATCAGGTAAGGCAACCCAGCACGGTTAAGCCGACGGGGCAGACGATGGTCAGCATCGAACTCCAGCCCATACGTTACGCACGGCTTGTCGGCGAACAGGAAGCGCGGGACGCGGCTGCGCAAGCGCAAGCTGCGAGGACGCAGGGTGAGCGGGAGGCGCAAGAGGAGGCGGTCGGAGTTTGGACTGACCCCGCCACGGGGTTGATGTGGACGAAGAAGGACAACGGTAGTGACGTTGGCTGGCAGCAAGCGGTCGATTATTGCCGCAACCTTCAATCGGCAGGCCATTCTGATTGGCACCTACCGGGGATTGAGGAATTGCAGAGCATTTACGATCCAAGTATCACTATTCCTGGCCATTTCTTAGATGGAAAGCCGCTAAATTGGCATGTTAAAGGCAGCCTCAAGCTGTCAGGCGATATGGAATGGAGTAATACTCCTGGAGTCCCGCCCCAGAATCCATATCACCATTTAGGCGAGGCGTGGCTCTTCTATTTCTTCCTCGATTGGGGCAAGCGATCCTCTTACCCTATCGACGCTTCCACATACGGCGGGGGTCGTGCGCTCTGCGTGCGCCGTTCCGGAGAATGATGTGGGGCTAAGGCTTCACGGCTTGACGCGCCGATCTCTTCACTGCCGTGATGCCGCTCGGGAGGTGGCGCGGGATGCCTTCTAGCGGAAGGAATCGAAACCGACGGGTTCCCGTACCCTCTTCGCACCCAATTTCTGCGCAAATGTGTCTCTACCAGCATTGGCGCGTAAGGACGGAGGTATTGAAGAGGCTCGCAGCGAGTGCGGAGTCCATCGTGCTGCCGAGTCGAAATTCGGAATCCGTGGCTGAGTGGATGCAGCAGTCACAAGAACGAATATGCCCTAAAACCCTAATCTCGAGAACTAGGTATCTGCTTGACTCAGGCAGCCCCTACAGGTTGTGGTTGCTCCTAATCCATATTGTGTCAAGGTTTCTGGAGGGTACAATTTCGCTATTATGCTGAAATGGCTGGCAATTCTCGCTGTGCTCTTCGCCATCGCACAGACACCTGTGCCAACTCCACGGAAGGCAACCGATCATGCCGCTGGCACAAGCAGCAGCGTCCAACAGTATGGCGGAGATAGCAAGGCTCCATCCCAATCCACGCCTCCCCTTGCTAGCCAGAATCAGCCCACATCCCCCAATGGGGATGCAGGCGAACAGGGTAGCCAAGATAAGGGCAATTCCGTGATTATCAGCAAACTCCCCTCCGTGTCTATATTGAAAGACTGGGCTGATTGGAGTTATTGGGCATTTAGCGGCTTGCTCGCCTGCGTCGGTGCCCTCCAGGTCTGGCTGTTGTGGCGTACATTGGCGGCAATCAGCAGACAATCTGATCACATGATCGCGTCCGAGCGAGCTTGGATTGTCGAGGATATTGATTTCCCGTCTACCCTTCCAAGTCAGCCCACCGTCGCCGGTTCCAGCCCGCAAGAACTTTATGTTGCTTTTTGGCTCCAGAGTCGCGGCAGGACGGTAGCTAGAATCCGCGATATAAGCCTCCGATTTCATGCTCCGTCCGGTGATCTTCCAGACGTTCCCTATTACCTGCCCAAAGTTCCCGAGCCGCTGCGCGGGAAAGATTTCAGAAAATTCGCCAATCTTCCATATAGGGAAAAAATCGCTCAGTCTGTGGCGCGGATAAAGAAGTCTATCGACCGACCCCTGGATGTGGTCGGCATAAACGGCTACATTCTGGTTCCAGACCAGAAAATCAAAGTAGGCATGAGATTGGAAAGTATCTGCCTTACTGAAGCCGAGGCTATCGAAGTGAGAAGTGGGAATCTTCCCCTGTTTGCGTACGGGAGAGTCGATTACGAAACTATGGGGACAGAGAGATATACCCAATTCTGTTACAAGTGGGCCACTCCAGACCCGCCGCGCACTAGCGTTGAGCCTAGAGGCTTTGTGCGCGGCGGCCCGGATTCCTACAATGATGCCACCTAATCCCACTGCCACGGCCAGAATCCAAATTAGGCTACCACGGGCCGCCCCATGCCGCTTGTGCGTAAACCACAACCTGTAGGGGTTGCCTGAGTCAGACAGATACCTACTTCTCGAGAAACAGCTTGGTCACAAACCAGAGTGACCATGCTTCTCGATCCCCAAAGACTTCAAAGAACATCACGGGAGCGCCGCCAAGGCGCCAGAGTTCCCGTGTGACAGTCTTGCTATGCGCGCCGGTGCAAAACTAGGCCACAGTGCGCCGTGTGAGCGGTGCTCTGCGGCGGAGTAAAAGTAGTCCACCGCCGGATCTTGGTTTCGTGAGCTATTGCCTTGATGGCATGGTTCATGGAAC
>Ga0224555_1005619_pt1 | contig 10310 bp, 5 predicted proteins | sample 714S23034metaG_FD_180687 | JGI IMG/M metagenome (GOLD analysis project Ga0224555, IMG submission 180687) | Peat soil microbial communities from Stordalen Mire, Sweden - 717 S2 30-34 | ecosystem: Environmental > Terrestrial > Soil > Wetlands > Peat | place: Sweden: Norrbotten County, Stordalen...
AAGGAGAATATGGCCATTCTGGTCTTGCCATTGACGGTTACCGCCCCGTTCGCCGATGTGGATTGACTTCAATTCGAAATTTGCGCGAGATTGGCTCGGCCGTCTGTATCGCCGGCCCGGATTTGTCAACCAGACGCCCCCACTGGTAAGCAATTACCTCGACTTCAATAGGACAACATGCGTACTTCGGAATCTCGTTTAGAACAAGGCGATCACCCATTATGCGTGCCGGACCGTAGTTGACGAAGAATCGGACCGGCAGGCCCGAAGTCGACGATGCATGCAGGAGAATCGGCGCTGCCGTAGGCCGCAAATCCGGAATAGGGTCAAAGTGAATTTGCTGTGGAGTGCCTTCCGTCAGACGCGCCGGAATGCTCAACTTCCCCGGCTGCACTGCCTTCCGCAATTCCCGATTGCCATCGTTTTCTTCTTCAATCCAGATGTCGCCCTCATTTCCTCGCCCCATCGCAATGCGGAAAGTGTCGGGGGCAAGCTGTTCCGCCGGTCCGGTAATTACCTTCAGATGAATGGGACCTTCAGCGTGTCTCAGCGGCGTGCCGGCTGCAACGAGTTCCGGCGGGATCGACGTCAGGAATGCCGGTTTGAGCTTGAATGTGATTCCATCCGCTTCGGGCTCGAATTTCAGTGGAGCGAATCCCTGCTTGGCGACCGGCAATAAGACGCCATCCTGCTCGAATGTGAGCATCTGATGCTTTCTCGCCACACGATCGCCGTTGAAACGCACTGCTGCATCCGCCATCTCCCGGTCGAAAAACCAGTAAGCTTGGCTCGCGTTTCCCTGATCATGCGCATACGGCCCGGGCGGCCAGCGATCCGGCTGGACTCCGCTCGAATCGGTCAGCCAGCCTTGATTTGCCGTAATCGGGCGAAGATGCACCGGCCCATGCTCGGGCGTTTGTTGTGGCAATCGAGCGAGACATGCCTTTTCGATGAAGAGCGCAAGAAGTCTTCCATCGGCCGGCGACCAATCGAAGTGGCCGCCTCCGGGATCCGTCACTACGCCGATGAGGTTCTCGGAACCCGCCTGGCGCAGCCGAAGAGCGCTGTCGCGAACGTGCGGCCAGAAGAAGTCGCGGTCTCCGATGCGGCCATCGCGATACTGCGGCCACTCCGTGGTCGCGCCGACAAGGTAAAGCATCGGAATCCCCGGCAGATCGAGATCCCGCGGAAATGGAACGGTCTTGATAGGAATGACCGCAATCGTTCTTTCAGGAGCCCACTGGGCAAACCGCCATGCAAATTGTCCGTGTGCGGAGTGCCCCGTGGGGATGACCGGCGCAAATTCCAGTTCCGGGAATCCTGAAACGCGGGCCAGGGCGCGAAACGTCGCCTGTAGCGCTTCGCCCACTCCGGGCTTCATATCCGCGTTTAGAACCGACTCATCGCCGGGACCCATCCAGACGATCCCCAGGCACTGCCGCTTCGCCACTTCCCGCACCGCGGGATCCTCGAGCCATTGACGCTCCGTGAGGTTTGCGAAGGCTGCGATTAGACCTCGCACCGACGCGCATTCAGGAGGAATCCAGAGGTAGATCGTCCGGTTCGCTTGTGTGACAGCATATTGATAGATGGCTTCCCCGGCCTTTACCGGCCGGGAAGCCGTCAGCATTGTAATGCTCAAAAGCCAAATGCAAACGCCTGCCGACTGGCTGCGGATCTTATTTTGAAAGCGCCGCATCACAAAATGCCTTTCACGCGGTGTTCGGAGTATGCTCGTTTACTCATTCGAGAGACAAGAATGTGGCGACAGCATAGGTAGCAGTGATGACTCGACTTCCATCCTGCGTCAGCCCCATGAGAATTCCTGCGATCAGTTCGCCGCGACCACACGTTTATTCTTCTCAGGGTGTACCTTACTTGGCCAATCGAGATTGGGCGTCGAGGACATATGGAAAACCAAAATCCCGCCAGACACGATCTCTTCGTGCGTCAGCCAGAATCGTCCCAGCGGCTTTCCGTTGAGCATTGCCGATTGGATATACGGAGCCTGAGCGGCATCGCGCTTAACCACAATGTGAAAGATCTTGCCATTGGGCAGGTGAATCTTCGCGTCGGGAAAGAGCGGAGAGCCAATCGCATACCGCGGAATTCCTGGCGTGACTTGATAAAACCCGAGAGCACTCAAGATATACCAGGCAGACATCTGCCCGCCGTCGTCATTGCCAATCAGGCCGCCCGGCTCATCGCGATAGCCTGCGGCGCGAACCTCGGCCACATGTCGTTGGGTCTTATACGCAGCACCCGCGTAGTCGTACAGATAGGCGATATGATGACTCGGCTCGTTGCCCTGATCGTATAGGTTCTTCGCGAAGAGCTCGTCAAGCTTTGAGATAAACCCGCTGTTCCCGTCTTCGAGAGCAATCAACCCGGGAATGTCCTGAAGCACATAAAACGTAAATTGAAATGGTAAGCCCTCGGTAATATACGACGCTTTCTTGGTGGGATCGAACGGAGTGACCCATGTTCCATCCGCATGGCGCCCTCTGGCGAATCCTGTGACCGGATCGATCACGTTGCGATAGTTCTGGGCGCGTTTTCGAAAGATCGCCTCATCTTCCGGCTTGTTGAGTGCCTTGGCCACTTCAGCCAAGACAAAGTCGTCGTAAGCATAGTCCAGCGTGCGTGACACCTGCTCGTTTTTATGCGGCGAGGGAGCTCCGGGAACCGAATCCTCCAGCGGGATATAGCCGTACTTCAAATACGAGTCCAGCGCCCGCCGGCCCTCTCCGTCGAGATATTCGGCCTCCGATGCGGGCGACTCCAACGCATTCTTGCGCATCAGGCGATAGGCCTCCTGTATGTCGAAGCCGCGTATTCCTTTCAGATAAGCATCGCCAATAATTGCAACCCCGTGATCGCCGTCCATCTCCGCCGTGTGACTATTCCAGGCGGGAAAGGTGGGTAGAAAGCTGCCCTGCTCGCCTTTGACGATCAGCGACTGGATCATATCCGCATCGTCCTTCGGATCGATAATCGTAAAGAGAGGATGCTCGGCACGGAAGGTATCCCAGATCGAGAAATCGTCGTAATAAGTGAAGCCGCGAGCGGTCTCAATGGACTGCCCACCCGCAAAACGGGGGTAAGTTCCACTCACATCGCTGAAGATCCGCGGAAGTTGAAGCGCGTGATACATCGCGGTGTAGAAGATGCGGCGATCTGCATTGTCTCCGGTTACTTCGATCACGCCGAGGGCTTTCTCCCATGCGGCGTGGCTTTTCTGCTCGATTTTCGCAAAATTCCATGCGGGAATCTCGGCGCGAAGGTTCTTCCGCGCTTCATCGATGCTCACGAACGATGTCCCAACGCGAGCCAGCACGACTTCTCCCGGCTTTACATCAAACGTGACATAACCGCCTGTGGGACTGGCGTCGGAAGTTTGGTCGGTGCTGCCCGGATGAACCTCTGTCCCCGACCACGTGCCTCCCACATGGAAAGGGCGATCGAATTCCACGACTACATAGCCGCTAAATCCTGCCAGCTTGCCTTGGCCCGCATAGAGGCGGCGCACTTTGCTCCAACCCACGATCTCGTTGTGAGCAGTATCGATGGTCAAGGAACCGTCGCCGGCGCGGGCGTTGTTTTGCACATCGATCCACGCAGCGCCACCGCGGTGAAATGCAAACCGCAGCAGACCGCAGCGCGCAGTTCCCGTGACCGATGCAGTCACGCCAAGATCCGGAAGCTCGACTTTGTAGAGATACGGTGTGGCGTGCTCCGCGTCGTGAGAAAACCGCGAAGTTGGCGCGCGCCCTTGCCACGGGAACACATCCGATCCAGCCAGCAACTGGAAACTGCCATAATCCTGCATTGCCGAGCCGCTCAGAAAATGGCTGCCGCGAATTCCGTGAAATACCTGATCGGCGTAATAGTAGGGGACTACGCCTTTTCTCTCGGTATCTTGTGTTGCGGGCGTCCATTGCGTCATCCCAAAGGGTATGCCTACTCCAGGATACGTCTGCCCTTCAGCGGCCGTTCCTACCCAAGGGTCCACCAAATCTGCGAGCTGTTGGCCTCGAAGCATTGCGGGCAGGAAAAGAATGACGAGAAAGTACCGAAAAGGGCGGATATTCATCTTCTCTCTTTCGGCGTCATGCGGACCTTTGCGCCGATGACCAATGTCGCTACGTAAGAGTTGGCTGTCAACGTTCCGAACGGTTCGGTGCTGGACCGGACCGTAACAACCTGAAAGGTCATAACTTAGGGATCAGCGTTACGATTCCGTTAAGGCGTGTTAGAATTTTTTCTGCACAGGAAGGATGAGCGCTAATGCGGATTCTTCCCAATCACGAGAAGACAGCCGGCTTTAGTCCCGAACGAACAGCCGCTGTCCATACCGAGCTTGGCACGATCCTTAAAAGCAGCTATTTTTCGGGAAGCAAGAGATGCCAGGACTTCCTGGAATTCACCGTGCAACAGGCGCTCGATGGCAATTATGAGTATCTGACAGAGCGCTTCCTCGGCGCGGAGCTTTTCGGCAGACCCATTAACTACGAAACGGGAACTGATTCCATCGTTCGGGTGAGGGCGAACGACGTGCGTCGCCGACTAGCTCAATATTACTCAGAAGGCCACGGCGGGGCCCAGGTCATTATTGAACTTGCCTCGGGAAACTATGTCCCGGAATTCCACTGGCGGGAGCCGAAGGCGGCCGGTGCTGCACCCGAAGTTGCTTTACACGAATCGCCAGCGATGCCATCGGGCGCATCGCACCAGGAATCGATCGCAACTCTGCCAGCGGCAGCCTCTGGGGACGATGCAAGGCCTCATCGTTGGCGGATTTTTGTCGGCATGATCTCGATTGCCCTCGTACTGGGCTCATGTGCGGGCTGGTGGCTGCGGGAACGAACACTGGACCGTTCCCTGTATCCCTTAAAATACGAACCGTCGCTGAACTCCCTGTGGTCGGCGTTCGTCAACGCCCCCCAACACGAAACGGATGTTGTGCTCTCCGACGTTTCCTTTCAACTCCTCGAGGACATCGAGAAGCGGACATTCACTCTCAGCGACTATCTCAACCGCAGCTACCTCAGCCAGGTTACGACGCAGAGTTCTGGCTCGGATATACAGCCTGTTTTGACCTTGATTGCCTCGAAGAACTTTGGGAACTCGAGTGAATTCAGGCTGGCGCAACGGATGACGGCATTCGACCGCATCGGGAACGGGATGCACATCTACAATGCGCGCGATTACTCTTCAGCGCTTGCAGGCCAGGACAATGTAATCCTAATTGGCTCACAGTACTCAAATCCCTGGCAACAGCTATTTCAAGCCCGTCTGAATTTTAAGGCGAACCCGCCCGATGTTGGTCCCGGCTCTGTGATTAACATTTCGCCGAAAGCGGGAGAGAACGCAATCTACTCACCTACCTATTCCTTGGGCTACTGTGTGGTAGCTTATCTGCCGAATCCGGATCGCGGCACCAAGGTACTTCTCATCGAAGGGACCTCCTCAGAAGCTACAGAGGCCGGCGGAGATTTTCTGCTCTCGGAAGATGAGTTTTCCGAATTTGAGAAAACCCTTCATTCAAATGGATTGCCGTATTTTGAAGTTCTGCTCAAGACCTCACAGGCGAGGGGTACCCCAATTACAGCTTCAGTCGTGGCCTATCGTATTTATCCAATCCAACCTTGAGTGGTCTGATTCAGCGCGGCAACTTACTTACCCAGGTTGACCTGTCCCATGCCGAAACTTCATCCGCCTCCATTTTCAAAGCCATCCAGCCTGCACGAGTCGACAGATGCAAACGGCTCTTAACCTCAAATCCAGATAGGAATTTCATACTTCAATTCAATTCATCGGATGGATGGCGTTTTGATGGGCAGGCATGCCAGGAACCCTGCAATTCGTGTAAACTTGTCGCCGAAGGGGCGACGATGACAATTGGTAGGATCATATTCTGTTTTGCGATCTTCCTGGCGACAGGTTTGTTGACGCTGCAGGCAATGGCGCAGGGTGACCCCGTCAAGTCATTCGATCCGGCAACCTCGGCGATGCGCAAGCCTGGGACCACACTGCGCATCGATCTGATTGGGGATTCGACACAGACCGACCACGCGGGGTATGGGCGCGGTTTTTGCGCCAACCTTACGGACGATGTCGACTGCGTGAACATGGCCAAAGGCGGGGCGAGCACACGCTCGTTCCGTGCGCAGGGCTTGTGGGAGCGGTCGCTCGAGACCAAGCCGGACTATATGCTGATCCAGTTCGGGCACAACGATTTTGTGTTCAACCGGCCACCTGCGCCCACCGGAACGGCAGCGGGTGGGGTCGGATCGAACGGTGCACCGTTCGGCGGAGACCGGGCGCTGACAGATCCCGGGGATTACGAAAAGAACCTTCGGCAATATGTGACCGAGGCGCGCGCCGCGGGCATTAAGCCCATCCTGGTTACTCCAATCACTCGACAGTATTTCGAGGCGGATGGCAAAATCCACTCCGACCAAATCGACCACTGCATCACGATGCGGAAGGTTGCAGCGGACATGAATGTGCCGCTGATCGAACTGCAGAACGAGAGCATTGAGTACCTCGAAAGTATTGGCGAGGAGGCTGGCCACAAATTCGAAATCACCAAGAAGGATGCAACTGGCGCAACCATCTACGACAAGACTCACTTCAACTGGGCGGGCAGCTATGTCTTTGGGCGGATGGTGGCCGTCGATCTGGGCAAGGCTGTGCCGGACCTGAAGAAATATGTTCGGCCAGAAGCAGCGAGGCTGCCGCCCGATGGCGAGAAGGCGATGCGGGTGATAGAGGGTGGGCCCGTGAAGATTGTGCTGGTGGGAGACTCGACCGTGGCCACCGGTGGTGGCTGGGGGCCGGGCTTCTGCGCAGACTTTTCGCCGCGTGTCACTTGTGTTGACGACGCGCTGAATGGGCGAAGCTCGAAGAGCTTTATCGACGAAGGTGCGTGGAAGAAGGCGCTGGACGAGCATGGTGACTATTACCTCATCCAGTTCGGGCACAACGATCAAAAACCGAATCCCGCGCTGCACACGGACCCTGACACTACGTTCGCGGCCAACTTGCGCCGGTATATTGCGGATGTGCGCGCGATCGGAGCGGTACCGGTGTTGGTTACATCGCTCTCGCGGCGCAACTACAAAGACAGTGTGCTGGTGGAGGATCTGACGGCGTATGCGGACGCGACGAGGAAAGTGGGCGCCGATGAGTACATCACCGTTATCGATCTGAATCAGTTGTCGGTGGCAACGCTGAAGCGCATGACACAGGAACAGGCCGACAAGTTCGACAAAGGGGTCGACCCGGATACGGGCGCCGCGGTGGCGACGCCGGCGAGCACGCCCGAACCGGATAGCGGTGATGCGGCGCCGCTGGACCGTACCCATCTCAATCCGTATGGGCAGAAGGTCTTCGGGCGCATGGTGGCGGACGCAATTGTCAAAACCCAAGTGGAGCTAGGGCCGGACCTGATCGGTGTGCCCGGAGGACCAACGACTGTGCGGCCCGACGGGCCGCCGGGATCGAGGCCAATCCCCGTTCCTGCGCAGCCGGCCGCGCGTCCGAGCGCTAACTGACGCAAAAAGTCCATGAGGGGTTTTGAATCATGATGCTTCTTCGATCCGTGATACTTCGCCACAATCTTTCGCTGTGGGTCACGCTCGCGATCACTGTGGCCTACACGGCTTGCCTCTACTCTGCACAAACACCGACCCAACCGCCCACACCTGCGTCCAGGCCACCCGGCTACGCCGAGGTCCCCGCTGTCCATGCCAGCGATGCGCAGCAGCTTGTGGAGCCTTTCAACCCCGCGCTGCACAGCATCTTCATCATCGGCGACTCCACCGCCGCTTACCACATCGACCGCATGAAGGAGGGCTACGCCGAAGCCCAGGGCTGGGGCGTCTTCTTCTACGCCTTCTTCGATCCCAGCAAGGTCAACGTGGTCAACCTTTCGCGCGGCGGCAGGTCCACTCGCACCTACCTCACAGAAGGCCTGTGGGACAAAGCCATCGCCCAGTTCAAGCCCGGCGATGTCGTCCTGCTCCAACTCGGCCAGAACGATATCTTTGCCCTCAACGACCAGGTTGCTCGCGGCACCATCCCCGACATTGGCGACGAGACGCAGGAGATCGACAACATCGCCACCCACAAGCACGAGACCGTGCACACCTTCGGCTGGTACCTGCGCAAGTTCATCCGCGATACTGAAGCCACTGGCGCGCAGCCCATCGTCATGTCGCTCACCACGCGCAACGTCTGGAAGGACGGTCACATCGAGGTCGGCGTCAACAACTACCGCGAGATCTCCTGGAAAATTGCCCAGCAAGAGGGCCGTGTCGACTTCGTAGATGTCAGCGCTCTCGTCGCCGAGCAGTACGAGAAGCTCGGTCAGGAGAAGACTTTCGGCATGTTCCACACGCGCGAGCCGGTGCATCTCGACATCCCGGGAGCCTTCATGAACGCGCGCTGCATCGTTGCCGGCCTAAAGGGCCTGCCCGACGCACCCGTCTCGAGTTATCTCTCCTATCTCGGCTTGATGGTCGAGGCTGAAACACCGCCCGCCGTCCCGAGCGAGTGGGCTCAGGACCTCACTCATGTAACACCGGTAGCACCGAAGACGCCAGCTGACTCCGCCACCATCGCGCCGGCCTCGGCCACGCCTGTACCTGCACCCGCGCCCGCGGCTTCCATTTCCCCCTCTGCAGCCGCTCACGGCGAAATCTATCCGCCGCCCCATGCCACGCGCATCGTCCTCGCGGGCGACTCCACTGTGAACCATACTACGGGCTGGGGCACTGCCTTCTGCGAGCGCCAGGCCACCGACACCGAGTGCTTCAACAGCTCACGCAATGGCCGCAGCGCAAAGAGCTATCGCGAGCAGGGCCTGTGGGATCGTGCCCTCGCCATCCACCCTGACTACATACTCATCCAGTTCGGCGCTAACGACGGTCCCGGTAAAGGCCCTCTGCTCGCGGATGTCCCCGCTACCACTTTCTCCGATACCATGCGCGACGATATCCGCGAGGCACGCGCCATGGGCGCCATCCCTGTCCTTGTTACCCCGCTGCCACAGCGCAACTACATGGACGGCAAGCACGTCCGCACCCTGGAGGATTACGCCGCTGCCATGCGCGCCGTTGGCAAGGAGACCGGCGCCGCCGTACTCGACCTCAACGCTGAGGCGAACGACGCCCTCGACGCCATGACGGAGGAGCAGGCACATCAGTTCAATAGCAATCCCGCCGATCCAAGCGTCCCAGGCCGCGACACCACTCACCTTAATGCTAAGGGCGGCGAGTTCTTCGGCGCCATGGTCGCGCGCGAATTCGCTGCTGCGTTCACAACCGTAAAGGTGAATACGCGCTGACTCGGCATGAATTCAGATCCATGACGGGGAGCGAAGACGACATGCTGTAATCCGCCGACTCTTCTGCTCCAAAATGTTATGCCTTGTCAAAATCAGATCCCAAGACAAAACGGGCCTGACGAATGAGTTCGGCGTCAGTCCGCAGAGTGAAAACTGGCCAGAAATGTGTTCCTGCGCGTCGAGGCAGAAACACAAAACTCCGTCGAGGGCCAAAGATAATGGATGTGTACTGTAGACGACTATTGTCACGGCACGAGCATCCTAGATCGATGCCGATCGACGAGGACGCGATACCGAATTGCAAATCATACATTCTAAAATCGTAAATCCCGCTCAATTTCAACAGGGTTCAATGAACGACAAAATCTGCTTTGGGAGCAGAGGGTCGCGGCCAAACACCATTCGTACTTGAACGTCGGCGGGTGGATTGAATTCGCCAACTGCATTCAACGCGCCATTCAACCCAGTCAATTCTCGCAGGGTGTACTTTTGGGTGTACTTTTGGTGATCTTGTTTTCTATCTCCTCAGATAGCAATGGTTTATGGCGCGCTAGGAATCCCCTTCTCTCTCAAGACATTCAATAAGATGACATAAAGCCTAAGAGCCTGTTTCATAAATGGTTTCGTGAAAGGGCACGACTTCAGTCGTGCCGAAAAGGGCAGGAAAGCCAAGGGGTTTTAACCCCTGAGGGATTCGCGCTCACCGGCCAGGCCATTTATGAAACACGCTCTAGCAATTGCTGGGCTTTACGCTTTCATGCGGCCAGGTGCAGCTCAATGCAGCCGTGTTTGACAGGGGTATTTTTATTCCGAGTTGGGGGTATTTTTCTAAGAGCCTGTTATTAACTTTGTCCCTCTGTTTGCAAAGGGATAGGCATTACGCGGTGGGTGGCAGACGATGATTCCATGGGGAATCGGGATCGGCGCAGTTATCAGACGGATGTGACCGACGAGGAAT
>Ga0224555_1005620_pt1 | contig 10310 bp, 9 predicted proteins | sample 714S23034metaG_FD_180687 | JGI IMG/M metagenome (GOLD analysis project Ga0224555, IMG submission 180687) | Peat soil microbial communities from Stordalen Mire, Sweden - 717 S2 30-34 | ecosystem: Environmental > Terrestrial > Soil > Wetlands > Peat | place: Sweden: Norrbotten County, Stordalen...
TCACTCGCCTTCTGGAACTCCTGGGGCGGATTCGGCGGCGGCGGCGGCACCCGACGCCAACGACGCGTCACACAAGACGGCGCCGGCGGCTACACCGAAGAAGAACGCACCGGCCCCACCACATGACTCTGTTTGACGAAAGCGCACGGGCGCTGGCATTTTCGCGGGCCGTCCTGCCGCGCCAGCCGTCCCGGCGCGTGACCGGACTGCGCGTGCATCGCTTTGCCGCGTTTGCGCTCGCCGTCTATTCGCACTAAGGAGGGATCCATGTATAGATTGAAAGTCGGTCACCAGGAGGGTGGTCGCCCGGAGAAGCGCATCTCGTTTTCCGGTGTCGTCGCGATCGTGGCGTTGGTTCTTGCGCTTGGCGGCGGTACGGCCTTGGCCGCGAGCCATTACCTGATCACATCGACGAGTCAGATCAAGCCGAGCGTGCGAAACGCGCTGCGTGGCGAGCGCGGCCACCGCGGCTACATCGGCTACCGCGGTTACAAGGGAGCCACCGGCGTCAGCGGTGCCGGTGGCGCGACGAGCGTCACCGAGCAGATCGCCACGGGGCAGATCGCGGCCAGCAGTAGCGGGTCCGGTACGGTCAACTGTCCGGCCGGCACGAAGGCGACAGGCGGCGGCGGCTTCGACGGCGGTGTCGCCACGGCCGTGATGTACCAGGACGGGCCGGCGCCCAACAGTGGCACCGCTGCAACCCCGACCGGCTGGCAAGCGTCCTGGAAGACCAACGCCGATGCGATCACGTGGTCCGTGTACGCGATTTGCGCGTCGCCGTAGCGGAACCGCCAGAGGCATGTGATGCGAAGCGCGCTCTGAGCCGAAGCTCGGAGCGCGTTTTGCTGACCGCCGCTCGGCGGAGCGCCCGGGGTTACAGTGCGGCGCGCCGGCGAAGCGACCGCGATGGAGGTAGCGCGTGAATATCTTTGAGCTTGTCAGCGGTTCGATCAGCATGTTGGTAATCGTTCCGCTTGGCTACATCGCGGTGCAGAGCATGCGCGAGTCGCGTGATCTGCGTCGAATCCAGGAGGAGCTGACCGTGCTCGTCCGGGAGAGCAAGGAGATCAGCCAGGACGTTCAGCGGCTCCAGCGCGAGTTGCGCACCGAGCAGGACGCTGCGCGAGTCGGTATCGATGAAACTCAACGGACCGTCGAGCACGTCACAGCGATCGTTGAGCGGACCGCCGAACAGGTGACCGACGTGGCCTCAGATACCCTGGCGCTCGCCGTCGCCAGCCCCGGCGCCGCAACGGCGGTCACGCCCGTCGAACAGCAAGCCACGCGATCCCGACGAGCTCGCCACCTCGTGCGGCTACAGCGCCGCGTGAAATAAGGGAAAAGCCCTACAAATGGCCAACTACGGAACCGAAGGTCGGGGGTTCGAATCTCTCCGGGCGCGTAGGAGAACGCAACTTCGCTGCGTCGTCTAGCCGAGTGAGGTGCGACAGTCTTGCGACTCCTTTTTCTTGGCGGTCACCAGGGGCCGTAGGTACTGCTGTTGGCTTCGCGCAGCGCGCTGACGTAGTCTGCGCGAGCCTCCGCCGTCTCGTCGGCGCTGGGCGCCACCGCGAGCATCCCGCGCAGCTCGTCGACCGAGGTGAACCCCTTGCGCTCAATCCACGCCCGCAGGCCGTCGAGCAGCACAACCGCATAGCCCGGGCCGTGGCGCAGCAGGGCCGAGGTGGTCATCACGACGTCCGCGCCGGCGAGGAGGTAGCGGGCGACGTCCGTGGGCTCCTCGACCCCGGTCGTCGCTGCCAGGGACGCGCGGACTCGCCCGTGTAGGAGGGCGATCCAGGTCCGTGCGAGCCGCCCCTCCGCTGGGTTGGAGAGCTCGACCGCCGGGCCCACGGACAGCGTGTCGGGGTCGATGTCGGGTTGTAGCAGTCGGTTGAAGAGCACGAGCCCGTCCGCGCCGGCCGCGTCGAGCGCGAGAGCCATCTCACCGGTCGAGCTGAAGTACGGGCCGAGCTTGACCGCGACCGGTACGCTGACCGCGTCCTTGACGCGTGTCAGGACGTCGATGTGACGCTGCTCGACGTCGCGACCGCTAATCCGGGGGTCGCCGGGAAGGTAGTAGATGTTCAGCTCGATCGCGGCGGCGCCGGCGTCCTGCATCGCGCGCGCGTAGTCGGTCCAGCCGCCGGGCGTGACGCCATTGAGGCTGGCGATCACGGGGATCTCGACGCTTGCGGCGGCGCGCTCGAGCAGGCTCAGGTAGCGGCGCGGGCCCGGCTCCGCAGCTGTCGTGACCGGGAAGTAGGACAGCGCCTCGGCGAAGCTCTCGGTCCCGGCGTCGGTCAGCTGCTCGTTGAGCGCCGCCTCACGGCGTAGCTGCTCTTCGAAGAGTGAGTAGAGCACTACCGCGCCGACGCCGGCGTCGGCGAGGCGGCGCACGCCGTCAACAGTCTTGGACAGAGGCGACGGCGACGCGACGAGCGGATTGCGCAGGGCGAGGCCCATGTAACTGGTGGCGAGCTCCATCAGCGATCCTTGCGTGCATCGGCCGCGAAACGCTGCGGACCGCTGGTTGCCATCTCCTCGTAGACCGCCCAGCGCTGTGCAACAGCCTGCTCGGCGAGGCCGTGCAGACGCTCGGCCTCGGCCGGGTCGCTGCTTGCGAGCGAGCGGTAGCGCAGCTCCCGATCGGTGTAGTCCGACAGCCTCATGCGCGGTCGCGGTGAGTCCAGCAGGAACGGGTTCCCGCCGGCCGCGCGAGCCATCGGGTCATAACGAATCAGCGGCCAGTAACCACTGGCCACCGCGCGGTACTGCTGATCGAGGCCGCTTCGCATTTCGATGCCGTGCGCGATGCAGTGGCTGTAGGCGATCAGGAGCGAAGGCCCGTCGTAGGCCTCCGCCTCGCGGAACGCGACCAACGTGTGCTGGGAGTCGGAGCCCATCGCGACGCGTGCGACGTAGACGTTGCCGTACGCGATCGCCTGCAGCGCGAGGTCCTTCTTCGCAACTGTCTTGCCGGCGGTGGCGAACTTGGCAACGGCGCCGAGCGGCGTCGCCTTGGACATCTGCCCGCCGGTGTTGGAGTAGACCTCAGTGTCGAGCACGAGCACGTTGATGTTGCGTCCGCTCGCGAGCACGTGGTCGAGTCCCCCGGAGCCGATGTCGTAAGCCCAGCCGTCGCCGCCGACGATCCACACGCTGCGTCGGATCAGATGATCAACGACGCTGAGCAGATCGGTCACGAGGGGGTCGTCAAGGCCCTCGAGCCGGCGCATCAGCTCCGCGATCCGCTCCCGCTGTGCGTGCAGCTCCGACTCGCGCAGCTGTGGGGCATCGAGGATCGCATCGATGAGCTCGGCGCCGACAGTTTCGCGCAGCTCGCCAAGGCGCCGGCGGGCGAGCTCGGTGTGTCCGTCGGCGGCGAGCCGGAGGCCGAGCCCGAACTCGGCGTTGTCCTCGAACAGCGAGTTCGACCAGGCCGGGCCGCGGCCGTCGGCGTCGCTCGTCCACGGCGTGGTCGGCAGGTTCCCGCCGTAGATCGACGAGCAGCCAGTCGCGTTGGCGATCGTCAGCCGGTCACCGAACAGCTGCGACAGCAGTTTGATGTATGGGGTCTCCCCGCACCCCTCGCAGGCCCCCGAGAACTCGAAAAGCGGCTCGAGGAACTGCGTGCCGCGCACCGTGCCGAAGTCCACGCGCGAGCGGTCGTTCGCCGGAAGCGTCTCGAAGAACGCGATGTTCTCGCGCTCGAGCGCCAGCAGCGGCTCGCGGTCGGCGAGGTTGATGGCCTTGCGGGCCGAATCGCCCGGTGCCGCTACGGGGCAGGCCTCGACGCACAGCCCGCAGCCTGTGCAGTCCTCGAGATAGACCTGCAGCGTGAAGCGCCTGTCCGGCAGCCCCGGGCCCTCGAGCGGCGCCGAGCGGAAACCGTCCGGTGCGCCGTCCAGGCGCACGGAGTCGTAGTAGCGGGACCGGATCACGCTGTGGGGGCAAACGAAGCTGCAATTTCCGCACTGGATGCACAGCTCCTCATCCCACGCCGCGATCAGCTCGGAGATGTTGCGCTTCTCATAGGCGGTCGTGCCGCTCGGATAGGTCCCGTCGACGGGCAGCATGCTCACCGGCAGCGCATCGCCGCGGCCCGCCATCATCTCCGCCGTGACGTTACGCACGAACTCGGGCGCGTTCGCGGGCACCGGCGGCGCCAGTTCGCGCGTGGACGTCACCCGATCGGGAACCTCGATGCGGTGCAGACCTTCGAGTGCTCGGTCGACCGCCGCATGGTTGCGCTGCACGACCTCGGGTCCACGGCGGCCGTAGCTCTTTGTGATCGCCTCCTTGATCCGGACGATCGCCTCCTCGCGCGGCAGCACGCCGGAGATCGCGAAGAAGCACGTCTGAAGCACCACGTTGATACGTCCGGCTAGTCCGACATCGCGGGCGATGCGCCCGGCGTCGATCGCGTAGAGCTCGATCTTCTTGTTCAGAACCTGCTCCTGAACCGGGCGCGGCAGCGCATCCCAGACCTCCTCCGGGGCGTAGCGGCAGTTCAGCAGCAGCGTCGCGCCAGGCGCCGCGCGTCCGAGCACGTCAACCTGCTCGAGCAACCGGAACTGGTGGCAGCCGACGAAGCTCGCGTTTGCCACCAGGTAGGGCGCCCGGATCTCCTTTGGGCCAAAGCGCAGGTGCGAGACGGTCTGCGAGCCGGACTTCTTCGAGTCGTAGACGAAGTAGCCCTGGGCGTGCATGTGCTCGCCGAGGATCTTGATCGTGTTCTTGTTAGCACCCACGGTGCCGTCCGAGCCGAGTCCGAAGAACACCGCCCGGACCGTGTCGGGCGGTTCGATGTCCAGTGCCGCGTCGTAGTCAAGGCTCGTCTGCGAGACGTCGTCGACGATGCCTACGGTGAACCGTCGGCGCGGGCGCTCGGCGGCGAGCGCCTCGAATACCCCTGCGACCATCCCCGGGGTGAACTCCTTCGACGAGAGCCCGTAGCGTCCGCCGACGATCCGCGGCAGCACCCGGTCGTCGTCCTCGTGGGCCTCGGTCATGGCCGCGACCACATCGAGGAAAAGCGGCTCGCCGATCGAGCCGGGTTCCTTCGTACGGTCAAGCACCGCGATCCGCTTCACGCTCGCGGGCAGCGCCTCGACCAGCGCCCGGACCGGAAACGGACGGTACAGCCGCACCTGCGCCAAGCCGACGCGCTCACCCCGCGCTGCCAGCCAGGCGACGGTCTCGCTCACGGTTTCCGCGCCGGACCCCATCACGATCAGCACTCGATCGGCCTCAGGGTGTCCGCTGTACTCGACGAGCCGTAGGGCGCGGCCGGTGCGCTCGCGCAGGCGAGCCATTGCGTCCTCGACGACGTCCGGAACACGGGCGTAGAACGGGTTGACCGTCTCACGAGCCTGGAAGTAGACGTCGGGGTTTTGCGCAGTCCCGCGGATGAACGGCCGCTCGGGCGACAGCGCACGGCCACGGTGCGCACGGACCAGCTCCTCTGGCACGAGTGCGCGCAGATCATCGTCGGTGAGCAGCTCGACCGTGTTCAGCTCGTGCGAGGTGCGAAACCCGTCGAAGAAGTGCACGAACGGTACGCGCGTCGCAAGCGTCGCGGCCTGTGCCACCAGCGCCAAGTCGTGTGCTTCCTGAACCGACCCAGACGCTAGGATCGCGAACCCCGTCTGGCGCACCGCCATCACATCGGAGTGGTCGCCGAAGATCGACAGCCCCTGTGCCGCCAGCGAGCGCGCGGCGACGTGAAACACGGAGGGGGTCAGCTCACCGGCGATCTTGTACATGTTTGGGATCATCAGCAGCAGCCCCTGTGAGGCCGTAAACGTCGTCGACAGCGCGCCGCCTTGAAGCGCGCCGTGCAGCGCGCCCGCCGCGCCGCCTTCGCTTTGCATCTCGACCACGGTCGGCACGGTGCCCCACACGTTGGGCCGCCTCTGGCTCGCCCACTCGTCGGCCAGCTCGGCCATCGGCGAGGACGGCGTGATCGGGTAGATGCAGCAGACCTCGTTGAGGCGGTACGCGACCGACGCCGCTGCCTCGTTACCGTCGATCGTGGCGTGTGTCACTCGTGCTCCGCGACCATCTCGATCGAGTGCACGGGGCACTGTTCAAAGCATGCGCCGCAGCCGGTGCAGCGGTCGTAGTCGAAGCGGTAGCGGTGCCCTTCGCCCAGCTTGATCACGGCGTCCTCCGGGCACGCGCCGACGCAGCCGTCGCACTCGCAGCAGTTGCCGCACGACAGGCACCGGTGCGCCTCGAAGCTCACCTGCTCGTCTGACAGGCCGCCGATCACCTCGTCGAACCCAGCGACGGCGACAGCCGGCATCAGCTCGGGCTGCTGACGGCGCGCGGCGTCGCCGAAGAACCACAAATGCAACATGTCGAAGCTCACCTGGGGGTGCTTGGGCTGGCTTTCGGCCGCCGTGCCGTGCAGCCAGGCGTCGATGTGGCGGGCGGCCTTCTTGCCGTGCCCCACGCCGACCGTCACGGTGCGCTCGCTCGGCACCATGTCGCCGCCTGCGAACACGCCTGGAGCGCCCGTCATCAGCGAGTCAGACACGACCACCGTGCCATCCCGCTGGAACTCCACCCCCGGCACCGCGCGCAGGAACGCCGTGTCGGTGTCCTGGCCGAGCGCCAGGATCACGGTGTCTGCCGCCAGCGTCTCGAACCGGCCGGTCGGCTGCGGGAACCCAGACTCGTCGAGCTCCATTATCTCGACCTGCAACTCCGGCCCGTCGAACGCGGTGATCGTCCGCAGCCAGTTGATGCGCACCCCCTCACGCTCGGCGTCCTCGGCCTCCTCGACATGGGCCGGCATCTGAGCGCGCGTGCGCCGATAGACGATCAGCGCCTCATCCGCGCCCATCCGACGCGCCACCCGGGCGGCGTCCATCGCCGTGTTCCCGCCGCCATAGACGGCGACGCGCCGCCCGATCACTGGCCGCTCGCCGGAAGCGACACTGCGCAGGAACGACAATGCGTCAACGATGTGACCGGCATCGCCTGCAGGAATGTCAACGCGCTTAGACAGGTGAGCGCCGACCGCCACAAAGACCGCGTCGAAGTTGCCCTCCTCGCGCTCGGCCGCGAGATCATCGACACGGTGTCCGCATTCGATCCGCACCCCCAACGCGGTGATTCGCGCCAGCTCACCATCGAGAACATCGCGCGGCATCCGGTAGGTCGGGATGCCGTAGCGCATCATTCCGCCAGGCTCGCCGCCGGCGTCGCGGATCTCGACCGTATGGCCCAGCCTGGCGAGGTGATAGGCCGCCGATAGTCCGCTCGGCCCGGAACCGACGACCAGCACCCGCTTGCCGCTGCGCACCGATGGCGCGTCGAACATCCACCCCCGGTCGAGCGCCAGATCCCCCAGGAACCGCTCGACCGCGTGAATCGACACCGCGCTATCGAGCTCGGCACGGTTGCAGACGGTCTCACAGGGGTGGTAACACACTCGACCGTGGATCGCCGGAAACGGATTGTCGGCCACCAGCTGACGCCACGCCTGCTCGTGACGACCAGCCTGCATGTCCGCGAGCCACGCCTGGATGTTCTCGCCGGCCGGGCAACCAGCGTTGCACGGCGGCAGTAGATCCACGTACAGCGGGCGGCGCTCCCGAACCGGACCGGCACGCGAACTCCCGTGCATCAGATCCGGTAGCGCCGCCACATCCGGTCGCGAGACACTCACACCGTTCGACTCAGTGCCGGCCAACCGTCCTGTCGCCGCCGTCGGAAAACCACAGTGAGCGAAGGCTACTCCGCGGGCTCTCGAATCACCGTGACGCACCGACCGTCGCTGGCAGCGAACTACGCAGCGCTCGCGGTGGTGCTCGCGATCGTCGCGCTGATGGTGTTCAAGTAGGCGCCCACGGCAGCTGACGCCACCTCGCGCGAAGCACACGCTGAGGCGGCGGCGCGGTCCCCACCCGCGGCCGCCGCCTCGCCCGATCGCGCCGAGCGCGAGCGTGAGTGTTACCCCGGTCGCGATGAAGCGCGCGCGTCGTGCCCGCGTCAAACGGTTCTGCAACCGCATCTGGCCCTCCTGGTGGTCGGAAACAGAGTGCTGCGCGGCGCAACCTAGGACTGACCGCTGCCCGCACGAGTGACGATCCTGTGACGATCGACTGACCTACGAGCGCGAGCTGAACCCTCGCTGAAGTGGCCATCGGCACTCGGCTATCGTGCGCCGGTGCCGCGCACCAACTGGGCAGGCAATTACAGCTACCGCGCCCGGACACTCCACGCGCCGGCGACGCTCGAGGAGCTCCAGGAGCTCGTCGCCAGCACCCCTCGACTGCGCGTGCTGGGCTCGCGCCACTCATTCACGGACATCGCCGATGGCGAGGAGCTCGTCACGCTCGAGCGCCTTGGCCACGACGTGGCGATCGACCGCAACGCGCTGACCGTCTCGCTCGCGGGCGCCGTTCGCTATGACCGGCTCGCGGGAGAGCTCGATCGCGCGGGGCTCGCGCTGGCGAACCTCGCATCGCTGCCGCACATCGCTGTCGCCGGCGCGATCGCCACAGCCACTCACGGCTCGGGCGATGGCAACGGGAACCTCGCCACGGCGGTTGCCGCGCTCGAGATCGTGACCTCCGACGGCAACGTGCTGAGGATCGCGCGCGGCGACCGCGACTTTGACGGGGCCCTCGTCAGCCTCGGTGCGCTCGGCGCGGTCGTACGTGTCACGCTCGACGTCGAGCCCGCCTACGAGGTTCGCCAGCAGGTGTTCCTGGGACTCGCATGGGAACAGCTCTTCGAACACTTCGACGCGATCACCGCAAGCGGCTACAGCGTCAGCGTGTTCACGCGCTGGGGCGAGTCGACCGAGCAGGTGTGGATCAAGAGCCGCGTCGCGGCCGAGCCCGGGACGATCGCCGGAGGGCTCTACGGCGCCCTGCCCGCGACCGGCGAAATGCACCCGATCGCGGGGCTCGATCCGATCAACTGCACGCCGCAACTCGGTGTTCCGGGCCCGTGGCACGAACGCCTGCCCCACTTCCGGACGGGCTTCACGCCGAGCAGCGGTGAAGAGATCCAGTCGGAATACCTCATCCCGAGGTCGCACGCGCTACCCGCGGTCGAAGCGCTCCGGCGAATCGCCGCGACGCTCCGACCGTTGCTACTCGTCAGCGAGATCCGCACGGTCGCGGCAGACCGGCTGTGGCTGAGCCCGCAGTACGGTCAGGACACCGTCGCGATCCACTTCACCTGGAAGCGCGAGCAGGAGCGCGTCGAACGCGCGCTCCTTGACGTCGAGCGCGCCCTCGACCCGTTCGAGCCCCGGCCGCACTGGGGCAAGCTGTTTCTCGCCGGCGCAGCCACCCTCGCCCCGCGCTACGAGCGCCTCGACGACTTCGCGGCCCTGCTGGGGCGCGTCGATCCGCGCGGCGCGTTTCGCAACGCGTGGATCGAGTCCCGCGTGCTCGCCGGCGCCGCCTGAGAACTCATGCGCCGCTCGCAAGCGGCACCGATGAAACCGGCGCCCGTCCCAGGTCAAAGGGGTGATGGCTCCGCGCCGCGTGATCGTCTGCGACCTGCGTTCGCTCGAGGCGTTCGACCTGCGCACCGTAGAGCTGCTGGCTCGATGGGCGCTCGCTGCGCGCAGGCTCGGCTACGAGCCGCGCTTCACACATCCGCCCGCGCAGCTGCGCGCCCTGATAGCGCTCGCCGGGCTCGAGCGGGCCCTAGGCGTCGAGTCGCAGCGGCAAGCCGAAGAGGGGGAAGAGCCGCTGCGCGTCGAGGAAGAAAGTGAGCTCGACGAGCCGCCCGCGTGATTGCTCGTGGACCTGGAGCGCCCACGGCGCGTACCCGCCGTTCGGATCCGGCTTGTACTGACCGTAAGCCGGGACGCCGTTCGCAAGGCCGGCCGGGAGCAACCGTGAGCCCCGGCATTCGATGCCGGGACCGAGCCACCAAGTGAAGATGTTCTCGCGGCCCGAAAGCCACATGTCGTAGGGCGGCATCGACTGCGTGGCGTCCTCGGCGATCAGCGCAGTAAGAGCATCGATGTCGTAGGCCTCGAACGCACTCACGTAGCGCCCGAGCAGTTCTTCGTCGACCTCCGCGTCGCGGTCACCCCCGGGGCTCGACGCAAGCGTCGCCCGGGCGCGCTGCAGCGCGCTGTTCACCGACGGGACACTCGTGTCGAGCAGCTCGGCGGCCTCGCTCGCTTGCCACTGCAGCACTTCGGGGCATGAGAATGCCGTTTTGAGGTTGCTGGTCTGGTTGGTCCGGGTTTAGGGTCGGGCGACTGGGACAGGGGCCTTGGGAGAACGCATGTTGGGCAGGCCGTCTTGCGCGATGGGCTTCGA
>Ga0224555_1005622_pt1 | contig 10309 bp, 13 predicted proteins | sample 714S23034metaG_FD_180687 | JGI IMG/M metagenome (GOLD analysis project Ga0224555, IMG submission 180687) | Peat soil microbial communities from Stordalen Mire, Sweden - 717 S2 30-34 | ecosystem: Environmental > Terrestrial > Soil > Wetlands > Peat | place: Sweden: Norrbotten County, Stordalen...
CGTGCTCACAAGCGGCGACATCACCTCTGGCGTTGTGATCAATCAGGCTGTGACGGTCACTGGTGGATCGACCCAGCTTGAGTTCATCGATAACGGCACTGCGGATAACATCGGCGCGCTGCTGGACAACGTCTCCATCTCCACCGTGTCGGCGGTGCCGGAGCCTTCGAGCCTGATGCTTCTGGGCACGGGAATCCTGGGTGCGGCGGGCCTGATGCGTCGGCGGCTCACCGCCTAACAACGTTATAACGATTCTCCTCGGATCGTTCGGTCGACTTTGCCGGGTGCGGGACGTCTGCATCCGGCAAAGCCATTTAACCGCCTCGATTTCGCCGCACCGGTGCGCAACGGTCGTGCATAGTTCACCAGGATGCTGGGCAATGGATAGCGCTGTTCCCAGCGTCGCCTCCCACGCGGATGCGACAATAGTCCCATGAAACAGCTAGCAAAAGGACTGCTTTGCCTCGGCGTTGCCCTCGCCTTCGCCGCCGCTATCGCAGGATGCACCAAGCTGCCGCCGCCCACTCCGCTCTCCGAGCTGAACCCGCAGCAGATGCGCGGCCACGACGTCTACCAGGCGCACTGCGCCCAGTGCCACAACGACCGCACCAACGACCCGCTACAGGGTCAGTCGCTGCGCGGCATCTTCAAAAAGCAGTACCTCGACAGCGGCGCCCCCGCCAACGACGACCGCGTCATGGACGCCGTCCTCTACGGCCGTCCCATGATGCCCGCCATGGGCTCCCAGATGACGCCGCAGCAGCGAGACGACCTGCTCGCGTATCTGCACACGCTGTAATCGCTGATCGCTGACAGCTGGTAGCTGACCGCTGGTCGTCGATCGCCTTTCGCGGCTTGCTGTCGTGAGGAACAAATGAGCGATCCAGAAACCGAAAGCAAGAACGTAAAGGGTCAGATGTTGCCCGGCATCGCCGGCATCTGCATCTTCATGATCCTCATGACCACGGCCAACGTGTATGCCTCGCTCGCCGGCGTCTACGGCCGCGGCGTCGCCAAATACGCCATCCTCACCCTGTGCACGCTGCTGGCCACCGGCATCTTCGGCTTGCTGCGTCTGGCCAAATGGGGCTGGGCGCTGGTCACCGCCGGCTGCCTGCTCCTCGCCGCGGGATATTTCTATGCCTACGCCAGGATCCACACCGGCTTCTTCCTGGTGCAGGGATTGTTTTCGCTGCTGTTCTTTCTCTATCTGTCGCGCCCCGAGACCCGCGAGCGCCTGCTCTAGCGTTTCGGACCTGCGCCCGAGCGACGTGATCCATCTTTGGCCGGCGCGCGCTTGCCCGACGGTCGATCAGTGCGCCCGGTTGGGGTGCGATCAATGCGGGGTTTAGGACCACCTCGCTTTATGAAGCCAATACTCGAAATCGGTTTCTCGTCGTTCATAGGAATCTCCTTGTGAGCTAGTAGCACGGGATTGCGGGCGTGTCCACTAGTTCGATATGGCGGGCGGTACAATCTCTTTAATGCATCCCGTTTCCGTTTCGGACTTCAGCTCCGACCTCATCCAGATCGACCTCTCGCCCCGCCGACCCGCGCGCAAGCCGGAGTGGCTCAAGGCGCGCGCACCCGGCGGCGAAACCTTCCACGCCCTCAAGAAGCTGGCCCGCGACCTCCGCTTGCACACGGTCTGCGAAAGCGCGAACTGCCCCAACCTTGGCGAGTGCTGGAACCAGAAGTCTGCCACCTTCATGATGCTGGGCAATCGCTGCACCCGGCGCTGCGGCTTCTGCGCCGTCCCCAAGGGAAAGCCCGAACCCATTGACTTCGACGAGCCCCGCCGCGTCGCCTCCGCCATCGCCCAGCTCGGCCTCGCCCACGCCGTCATCACCAGCGTCAACCGCGACGACGACAACCTCGGCGCCGCCCGCGCCTTCGTCGAAGTCATCCGCGAAATCCGCCTGCAATCTCCAGGCACCCGCGTCGAAGTGCTCACTCCCGACTTCCAGGGCGTCGAAGAATCCCTGCGCATGGTCGTTGCCGCGCGCCCCGAAATCCTCAACCACAACATCGAGACTGTGCCCCGCCTCTACGCCATCGCAAAATCCGGCGGCCGCTACACCCGCTCGCTCGAATTCCTCCGCCGCGCCAAGGAACTCGCCGCCGAATCCGGCCACACGCAGATCACCAAAACCGGCATCATCGTCGGTCTCGGCGAGCAGATGCACGAGCTACTCGCCGTCTTCCGCGACCTCGCCGCCCGCCGGGTCGACATCCTCACCATCGGGCAGTATCTGCGGCCCAGCCGCGACCACCTCGTCATGCAGCGCTTCTACACGCCGGACGAGTTCGCCTTCCTCAAGCACGAGGCCCTCGCCATGGGCTTCCGCCACGTCGAGAGCGGCCCACTCGTCCGCTCCAGCTATCACGCCCGCGAACAGGCCCAATCCACCGGCCTCGCGTAGACAATGGCACGCACCTCCGATGACAGGCGCAACTCGTAACAACTTCTTGACAATGTCCTGCCGAGGTTCAGTTACACTCTTCGCACGCGAGGAATCGACATGAGCGGCATCCGGTTGCGCCTTCGAGTGAGTACGTTAGGGATCATGCGGCCCGGCGCTGCCTGCGCACTCGCGCTTGCCCTGTTGCTCGCGCCGGCCCGGTCCATGCCCGCCCAGGACGACGATACTCTCCACACCGCCTCCCGCCTCGAACTCGACATCGTCAAGGCCGTCCTCGCCCAGGAAAAGGCCTGGAACGCCGGCGACATTGCCGGCTACGTCAAGGGCTACAAGGACTCGCCCGACACCGTCTTCATCGGCAAGGAGGTATCGCGCGGCTTCAAGCAGATTCTCCTTGACTACGAGCACAACTACCCGGATCGCTCGTCCATGGGAGCGCTCACCTTCTCCGAACTGGAGGTGCATCCCATCACCGACACTCTCGCCGTCTGCATCGGCAAGTACCACCTCGAACGCTCCAAGAAGGACGGCGGCCCGGCCGACGGCCTATTCTCCCTGGTCATGGAAAAAACCCCCGACGGCTGGAAGATCGTCCTCGACCACACCACGTAGAAGGGAACCAAAAATGATCTTTCACGTAACCATGGAGCCCGCCGAAGACGGCTGGATTACGATCCAGTGCCCGGCTTTTCCCGGCTGCATCTCGCAGGGCAAAGATGAGCAGGAAGCGCTGGCAAACATAAAGGAAGCCATAATCGCTTGGCTCTGGGCCGAAGACCAAGAGGCTGTGCGCTCTCTGCCCGCTGACCAGACGTCCCTGTTCGTCTACGTTTAGGTCGTCACACCGTCAGAATCTCTTTCTCCTTCGCCTTGAACAACTCTTCCACCCGCTTGATCTCCGCGTCCGTCAACTGCTGAATCTCCTCATTCGCCCGCTTCTCATCGTCGGCCGAGATCAGCTTGTCCTTGGCCGCTTTCTTCACCTGGTCGTTGCCGTCGCGGCGGATGTTCCGGATCGCCGTCTTGTGGTCCTCCAGCACTGCGGACAGGTGTTTCACCGTCTCCTTGCGCCGCTCCTCGGTCATGGCCGGCACCGGTACCCGGATCAGCTCGCCGTCGTGCATCGGGTTGAATCCCAGCCCGGCGGTCCGGATTGCCTTCTCGATCGGCGCCACCATCGTCTTTTCGTAGGGCTTTACCTGGATTAGCTGCGGCTCCGGCGTCAGGATCTGCGCTACCTGCGAGATCGGCGTGTCCGTCCCGTAGTAGTCCACCTTCACCTGGTCCAGCATATGCACGCTGGCGCGGCCGGTGCGGGTCGAGAGCAGGTTCGCCCGGAAGTCCTCCACTGTCTTCTCCATCCGTGTCTTCAACTGCGTGTGAACGTCCTTCAACGCCGCAATACTCGTCATCGCCGATGCCATGGTATTTCCGCCCTCCCCAATCGCAATTCCGAAGCGCGCCGTCAACCTACGCCTTCGACCTCGCTATTCTACAGAGGTTCGGGCCGGTTAACCGCCGCCCGAGGCTCTTTTCCCTGCCAGGCCGGCCAGCCCGCACCTCCGTCCGCGCCACGCCCACACGCCACCTTAGTTGTATTTTGGGCCGCCCGGCCCAACGTGTACCGTTGACGCTATGGATATCGAATTGACATCCGAGCAACGCTCGCGCCTCGAACTGATAGCCTTGCACGCCGGCAAGTCGCCCGCTCAGATCCTCCTCGATGCAGCGGTGTTTCTGCTGGACCGTGAAGCGGCACACCCCGGGCAGCCGGATCAAACCGAGCCACAGAAGTTCCTCTCCGAAGCAGAAATGGATGCACGATTCACCCGAATCCTGCGCCACTAGGGTTGAACCCGGAACTTAGCTGCGAGCCCTTAGCCATTAGCTGGATAGCTCACAGCCGATAGCTCAGTAATCAACAAAACCCTGCCACCTCCCTCACCCGGCAGCCGCCGCCCACGCATGCGATAGCCGGCTTGCGCCTGCTGCTGCAACTCCCGGGGTCCCCGGCGATCTTTGATCGCTGGGGTGGAACCCTGGGACTGCTCTAAAATGCAGGCAGACATCCGCCTCCTAGCGCATCCCCGCGCAATCGAGTTACGAAAGGCCAGGCTTTGAAGTATTTCGCATCCCTGCTGCTGCTGGCGCTGGTCGCGGCCGCCCTCGCGGCTTACGCGGTCTATGCTCCCTTCGGCCCTCCTGCCGGCGCCTCCGAAGCCAGCGCAACCTACGTCGACATCGCCCCCGGCACCGGGACCATGGCCATCGCCGGCCAGCTCCAGCACGCCGGGATCGTCCGCAGCCGCTTCGCCTTCGATCTCCTCCGCGCCGTCAAGGGCGGCAAGCTGCTCGCCGGCGAATACCGCTTCGACCACCCCGCGCCCGCCACTCAGGTCTACGCCCGCATCCTGCGCGGCGATGTCTACACCATCCCCCTCACCATCCCCGAGGGCTACAACATCTTCGACATCGCCCAGGCCGTCCAAACCGCCGGCTTGGGCCGGCGCGACGAATTCCTGAAATCGGCGATCGGCCGCACCGACCTTATCTCCGATCTCTCGCCCAACGCCCCTTCGCTCGAGGGTTACCTCTTCCCGGACACCTACCGCTTCTCCCGCCACGCCACCCCGGGCGAGATGCTGGGCGCAATGGTCAAGCGCTTCCGCCAGGTCTCCGCCCAGCTCGGCCTCACTCCCGCCAGCTCAGCCGAACCCGTCGCCAACACCGTCATCCTCGCCTCCCTGGTTGAGAAGGAGGTCAGCCAGGACTCCGAACGTCCGCTCGTCGCCGGAGTCTTCCTCAACCGCCTCGCCCAGGGCATGCCGCTCGCCACCGATCCTAGCGTCATCTACGCTGCGCTGCTCCAGGGTCGCTATCGCGGCGCCATTTACGCCTCCGACCTTCAGTTCGATTCGCCCTACAACACCTATCGCAACGCCGGCCTGCCCCCAGGCCCAATCTGCAACCCTGGCATCGCCGCGCTCAAAGCCGCCATCGCCCCCGCGCACACCGATTTTCTCTACTTCGTCGCGGATGCTCAGGGCCACAGCCGCTTCTCCGCCACCCTCAAGGAGCACGCCCAGCAGGTCCAGAGCTACCGGCGCGCCCTGCGCAATCCCGCCCGCTGAACCATCCCTCCAAAGCTTGCGGTATCGTTCTGAAGCGTACTCATGCGCGCTGCATCCAATTCATATTCAAGCGCGTTCCGACGAATCGCCCGGGTTACTGCTCCCTGGGCAGCTATACTTGAAGTTTGCGCCCCATGAGGACTAAACAAGCCTTCGCGACCGGACTCCTGGCACTTGCTCCGGCTCTCACCGGATGTCTCTCGCATACGCACAGCGTCCTCAAAACCCGCCCCCCGGACGTTGTCTACGGCACCACCCTCGATCACCTCCTCAAGCAGATCGACGACCGCTATGCCCAGGTCCAGAACATGCAGGCCACCATCGAGATTACCTATAGCACCGGCGGTAGCACGCAGGGGTTGGTCAAGGAGTACACCCCCAAGGACGGATACATCATCCTCGGCAAGCCCGAAAACATCCGCGTCATCGCGCTGTTTCCTGTCGTGAAAAGCAAGATGCTCGACATGGTCTCCGACGGCGCCAGCTTCAAGATGCTCATCCCGCCCGAGCACTGCGCCATCATCGGGTCCGACGTGGTCAAGAACAGTTCCCAGAAAGGCATCTACACCCTGCGACCTACCATGATCCTGGACTCCCTGCTGATCCGCGGGATCGGGCCCGACCAGGACGTCGCCATGACCCAGGACAGCCGGACACTGCCTGACCCCAAAACCCGAAAGGACGTTATCGAAGAGCCGGACTACAACCTCGAATTCCTCTCCCCGCCGGAGGGCAAAGTGGCTCGCACTCTGCGCGTCATTCACATCGGCCGCATCGATCTGCTGCCCTACCAGCAGGACATCTACAACGCCGACGGCAAGGTCGAGACTCAGGCCTTCTATGACAACTACAAGACCTTCGGTGACATCAAATTCCCCACAAAAATCCGCATTGAGCGCCCCCTGGACGAGTTAAGCCTTAACATCACCATCACCAAGAGCATCTTCAACCAGAAACCTGACACCAATCCGTTCGATATCGGCCCCATCCCGGCGAACTACACCATTCAGAATATGGACGATCCCGCCAGCGCGACGATTACAGACCCGTGCGTCGCGCGTGCGACCCAATCGCCGAATTGATCTCCAGCGCCAGCTTTAGCGCCGCCCGCCCATCCTCCACCGTCACCTCCGGCTGCGTCCGCGTCCGCACCGCGTCCAGAAAAGACTCAATCTCCAGCCGCAGCGGCTCGCCCGCGTCCACCGCCACCTTGCGGATCGCCATCCCCGGCGAAGGATGCCCGCCCGTGGGATGTACGAGGTTCGCCTGCATCGCTGCCAGCGCCGCCAACTCCTTCATGTCCATCCCCGCTGCCGCGCTCACGTCGATCAGCAGCAGGTCCTGCCGCGCAAAATCCAGCGACAGGTACTGATGCGGCTGAAAGAACCGCATCTTGCGCACCCGTTCCGTGCTTACCCGGCTGGCCGTAAAGTTCGCCACGCACCCGTTTTCGAACTCCAGCCGCACATTCGCGATGTCCACCTTCTTCGACAGCACCGGCAGGCCCACGGCGCGCACCTCGCGCACCGGCTGGCCGGTCAGGCTCAGCACAATGTCCAGATCGTGAATCATCAGGTCCAACACCACATCCACATCCAGCGAGCGCGGCGTAAACACGCTCAGACGATGCACCTCGAAGAACATCGGCCGGTTCAGCAGCTTGCGCACCGCGCGCACCGCCGGGTTGAACCGCTCCAGGTGCCCCACCTGCACGATTCGCCCGTGCTCTCCCGCCAGCCGCACCATCTCATCCGCATCCGCCAGGCTCGCCGCCAGCGGCTTCTCAATCAGCAGATCGACCCCCGCAGCCATCAGCGTCCGCGCGCACTCCGCATGGTGCACCGTCGGCACGCACACGCTCGCCGCGTCAATCCACTTGTCATTCTCAGCGGAGCCCTTCGACTTGCCATTCTGACCCTGAGCAGCGCGAACGGGGTCCCCGGCCAGCACCGGGGTCCCCAGCGAACTTGTTCGCTGGGGTGGGAGCTTGCTGGCTGGGGCAGGAATCCCCGTATTTGCCTTTGTCGGCTCGGCCCGCCCCGCCACCATGCACTCTTCGATCGACGCAAACCCGCGCACGCCGTACTCCGCCGCCGCCCGCTCCCGCGCGCCCGCGTCCGGATCGACCACCGCGGCCAGCTCCACCGGATAGCCCGCCCGCTCCAACTCGCGATACACCCGCAAATGGTTGCGCCCGAACACCCCTGCGCCCACCACCGCCACCCGCACCGGGCCGCCGCCGCTGTTCCCTGTTCCCTGTTCCCTGTTCCCTGCCCCTGACACTTACTTCACCGGACTCTCAACCGCCTGCCGGCAGCGCGCATACAGCCCCAGCAGCTCCGTCACCTGGTCCTCCGCCTTGCCTGAGGCGGCCACGCCAAACCCTACGCCGCCGCCCGCTGCCTTGGTCCCCACGTGCGTCGTCGCCGCAATAAACTTCAGCAGGTCCAGCGCAATGTCCTCCGTCCGCCGAGGCCCGTTGTTCGCTTCCGCCATCCTGAATCCCCTCTCCATCGATCACCCCGATGCTACCGGCCCACCCCACCCCAAAGCAACCCGCCGTCGCCGTACCGGCAGGCATTTTCATCGCAAATCGGGATTTCCATTGCCTCATCTTCCCTCCCAGCGTGCATAATGGCTGCTGCTCGCGTGCGGCCCGGTTCTCCCCGGCCAACTGTGAGCCGGAGTTTGCCCGCTCATGTTCGTCCCCACCACGTTCCACATCGCCCTGCTCATGACCATCCTCAGCACCATCTGCTGGGGCTCCTTCGCCAACACCTTCAAAGGCACCAAAAACTACCGCTTCGAGCTCTACTACTGGGACTACGGTCTTGGCATCTTCCTCATCTCTCTCCTGCTTGCCTTCACCATGGGCAGCCACGCCGGCGGCCCCACCGCGTTTCTCGCCAACCTCCACTCCGCCGATGACTCCAACCTCTTCTATGCCGCGCTTGGCGGATTCATCTTCAACATCGCCAACGTCCTGCTCATCGCCGGCATCGAGATCGTCGGCCTCGCCGTCGCCTTCCCCATCTCCATCGGTATCGCGCTGGTCGAAGGTGTCGTCCTCAGCTATGCCCTGCAGCCGCGCGGCAACCCCATCCTGCTCGGTCTCGGCGTCGCCATGGCCCTGCTCGCCGTCATCCTCGACGGCAAGGCCTACGGCGCATTGAAGACCGGCGCCCAGGCCACTTCCCGCCGCGGCGTTGTTATCTGCGTCATCTCCGGCCTGCTGATGGGGATCTTCGCCCCCTTCGTCACCCGGGCCATGACGCGTGGCGCAACCCTCACCCCCTACACCACCGCCGTCTGCCTCACCTTCGGCGCCTTCCTTTGCTGCTTCTTCTTCAATACCATCCTCATGCGCAAGCCCATCGTCGGCTCGCCCGTCGCCGCGGCCGATTACTTCCGCGCGCCCGCCTCCTACCACGCCCTCGGCCTGCTCGGCGGAGCCATCTGGGGGATCGGCGGCGTCTTCAACTTCGTCGCCGCATCGCTCACCGGCGTTGCCATCTCCTACGCCATCGGCCAGGCGTCGCCCATGGTCGCCTGCCTGTGGGGCGTCTTCGCATGGCACGAATTCCGTGGCGCCAACACCCGCGCCAAAAGCTATCTCGCCGCCATGTTTGTTGCCTACGCCCTTGCGCTCTTCCTCATCGCCCGCGCCTACGCCGGCTGACTCGCGCGTTCTCTTGGAGAAAAAGGTTCATGCCTAACAAATCTGTCGTCGTCATGGGCAGCTACGTAGCCGATCTCGCCTTCCGCACGGAAAAGCTTCCCGCCTGGGGCGAGACCTACATGGGCGCCAGCTTCAGGCTCGGTCCCGGCGGCAAAGGCTCCAACCAGGCCGTCGCCGCAGCCCGCGCCGGCGCGCGCGTCAGCTTCATCAGCAAACTCGGCCACGACGCCTTTGGCGACCTCGCCCGCACCACCTACCGCGACGAGGCCATCGACGCCACCTACGTCTTCCCGACGACAACCCCCACCGGCGCGGCCGTCATCATCATCGACGCCGTCCGCGGCGAGAACGCCATCATCGTCGTCCCCGGAGCCTGCTTCGAACTCACCCCGGCGGAAGTCGAGCAGGCCCGCCCGCTCATCCAGCAGGCCGACCTCTTCGTCACGCAACTCGAACTTTCCCTCCCCACCGTGGAGTTCGGACTCAAGCTGGCTCACTCCCTCGGAGTGCCCACCATCCTCAACCCCGCGCCCGGCTGCGCGCTCCCCGCGTCCATCTTCCAGTACTGCGACTACCTCACGCCCAACGAGAGCGAAGCTGAGGTGCTCACCGGCATCCGCGTCACCTCGCTCGCCACCGCCGAGCAGGCCGCCGACGCATTCCTCGCCCGCGGCGTACGCAACGCCGTCATCACCCTCGGCGCGCAGGGCGCCTTTCTCAAGAACGCCGCCACCCGTGCCCACGTCCCCGCCGTCGACGCCGGCCCCGTCGTCGAAACCACCGGCGCGGGCGATGCCTTCAACGGCGGCTTCGCCGTGGCCCTCGCCGAAGGCCGCGACATCGTCCAGGCAACCCGCTTCGGCTGCGCGGTCGCGGGCATCTCCGTCACCCGGCCCGGCACCGCGCCCTCCATGCCCCACCGCTCCGAAATCGACACCCTGCTCCGCCGCTAACTCTTTAAGAGCGCAGCGTCATTCTGAGCGACGCTCAGAATCTCTGTAGTTGCATTACGCGCTAAATCACTCTGCTCACCCTGCCCGCACGCCGCACAGAATCTCATACGAAATCGTCTTTAC
>Ga0224555_1005623_pt1 | contig 10307 bp, 9 predicted proteins | sample 714S23034metaG_FD_180687 | JGI IMG/M metagenome (GOLD analysis project Ga0224555, IMG submission 180687) | Peat soil microbial communities from Stordalen Mire, Sweden - 717 S2 30-34 | ecosystem: Environmental > Terrestrial > Soil > Wetlands > Peat | place: Sweden: Norrbotten County, Stordalen...
TAGTACTACTGTGTTATAAGATACGACGCAGGCAACATGGACAGCGAGGCAGCGAGCGGGCGAGGTGGGTCGCGATTTGTCGTCGCAGGGTGGTAATAGATCGAGGATTATGCCGTTCGGTGCGTACGGGTAGCGCCTCGGGGCTCGTAGTTGGATTGCATACGGGGTACACGAATTTGGATGTTGGTTGCCTTGAGTTGCCCCGAGTCACCTGAGGGGGGAAAAAGGCATCGTTCCAGTACCAGGAACCCGTATGCGGCGATCGACAGGGTTGCATGATGGTGAAATCCGCGCCAATTCCGACCTTCGAAATGCCCCAGGCCAAGTTCCTGCTTCAATTCTTCGTAGTCGCGTTCGATGCGCCAGCGTAGTTTGGCGATAGCGACAAGCTTGCGCAGAGCGATCGATGAGGGTAGATTCGACAGCCAGTATTTGGTTGGCTCCTTTTCCGTTTTCGGCCACTCGATCAACAGCCATTGCTCAGGATGAGGTTCCTTGCGCCAGTAGTCGCGATGGGCCGCGCGAACACGCAGGGCGGCAAACCGTGAGCGCATCATGCCGCTTGTTCCCTCACGCCAGCTCACTCTGCGCAAGTCCGCGGCGCTCAGACACAAGGCAAGTTCTTTGGCTGTCAGCGGCTGATGTTGCTTATCTCTGCGAAGCAGCCGCGGCGGGCGGCCCATTTTGCCCTTCGGCCGAGGCGGCAGGGGTACGATCCCCGGGGGCCAGAGCGTGGTCGTAGACTTGATGCCAACCGCATAGCTAAGATCCAGCGATACAAGTCCCTCCCTGAACTCACTATCGTCGCCGTAAGCCGCGTCGGCCAACACCACACCGCGCGGGACATCCTCATTGACCAGCGATCGGATCTGCGCGAGCGCAATATCCGGCTTGGTCTGGAAGCTGATTTCTTGGGGAACGCCAGCCTGCTTGCGCCGCTCCTTATCGTTGACCCACGTCTCGGGAAGATAGAGCCGGTACGCTGCGAGGATACTGGCCTCTTCGGTGGCCAGCGATACGCTCACCGCCACTCGGCAGTTGTCCTGCTTGCCCAATTGCCCGCAGTACTGGCGGGCGACTCCAACCGAATGGGTCCCTTTCTTGGGGAATCCAGTGTCATCCACAATCCAGGCTGCCAGTGCATGTTTCCGCGTCATGACTGGCAGTACTTGCCTGCGGACTTGTCTCAGAACAGCGTCATCGCTCCAGGCCGCATCGGCAACGACGTGATGCAATGACTGGTGCATCTGGCGCACATTACCTGGAGCCAGACGCGCTGCCATCGGTTCAACGCTCTTGCGCTCAATCGGTAGCATGAGTCCCTTGGTGTAGTTCTCCATGGGAACCCTGCGGTCAGCGTGCCCTGCGGCCTCTGTAAAGCCATCAAGATAAGCCTGGAGACGGTCCGCTTGACGGGAGAATTCAACTTGGCGAAGGCTCATCCCATCAACGTACTACGCCACAATATCCTCGGCCAGGCCAAACAACCTTGAGGTATCTACTTTATAACACAGTAGTAATAGTTACTCATCGCAAAACATCGCTCTCTTTCAGTACTCGGCAAGTGGCCTTTAGTTTCAGAATCATCTCGGCTTCGATTCCTGCACTTCTTTTCCCAAAATGAGCTTCACGGTGATCGTTCGGACAGAGGGCGATGACATTCGTCGGCTTGTCGGCACCATCATGTGCTAGAAAAATCACATGATGGGTTTCCAAATACCGCCGCGCAACGAAAGATAATCCGCTCACGGATGCGGATAGGTTTATGCTGGCTGTATCGCAGATTTCAGGGAAAAGACTGACTTATGCAGAACTGACCGGCAAGGTGGGAGAAACGGGAACCTTCTAATTTGCCCGTTTGGGTAAAACGGCAGCGACGCGGGAAGCGGAAGCCTTAGATGTTCGTTTGGCTTCGCGCTCGGCGTCGAGTTTGACTTTAATTTCTGAATGCGGAACCTGCATAAGCCTCCGCATGAAGTCGGTGAACACGGCAGAATTGCCCACGATTTCCTTGGCCGGAGTGGATGGGCGATTCGGCAACGTGTGTCCTCGCTAGAAGCGAGGATAGCACGATGTTGCGATTCAGAAAACAAACATCGGTAGATGAGGATCAAGATATGCCTCCATCAAAGAACCAGGACGTGCTACCACTACTCCCTTCCCTTGATCTAGAGAATCAACTGCAGAAACAGCGCAGAACTGTTGATTTTGACAGTTTTGACATGACGATCAAGGAACTGATCCAAAGAATGAAGGACCGAGAAATACATATCTCCCCTCGATATCAGCGACGCTTCCGCTGGGAGGAAGACAGATGCTCGCTGTTCGTCGAATCCATGCTGCTCGGTATTCCTATACCGAGCGTCTTCATGGCGACGAATCCCGACAGCACTTGGGAACTAGTGGATGGGGTGCAAAGACTGAGCACATTGGCCTATTTCGCAGGGAATGATGAACTACGCGCAATGTTAAATGTCGCGGATATTGAGCGCTACAGGAGACCGCTCGCCTTGGAAGGGTTGAAAAAACTCTCCAAGTTTAATGGTTTTCACTTCTTGCAACTCCCCGAGGCATCCCAACGTCATTTCCTGTCCCGTCCGTTGAAGGTCATCACTCTCAACGACAAAAGTGACAGGGTTTTGCGCTTCGACCTTTTTGAAAGGCTCAACACCGGAGGAGTGATTCTCAGCAAGCAGGAAATCAGAGACTGTATTTTTGAAGGGCAATTCGCGGACAAAATAGAAGAGCTTTCGAAAGACCCTAACTTTAAGAAAGTTGTCACGTTGACCAAGCTGCAGAGAACAGACGCCACCGCAGAAGAGTGCGTCCTTCGATTCTTCGCATTTCGGGCGCGATATACAGCATTTGTGCATGACGTAACCGATTTCTTGAATGACTACATGGAATGGGCAGTAGGGTCATTTAACTATGAAGCCGAAGAACGGGTTTTCAGGAGCACATTTTCAGAATTGGCTCGCATTTTTCCCGACGGGCTGAAGAGAGTGGGAACGAAGAGGGGAAGCAATACGACTCCCCTGAATCTGTTCGAAGGCATAGCGGTAGGAGCCTCTTTTGCCCTAGAGCGGGTTACAAGGCTCCATACTGCAGGAATGAAAAGCTGGCTGGCATCCGATACGCTTCGCCGATTCACGACTGGGGCGACGAATAGTGGTCCTGCAGTAAAGGGAAGAATTGAATTCTGCAGGAACAGATTCATAGGCAAGCCTTATGTTCCAGACTCTAAGGACTGAGATCATCGAACGATGTTCGGCGGTCGAGTCTCATCTCCGACAGTCCCCGCGCTCCCCTATGCTAGTCGCTCAAATGACGAGAGGGCTGGTTTTTGTGGAGGTTTATGCGATTTGGGAATACGCAGTTCGGACTGTGACACATACTGCAGTAGCAACCATCGCCGCGCACGGTCATAGCTTTTGGGATCTCAAACCATCTCTGTTGGCGATGTATTTAGACCCCCAATTGGAATCAGTTCGAACATGTGGACTCGACAAGGTGTGGGAAACTCGACTCGCATTGTTTGCGAAGTTTTTCTCAAAAGAACCTTTGCCAATTGTTGCAAGCGTTCCTCATGACGGGAGCCATTTTCGTTTTTCTCAGGTGAAAATGATCCTGAAAACCCTAGGCATCAGTCGATCCATCACGGTTCGCAGACGACACCCACAAATGGTGGATGAGATCGTCAATCACCGCAATGCAATTGCGCACGGGAACGAAACAGCTGATCTGGTGGGCAGGCGATATACATACAGTGAGGTTGCTAATCGCATAGCGTTGGTGAGGTCCATTTGCCTGAGGCTTATCCTTGTTGCCGATGAATACTGCAGCAACCCCCAACGGCAAAGAAGGTAATAGTCAGTCAGCGATATTATTACCCCGGAAATTACTACTTGGGCAACAACTCGGAACGGGCCAGTCTCGTCTGGAAAGATTAGTACCGACAACATGTCGGCTTGTGTTGATCGAATCCTGACATCGTAAAGCTCACCCGATACCAGTTCGCCGTTGCACTCACCGAGTGGCGGAATACGCGCCAGCGGACGGCGCGCTCTCCCTATTTGAGGCTGAACCAGCATAAGACGCGCTCTGGCCTGCCCGATGGCGACTCGGCATAGGCAATCGACGAACGCTTCCGGCATTGCAATTCGATTGCAAATCGGCAAAATAGCGGAGCGACACAATCTCAGTAACTTATTGATTTTCAATGTGTTACGCCAACATTTAGAGCGTAGAATTTAATTAGGAAATCATGCCTCTAACACCCACAAAATTGCCACTAATAAGGCTGAAGTCTTTCAGCGGTAGCGGCATTGTTTACATGGTAGATCGTCAGGGGCGGACCTGTACCTGTAGTGAATTCGCAGAGGGAGGGCATTGCAAGCACCTGGATGAAGTTGGCGTCTACCGACAGCGGCAGTTCATCAACCGGACTCACCCGACTTTCAGCCAGGCTCTCAGCGGACTTGTGAAGTCAATCCGAATGCGCCGGGTGGAGGATGCGAATTACTGGCTAATGTATCTGGATGGGTTCCCAGCGAGTAAAGAACTGGATAAGAAGTCTGCGCGATTCCGCCTCGCGCGGCGCATCCTGATCGGCTCGGCAGAGGATGGCCACTCGATCTCAGTCATGGAGCACGTGGCCTCCAACTTCAAATTTCTTTGCAAACTGGATACCCCGTTGGTCCACCTGGCAGCCGAGATCGTTCGGATTTGCAAATTGCCAAACTGGTGGAACCCAGCCACGGGCGGGCACGATTACATCTACAACAGTCTGGTTGGCTACCGCCAACAGGTGCTGTACCAGAAGGTCAATGATCAGGATGGGGCGCTGAAGCTTCTGAGGAAGGCCATTGGCGAGGCTGACAAGGCAACCGCAATTGGGGCGGTGTCTTTGATGGGCACTGTCGGCTTGGGGTCCACAAGGCAAGCCGAGTATCTGATGGCCGTAGCCCTGGAGATGAATCACGAGAAAGCCGTGCGCCTCCTCAGCATCCATCTTGGAGCACGGTCTGCTCTGTCGGGAGACAACAACTTCACCAGTCAGGCTGCTTGGATGTTGGCAGGTGGAGAGAGTCCGGTGGCCGATCAGATCGAGTCGGTGGTGGAGAGCGAGGCGTATGAACTGTTGGACAAGGCGAAAGAGCGGTGGAAGCACCCCAAGCCCATCCCGCATTGCTACTGCGATGGCATTCATTGTGGCGGGAAGGATCGCAGGTATGCGGGCATCCTTCAAGACATGTATGCCGTTTGTTGCTGTTTGTCCCGCTACGGCAATATCGAGCCAGTGAATCAGTGGCTCCCTGAGTTCTACCCAACGGCAGGGCTGGAAATCGAGCCGTTTTTGCAATCATTGCACAAGGAGGTGGGAGGTGAAAGGGATGGAAATTGGGAGTAGAACGCCGGGAATACAACAAACTACTCATTCTGTTGCATTCATCGGACCTCTCAAGCGCAAAACAAACAACTTCACGACCTAACAAGATCGCAACATTTGAACATAATGTTGCATTTAAGGGAGAACAGAAATGCAGTCACCTCAAACTGTTAGCGATCATCTGAAAACGTATTTTTCTGAACATCTGCCGGCGGAGTCTGGGTCGCGATCCGTAGCTTGAGGCGGAGGTAATCGCGGTAGTTTTCCGGGGCGGGATTCTCTTGAAGTTCTTCGATGACGGGTCGGAAGTAGGCCAGAGAGCGGATCGGCGTCAGGGGCGGAGAGTCAGCGGGGCGTATCAGCCTGCGTAGTGAGCCGAGCAACAGAGCGGTTTCGACGGTTTCCAGCGGCACCCCATCCTGATAGAAGTGGCGGGCCAGCCATTGATCTGAGGTACTGACGCGCATGGGCGTGTCGGGCATATCCACATAGAGGGAGACAACGGCCGTCACATAGGCAGCCACGGGATTTGGAGGATTCATCTCTTTCTCCTGCGGCGGGCAGTTGCCTCCTGTTCGCTCTCACGAACGCGGTAGCTGGAGCCTTCGATGACAGTGACCTCGGCGTGATGCAGCAGGCGGTCGAGCATAGTGGCGATGCAGGCGGCGTTGGGGAAGACCGCGTTCCATTCCTTGAACGGCTTGTTCGTAGTGAGGATTAAGGACTTCTGCTCGTAGCGCTGGTTGATGACCTCGTAGAGAAGGTCGGCGGACTTGTCGTCGAAGCTGAGATACCCGACCTCGTCAACGCACAGTAGACCTACGTTCGCGTAGGAGCGCAGCTTACGCAGCCGGCCTTCCGGCGTCTGGCGATGCAGATCAGTGAGCAGCTTGGAGGCGGTGCGGAACAGAACGGAGTGGCCGGCCAGTACTGCGGCGTGGCAGATGTTCTGGGCGATCATGGTCTTGCCCAGGCCGTGGGCGCCGACCAGGACGAGGTTGCGGGCCTCGGGGAGGAAGTCCAGGGTGAGTGCCCGCTCGATGACATCGCGTTCGATGCGCGTAGGCCAGGACCATTCGAAGTCGGCCATGGGCTTGAACTTCTTGATTTCGGCCGCACGCAAGCGGCGTTCGAGACTGCGGTGCGCACGCTCGGCCACTTCGATCTGCGCCAGATGATCGAGCAACTGGCGCGGCGACCAGCGCTGTTTCGACGCGTAAGCCAGCATGTCATCCAGTTGCGCGGCCACGGCGGTGAGGCCGATCCGCTCCAACTGCTCACGCAAGTTAGGATTCGGATTCGGGGTCTTCGTCGTGTCGTTGAGCGAGTTCATCGTAGGTCTCCAGATCGTGGGGGCGGACTTCGACACTCTCAGCTTGCGGATGGCGTCTGAGGTCGATCGGCAACGGTGCGGTGCGATGGGACTGGCGCAGCAGGAACTCGACCGAGGCGGCACGCGGCGTGTTGCGATCAAGAGCCTCGCGAACAGCGCCGCGCATAGCGCGGGCGCCGTAGCGATCGAGCAGTTGAAGCAGATGCGCGATCTGATGCGGGGCCGATTCGCCGTCGGCGAAGGCCCGCTCCAGCAACTCCGCGCTCTCAGGAACAACCAACTCCAGGCGGCCGGAGCGCGTGGACTCGATCGCCTTGCGCTTGGTGCGTAACAGAGCCTGCTGATGCTCTGGATCGAGAACCATCTCCTGCCGGTTGTAGCTGCGGCGATGGCGAGCGATTTCTCGCGCGCCGTCGAGGATGCGCACCGAGGTTGCGGACGCGGCCAGCATCAGCTCGCGACCCACCGCCTCGGGCGGGATCGAGTAGTCGTTGCCGTCGAAGCGCACATAGATGGTCTTGGCCGAGCGCACCGCTACCACACGATCGGTTGAGAACTCGTGCATCGGCAGCGGCAACAAGCGCAGACGCTCTTCGGTAAGAACCTCGGCGACGGTACGATTGCGATCATCCGGCCATGGCCGCTGGTGCGCCACCTCGTCGCGCCACTTCAGCGCCTGGCGGTTGCACTCCTCCAGTGTGGTGAACGTGCGCGCCGCCCAGTAGGAATCGCGTACGAACCGTATCGCCCTTTCCACGCGCCCTTTTTGATTGCCGGCCCGCACCTGACAAGGTTTCGGCTCGAAGTGGTAGTGACCGGCCAGTTCCAGCAGCCGCGGGTTGAAATGGATCAGACTGCCGCGGCGCTCCAACACAGCCGATTTCAGATTGTCGTACAGCAGGATTCGAGCGGAACCATGGAACGACGCGAAGGCGTTCACGTGGCCGCGCAGGAAGTTCTCCATCGTCTGGTCGAAGAAGAACTCCAGATACAGCGCCCGCGACCAGGACAAGGTCATTACGAAGCAACTCAGAGCGCGCCGGGCGCGGCCCACCATGACCGCGCCAAACGATGCCCAGTCAACTTGTGCCTGTTCACCGACGAAGACATGAAGGCGCAGAAATGCTTCCTGCGGTTGCGGACGCAACCGCGCCACCACTCGCCGCACCTGCTGGACATTTCCTCGGAAGCCGCGGTCCTCGAGCATCTGGTGCAGTCGCGTGGCGCGAAGCCGCGGATGCGCTTCCAGCGTCTGCCGCACCAGGGGAAGATAAGGATCCAGCATCGTGGCCCGCAACTGCTCGGCACGATGAAATCGCTCCACCTCGATGGCGCGCTTCACCGTATTGGGATGCACTCCGAGCGCCTGGGCGATCGTGCCCACCTTCCAGTGTTCGGCGTAAAAGTAGCGGCGGATCTTCACCCGCACCTCCGGATCGATCATCTGCTCCTCACCTGCGAATCGAAGTGCGCGGAAAAGGATCGACCAGGCGGCTGGTGCGGCCGCAGACCATACAGCGCAGCCAAAAGCTTCGCCGCTCACGCGGCCGAACTCGCAATAGAGCCACTGCCGGCCAGGTGATCGCTTTTCCACTCCCCGATGGTGAACCAGATGAAGTCGATTGGGAACCTTGATCCGTCACGCGGCGCAACAACTGCCGGCATCGATAGGCCCGCTGGCGGTCACGATGATCCAGCCGGCCCTCGGTGCTCTGCTGATGTCGCCGGTTGGCCGCTCGACGCTGCTGGCGCCGCACATCGCCACGACACTCAGCCGTGCAGTACTGCTGCCCGCGGTCGCAGCACCTGCAAACCCAAAACATCGACCGGCAATCCGGGTTGCGGCAAAACCTCTGCCGGAGAATCACTTCTCCGTGAACCGACATCCGCGCTTAAAGGCGGCTTAGTCTTTTGACAACGGCTGCGGTTCATGCCAAGGTTAGAACAACTCCGGGTTGCCTTCGCTTTTGGCATGAAGGCTACCTAAAATGAACCCCGCTGCTCGATACAGCGGGGTTCTCTCTGAAACCGCCTTCTCCCGGAAACACATTACAACTTCAGGCCTTCCAGTCGATGAGTGACCGATGACCCGCGCCTTCGGCGCGGATGATATCAAGCTGCCTTATACCGGCAAATGTTCAGAAAACTACGTTTTCAGATGATTGATGACACAAACTACCGGCAAGCAACAAGGGATGGCGATGCAGCACCTTGAACCGGCTGAGGTTCTGTCAGTGCGCAGAGAGGCAAAGGTCAAGGGCCAGCGCGAATGGGCGATGATCTTGGCGTACAAGCACGGAATGAGAGCCTCGGAAGTCTGTAACCTTCGCGTGGATGACCTTGACCTGAAGAACGGGAGCATCGTTGTTGACCGGCTCAAGGGTTCACTCCGCACCACACAGGCCGTGACCGAACACCGCGGGGAGCCGCTCTTGAACGAGGTCAGGGCACTTCGGCCTGCGTCTTCTCGCTTTCCAGGCCGTAGGAACGCATCAGACCCTGATAGCGATCCGTGAACTCGGCCGGGTCGCTCATATTGTTGACCGCCGTTGAAAGCCGGTCGGTGCGATGGCGATGCGGTACTTTGCCCAGAGCCCACAGCGCGTTCTGCAGCCCTTCGCTCAGACTCTCGAAGCTCTCTGAAAAGCACACCGTTGCTGCTTCCCAGTTCGAGTACGTCAGCACAAAGTGATAGATCAGGTGCGGAAAACTCTGCCCCTGGATGGTCACGCCCAACTCTTCCATGTGCGTGAAGTCCGACGCTCCCAGACGACCGGGAGGATGTTGCTGCGCAAAGAACACCTCTCGGGCCGGACCCTCGGTGGCCCGCCATACCTTAACGCGCCGCTGCAGTGTCCGCACCTGCCCGTCCTGAAACCGGCCCGGGTTCTGTCGCTGCAAAAACTCGAAGACCGTCTTGGCCTCAAGCCCGCGTTATCTTCAAATAACTTCTGCACATCGCTCCAGACATCAACGAACGGATCCGGCCGGGTCCGCCCGCGCACCGCCGCCGGCAACTCGCTGGGCAACCGGCCCAGGCGCCGGTACTTCCGCCCCGTCTTGGCGTCCATCCCTGCCTTGGACGCCGCAATCTCTTGGTTTCCCTCTGTTTTTATCAACGCAAACAACCTCCGAACCTGCTTGTCCGTGACCAATCCGCCTCCGCTCAAATGAACCGGAATACGCTTGGCCTAATTGTCGTTGCATCGGGAATTTTGTTTGTCGTCGTTCGGTACTTTTAATTGTCGCCCGTCAGCCTGCGATGCTTGCGTCTGCGAAGTCGAAGGCGCAAATCGCAACGATGCCGAGGGAGCGTGTCCTCACCGAGTGTGACGGGCCTTTCGCGCGCCAGAAGGAGCTACCCCTACACCCATGGGATGTGGCGGACGCGTATGAATCCCTTGCAGCGATTTGGGAGGTCCCGCCTTCAGAGGTGGATCGCCTTCTGCGTCACAATCGTAAGCGTCATTTTCTGGCCGCCTTGTTCGGGTGCCTCTGAGGGTTCAAGCTCGACTTGTGGTGGCGATGTGGCCACGGAGGAGCTTGGATGGATGAGGTTGTCAAGGCTGTCGAAGGCGCTTCAGG